>OFDN01001280.1_pt1 | contig 17195 bp, 22 predicted proteins | sample 1520971 | NCBI WGS metagenome assembly OFDN01 (sample SAMEA94257418, study PRJEB24077) | hot springs metagenome | biome: Aquatic biome; feature: Geographical feature; material: Water | place: India | collected 2012-06-12 | depth 5 m
ACTCGCCTGCGGACAGACGCGCCGGGATCGAATCCGACGTGGCGCTGCCCGGCCCTGAAACCAGACCGCCCGCCGCAAATTTCTTCACGTTGCCGAGCAGTGCCATCACGGCGGCCACCATGGCCACCATGGCGGCAATCGCGAGTCCCGGCCCAACGATGGGGATCGAAGCCTGCGAGGCGGCCGCCCCGGCACCGGCCTTGGCGGCATCCATCGACACCACCGCAGTGGTTTCAGCGCTCTTTTGTGCGACCTTGGTGGCGCTGGCTGCCGCATCGACGGTCTGCTCCTGCTGGATAAAACCGAGCTTGAGCGCCAGCATCCGCGCCTGCATGGCGATCCACTGCTGGAAGGGCTGGATCACGATCTGCTGCAGGAAGGCATCAGCCACCTGCTGGAAGATGCTGGCCAAGGCACTACGCCAGGTCTGCGCGCCGGAGATCATCCCGTTGAGCGCACCACCAAAGCTCTCGCCGATGCGATTCCACAGCGGGGCCATTTCATCGACAGTGAGCTTGGTGCGATCCAGCTCGTTGCGCCACGCCTGCACGCGAATCACCGCATCCGGCCCGATGGCCTGCGCAGCTTGCTGCATGGTCGGCAACAGGCGCTCCATCTCAGTCGCCGACTGCTGTTGCAGCGCCACGATCTGCCGCCGCGCCTGGGCTTCGGTGAGCAGCCCGGCCTGCTGCTGGGTCTGAATGGCCTCCTGCGCATTACGCAGACGCTCGGTGACCTGCCGCCATTGGGCTTCCAAGGCTGCCAGATTGGCCTGCGCGGCCTTCACGTTGATCAGCCGATCAATGAGCGACACGCCGTCGGCATCGGCCTCGAGAGCCAGTCGCGCCCGCAGGTCGCGGTAGCTGCGCTCAATGGCAGCCTGCCGGTCGGCATCTGTGGCCGTGCCGGTGATCTGCGCCAGTTCCTCACGCGCCTGCGCCAAGGCATCAGCCAGTTCCCGCTCGGCTTGTGCCGCCTTGCGGGCGTTGGCCTGCTCGATGTCTGTGCGCCGGTTGTTGAGCGTGATGAGGTCGGCTTCCGCTTTGGCCACTTCAGCCTTGGCGCGCAGGCGGTCGTTTTCAGATTTGCCCGTGGTGGCGACTTGCTGACTGCGGGCCAATTCCTGCTGCTTTCGGGCAATCTCGGCATCGACCTCGCGCTGCTCGATGGCCGTCTTCTGCGTGTAGTAGTCGCGCACAGAGACCAGACGGTCTTCGAGTGCAGCGTCCAGCGCAGTTTGCTGTCGCGCCAGTCCGTCCTTGAGCAGCGCGAACTCGGCGTCCAGCTGCGCTTTTATCAGCGTGGTTTGCGCGCCGGTCGTGTCCTGCGCAGGCTTGGCGGCCTTGGGCTTGGTCAGGCGTTGAAGCAGTTCCGGATCGGCCTGGATCTTGGGTGCCTTGACCTCGATGGGCTTGGGGTCGAACAGGCTGTCACGGAAGGACGCCAGTTCATCCAGCCGTTTGACCAGATTGCCTTTGAGGTCGGCAATGATGGCCTTGGCCCCATCGGTGTTGCCCTTGAGCGCCTCGACCGCCGCCGCCACACCGGCACCAATGGCCTCGCCCAAGGCGACGAAGGCCTTGCCGACGGTGGCGGCACCGAGCGCCAGGGTCTTGAGCACCAGCACCACGCCATCCAGGATCGCGCGCAGTGTGCCGCCTTGCTTGGCCGACTCGACCATGCCACCGGCCATATCGTTCAGGGCGGGCAGCAAGGACGCGATGATCTGGTTACCGATGCTGGTGGTGGCCAGTTTCAGCTTGTCGAGCGCATCGTTAAAGTTGCCCGCCTGCGCCGCAGTCTCACTACTCATCTGCACGCCGAGCGCCTGCATCTCGGCGGCGAGCTCATTGATGCCGTCGCGCCCCTGATTCAGAAACGGGATCAGCTCGGCTCCCGACTTGCCGAACAGTTGCACGGCCAGGGCGGTTTTCTCCGCGCCATCGGGCATGGCCTTGAAGCGCTCGGCCAGATCGAGCAGCACCTGATCGGTGGCTCGCAGGGTGCCGTCCTGGTTCTTGAACTCGACACCCACGGCGGAGAATCCGCGCGCGGCATCTTCCGACCCAGTCGCGGCTTCCAGCATCGTGGTGGACAGCTTGCGCAGCCCCTTCTCGAACGATTCGCCGGACACTCCGGACTGCTCGGCTGCCGGTTTCCATACCGACAGGGTCTCGACGCTGACACCGACACGTTGCGACATCTCGTCCAGCGCATCACCAGTGTCGATGGCCGATTTGACCATCGCGGTCAGACCGGCCACAGAGACAGCCACGCCGAGGTTGGCCAGCACGCCATTGACGCTCTTGGCGGTGTCGGTCAGGCCACCCAAGCCCCGCTTGATCGAGTCGAAGGCGGTCTTGGTCTGGTCGACGGCACTGATCAGGATTTGGGCACGATTGCTTGCCATCAGACTTTGTCCAGTTCTTGTTGAATCGCCCGCGCCAAGGCAGGCAGTGCGCGTTGCACGCCACCCGCCAGATTCAGTCGTCGTTTGAGATCGACGCGCTTGACCAGCACGGCGATGGGAATCTCCTGACCGCGCTTGATCTGCTTGCCCCCGGTGCGAGCACGCTCAGCGCGCTTGAAGCGATTGAGTTGTGATGCGTTCTCTTTGATGTTCTCGGCCATCAGCAGCACGCGACCGTTCTTCTCAATGAAGAAGGCATTGCCCGAGCGCATCAGACCGTCAATGACCGCCTTGAAGCGCTTTGGGCCGATGCGCCCGGGCAGCAGCGGTATCAGCAAATTGCCGCTCACCGTGCCGCCTTTTTCATGCAGACCGAGCCAAGGAATCTTGCTGCCCACCAGCAAGGCGGGCAGCTGCTCCGGCTTCTTGTCGAACACCTTCACGCCCATCGAGGAGATGAAGCTGTTGCGCTTGACGGTGAAGGCACTGCGCATCTCGGATCGCGCCGCATCACGCACTTCACGCCCGCCCGATTGCATGCCCTTGGCGACAGCGGTGTGGATGGCACGACGCCGCTCGGTGCTCCACGCCGCCAACTGGCGCGGGTCCAACAAGCCGGTGGTGGTGAGCGAGAGACGCATGGGTCAGTCCTTGAGCAGATCGCGTTGCAGTTGTTCGATGCCACGCTTCTCGCCCTGGGCTGCCACGGCATGAATGCCGAGCAGCTGGGCAAGTTGCTGCCGTTCGATCTGTCCGTCGGCATCCAGAAAGGCTTGCGCCTGCGTGAGCGTGTAGGCCATCACGTCGCCCAAGCGGTGCCCAGCGCGGATCAGGCGGGCAATGGCACTGTCCCAGCCGAGGTCGTCAGTGAGCGCAGCGTCGGCGCGAGTCGCTGGGCCGCACCCTGAATCGCCGGGACGACGTGCGCCACGAAAAAATCCGCGTTCACCTCGAACACGGCGGCGGCCAGTTGCACGGCGTCCTCCAGCGACAGGTCGTTGATCCACGCGCGTTCACGCCGGGTGGTGATCGCCAGCAAATCCAGCACGGCATCGCCGTGCCGTCCCAGCAGCGCCATCCAGTCCGGATCGCTGGTGACTTCCTCGGCCAGCGGGCGCACCACGGCCAGCAGCCGTGGCAACTCACCCAGCCGGATCGGCGTCAGTTCCAGCGCGGTGCCAGACAGCGTCACGACCACAGGCTCAGGGGGGAAGGTCTTGAAGCCGTCCATCACAGCAGCACCAGACGGCCGAACTGGCCGAGATCACCGCCGACTGGCTTGGTCAGATCCGCCAGTACCTGGCCCGACAGCTCGAACTTCAGCAGTTCGTCCGTGATGATCGAGAGTTCCTTCGCCGGGTTGATGGCCACGCGGTAGAGATCGATCACCACCTCGCGGTTGCCGTCGGCCGTGTTGAGCCCCTCGAAGCGAATCCAGCGCTCGGGCAAAGGCTGGGTGAACATCGCCGTGCTCTGCGCTGCGCCATAGGCGTAATCGACGGTGAACGGCTCGGTGTACGGGCCGCCCGACGTGGCATCCAGCACCACCAGTGAACCGTGCTTGGCATTGACGCTGTACTGGCTGACCGGGAGCGTCTTGGGCGTGGCATCCGAGTCCTGGATCTGCACGGCGGACACGTTTTGCATGGCCAGCGGGTACAGACTGCCCGGCGTCACTGGGTTGGGCAGCAACTCGCCGGTTACCGTGCCGGGGGTGATCGTGGTCGTGGTGCCATAGAGCGCGAGCGCCAGGTTGGTGGCGATCAGCTCTTCCAGCGTGCAGGCGAACTCGCCTTTCTTGGTCTTGATGAGCTGCAGGTCGGTCAGGCGCTGACCCGACTGCGCTTCCTGGTGCTCGATGGTGTCTACCGACAGCGACACCTTCAGCTCGGGCACGTTGCCAACGAAGGTCAGTCCGGCCGGGTTGCCGAGTTCATCACGTGCGCCGATGTAGACGCGGCCTTGTCCGGAAAAGTAAGCCATGTTCAGTCTCCTTGGGTGGCTGCAGTTGTGGAAACACCGGACGTGGCATCACGGCGGGTGGGTTTGGGATCGGTGGCTGGGGTGGCCGCTTTGGCCGTGCCTTGCGTGATCAGCCAACGGGCGCTGGCGTCATTCAGATCAAGGCGATCACCCACGGCGAGGCGCTTGCCTGCGTGGGTATGGGGTTTCAGTAGTTCGATGTGCATGGGTTCATCCTGTTTGGGTGAGGTCGATGGCATGGGTGCGGTAGCGGATCTCGTAGCGGGCGGGCAGCGCGACGGCCCCGGCGTCGGCGTCGTCGAACTCCCATTCGCAGTCGATCTCGCGCACGGCGATGGCCAGACCGCCCAGATTCGGGTCGGCGAGCATTGCCGCGTGGGCCGCGACCAGCGCCTGGTCGGCGACGTCGAAGGCATCCGCACCGCGTGCCACCACGGCAAGCCGGACGATCAGCATCCGGTCGACCAGGTGGTTGGCGTGGGCGGTGATGCTGTCGCCATCAACGAACAGCAGCAGCGCTGGACTGGCCTCGCGGGTGACCGGCACGGCAGGCATGCGTAGCACCGGTGTCGGGGCAATCGCAGATGCCAGGCGCGTGACGATCTCCCGCAAGACGCGCTCGCGGACGGAGTTCATGGGGAGTTCCTCAGAGTTGGGAGAGCGAGGCGCGACGCTCGGTGCCGTCGCCGATGGCGCGCACGTCGCGCACCTGATAGGTATTGCCTGCCACCTCGACCGTGTCCCCGGCTGCCAGCGTCAGCCAGGACGCCGGGTAGTCGATCTGGAAGTCCCGCGACAGCGCAAAACCATCCAGCACGGTTTCGTCGGGGGCACGGAAGGCGCAGTGCACGGTGCTGCCCGCCACCGTGACGGCGGTCAGCAGTCCTGCACTTCGGGCCGCCTCGTACAACGTCGCGACATCCATCAGGCAGCAACGAGCTTGATCAGCACGCCAGGGCGATGGCACATCGGCAGCGGGTTGCTCTGCGTGTGCAGATCAGTGCCCCGGTCGAACTTGCGTGGCTCCTGCTTGGCATACAGCGGCTGGCCGATGGTGTTCACGGTCTCGTTGAAGTCCGCTGGCGCGAAGTAGGTCGCGAAGGTATCCACCGTGCCGACCGGGAAGGCATGGGCTTCCCCTGCGGCAATGAAGCGGCGCGACCCAAGCGTGCCGTCGGCCTGCACAAAGGACGCCTGGCCACGGTATTCCTCGAAGGTGATGCCGCTGTAGCTGAAGCCCGAGCGCATGTCGTTGATCAGCACTGCGCCCTGCTGCCAGTTCTGGTAGGCGGTCTTGACCTCTTTGTGGGTGGTCAGTGCCCGGAAGAACTCGGTCGAGCACAGCACATGCACGCCGGTCGAGAACTCGCCGGTGAGCCCATCTTCCATGAGGCCCAGCAACTCGAGGCAGGCAGTCTTGATTTGCCCGTTGTCGGCCGCCGTCGAAAACTCAAACGACACCGATTGCGCAGTGATGTCGAACTCGTCGAACAGATCGACGAGTTCACTGCCGTCGGCGTCGAGGATCTTGCCCTTGAGCGCCCCCATGCGCAGATGCTCCAGGGTGATCGCGTGCTTGTTGCGCATGGTCTCCAGATGACGGGCCATGACACCGCCGATGGCTTCCATTTCGGTTTCGGAACCGAAGGCGCGCAGTCCTTGCACTTCCTCGGGCAGCACCACGTCGTCGTGGGGGATGTGCGGGATCACGAAGGAGCGCAGGTTGCGCTTGCCACGTTCACCCACCGTGCCGGGCGAACCGGGCGCCCGGGTGGGCAGCAGGTTCAGACGACCGGCGTACTCCTCGACGATGATCTGCCGGGTGCGCACCGGCTTGGCCGGGAACAGGTTGAGTTGCTCCAGCCGCCCATAGCGGTTGGGCAGGAGGTTGATGGCGGCCGTCAGGCTGGCCATCGAGAAGCCGGGGTTTTCAAAAGGGTTCTGCATTTGGGATCTCCAGAAATGACGAAACCCGCCAGCGGCGGGTTTTGGGGGGAGTGAAACGGAGCGTTGGAAGTGGGTCAGGCGCTATCGCGGGCCAGGACTCCACGTTCTGCGAGTTGCTTGATGGCAGCCACTTTGTGCGCAGTGCTGATGCCGGTCGGCCAGACCAATGCGCCGCGCGCGACGATGGCGTGACGGGCGATCAGGATTGCGTCCTCACGGTCGATCAGCGTCGCATCGACGTCATTGCCGAGCACGCCAACGGCGGTTTCCGTGCCGTCCGAGGCGCTCGGATCGAGGGCCTTGAGCTTGGCGGTAGCCGTTTCGCGGCCCACCACGGTGCCCAGCGACAGGTTCTGCGCGGCCGCGACGGTGTCCTGGTCACGCGAGTAGAGATTCGGCGCTTCGTACTTCAGCAGGTCGCCGAGATTCTTGGGTTGAGAGACAGTGGGCATGGCTTACTCCTTGGCGGTGAGTTTCTTGACGGCAGCGACCACCGGACTGTTTTCCGGGCGCTGGCTGGTACCTGCATCGGCAGTGATGCGCGAGGCGATTTCGGGTTGATCGGCACGGGCGTCGAGCAAGGCGCGGCGTACCTGCGCTTCCGAGAAGCCTGCTGCGAGGAATTCCGCCGTGCGTTGGGACTGGCCCGCGATCAGGCACATCTCTGCAATGGCCTGAGCTTGGCCGCGCCCGCTGGCGAACGACTGCGCCAGTGCGGCTTGGGCGGCAGGCGTCGGTTGCGGATCGCTCTCAAGCTGCGACTGGTCGCCCTGTGGGTCGGTGTCGGCCGGTCGCTTAAGGTTTTCGTGGTCGTCTTTGGGGTCGGTCATGGTGTTCTCCAGGGTGAAAGGTTTGCTTCGGGGCGGGTTTGAAATGGATTGAGTGGACAGGCTTCGCGGCGAGGCGCGGGCCACGCCGGGCTGCGCCAGCCGTTGCTTGGCCGCCAACGCGTCGGTGAACTCGGTCATCACCGCATCAAACGGCATCACTGCGTCGGCGAGGCCTGCTGCCACCGCCTGCTCGCCGTAGAAAAGCCCCGCCTCGGTGGCGCGCACGGCATCCGGATCGAGACCGCGCATCTGTCCGACCTGATTCACGAAGATGTCGTAGAGGCGATCCACCTCGGTCTGCAACGCGGTGGTGGCCTGGGGGGTGAGTGGCTCGTGCGGGGAGAAATCGTTCTTGTGGCTGCCCGCGAAGACAGCCGTGTAGTTCAGGCCGTCCTTGGCGTCCTTCACCGACTGGTCGACGTGTAGCGCGATCACGCCAATAGACCCGACGCCAGCGGTCTGCGACAGAGTCAGGCGCTGGCAGGCTGCCGCGATGGCAAAAGCCGCCGAGTACGCGGCATCGTTGGCGTGCGCCCAGATCGGCTTGATGGTGCTGGCGGCGCGGATGCGCTCGGCCAGTTCGAACACACCCGAGGCCTCGCCGCCGGGCGAATCCAGATCGAGCAGGATGCCCGCCACCTGCGGGTCGGCCAGCGCGGCGTCCAGTCGGGCTTCGATCTCGCCGTAGGACATCAGGCCAGAGGCGGCTTCGATACCCATCGAACGTCTGACCAGCGTGCCGACCACCGGGATGACGGCAATGCCAGCCTGACCCGATGTGGCGCTTTGGCGCGGCATGGGCAGCGGCATTGCCATGTCCAGATCAGGCAAGCCGATGCGGGAACCCAGCACGGAGAGGATCACGTCGAGTTTGGGACGCGCAATGAGGAGCGGCGTCCCGTAGAGGCGGGACGCCAGATGAACGAGTTGCATGTCAGTTGTCCTGTTGGTCTTGCGGCACGGTCACCGTGGCGGCCGCATTCATGGGAGCGCCCAATGCCGATGGTTGGGGCGCTTTGTCGTGGCGCGGGTCGGAGTCGAAGACCAGACCGAGCGCATCGGCGCGCTGGTTGTCGGCGGCGATCTCGCGGTCGATATCCTCGGCGTCGTAGCCGAAGGCCGAGATGGCTTCCGAGCGAGACAGCAGCCCGGCGCGAATGGCTGTCAGCATCGCGTCGAATTCCTTCTTGGGATCGACCCACTGCCAACCCTGTGGAATCCATTTGGCCGCGAAGTAGTCGCGCTTCTTCTCGGTGAACTGCGGCAGCGCCAGCGCGCCTTCAAGTAGCGCCTGCTCCATCCAGGCACGCCAGATCGGGCGGCACAGCTGGTGGACGATCACGCCGTGCTGGATGGCCTCACACCGGCGGCGAAACTCCAGCAGCCCGGCCCGGATCGACGAGTAGTTCACTTGCGTCAGGTCTCCGGTCAGCATCTCGTAGGTGATGCCCATCGCCGCTGCCACCGCCCGGAACTGCATGCGCAGGAATTCAGCGTAGCTCGCGCCAACGTCGGCGGGCTGACTGAACTTCACGTCCTCGCCGGGCTCCAGGATCTGCATCGTTCCCGGCTCCAGCCCGGCCAATGCCGCACCGCTGGCATCCGGCAAGCCTTCACCCATCAGGTTGTCCTCGGGGGACAGGCGCGTGATGAAGCCCGCGAACATCGCGGCGGTTTTCTTGCGCACGAGCTCGGCGTCGTCGTACTGGTCGAGTTCGTTGAGCTTGACCAGTGCGCGCGCCAGCCACGGTTCGCCCCGGATCTGTCCGGGCCGCAAGGGACGAAACAGGTGAATGATTTCGTTGGCCGGGACACGCACTGTGTCGAGACCGCCCACCACGCCACCAGTGCCCGACATCGGGGCCAGTGAGCCGTCACCCGGATGCGAGCGATACAGGTGGTAAGCCACCCGCCGTCCGAGCTTGTCGAACTCGATACCCGCACGGATCACATTTCCCGAAGCCAATTCCTGATTCAGCGTGGCTGGCAGGTGTTCGGGTTCGAGCAACTGCAATTGCAGGCCCACCGGCAGACCATCCTCCGGGCGGCGAAAGCGCAGCCGCACAAGACATTCCCCGCCTTCGAGCATGGCGCGACAGGCCAAGGCCTGCAGTCCGTAGAAATCGGTCAGTCCGGCGGCATCGGCCTCCTCGCACCAGTCCCACCACAGGCTGTGGATCGCTTCGCGCAAGGACTGATCAACCAGCATGCTCTGCGGCTTGATGCCAGTACCGATGGCGTTCGAGACAAAGGCTTCAACGCCTGCCGCTGCCCAGGCATTGCGGCGTACCAGATCGCGGCTCTTGGCGCGCAATTCGTTCTGGGTGAACGCCAGTGCTGCGACTGCGCCCGGATTGCCGACCTGCCATGCCAAGGCGCGACGGCCGCCACCGACACCGTCATAGAACGGGGTGCCGCCAAGCAGACTCATGCCGACGCGCCTGCGCATTCGGTCAAACCATTGCATGTTCAGAACCCTTTGCCGGTGGTGACCCGGATCTGGCGTGGCGCACCGGGCCACAGCCCGGTGTCCACGGCCTGCTCGAAGAGGTCGCGCTTGACCGCCGCAATGGCGGCCTGGAGTTCATCGACGCTGCGGTACTCGACGGTCTTGTCGCCAAAGGTCACGCGCTTTTCGCCCTTAACCAGCGCAGCTTCCAGTGCGTCGAGATGTGCTTGTGTGTAGGCCATCAGCGGTACACCGTGAGGTTGATTTCGGTGGAGTCGTCGAACGATGCGGCCGTGGTGGCGCAACTGACGTCGACGTACTGGGCGGTTTTCTGGTCGGAGCTGGATCGCACGATGGCGATGCGCTGCGTGCCGCTGTTGGTGCTGCTGCGGGCAAGCGCCGTCCAGCAGTAGTCGGCGTCTGGCATGGCGGTGGCGAAAGTGACGCGGTAGCGGCCCGTTGCCGTCCGGGTCACGCTGGCCACGTTGTGCGACGACCGCACGACGATCTGGTTGCCGACGTAGCCGAAGCACACCCACGCCCGGGCCACGCCAGGGTGGGTGGCGTCGATCTTGGTCTTGACCTCCAGCCCCACACGACTGGCAAGCAGCGAGATGCGCGATGCGAGGCTCATCAGGCCAGCGCACCCACAAAGACCGCGACGAAGTCTGTGTCGGTATTGCCGACATCGGTGGCTGCGACGGCACCGATGTTGCTGCGTGCCTGAAGTTGCTCGGCCACGGTCAGCGACTGCGCCGCATCGAAGCGCACACGGTTGTTGACGGCGGCCAGCAGCGCATCCAGACCACTGGTGCCGTTCTGCAGCAGTTGCTGGATCTCCAGCAGCGTGTCGTAGGCGTCGTCGGCGCCGCCCAGGATCTCGGCTTTGAGCGCGTCGAGCAGCGTGACGATCTTGCTCGAGGAATAGGTGGTGCTCGTGCTGATCTGTGCGTCATCGATGGCGCTGGATGCGGCAACGGCAGCCTGCAGTTCATTGATGGCCGCCACGAGATTCGACTTGTCAGTCGTGGTGAGGTTGGCCAGGTTGCCCGCCTTGGCGCGGACGTCGTTGAACTCCTGCGCGACGCGGATGACCAGGCTTTCGATGCGAGTGGCGAGGGACATGTTTTCTCCTTGAGGTGTCAGGACAGCCAGCGGCTTTTGATCACGCGCCGACCGGTGTTGCGATTGCCAGAAACAGCGAGGCCACCGCGTTGGGTGGCCTCGTTGATCGATTCAGTAGGTGTTTCAAGGGCTGGCGGACCGGCCAGCCCCAGTTGTCGCTCCAGTTCCCGCCAGTGACGTTCCTCGAAGCGATCCAGACCCGCCGCCGATGCAGCCGCGCGGGCGTAGACGTAGCAGTCGAGCGCTTCATTGCGCTCACGCATCTTTTGCCACTCACGCACCGGGAAGCCGTTGCGGTCGCGGCGGGTGATCAGTTGTTCCGCGCAGAGTTGCTGGATGAACTCAGCGTCGATCTTGGGCAGATGGACGAACCCGGCCGGGTAGGTCACCGTCACGCCGTCCTCGGCCACCTCCGCGCTCTTGCGCAGGTTGTTGTAGAACTCCAGCTTGGCGATGCTGACCGCCACCGAGTACACCTTGATGCCCCGGCGCAGCTTTTTGCCACCCTGCGAGACATCGATGGCGGTCGGTGTGCCGATCAAGGCTGCACCACGAGGTACCCCCTTGACCGCCATCACACGCGAATCGCGGCAAGCCCGCACAAAGGCGTAGGCCTCCTGCGTCGCAAAGCCGGTATCCAGTGCAAAGCGGGCCAGCGGCATCGCCGCGCCGGAGGCGTGTGTCCAGGTTTCGGCCAGCATTTCAGCGAGGCGCTTCCACACCGTGTCGCGGGCGGTGTCACCCATCAGCACGCGGTGCTCGACCAGCCAGGACTCTTTGCCGCGCCCAAAGGCCCAGACCGACGCCTCGATGCGATCTTTCTGCACGTCGGCTGCGCCGACCACGAGCAGACCACCTTGTGGCACGCTTCCAACGCGGTAGTCCTCTCGCCGCTCGACCAGCCTTTGCCAGTCCGGGGCTTCGCCTTCCTCGACCCAGGTTTCGCCCAGCTCGGTGTTCTTGAAAGTCTTGATGGCAGCGGCCGAGCCGGATTCCTTGTTGACGGCGGCTTCCCACGCGGCGGCGATATCGCGCCACGAACGCCAGCCCACCGGGCTGTACAGCGAGGACAGGTGAAAACCCGCCGTCTTGGCGCCGTTCTCCGGGGCCATCGCGCGCCACTCGCCGTGCTCCAACATCCACGTTTTGTGATGCTCAGGGATAGCCGTGTCACACGACTCGCAGATGTAGGCGGCGGTTTCCGGTTGCCCTTTATCCCAACGCAGCTGCTCGAAACGCAGCCACTGCCGGTGTGAGCAATGCGGACACGGCACGAAGTAGCGACGTTGGTCGCTGGCCTCGTACTCGCGCTCAATGGCCGATGCCCCCGAAATCGTCGGCGTCGAGACGATGAAGATCTTGCGCCGCGCAAAGGTGCGCGTGCGCGCCTCGGCCAGCGAGATCGCATCGCCTTCACCCTCGACGTCCAGCGGATACCCGTCAACCTCGTCGAGAAACAGATACCGCACAGGCATCGAGCGCAGCCCGACCGCGCTGTTGGCCCCGGTCATCACCAGCACGCCACCCCGGAACTCCTTGGCCAGGATGGTGTTGCCGGAATCCCGGCTGCGCGCCGGTGCAATCAGTTCAGCCAGTGCGGACGACTCCTCGATCAGCGGATCGATCCGCTGCTTGGAGTTGCGCTTGGCCATCTCCACTGTCGGCCACACCGCCATCATTGGCCCGGGTGCGTGATGGATCACATAGCCGATCCAGTTCGACCCCATCTCGGTCGCGCCAAGCTGTGCCGCCTTCATGAACACCACGCGCTCGACCGGCGAGGTCGGCGACAGGCAGTCCATGATTGCTTTCAGGTACGGCGTGCGACTGGTACGCCAGCGCCCGGGTTCGGCAGATGCCTTGCTGGAGAGCATCCGATGGCGATCCGACCATTCGGACACGGTGAGCAGCGGGTCGGGAGTCAGTCCTTCGCGCCACGCGCGTTCAATCTCGGCAGCGCCTTCGTAGTCCATGTTCATCAATCCACCCTCGGGCGCATCTCGCCCAGTTCCTGCAGGTGCTCACGCACCGCCGCCTCCAAGGCGATGTGCATCGTGTGAGGATCGACGCCGAGCTTGGCTGCCATTTGTGCCGAGATGCGTGCGGGCCAGTTGAGCCACGCATCGCGTTCGGAGCGCGCCAGCTTGAAAACATGGGCGATGGCCTGCGGCCGATCCACCAGTTCGCCTTTGAGGCGGGCCAGACGCACCTTGTTGGTTTGCGCCTTGACTACTTCGTTGACCGTGCGCGCCTGAAGCAAGGAAGTGCCACCTGCTGGCAACGCGGCTGGCCCATCACCCGCAGCGCTGCTGGATTCGGGTACGGCGACCTTGACGGCGCGGGTGGCCGTGCCATTGCGCGGTGCATCGGAATTACGCGCCCACTCGCGGTCGACGCGCTCGGCATCAATCGTTCCGTCTGCCTCCGGCGTGATCCGCCCAGCAGCGATGGCCTTGCGCACCGCTGCATCGGACACCCCTCGGTGGCGTGCGTAGGCACGAATCGAAATACCCATATTTCCCCTTCGGGGCACCTTCAATCATTTGTTTGTCATTCCTGCGGATTGAGCTTGGCTTCCATCTGGAACAGCGCGTTCATACGTTCGTCATCAACACCATGAAAGGACACGGACATGAGCAAGCTCGAACAACTCCTGACCCAGATCGCGCAAAACAAGCTGGGCATCGAAACCCTGGAAACCCGCCGCTCGGACAGCCTCGATTTCCACGATGTAGCGGTCTGGTGCCTACGCGATGCGCTTGAAGCCGCCTTCAACGCGGGTCTCGAGCAGGGGCGCAATGCCAACCCGTCAGACAAGGCCAACACCTGATTGCGAAGCGAAGACGCCAAGCAAAAAGCGCTTGGCTTCATTTGAGAACAGCGCGTTCATCACATCACCGTCCACCACATCGAAGGAGCAAAACATGACCACCACTCAACTGACCCCTGCCCAGCACGCGATCCTGGCCCACGCGGTTGAACACACCAGCGGCAAGATCGACTGGTTCCCCGACAACATCAAAGGCGGCGCACGCAAGAAGGTGCTCGACGGACTTTTCAACCGCGCACTGATCACCACCGACGGCACTGACTGGCTTGTCGCTGCGGAGGGCTATGACGCCTTGGGCGTTGCGCGCCCCGGATTGAACAAGAAGCGAGTCGGTCAATTCGAAGCCAATCTCGACCGGATCATTGCCAACGCTGAAGGCGCGCCTGCGGCCGCGAGCGATCCCGAACTGGAAGCCTTTGTTACCGCCGCCGAAGCCACTTGGGTCAAGCCACGCACACGCGAGAACAGCAAGCAGGCCGAAGTGATCCGGATGCTGCAACGCCCCGAGGGCGCAACCATCGGCCAGATCTGCACAGCCACCGGTTGGCAGGCGCACACGGTGCGCGGCACCTTCGCCGGAGCCTTCAAGAAAAAGCTCGGCCTGAACATCGTCTCGGACAAGCCGCAGGGTGGCGAGCGGATCTACCGCATCGCCTGAAAACGAGCACAGCGAGTTTCGGCGAAGCCAAAAAGATGGCGAGAGGAGCCATGAATAGCTTGGCTTCTCTCCCCACCAGCGCGTTCATACAGGTGTCGTGATCGACGACGCCATACCAGGAAAACCGCCATGAGCACCATGACCATCACCATCGAACGCACCCCTCGCACCCTGCAGTTCGCAGGCCAAAGTCTCCAGGTCGAAGAGTTGAGCATCCGCCTACCGTTTGCACGCAAACCTGCCGACCTCGGCGAACTGGGCGGGAGCGACCAGCACAAGGTCTACGTCACCGAGACCAAGGAGCTGACCCCTGCCGAATTCGACGCCTTTGGGCGCAGCCTGCTGGTGTCACGCGACTGGCTGCGTGGCAAGGGTGGCGGCACTGGCGACGGCTACCTCTGCGTCGAGGTTACTGCTCCCGGACGCCCTTACCTCTACGTCAATCCCGAGGGCGGTGATTACGCCCGGTATGTGGCCCGTCTCGGGTAAGAGAAATTGATCGAGAAAGAAGCCAGGAATAGCTTGGCTTCTCAATCGAACAGCGCGTTACTACAGGTGTCGCAACGATCAACCCGGAGAAAACACCATGACCACCAACCAGATCCCCACCACCCAGAACGAAGCCTTGGGTTTTTGGGGCACGATGAACGAACACGCCAGCGCCGCATGGCCCCTGGCCATGAACGCCATTTCGGACGCCACCCACCAGCCCCTGGAATCGGTGCGGACCTTCCTCGACAGTCGCCACGGACGCCACTTTGCCGACGACGTCCAGAACGGCTTGTACCAAGGCCAAGCCTTGCAGGATGCGATCAACGCCGCCACCCAACGTTGGATGGGCTGGACGATTGGCCGCCAGACCAGCAAGCAGTACGGCATCCCGCGCGGCCTGCCTTACCTGACAGGCTTTGTGATCCACTGCGAAATCTGCGAAGAGATGGCTGCCTGATGAAAACGCTCGCCACCGAACGCGAGCAGGCGCTTCGTTGGCTGATTGCCAACCGGCGTCCAGACATCTCCATCGAGCAGGCTGTGCGCGTCATGTGCATGGCACTGCCGCGCGATCTCACCACCATGCAGATCCTGCGGCGCATCGCTGAGGAAGAAGAGGCCAAGCAGCCTGGCCAGCCATTCAACTGGCGCACAATTCCTGGTCTGCTGCCTCGCGGACAGCCGTCTGGCCGGTGAAGTCCTCCCACCGGCGCACGATCACATCCACGTACTTTGGATCGAGTTCGATCAGCCGCGCGACGCGCCCCGACTTTTCGGCCGCAATCAACGTTGTGCCAGAACCACCGAACGGATCGAGCACCACGTTACCCGGGCGGCTCGAATTTCGGATGGCTCGCTCGACCAGCTCCACCGGCTTCATCGTCGGATGCAGATCGTTCTTCTGCGGCTTCTTGATAGCCCACACATCGCCCTGATCGCGGTCACCACACCAGTGGCGTTGCGCACCCTCGGGCCATCCGTACAAGATCGGTTCGTACTGGCGCTGGTAGTCGGCACGGCCCAGCGTGAAGGTGTTCTTGGCCCAGATGATGAACGTCGACCACTTGCCACCGGCGGCGCGAAAGGCGGCCTGCAGCACATCCAGCTCGCTGGATGACATCGCCACATAGATGCCGCCCCGGCAGTTCGCCACGGTGGGCGTCAATGCTGCCAACAGGAAGTCGTAGAAGCCATCGCCCAAGTTGTCGTTGAGGATCGCGCGATCCTTGCCGCGCATCTTGTCCTTGGCGCTGTTGGCGTAGTTCACGTTGTACGGCGGGTCGGTGAAGACCATGTCTGCCATGTCGCCTTGCATCAGCCGGGCATAGCTCTCTGCCACGGTCGAGTCGCCGCACAGCAGGCGGTTCTGGCCCATGATCCAGACATCGCCCGGGCGCGATATTGGAATTTCGCCAACCTCCGGTACCGCATCCTCATCGGTCTGGCCCTCATTGTCCGGCTCGTCGCCCGCGATCAGTTCGGCCAGCGCGTCGGCGTCGAAGCCGGTGATGTCCAGATCGAAACCTTCCAGCTGCAAAGCCTCAAGTTCGATCCGCAACATCGCGTCATCCCAGCCAGCGTTCTCCGCGATGCGGTTGTCTGCGATGACCAAGGCGCGGCGCTGGGTCGGGCTTAGGTGATCCAGTACGACCACGGGCACGATCTCAAGCCCAAGTTTCTGCGCAGCGGCCAAGCGTCCATGCCCAGCGACGATGATGCCGTCACTGCCTGCAAGGATCGGATTGGTGAAGCCAAACTCGGCAATCGATGCGGCGATCTGCGCCACCTGATCATCCGAGTGCGTCCGCGCATTGCGGGCATAGGGCAGCAGTTTGGCTGTCGGCCACTGCTCGATCTTGTCTGCCAACCAGGACGCGCTCATTGTTCTACCTTCATGGTCGCCAGCCGTTCTGTGGCCACGTCGTCGAAGGACTGGCCCGATTTGATTCCACAGCCTGCGATGAGCGTGACCGGCACGCCGGGGTGGTTTTGCTGAAAACGCTTGATGGCCACGTCCACGTACTCCGGCGCAATCTCCACACTGCGGCAGATACGACCAGTGCGTTGCGCGGCCAGCATCGTCGTGCCACTGCCACCGAAGGGCTCGAACACGACGTCACCCGAATCGGTGTAAGCCTCGATGGCAAACTCCGGCAACGCCACAGGGAACACAGCCGGGTGATCAATGTCCTGCCCGATCTTGCCCTTGTGGCGCATCACGCGGATCACGCTGTCGGGGATGCGGGTGTCCTGCGTCGGCAGGCCCTTGTGCGTCCAGCCGCCGACTTCGCCGTCCTTGCCCCGCATCGCCGTGGACGAGCCATCGGCGCGCAGGTGCGATTCCTGCCCGGCGTGCTTGCAGGGCACGATCTTGTTCGGCTTGCGGCTCTCGCGGTTGAAGTGGAAAACGAACTCAAAGCTCGGCGCGAATCGACCCGCCCAGTCGCCGGGCATCCCCGGCCCCTGATCCC
>OFDN01001281.1_pt1 | contig 17190 bp, 13 predicted proteins | sample 1520971 | NCBI WGS metagenome assembly OFDN01 (sample SAMEA94257418, study PRJEB24077) | hot springs metagenome | biome: Aquatic biome; feature: Geographical feature; material: Water | place: India | collected 2012-06-12 | depth 5 m
CCGGCGCCCGCCGCGCCAGCGCCCGGCGGCTCGGCCGGCGGCGGACTGGGCGGCCTGGCGGGCGGCATCCTCAGCGCCTTCACCGACGTGCGCTTCAGCGTCAGCGTGCAGGCGGCGCCGGGCGCTAAGCTGCCCAAGGGCGAGCGGCGGCTGCGCATCGCGGATGCCACCGGCCGCACGGTGCTCAGCATCGGTTCGCAGGACAACCGCTTCGAGGGCATCCGCCCGAAGGCCGAAGAGCCGCTGCGCTACCAGGTGTCCATCACCTCCGACAACCCGGCCTTCACGCTGTCGTGCGAGCGCCGCATGATCCCGCCGGGCGAGGTGGCCGGCGACGGCGAGCACCTGCAGGTGCGGCCGGTGCTGGTCAAACGCGAGGCGGTGCTGCCGCTCACCCGCGCCGAGGTGCTGCTGTTGGGCGCGGACGCGCTGCTGGCGCAGCCGGAACTGGCCTCCTTCGCGGACGAGTTGCCGCGCCTGGCCGTCCCGGCCACGGCCCGGGTGCGCGGCAATGCCATCGTCATCGAGTTCTCGGTGTTCTCGCCGTCGCTGGCGAACCGGCAGATCCTGGCCTGAGCGGCCGGCAGGGTGCCGCTAGCCCGCCCGGGCGGTGGCGTCCAGTGCGCCCGGCTGGCTGGCATGGGCCAGCCGGTTGCGGCCGCCGTGCTTGGCCCGGTAGAGCGCCGCATCGGCCGAGGCCACCATCGCATGCATTTCGCCGCCACCGCCGGGCGGCCGCAGCGCCACGCCCAGGCTGATGGTCACCAGCCCGGCGCCGCCGGCCTGCGGGTTGGGCAGGCCCAGGGCTTCCACCGCCCGCCGCAGCCGCTCTGCCGCGGCCTGGCACTGCGCGGCCGAGGCGCCTTCCAGCACCGCCACGAATTCCTCCCCGCCGATGCGGGCCAGGAAGCCGTCGTGCGGCAGCACGTCGTGCATGGCGCGCGCCACGCGCGTCAGGCAGGCATCGCCGGCCGGGTGGCCGAAGGTGTCGTTGTAGGGCTTGAAGTTGTCGATGTCGATCAGCACCAGCGCCAGCCACCTGGCCGACGCGGCGCCGCTGCGCCAGCGGCTGTCGATCGCCAGCTCGAAGGCCCGGCGGTTGGGCAGGCCGGTCAGCGCATCGGTCTGCGACAGCCGGGCGAAGCCGTCGGCCCGGCGCTCGGCCGCGCGCGAGGCCAGGGTCTCGCGCAGCCGCAGCAGGTACGACAGCCGCGACGAGCGCTCGATGCTGTAGCAGGCCTGCACCGTGAACACCGCGGTGCCGCTCATCAGCGCCATGGCGAAGATGCGCGCCTGCACCGGCAGCCGGTCGTCCGGTGCGATGTACAGCGCGGCCAGCGCCAGGCAGGCCACCGAGGTGCCCACCGCCGCCCGGAAACGCAGCGGCAGCGAGATGTTGCCGGCGAGGAAGATCAGGCTGAAGGCGAACGGGTCGTACAGCCGCGCCTGCGACTGCGTCTCGTCGAGGATCACGCAGGAGCAGCCCATCACCACCACGATGGCCATCGACAGCAGCCGCTCGCGCCAGGCCGCGCCCACCCACTGCCGGTGGATGGCGGTGAGCACGCCCGCGCCGAACACCAGCGCGACCGACCGCCACAGCACCGCCTGCCGGAAGATCTCCTGGCGGATGTGCAGGTCGTTGAGCAGGAAGCTGGCATAGATCAGCAGGCCGATGGTGCCGGCCAGCACCAGCGCGCGGCGGCGCTGCGGGCCTTCGTCCTGCTCGAAGCGCTGCTCCACGAGGGCCGGGAACGCCATGCGCAGCCGCCGCGGGCGGGCCAGCTCCATCTGCACCGCGGCCTGCAGCGCGCTGTCGTCGGCTTCGTCGCGTGTCATGTCGACCTGCGATGCATCAGCGGCACGAGCCGCCACCGGGCGACGGAACGGGACGTGGTCGGGCTGTCGGTCGCGGATGCGGCGGTGTCCCGGGGCGCTGCCGGTGAATCTGGGTCGCGCAAGCTGATGTTCCTCGTGTCCGACGCGCCCTTGCCGACAGCATGCGCAAGGGGCCGAGGGGGTTATCGGCGCTTGGACCGGCCCGGAACACCGGCCGGCCTCCATATCCTCCGCGATCGGGCATCGATCACGGTTTTGGCGCGGCCGCTAGGCGGAAGCCGTTGCCCCGGCAGCCGCAGGCCGCGGGCGACCGGCCCCCGGCGCCGCCCGCGCCGCGCTGGGCGGGTGGCCGATGATGCGCTTGAAGGCGCGGCTGAAGGAGGCCTCGGAGTCGTAGCCCAGGCGGGCGGCGGCGGCGGCCACGCGCATGTGGTCGTGGGCGATCCAGTGGCGGGCCTGGAACATCTTCACCTTGGCCACGTAGCGGCCCGGGCTCTCGCCCATGGTGCGGGTGAAGGCCTCGGTGAAGCTGGAGCGGGAGGCGCCCATCACGCCGGCCAGCATCGGCACGTCCCAGTCGCGTTCCGGCGCCGCATGGATGGCGGCCACCACCTTGCCGATGCGCGGGCAGCGCACCGCCGCCACCCAGCCGGTGGCGTCGTTGCAGCCGCATTCCACCCAGGCGCGGATGATGCTGGCGGCCAGCACGTCGGCCAGCCGCGCCAGGATGCCGCAGGCGCCGATGCGGTCCAGCGCCACCTCGCGCTCCATCGCCTCCAGCAGCACCGGCACGGTGGCATCGCGCTGGGCGAGGTCACCGGCCAGCATCAGCTCCGGCATCATCGCCACCAGGGGGTGCAGGGGGTCGAGGTTGAAGCGCAGCGCGCCGCAGAACAGCATGTCGGCCGGCGCGCCGCGGTCCGCCGCGGCGTCCGGCCCGGTGGGCGCCGTGGCTGCGCGGCCGTCCACCAGGTAGATGTTGTCGGACACCGGGGTGCGCGCCAGCGTGTCGATGTCCACCGCCGGCACGGCCGGGTCGCTGGCCAGCACGTGGAAGCTGCCGCGCGGCAGCAGCACCGCATCGCCCGGCGCCAGCCGGATCCACGGCGTGCCGGCGGTGCGCAGCCAGCCGCCGCCGCTGCCGACGAAATGGAAGCGCGCCGAGCGCTGCGCCGGAAAGGCCACCGCCCAGGGCCGGTTCATCACGCAGCGGCCGTACTCCACGCCGTCCAGCCGCAGCCCCAGCAGGATGCGGGTGAGCAGGTCGGGCGTGCCTTCGGGCGCCGCATCCTTGGACAAAAAGTCAAGCATCTTGGATTTGCCGGCATTCAAACGCCGACATCCTATCCCTAAGCTGTGCCGCTCGTTCAACCCGCGAAGGCCTGCCGCCGTGTCCGCCACGTCCTGTTCCGATCCCCCGGCTTCCCATGACGCCGATGCCGCGCCCGCCGCGCCGCTGCACCCTTGCCCGACGGCCGACCGGCCGCGCTGGCCGGCGGTGGGCGCGCTGGCGCTGGGCGTGTTCGGCCTGGTCACCGCCGAGTTCCTGCCGGCCAGCCTGCTGACCGCGATGGCCGCCGACCTCGGCGTGAGCGACGGCGCGGCCGGCCAGGCGGTCACCGCCACCGCGCTGGTGGGGGCGGTGGCGGCGCCGTCGATTCCGCTGCTCACCCGCCGCTTCGACCGCCAGCGGGTGATGCTGGTGCTGAGCCTGCTGCTGGTGGCGTCCAACCTCGTCGCCGCCACGGCCGGCAGCCTTGCCACCTTGCTGGTGGCGCGGGTGGTGCTGGGCGTGGCGCTGGGCGGCTTCTGGTCGATGGCCGCCGCCCTGGCCATGCGGCTGGTGCCGCCGCAGCGGTTCGCCCGCGCGATGTCGGTGATCCTCACCGGCGTGTCGGTGGCCACGGTCTGCGCGGCCCCGGTGGGCGCCTGGATGGGCGAGGCCTGGGGCTGGCGCAGTGCCTTCATGGCAGCGGGCGGCGTCAGCGTGCTGTCGTTGATGGCGCAGTGGATGACCTTGCCGCGGCTGCCGCCGCGCGACAACCCGGACCTGCGCGTGCTGGGCCAGCTGCTGGGCCGGCCCGCGGTGCGGGTGGCGCTGCTGGCGGTGGTGCTGGTGATCTCCGGCCATTTCGCCGGCTTCACCTACATCCGGCCCTTGATGGAGCAGGTGACGCAGCTGCCGGCCACGGTGGTGTCGGCGGTGCTGCTGGGTTATGGCGTGGGCGGCTTCTTCGGCAACTTCGTCGGCGGCGCACTGGCCGGCCGCAGCGAGCGGCACGCCATCCTGGCCGGCGGTGCGTCCATCGCGCTGCTGGCGCTGGCCCTGCTGGTGGCGGGGCAGTCGGCGCTGGTCACCGCGGTGGCCGTCACCTTGTGGGGCTTCGCCTTCGGTGCCTTCCCGGTCGGCTTCCAGACCTGGATCGTGCGGGCCGCGCCCGACCAGGCCGAAGGCGCCGGCGGCCTGCTGGTGGCGGCCTTCCAGGTGGCCATCGCCGCCGGCGCGATGGGCGGCGGTTGGCTCGTGGACCACGTCGGCGCGCTGGGCGGCCCGGGCTTCGCGGTCGTCACCGTCAGCGTCGGCACCTGGCTCACCCTGCGCCACGGCCCCCGGCCCGTGCGTGCCTGACACCGGAGGAGCGACCCATGCAGCACACGAGCCTCGACACCGCGGTGAGCCATCGCCGCATCGTGCTGGCCGCCCGCCCGAAAGGCCGGCCGGTGGCCAGCGACTTCCAGCTGGAGACGGTGCCGGCGCCTGCGGTCGGCGAAGGCCAGGTGCTGCTGCGCACGCTGTGGCTCTCGATCGATCCGTACATGCGCAACCTGATGGACGAAGTGGGCCCCGGTTATGCGCCGCGCATCGAGATCGGCGCGCCCATCGTCGGCGGCACCGTCAGCCGCGTGGCCGCCTCCCGGCATCCGGGCTTCCAGGTGGGCGAGCTGGTGCTGGCCCAGGCCGGCTGGCAGGAGCTGGCGCTGTCCGACGGCACCGACCTGCGTCGCCTGGGCGAGATGGCCCATCCCTCGCATGCGCTGGGCGGCCTCGGCATGCCGGGCTTCACCGCCCATGTGGGCCTGCTGGACATCGGGCAGCCGACGCCGGGCGAGACCGTGGTGGTGGCCGCGGCCACCGGTGCAGTGGGCTCGGTGGTGGGCCAGATCGCCCGGCTGCGAGGGGCGCGGGTGGTGGGCGTGGCCGGCGGTGCGGCCAAGCTGCGGCATGCGCTGGAGGCGCTGGGCCTGGACGCCTGCGTCGACCGGCACGACCCGCAATTCGCGCAGCGGCTGGCGCAGGCCTGTCCGCGCGGCATCGACGTATATTTCGAGAACGTCGGCGGCCCGGTGCTGGATGCGGTGCTGCCCTTGCTGAACGTCGGCGCCCGCGTGCCGCTGTGCGGCTTCGTCGCCCACTACAACGACGGGCCCGCGTCGGCCGGCCCGGACCTGCGGCCCTCGCTGCTGGCCACCGTGCTGCAAAAGCGCGTGCGGCTGCAGGGCTTCATCATCCTGGACCACGACGGCCAGCGCTTCGAGACCTTCCAGCGCGAGATGGCGGCCTGGGTGCAGCAGGGCGAGGTGAAGCTGCACGAGGAGGTGATCGACGGCCTGCAACACGCGCCTGCAGCACTGCAGGACCTGCTGGACGGCCGCCATATCGGCAAGGTGGTGGTGCGGGTGGGGCGGGGGTAAACGTGGTGGGGGAAAAAAAGGAAGGCTAGAAAGCAGAAACGGGCCGCGAGGGCCCGTTTTGCTTGCTGTGTGGCGGAGAGAGCGTCTGTCAAGGCCCGCGCCAGCGCTGGGCTAGCGGGGAGGGTACGCCTCGATCCACCAGTTCATCCGCCAGTTGTTGTTTCAACTATCCGGCAGGTGGTCGTGGCGGTCTTACAGTGCCGCGCGGCATGAACTTGGCGTCACGGACCAGCTTGCATCTACGGGGACTGTGACCATGAAGTCGGTTTAGTCTCATTGACGAGTGCAAGGGATCCCCACCTTCCATTCGGGGCACTGGGTGCTGCTGCTTGCCTCCTTCGAGGCACCCTTGGCCTGGGCTTAAAACGCGGCCTGCGCTTGGGCGGCGGCCGACCGGGACGCAGGCCGACGACCGGCTCGAACGGGGCTGGGCTCGACAACGAGACGGCGGCGAAGGTCACGGCACTGCCGGCCGCCTTATCGATCCTCAACTGGACCAGCGCGAAACCGGCCTCACTTGAAGGTCAACGACGGGGACCGGCGGCGCGTTCCTGTGCCGAACGGCCTGCGAACGGCTCGGTTTGGTGCTGCTGGGCTGACCGGGTACCGGAGTCCAGTCGTTCAAACGCGAACCGTGCGCATCGCAGCATGTCGGGCTCGGCCGGCGCAACGCGCTGCAGTGTCTGCACGTACGCTTCATGCTCAGACCTGACGTATCGAAACGTCCTTGCACCAAGGCGGATGGGTCTCGGGAAGGCGGGGTCTTCAGCACACATGCGCTGCAGTCGTCGCTTTGAGACGGCATATACCTGCTTCGCCAACTCGTCCAGGGATAGCAGGTGCGTGGGGTCGGCAGTCACGGCGCTCTCCTTCACAGCGACCCACGTGGGCATCAGCGGCTGAGCAACCCAACATGGGTGTTCCTCCATCCTAGAGCGACGACCGTCCGATCGGCGCGATGAAATAGCGCAGAAAATCATCGCGGCGACGCAGTTCAGGCGCCATGGAGCGCCGGGGGCGCTTTGAGCACACTAGGGCGGGGCGCCTTGCAGCGTGGGCCACCGATGCAGCGGACGCAGGGCAGCGTCCGCCGCCCGAACGGCCGGGGAACGAAATCCCGTGCGATCTTGGCTCCGAGGCTGGATGCGCGGAACCGGACGACGGATGACGTTCTCGTTTGGGTTCGCAACTCTTCCACCTCCGGACCGGACCTTCCTCGGCGCCCGCTTTCGGCCATCGACGGCCATTGGCCATCGGCAGCTTTCCGGCATACCGCCCGCGGTGGCTTTTGTGGGATCGTCGGCAGCATCTGGTTGAGCCTGCAGTGGCCACCCGCGACGCGGAAGGCAGCGAAACCTGGCCTTGTCAGCCCCAAGCCTCGGATTGCGCCGGACGCGGGCGGTGCGCCAAAATCGCGCCTCAGCGGCCCGAAAGCCCGCTGGACGGAGGCCGAATGGACGATCCGGCGGGTACGACGCCCTCGACCCCCTTGCCCCGAGGGCCGCGCACGTGGGCGGTCGCGCTGGCCGGGCTCGCGGTCGTGGTTGTCGTGGCGATCCCTATGATGGGGAGCCTGTCCTGCCTCTTGCTCGCGGGCTTCGCGCTCGTGCAGTGGTTCAGCCAGTCCAACGCCGGCTGGAGCCATTTAGGTTGGTTCGCATTCGGGCTGTCGATGTCGGCCGCGCCTTGGATGACGCCAAACCGCGGCAACGGCTGGGCCATGCTGTGCATGACCGCAATGGGCTTCGGCGGCCTCGCGTTCGCCTGGCAGCGGTACGCTCGGGCCGGTCCGCTCGCCTGCAAGCCGGACGAGGCGCTGTGCCGCATCGCCGAAAGCGTGCGTCTCGCACTCGGCGACTCCGCCCTCGCGGCGATCGTCGGCCTCGCCGGACTTTCATTGGTAATTGGCGGGCTGCGCTACGCCTTCTGGGATCGGCCGCGCGACTGAGGCGGTGATGCGAGACTGAGGGTGTTGGAGCGACAGCTTCGGGACGCCAAGATTTAAGCGGCCTATGTCTGTCCAGGGTCGAAACGGTGCGTTGACCGTCCGCTTCGCGAACACGGCCGCCGGTCGTCGAGAAGGAGGGCAGACCTGCAGTCACCTTGAAAGCGTGCGTTCAACGTAGGCGATGTCTGTCCATCTTGCGTCAACAGTCCGCTGCCAGGATTGACACGGACCGGCAGCGCCGCCTTGCTCTCGAGGTGGTGTCCGCGAAGCGGACGCTGAGGGCGCGCTTTGGGCCAGGAGCAGTCATTCCGCGCAGGACGGGAGCCGGATCACACGCATGGAGAGCCGGCCCGGCAGTTCACGCCTTGGCCCGCGGCTTCATTCGAAAGCTTACGCCCATTCGATTGATGGCATTCATAGCGGCGACTGTGAGGGTCAGATCGACAAGGTCCTTCTCGCCGAACACTGCCAACGCCGCCGCATACGCGTGATCGGAGGCGTGGGTCTCGCTCACGCGGGTCACCTCCTCCGACCACGCCAATGCGGCGCGCTCCTGCTCGGAGAAGAGGTATTGCGCCTCGTGCCAGACGGGAACGAGCACCACCTTCTCAACCGTCATGCCTTCGGCAAGCAGATCACGGGTGTGAATGTCGATGCAGTGAGCGCACCCGTTGATCTGCGACACCCGCAAAAAGACTAGGTGAATCAGCAAGCTCGGAAGGCCGGTGCTCTTGGTGACGAAGTTGTGCAGCACACCGATAGCCTTGGCACCCTCGGGAGACACCTGGAACCAAGCGACGCGATTCATGAGTCAATTCCTTTCGATGTTGGATCATGGCGGAGGCCGATTTCGACCCCTCACCCACAAGACGTTTGACTCGAAGGCGCTGTGACACAGTCCGGAGAATGAACTGCGTGCGTGGTCGTTCCGCGATGGTTGCAGTGGACACACCATCCCTAGACGGGAAACTCAGATTGATTCGCCGCCCCACAGTAAGTGGCTCTGGCGTCGGATGCCCGGCAGCTTGGCGGGAGTGCGCTGTATCCGTACCTGCGAGACGCGGCCGTCGGTGAACTCGAAGGCTTGCACGGACTCCAGTTCCTCGTGCAGATATCGCAAGAGTGCCCACTCACCGTCCAATAGCGCGAGCTCGAGCCGCATGCTGTCGCCATGTCACAGATACTGCGCGTAGTAATGCTGGGAAATCCACCGGGCTCCGCTCGAGGCTGAGCGCAGGCTGACGCCGCCGAACTCGCCCATCAGCGCGGCCTATTCGTCCAGCAGCGCCCGAGCCCTCAAGGTCGCCCCGGGTGATGGCCTGGATCAAGCGGCCGAAGCAGCGCGTACTGCTCTTGGGGCAGGGTTCGCATGCGTCGCCCGTTCGCACCGCGTGCCTTGAGCAGACGCTGCTTGGTCACGGCCGACGGCCGAGCGGCAGAAGTGCGCAGAACCGCTCGGTCATGCTTCCGCCAGGGTGGGCCGCTGCACATGCGTCAGCGGCCGCCCCAAACGTGGTCGAGCCGGGTGATGGTCGGCGAACGACTGCGCTCGCCGGCGTTGACGGGGCACTACCCGCTAAGTAGTAGCCTACCGAGCCGATAGCAACACTGCAACGACCGTCGCCTGCGTGACGGGCCGCCAGGCGTCTGGTCGGGGATGTGCCGACCTCACCCCGGCAGCCGCTTGCTGGAAGTGAGCGCAGTCCCAGGCTTTGGCGTGCATACCAGCTTTGCCCCTGGCCGTCTTCCTTGCCCTGCCGACGTCCTCCTAAGCTCTGCCCCGATTCCTCGGTCGAGGACATCGAAGACTTAGAACGAGGAGACAACAATGCCTTATGTGGCTCGTGCGCGCGCGCCTGCCTGTTTTTCGCTGCTGGCCGTGGTGCTGGCATTGGCCGGTTGCGGTGGCGACGGTGATCCTTCGGCTTCGGTCGTCGGTGCGCTCGATGTGGCGTCAGGCCGAGCGGATATGGTGAGCGGCGGCAACGCGCTCATCCGTTTGAAGCCGGCGGCGCCGGTCGATCCGGCGCGCATCGCCATGGCCGTCAACCAGGCGGCGGCTGACTCGGCGTTCCGCAGCGATGGCAACCAAGGCTTGGTCGGCATGGCGACCGGACTGCGCGACGGTGTCAATGACGTCGCCGTCTGGCAGACCGATGCCACAGGCGCCGAAGTGCCGGGCACACGGTCGACGCTGAAGGTGACCAACCATCCCGCCACCGGTCCCATCTTCTCGGGTCCGCAGGAAGAGCCGTTCTTCTGCCAAACACACCAGTTCCGCCTGTGGACCAACGGCCCCTTCTACACCGCATCGCCCGTCTCGGCGCCGTGCACCGTGCCCACCCGCGTGGACTACCTCTACCGCAACGCCGCCGGCACCTTCGTGCCGTTCGATGCGGCGGCGGCGCGGCCCGCGGACCTGTCCAGCACCACGACGCTGGACGGGCGCACGGTGCCGTACATCGTGCGTCTGGAGACGGGCACGCTCAATCGGGCCGTCTACCAGATCGCCATCCTCCACGACCCCGCCAGCGGCGGCGACGCGGCCTACGCGGGCTGGAACCGGCGGCTGGTCTACACCTTCGGCGGCGGCTGCTCGGGCGGTATGTTCATCCAGGGGTCCACGCATGGCGGAGTGCTCGACCACGAGATCCTGTCGCGCGGATTCGCGGCGGCATCGGCATCGCTCAACGTCTACCGCAACAACTGCAATGACGTGCTGTCGGCGGAGACGACCCTGATGGTCAAGGAGCATTTCATCGAAGCCTTTGGACCGGTGAAATACACGATCGGCTGGGGCGGCTCCGGCGGCGCCGTCCAGCAGATCACGATGGCGGACAACTACCCCGTCATCCTCGATGGCATCGTGCCGCGGCAGAGCTTTCCCGATCTGGTGCAGACCGCCGTAGTGGATGCGCGCCTGATGTTGAACTTCTTCCGCAACACCGGTGGCTCGCTGCTCGACCAGGAAGCCCTGCGCCTGGCCTCCGGATTCGGCACCTTCGGCCAGTTCGTCAACCTCGCCGAAGGCAATGGCGCACGCTTCGAGGCGCTGCCAACGCGCCCCGGTTGGCCCAATGCGGCGTGGAACGCGGTCGTGCCAGTCGACGTGCGCTACGACCCCCTGAGCAACCCGAAGGGCGCGCGACCAACCTTCTACGACCACAACGTGAACACTTACGGCAGGGACCCGAACGGGTTTGCACGCCGTCCGTTGGACAACGTGGGCGTGCAGTACGGCCTGGCCGCACTCAAGGAGGGGCGGATCTCGAAGACGCAGTTCCTTGACCTCAACGAAAAGGTGGGCGGCGTCGACATCGACTTCAATTTCACCGCAAGCCGCACGGTCGCGGACCCCTCGGCGCTGAGGGCGGCCTATGAGACAGGCAAGGTGCTCAACGGCGGCGGCGGCCTGGCCCATACGCCCGTGCTGCACGTGGACGGCACTTACGGCGACTTCGCCGTCAATGGCGATGTCCACCAGAAGCACCAGCACTTCGCCGTGCGCGAACGTGTGAGGAACGCCAACGGCAGCGCCGACAACTACGTGATGTGGAGCGGGGCGTTCGGCAGCTCGGCCGCTGCGGTACCGCAAGCCTTGGTGGCGATGGACGCTTGGTTGGCCGCCATCCAGTCCGATGCCTCGACCGCCTCCCGCCGGGACAAGGTGCTGCGCAACAAGCCCGCCGGCCTGACGGACGGCTGCTATTCGGCCGGCACCTTCATTGCGGAGCCGCAGTTCTACGGCGCCGCGGGGTCCTCGCAATGCAACAGCCTTTACCCCTCAGCCGGCTACCCGCTCGGCGTCGCCGGTGCGCCGCCGAGCAACGACATCCTGAAGTGCCAGGTGCGCCCCGTCGATCTGGCGGACTACGGCGTCACCTTCACGCCGGCTGAGCAGGCGCGGCTCAACGCCATCTTCCCAACGGGGGTGTGCGACTGGTCTAGGCCGGGTGTGGAGCAGCGGCCGTTGAAGGGCACCTGGCTCCGCTACACGGGCGTTGGCACTTATGAAGCTGCTCACTGACCGGTTCGCGAAGGAGATGACCATGAACACCTGCAAGCTCCTCGGTGCAGCCCTGGCCTGCCTGGCGACAAGCCTGCCTGCCACCGCCGCCCGCGAATGCGAGAACCCGCATGTCCGCCCCCAAGTGGGTGTCTGCGCTGCGCTGCCCACGGCAGAGCTGTGGTACTTCGACACCGGCGCGCCGGACCGGAGAGGGCACGGTCGCGGCGAGACCGTGATCTTCCTGCACGCTGCATCGGGCAACGCGGACGCTTTCGGCCACAACATCGAGGCCTTCCGCGAGGCGGGCTACCGCGTCATCGCCTATGACCGCAAGAACGTCGGGCGCAGCAGCAACACGCTACAGGACGATGCGCTGGGCCGCTCGCGTGGCACGACCGTGCAAGACCTCGAGGACCTCGTCAACCACCTGGGTGTCGAGCGCTTCCACCTGGTGGGCGTGGCCGCTGGTGCCCAGGTCGCGCTGCAGTACGTGGCGGCCAAGGGGCCTCAGCGTGTGCGAAGCCTGGTGCTTGCGGCATCGCTGGGGCCGCCCGGCCTGGCAGCGAACGAGCCAACGCTCGCTGCGCTGGAGTCGAACATCACGCTGCCCTTCGAGGTGTTCTGTCCCATGACGATCAGCAACCCGCCGCCTGCGCCGCTGCGGCTGCTCAGCAACACGACGGCTGCCGCCGTCGACATCCCGGCAGTGCGGGCGGAACATCGCGAATTGGGCAGCTGGTTCCGCGCCACGCAGCCTGCGGGCGTCGAGGAGTACCGGCGGATCGCGGAAAACGCGCGCCACAACAGCTTCGACGGCTGCCGGGCGACCAACATCGGCGCCAACCAGCCCGGCCTGGCCACCAACGACCCGCGCAATCCGAACACCTTTGCCAGGCTCACGGCCTTCATCACCACGCCGACCTTGCTGCTGGCCGGCACGGGCGATGTCTTCTATTCGCCCCCGGTGCACATGAAGCACTGGGGCGTCCACATCTCCGGCGCGCAGTACGTGCAACTGGATACCGGGCATGCACCGCAGCTTGAGAACCCGGCTGCCTTTAACGAGGCCGTGCTGCGCTTCCTGCAGCGCAGGCCGGGCGGTTCGCACGGTCGGGATTGAGGGACAGAACGTGCCGTTAAGCAATGAACATAGAGACGAAATGATGCTGATGCGGAAGTGGCGGTGCTGTGCGCGGCCTTTGCAGGGCGCCTGATGGGCATGGCAGAGGCAGCATCACCGCCACCACTGCTGTCCTATGCTGATGTACGACCGCAGTACCCGATTAGCTGACCGTCGCAAGGCTCGCTGAGGCCGGAGCGAGCGATCGCCCGGTGCCAGACAGCCGAACGACCGCTGCAGGCAGTGCCGGTCACTCGACCGTTCGCGGCACCATGCGGCGGAGCCAACGGAAAGCTTGGGCACCACTGCCGTGGTAAGCGGAGTAGCTGGTCGCCGTGGATGGCGCGGCATCGACGTCGAGTACGAGGCCGCGGTCATCGCCGATAGCCGCTGGCCGTCCATCGAAACGTGTGCCGCTGCGCTGGCCAGTGTGCGCGTCCGATTCAGCGTTCAGCCAAGGCCTTCAAGCTGGCCAAGTCGCGCGCGACCTGGGCCGCATCGCTCTCGAAGGCCGGGTCACTGACCCCCGGCTGGCGCGGCAACACGAAGGCCAACACGCATCCATTGCCGGCGGGCGTCGCCCGCAGCGCGTTGGGCACGACGGTGCCATCGGGCAGCGCGACGTCGTGATCGAGCACGCCCAGGCCGCTGTCGGGCGCCATGTCGATGCGCAGGCGGCCCATCGGCGATTCCGCAATCCAGGCGCCGGCCTCTCGCCGAACGCCGGTCGCCAGGCCGGATGCCCATTCGGGCATGCGCTCGAGTTGCCGGGCCAGGCCATACACGGCCGTGGCCGGGGCAGCAATCGACTGGCTGATGATGCGATGAGAAAGCGTGGTCATCCTGGCTCCTGGCAGATCGTTGCCACCGTGGCGCCACAGTGCAACGAATGTTCCGGCGTTGGCAGCGGCGTCAGCGCTCGCGCTGTCATCGGGCCTCTGGCCCGCGAGGCTGCGCCTGTGGCCCGGCGCTATGCTCGGATCATGGATTGGCCGACCTTCACCGTTCAGATGATGAAAACACTGGTCCGGCCGTCCGCCGCATGCGGGCAGGGCTCCGTCGCCGTGCGGGTCCTGCACCCGCTGCTGCACGGCACGCCGGAGCACATTGATGCCGACAACGACCTCAAGCAGCTGCGCAGCCGCGCGGTGCACGACACGGCGTTCTCGCCCGGGCCCTCGTCGGTGTGGGAGTCCGCGGCACTGGCAAAGTCGCTGGCAGCCGCCTTGCGGCCCTTGATCGCCAGCACGCCGCAGGCACTGGCCGCCTCATGATCCTGTACCACTGCTTCAGCGCTCGTTCGTTCCGCCCGCTGTGGATGCTGGAGGAACTGGGCCTGCCCTACGACTTGCGGATGCTGCCGTTCCCGCCGCGGGCCCAGGCGCGCGAGTACCTTGAAGTCAATCCGCTTGGCACCGTGCCGCTGCTGCTGGACGGCGATGCGCGACTGAGCGAGTCGGCCGCCATCTGCCAATACCTGGCGGCACGGCATGCACCCGGCACGCTGGATGTCGGCGTGCATGAGCCGGACTACGCGGCCTACCTCAACCACCTGCACTTCGGCGAGGCCACCTTGACCTTTCCGCAGACGCTGGTGCTGCGCTACCGGCACTTCGAACCCGAGGCACGTCGCCTGCCCCAGGTGGCCGACGACTATGCACGCTGGTTCCTCGCCCGGCTGCGCACGCTGGAACCGCGGCTTGGCGCGCAGCCCTTCGTCTGTGCCGGCCGCTTCACCGCCGCCGACGTGTCGGTGGCCTATGCCGTGATGCTGGCTGAACACCTCGGGCTGCAGGCACGGTTCACGCCGGCCGTGCAGGCCTGGTGGAGCCGCCTGCAGCAACGCGCCGGCTACCAGCGTGCGCTGGCAGCGCAGCTTGCCGCAGCGCAGGCCCAGGGCGTTTCCACCGTGCCCGCACCCGACACCCGTTAACGCGCCCGGTTGCGCATGGCCGCATGTGCACCGCGCGTTCCCCGCTTGGACGTAGGCATGCGGCGAAGTCACCTTGGGCCTGGTACCCGCACCAGGATGCTTGTGTCCACGACATGACGTGCGTGGACCTAGGGACACTTCGGAATCGAGCACGGGTCAACCTGCGTTCCGCACCGTGCGGGGCTGGCGACGGCATTCGGCAGCTTTCAACACGGAAGTCGTCGAGCTGGCCTGCCAGTCCGAAACTTCGGCTGCCGCTGTCGCATTGGCCCATGGCTTAAACGCCAACATGCTGCGCCGCTGGATCCGGGAGGCTGGGGCAAGCGTAGGTCAGACGGTGCATGAGCCGGTCCAGAATCGGGCATGTCCTCGTCTCCCCGCTTCTTCCGCCTGGCCCTGGTGCTGGGCCTGCTCTCGGCCGTGGGGCCATTCGCCATCGACATGTACTTGCCTGCGCTGCCGGCCATCGGCGCGAGCCTGGGCGCCGGCATAGGGGCGGTGCAGGCGAGCCTGACAGTGTTCTTCGTTGCTCTGGCCGCGGGGCAGATGGTCTTTGGCTCGTTGTCCGACCGCTTCGGCCGCAAGCCGCCGCTGTACGCCGGGTTGGCGCTGTTCGCCCTGGCCAGCGTTGGCTGCGCACTGGCCACCAACATCCACACCTTGGTGGCACTGCGCTTCGTGCAGGGGCTGGGCGCGGCGGCGGGCATGGCCATCCCCCGGGCGGTGGTGCGCGACCTGCACACCGGAACCGACGCGGCGCGGCTGATGGCGCTGCTGATGTTGGTGTTCAGCGTTTCGCCCATCCTCGCGCCGCTGGCGGGCAGCCTGGCCATCGCGCTGGCCGGCTGGCGCAGTGTGTTCTGGGCGGTGGCGGTAGCAGCGCTGGCGGGCATGGCGCTGATGTCCACCTCACTGGCCGAAACTCGCCTGCCGGCCGAGCGCCGGGCCGCATCGCGGGGCAATGCTGCCGCGGTGTACGGCGCGCTGCTGCGCGACCGCCATTACCTGGGGTTGGTGTTCACCGGCGGCTTCGCAATGGCGGGCTTTTTCGTCTACCTGGCCAACTCGTCGTTCGTGATGATCGACCACTATGGCCTGTCGCCGGGCATCTACAGCGTGGCCTTCGGGGTGAATGCGGCGGCGTTCTTCGGTGCCTCCCAGCTCAACGGTCCGCTGGGCGAGCGCTTTGGCATGGCTCCGCTGGCGCGTGGCGCCGCCACTGCCTGCGCAGCGGTGATGGGCGCGATGCTGTTGTATTACGCCGCGGGCGGCGACCGGCTGGTGGTGCTCTTGGTGCTGTATTTCATCGCCAGCGGGCTGATGGGGCTTGTGATTCCTACCACTTCGGTGCTAGCGCTGGAGGAACACGGCGCCCATGCAGGCGCAGCCTCGGCCCTGCTCGGCACGCTGCAGATGGCGGCCGGCACGCTGATGATGGCACTGGTTGGCCTGTTCACCGACGGACGGCCGCTGCCCATGGTGGCCGGCATGGCGTCCGGCGCCTGGATCGCCGCGGTGCTGGCCTGGGGCAGCCTGCGCCACAGTGCCCGCCCGGCGGACGCGCGGACAGGCCGCGGCCGTTAACTCGGTGCATGAACGGGGTCACCACCAATCCGCGGGAGACCCTCGCTCGGCTGCGCGTTGGCCAGTCGGCCACTTTGGCCGGGCCGGCGCTCTGCCGCCTGAGCGCGCTGCCGTCGGGCGTGCTCCAGCCGCCTGACACGGTGGCGGTCTGTGCCTGAGCAGACAGCACAGGCGCAGGCGTCGGCCCAGGAGATCGCCTGAGGCGCGCTGGAGCTGCAGGCGCTGCCGGATCAATTGCTGGTGGGCGGGCGGGCTGGCTGGTGTGCACGGCCTGACATCACCGCGGCAAGGGCAGGACAGTTGAGAGCCGCCGTAGTGAGCGAAGGCTTTGCGTGGCTGACGGCCTGCTGTTGAACGGGGAGGCGGCCGGCGCTGCCCTCCTTGCGCCCGCGAATGTGTCCGCAGAGCGGATCTTCAAGGCGCACGTTCGGCCAGCATCGGTCCTCGGCGAAGGGCAGCTGTGCTGCTTGCTGCTTGGATGCTGCGACTCGTCGACACACGTCCCGGGTCGGAAGTGCCGTCGCGCCGCAGCTGCAGTCCTACGGCCGAACGCCCCGGCGTGGGGCCGAGGGCCGGCAGGTGGGCGCCTGCCCGCCGCAGTCCTCAGCGCGCGCCAGCGGCCTCGAGCAGGCGCGCCATTGCCGTGTAGCCGCGCGACCGCGCGAGTTGCAGCGGCGTGCGGCCGCTGCAGTCGGCGAGCCTCGGATCGGCGCCGGACTCGAGCAGCGCCTTGAGCGTGGCCTGGTGGCGCGGGCCGCCGTCGCCCAGCACGACGGCCTCAATCATTGCGGTCCAGTGCAGGTTGTTGACGTGATCCAGCGGTGCGCCGGCGGCGATGAGCTGGCGCACGACGCCGTCGTGGCCCAGGTGCGCCGCGGCGATCAGCGCGGTGCCGTCGTAACGGCTGGTGATCAGCCTGGCATCCGCGCCGAGCTCGAGCAGCAGCGCCAGCGTCACCTCGTCGTCGGCCACCGCGGCGATCGTCACGGCGTCGTAGCGATCGGCGTCGAACGCGCCGAGGTCGGCCCCGCCGCGCACCAGCGCACGGAGGGCGTCGAGCCGGC
>OFDN01001282.1_pt1 | contig 17188 bp, 19 predicted proteins | sample 1520971 | NCBI WGS metagenome assembly OFDN01 (sample SAMEA94257418, study PRJEB24077) | hot springs metagenome | biome: Aquatic biome; feature: Geographical feature; material: Water | place: India | collected 2012-06-12 | depth 5 m
GCAGCGTCGAGCCCGGCGTTCAGGAAGCACTGATCGCACGCTACGGCGATCCCGGGCTTGCGTCGCGCGAGATCCCGGTCGGTGAATGGGACGATCCGATCGAGGCCTGCTTCGAGCGGGGCTGGAGCGACGGCCTGCCCGTCGTGCCACCGACCGACGAGCGCATCCTGCGCATGCTGGGCGGCACCGACCGCAAGCCCGACGAGGTCGTGGGCCTCGTGCCGCCGAACCTCGCGCCCTGCACGGTCGAGAAGGTGGCGATCAACGCGGTGATGGCGGGCTGCAAGCCGGAATACCTGCCGGTGGTGCTGGGCGTGCTCGAGGCGGCGCTCGATCCGTTGTTCGTGCTGCACGGCCTGCTCTGCACCACGCACTTTTCCGGGCCGCTCGTCATCATCAACGGACCGGCGGCGAAGGCCGTCGGGATGAACTGGGGCGTAAACGCGCTGGGCCAAGGCAATCGTGCCAACGCCACGATCGGCCGCGCCCTGCAGCTCATCGTGCGCAATGTCGGCGGCGGGCTGCCGGGCGGCATGGACCGCGCCACGCTGGGCAATCCCGGCAAGTACACGTTCTGCTTCGCCGAGGACGAATCCGATCCCGAGTGGGAGCCGTTGGCGCAGCGCCGCGGCATCGAAGCCGGCAAAAGCGCCGTCACGCTGTTCCATGCCGAAGGCGTCCACGGCTTCATCGACCAGAAGTCGCGCACGCCGGAGGAGCTCACGCGCTCGCTGGCGATGGGCCTGTTCGGCGTCGGCCATCCCAAGCTCTGCGACTCGGGGAATGCGGTGCTCGTGCTCTCGCCCGAGCACTACAAGATCTTCAAGGACGGCGGCTGGAATCGCCGGCGCATCGAGGAAGAATTGTATCAGGCGCTGAAGCGGCCCGGCCGCGACCTCATCCACGGCGCGCAGGGCGTGCCGGAGGGACTGCCCGCGTCGATGGCCGACAAGATCGTCGACAAGTTCCAGCCCGACGGGCTGCTGATCGTTCGCGCCGGCGGTCCTGCCGGTCTATTCTCCGCCATCATCGGCGGTTGGCCCGGACAGCGCGTGCGCGAGGAATGCCAGGCCGTCACCCACGAGATTCGCTAAAGGAATTTGCCATGAATTATTCGAGCAAGCTTCGCGATCCCACCGCCGAGACCTCACCGACCCGCCGCGCCCGTCTCGCCCCGCCGCCGTCGCTCGACGGCAAGGTCGTGGCGCTGATGGATATCGGCAAGTCGCGCGGCGCGGAGTTCCTCGACCGGCTGGAAGGCCACTTCAAGTCGGCCGGCGTGACCACGAAGCGCTACCGTAAGCCGACCAACACCAAGGTGGCGCCGGCCTCCGTCATGCAAACCATCGCGGCCGAGGCGCAGCTCGCGGTGATCGCCTTAAGCGATTGAGGCTCCTGCACATCGTGCAGTCTGCACGACCTTCATAATCTCGACGGACGCGGGCTCCCCGGCGTCAACATCGTGACCACCGAATTCGTCGACGGCGTCACCGCGCAAAGCGATGCGCTGGGCTTCGAACCGGCGGTCGTCTACGTCCCGCATCCCATCCAGAACCGCACCAGGGCCGAAGTCGAAGAAATCGCCGACCGCGCCTTCGCGCAGGTCATGGCGATGTTGAAGAGTACTTAGATCAAGCATCCCGTCGTCCCGACCGGAGCGCCGCAGCCGCGGAGTGGAGAGACGACGGAGTATTTCTATTCCTTCTCCGGGACCACCGACGGCTGGACGGCGCTGTCGTTGGCCGAGTCGTTCTCCGGCTCCGACGGCGCGGAGGTCTGCGGCGGCAGGGGGGCGTTGGCGATGAAGGCCGCGACGACGGCGGCGGTGGCGCGCGGCGCCTCCTCCATCGGATTGTGACCCAGATTCTCGAAGATCTCGAGCTTGGCGCCCTTGATGTCCTCCTGGAAGCGGAAGGCGTCGGCGACCGGCACCCAACGATCCTTCGCGCCCCAGATGATCAGCGTCGGCACGTCCATGCGCCGGAGCGGCGTGGGGTCGAGCGGCTCCTGCGTGCGGGCGCGCTGCAGGGTCGCCTCGCGATTGCCGGGGAAGCGCTGAAGTTCGGAATGGCGGCGGATGCGCTCGGGCGTCACCATCGCAGGATCGGCATAGACCTCGGTGAGGGACCGGCGGACCAGCCCCTCCGGCTTGAAGTAGATGCCGACGTCGCCGACGATCGGTGTGCGCGCGAGCTGGGTCGGCAGCGGCGCCTCGCCGCCCTTGCGCGGGTAGCCCGCGGCGTCGACGAGGATGAGCTGGATGACGCGATCGGGCCGGGTCGCCGCGAAGGTCCAGGCCACGGCCCCGCCCAGCGAATGGCCGGCCACGACGACCTTCTCCAGGCGCAGCGTGTCGATCAGCACCTCGATGAAGTCGGCATAGGCCTCGACCGTATACTCGTCGCGCGGCCACGCGCCGGTCAGGCCGTGGCCCGGCAGGTCGACCGAGATGATGCGCGCTTCCTTGCCGAGTTCGCGGGCCCAGCCTTCCCACATGTGCAGCGAGCCGTTCGAGCCATGGATCAGCAGAATCGGCACGCCGTCGGGATTGCCCTGCTCGCGGACATGGGCACTCACGCCACCGACATCGACGAAGCGGGAGCGGTCGTTCGTGTAACGGGCGATCAGCGTCTCGGGCCGCAGGGAAGGCGCGTAGGCCCACATCGCCACGCCCGCCAGCACGGCAACGCCGAAGAGCGCATAGAGCGGCCAGCGCCGCGGCGGGGCCTCGTCCCTACGGCGCCGCGGCGGCATCGCCCGGTCTTTCAGGGTGGGTTTCCTTCGCGTCCGGCGCCGGATCGGCGTGCAGCGAGAAGTTCAACTTGTCGAGGCCGCGCACCTTGAACTCAGGGACGGGGCTGGGGTCGATGATCTTGTTGTCGATCAGCTTCTGCAGGATCGCGCGGTTGAGATCGTTGGTCACGATCAGCCGGTCCTCGAGGCGGGCGACGAAGACGAACAGCTCGAAGTCTAGGCCGCTGGAGGCGACCTTCACGAAGCGCACGATCGGCGCCGGCACGCGCAGCACGCGGGCGTGCGCCAGCGCCGCTTCGCGCAGGATCGCTTCCATCGCGTTCACGTCGGTGCCGATCGGCACCGTGAGCTTGATCTCGATGCGGCTCGACGTGTCGGAATAGGTGCGATTCACGACCGGGTTCTGCAGGAACAGGCTATTGGGAACGATGACGTGGGTGCGCTGGAACGTCTCGATCTCGGTCGCCCGGATGTTGATGCGGCGCACGAAGCCTTCGTGGCCGTTCACGGTCACCCAGTCGCCCGCCTTGATCGGCCGCTCGACCAGGAGGATGACGCCCGAGATGACGTTGTTGGCGATGTTCTGGAGGCCGAGGCCGATACCGACGGACAGCGCGCCCAGCACGATGGCGAGGTTGGTGAAGTCGACACCCAGCGCGCCGATGCCCACCAGGATGGCGATCATCACGCCGGCATAGTTGAGGCCGGCGTCGATCGACTGGCGCAGCGGCATCGGTGCATCGACGGTCGGCAGCACCCGGTCGCGCACGATGCCGCGCACCAGGCGCGCCAGCAGCATGCAGACGAAGAAGGCGATGATCGCCATCCCGACGTTGCCCAGCGAGATGGTTACACCGCCCACCTTGACGCCGCGCAGGAGCTGGCCGAACCCGTCCCTGATCGCGTCGGTGTCGACGTTCCAGGTCGCGGGAATGGCGATCGACAGCAGCAGGATCAGGGCGGCGTCGAACACCAGCAGCACCAGATACTGGCCGCGCAGGCTTGTATCGGGCGCCAGCCCGAGGCTGCGGCGAACCCACTTGCCCGACGGCGAGTTGGGGGCCGCCGCCGCTTCCAGCAGGTCGGCGACGAGCCGGTGGAGCAGCAGGGCGATGCCGATCAGCAGGCAGGTCGTCGAGATCGCCGAATGGAGATGCGATCCGAGGGTCGCGTAGCCGACCAGCGAGAAGATGATCGAGGAGAAGACCGCGACCACGAGCGCGAGCCGCGCCACCGTCCACCAGGTGCCGCCGATCATCGGTGGCAGTTCCGAGCCTTCGGGACGGGCCGCCCGCCAGGCTCGATTGGAGAGTGCGGGCAGGCTGAGGACGGCCACGACGCTGGTCAGCACGACGGCGCCGACCGCGGCCACCGCATCGCGCCCGTCCCCGCGCGTCAGCGCCAGGTACACGAATTCGAGCGGCAGGCTCACCGAGAACAGGCGGCGCAGGGCTTGCGACAGATAGTGTGCGGCATCGTCGGTCAGGGGCAGCACGCGCCACTCGGGGCGCTGCGGCGACAGGCCGGCGGAGGTCATGCCGAAGACCAGCAGCAGCAGCACGAGGCGCACGACGGCTTCCGGGATCAGCGTGTCGATCGGGGACGGAGGATTGCTGGCCAGCAGCAGCTTGCCGATGAGCCATACCGCCAGGATCGGGACGAGGACCAGGCCGAGCCCGTCGATCGCGGTGACGATGGTCTGGTCGCTATGGGCGTCGATATGCGTGCCGCCCCGCCCGAATCGGCGACGCAGCCATCGCCCGACCCACCACAGGAGGATCGTGATGACGGCCCACAGGCCAAGGGGCACCAGTTCGGGGCTGGCGGAGCCCAGCGACAGGAATCCGTCGCGGCTCCAGGTCGCCATGGCCGTGCTGAGACCCTTTACGGACGCCACGAGCTGCGGCCCGATCTTGTTCCAGACGCCGGGCGACAGGGGCGAGGGATCGCGCCGCAGCAAGGTCCGCAACACCAGCTCGCCGCGCAGCCTGGTCATGCGTTCCAGAAGCTGGTCGGCGCGAGCGATCACGACCTCGCACTGCTTGTACCGGCTCTCCGCGACCGTGGCCTGCTCGGTCAGCCGCTCGCGTTCCGCCTTCACCGCATCGGTCTCGGGCGGCGCATCGGCGCCGGGCTTCAGCTCGAGCGGCGCCAGGAGCTTCTTGGTGTCGGCCAGGTCGCTGCGGGCCAGCGCGGCCGCGGCGAGCGCTGCTGCCCGCACGTCGGTCGCCTGCTCGCGCAGCCCGTCGATCTCGACCGGCAGCAGGTCGGCCTGATCCGTCCGCGCCGCGATGCGGTCGAGCTGGCGTCCCCACAGCTCGATGAGCTGGCCGAACGGCCGCTGCGGCGACACGGTCTGGGCCGAAGCCGCGACACTGGCGAACAGCAGCACGAGCCAAACGAGGCGGGCTAAAGATCGCATTCGGTGCGCGATTCCCGGAAACGAAGAAAGGACTTCGTGGTCACTACCACGGGCGGCCCGGATCGGGCCATGCCGACGGCCTTCTGGCCCCGCGAGGGGGCGAAATCAGGGCGCATTTCGCTGCGCTCCCGCCGTGGCTGCTTCGCCGTTGACAGGGCCGGGACGACGCGGAACCTTGCCGCCCGAAACGAAAAGGGAGACAGGCATGGCCGAGGGCCAAGGTTCCGTTGGCGAAGTCCGCATCAAGCCCGACCGCCTGCACGAGTTCACGATGGCGATCTGCCGGGCCGACGGCAGCTCCGCCGAGGAAGCGAAGCTCGTCGCCGACCACCTCGTCCTCGCCAACCTGTTCGGCCATGACAGCCACGGCGTCGGCATGATGCCGCACTATATCCAGAACACCATCAACGGCGCCTGCAAGCGCAACCACCACGCCAAGATCGATCGCGACAACGGCGCGGTGATCGTGGTCGACGGCGGTGCCGGCTACGGCCAGGTCATCGCCAAGGAGGCGATGGACATCGGCATCGAGCGGGCGAAGAAGCACGGCGTCTGCGTGGTCGGCCTGAAGAACTCGCACCATATCGGCCGCATCGGCCACTGGGGCGAGCAGTGTGCGCGCGCCGGCATGGTCAGCACCCATTGGGTGAACGTGCACGGCCACAAGTCGCTGGTGGCGCCGTTCGGCGGCGCCGAGGCCCGCTTCACGACCAATCCCTACTGCACGGCCATCCCGCGCAAGGGCCAGGAGCCGATCGTGCTCGACTTCGCGACCAGCCAGGTGGCAATGGGCAAGGTGCGCGTCGCCAACAACAAGAAGATCCAGATGGAGGAAGGCCTCCTGATCGACGCGGCGGGCAACGCCACCACCGAACCCGGCGTGATGTACAACGCGCCCTACGGCGCCATCCTGCCGTTCGGCCTGCACAAGGGCGGCGGCCTCGCCGTGATCTGCGACCTGCTGGCCGGCGCGCTGACCGGCGGCCGCACGCACAGCCCGCGCACGATCAAGAAGGACGGCACCGACATCATCAACAACATGCTGTCGATCATCATCGATCCCGACTCGATGGGCGGCACCGCCTTCTTCGAGGACGAGGTCGACAACTTCATTGGCTGGGTGAAGTCGGCCAAGCCGCAACCCGGTGTCGCCGAGGTCCTCGTGCCGGGCGAGCCCGAGCGGGCCCGCAAGCTCGATCGCGAGAAGAACGGCGTGCCGATCGACACCACCACCTGGCAGCAGCTGGTCGACACCGCCCGCGCGGTGCGCCTCAACGATACCGACATTCCCCAGATGTCCGGCGCCTGACGCGACCGGAAGACAGGAGAGACCGAGCATGGCCAAGATGAAGCTCTACTACGCGCCCTCGTCGCCCTATGCCCGCAAGGTGAGGGTGCTGGCCATCGAGACCGGCCTCGACAAGAAGATGGACCTGGTCAACGTCGCGCTGACGCCGGTGGCGCCCAATGCCGACGTCGACAAGCACAACCCGGTCGGCAAGATCCCGGCGCTGTCGATCAAGAACATGGACCTCTTCGACTCGCCGGTGATCTGCGAGTATCTCGACAGCCAGCACAAGGGCCGCAAGCTCTTCCCGCGCAAGGGCCGCGAGCGCTGGATGGCGCTGCGCCAGCAGGCGATGGCCGATGGCCTGCTCGATGCCGCGCTGCTCGCCCGCTACGAGAGCTTCCTGCGGCCCGAGGAGAAGCGCTGGCCGGACTGGTCGAAGGGCCAGATGAAGAAGATCGACGGCGTGCTCGACCAGCTCGAGGCGGAGAGCAAGGCGCTGAAGGGCAAGCCGACCATCGGCACGATCTCGATCGGCTGCGCGCTGGGCTATCTCGACTTCCGCTTCGGCAACCACGACTGGCGCCACAAGCGTCCCAGGCTCGCCAAGTGGTTTGCCGCCTTCTCGAAAACGCCGTCGATGAAGGCCACCGTCCCGCCACCGGCCTGACCGACATGACAGCCGACGAGATCATCGCCCGCCTCGGCCTGCAGCCGCATCCCGAGGGCGGGCATTTCCGCGAGACGTTCCGCGCCGCCGATCCCTCCGGCCAGAGCGCGGGCAAAGGTGGCCGCGGCGCCAGCACCGCGATCTTCTTCCTGCTGAAGGCGGGCGAACGCTCGCACTGGCACAAGGTCGATGCCGACGAGGCCTGGCATCATTATGCCGGCGCGCCGCTCGAGCTTTCGATGAGCGACGACGGCCGCGCCACGCGCCACCTGCGACTCGGCACCGACTTCGCTCTCGGCGAGACGCCGCAGATCGTGGTGCCGCGCGGCGTATGGCAGGCCGCGCGTTCGCTCGGCAACTGGACGCTGGTCGGCTGCACCGTCGCGCCGGCGTTCGACTTCGCGGGCTTCGAACTCGCCCCGCCCGGCTGGGCGCCGCGCGCTTAGCGCTTCCAGAGTTCGCGCGAGGCCAGGACGGCGCCCACCGTGACCAGCAGGGCGGCGGCGATCAGCGTGCCGGTCGGTTCGGCGAGGCCCACGATCATCAGGATCGCGGTCGACAGGATGGGCGTTGCATAGGAAATGGCGCCGAGCGCGCGGATGTCGCCGCGCTTCACCGCGTGATCCCAGAAATAGAACGCCGATCCCGCCGGTCCCAGGCCCAGCGCCAGCACTGCGAGCCAGGCCGTCCCGCTGGCCGGCCAGACGGTGCGCTCGAAGGCCAGGTGGCAGGCGAGCGAGAGAAGCGCCGACGCCGCACAGAAGGCGGCGATGGCATCGGTCGGCGTCTCGCCGAAGCGGCGCGACAGAACGGAGTAGATCGACCAGGCAAAGGCGCAGCCCAGCGCCAGCAGATAGCCCAGCGCGTGGCTGTCGGCGAAGTGCAGCCCGCGGCCGAAGGCCAGCAGGGCGACGCCCGCGAATCCCAGGGCGGCGCCCGCCAGATGCGGCCAGCCCAGCCGTTCGCCCGCGAGCGGCGCGGAGAGCAGCACGATCAGCAGCGGCCAGAGATAGTTGATGAGGTTGGCCTCGGCCGGCGGGGCGAGCTGGAGGGCGGCGAAATAAAGGGCGTGGTAGCCGAACAGCCCGCCGATCCCCAGCAGCCAGACGCGTGCCGGCCAGCCGACCAGCCCGGCCCAGCCCACGCCGCGGGATAGCGCGCGCACGATGCCGATCGCGGCGCCGACCGCGAAGGTCATGGCGACCATCTGGAAGGGCGGGATCGGCCCGGCCGACACCGAGAGGAGGGCGAGCGAGCTCCACAGCGCAATCGAGATCAAGCCGGCCGCCATGGCCCGCCGCCGGATGTTGGGGTCGGTCGTCATCGACGCCGCATAGAGAATGAAGCGGAGATTGTCGAGCGGATGCAAAGAACGCTTTTCGCGAGTACGATGCGGCTGCAGCGGAGCCTGGATGTTCGTTAGGCCGACCAATCCGATCAGTCATCGACTGGCGCGTATCGCCTTCATCTTAGCGACCGTAGGGTCGCTGATCGTAGCCGTCTCCGGGCCGCTGCATCGTTACCTGGGCCTCGACATCGAGGCGGCCATCGCCGTCTTTCGCTACGGCTTCTACCTGACGGTCGCCGGCATCGCGCTTGGCCTCGGCACCATGCTGCCTGCGCGCCCGGGCGACCGGCGGCGCGGTTTCGTGGCGGCCTTCCTGGCCATCGTGATCGGTGCTGCCGGCGCCTGGGTGCCCCTGCACTGGTTCCTGGAGGCGCAGCATCGGCCGGCAATCAACGACATCACGACCGACACGGCGAACCCGCCGCCCCTGGTCGCCACCGCGCAATTGCGGCGCGGGGCGCCCAATCCGCCCGCCTATCCGAAAGACAATGCCGCGATCCAGCGCGCCGCCTTTCCCGACATCGAGCCGGTGATACTGGCCGTGCCGCCGGCGGAGGCCTTCAAGCGCGTCGAACGCGTGGCCACGGCGCTGGGCTGGGAAATCGTGGCGCGCGTGCCGGCCGACGGTCGCCTCGAGGCGATCGCGACCAGCCCGTGGTTCGGCTTTCGCGACGACATCGTCGTGCGCATCCGGCCGCAGGGACCCGGCAGCCGGGTCGACATCCGTTCCAAGAGCCGCATCGGCGAAGCCGATCTCGGCGGCAATGCCGAACGCGTGCGCACCTTCATCGCACGCCTCAAGGCCGAGTTCTGACGCTCTACGGCAGGGGTAGCGTGAAGCAGAAGAGCGTGCCCTGCCCATTCGATTCGATCAGCGCGATATCGCCGCCGTGCAGGCGCACCAGGTCGCGGGCGATGGCGAGCCCGAGGCCCGTGCCGCCCGGCCGTCCGCCGGACGTGAACGGCTGGAAGAGCTGCCTTGCCACCGCGGGCGGGATGCCGGGTCCGTTGTCGGACACTTCGAGCAGCAGGTAGGCGCCGTTGCGGCGGGCGCGGACGATGACGCTGGTGGCGCCGGCCTCGAAGGCGTTGCGGCCGAGATTGATGAAGACACGATAGAGCACGTCGCGGTCGCACCGCGCCGCGCCGCCGCGCGCGATCTCGTTGATCCAGGTGCGCAGCGCATTGGGATCGCGGTCCTCGCCCTGCTCCTGCAACGCCACGCCGACCTCGTCGACCAGATCGGCGAGATCCACGTCGGCCAGCTTCGGGGACGGCTTGTCGCGCACATATTCGATCGCGTCGCTGGCCAGCCGCGCGGCCCGGTCGATCGTGTTGAGGATGGTCGGCGCCAGCGCGCGGGTGCGCTCGTCGTCGCTGCGCGCCAGACGGTCCGACAGCAGGCGCGCCGTCGAGAGCATGTTGCGCAGGTCGTGATTGATCTTGTTGGTTGCGGCGCCGACCTCGGCCAGCCGCGACTTCCGGCGCAGCGAGGCGCGCAATTCGCGTTGGAGGATCTGGAATTCGCGGTCGACCACGCCGATCTCGTCATTGCGTCGCGGCGGCGCGCGATCGGTGTTCGCCTCTTCCGGTGCACGCCGGAACGCCGTCATGGCGGCCGACAGGTCCTGCAGCGGCCGCACGACCAGCCAGCGCAGGGCGAGGTAGAGGAGCGACGCCGTGAACAGGGCGATGATGACCGACAGGATGAGGATGCGGCTGGCATAGCCATACATCGCCGCGCGCATCGGTGGCTCGTCGACGACGATCCAGACCATGGCGCCGGGTAGGCGCATCGATTCGCCGCCGACCCGGATGTAGTGCGAACCGTTGCGCGCCATCGCCTCCAGCGCGTCCCAGATGAGACCGAGCGCGCTGCGGTCCTTCAGGTTGAAGCCCTGCATCTCCGGCCGCGGCTCGATGTTCATGAGCGCGCGCTTGGGCTTGTTCGGCTCGACCAGCACGACGGCTTCGACGCGGGCATGTGCCAGCAGCGAGCGTTTGACCTCTTCCGTCACCATGTTGTCGGGCGTCGCGTCGAGCGCGAGCGCCGCCAGCGTGCCGCTCTCGATCAGCTGTTCGAGATAGACCAGCCGGAAGCGCGCGATCGAGGGCAGGAAGATCGCGACCTCCGCGGTCATCACGGCGACGACCACGAGCCCCAGGATTCGCCACGACAGTCCGAAGGCGAGACCGCGCCGCCGCGCGGGGCGGACGGACTGTTCCGTCAGGGTGGCGTCGGCGGTCATTGCGTCACTTTACCAGACCGGCAATCGGGCGAGGAAGCGCACCAGCCCGCGCGTGCGCGGCCCGAACAGCGTCTCCGTGTAATAGCTGCCGGCGGCCCGCTTGGCCGTCTCGCCCAGCGTCGGATAGGGCGGCACGAACCCTGCCAGGGTCGAGATCTTCAGCCGGCCCGCGATGGCCAGGCACCAGGTCTGGATCAGCTCGCCGGCCTGCGGGGCGGCGATGCCGGCACCCAGCACGCGCCCGCGACGATCAATGATCGCCTTCACGAGCCCGCCGGTCTCGTGCTCGGTCTGCGCGCGGTCGTTCTCGGAGAATTTCCAGCGCAGGACCCTGATGCCGTCGCCGTGCTTCGCGCGCGCCTCGCGTTCGCCGAGGCCGACCTGTGCCAGTTCGGGGTCGGTGTAGGTCGCCCAGGGCACGATGCCGGGATCGAGCTTCGCCGGCGCCCGGAACAGCGCGCCGCGAATGAACAGAGAGGCCTGGTGACCGGCCATGTGCGTGAAGGCGTGGCGCCCGTTGCAGTCGCCGATCGCCCAGACGTTGCGGTTCGAGGTCCTGAGGGAATCGTCGACCGTGATGCCGCGCCGGTCGTGGGCGATGCCGGCCTTGTCGAGATCGAGGGCCTCGACGTTGGGTGTCCGCCCTGTCGCGACCAGGAGATGCGAGCCTTCGATCCTCGCGCCGCCTTCAAGTGTGGTCGCGATGCCGCCGACGGTGCGTTCGACCGACGCGACCCGCGTTCCCTCGCGAATGTCGATTCCCTCCACGCGCAGCCGGGCGACGACGATGGCCGCGAGTTCGGGATCGTCCTTGGCCAGGCAGGTCGCCGCTTCCAGCACGGTGACGCGCGCCCCCAGCCGCCGGAAGGCCTGCGCCATCTCCACGCCGATCGGCCCGCCGCCCAGCACCACCAGATGCGAGGGCAGCGTGCGGTTGGCGAAGATCGTCTCGTTGGTGAAGTGCGGAACCTCGGCCAGCCCCGGTAGGGGCGGCCGCGCCGGACGCGAGCCCGTCGCCAGCACGATGCGCTTGCTGCGGATGCGATGGCCGCCGGCCTGCAACTCGTCGCGGGCCACGAAGCGCGCCTCCTCCTGCAGCACCCGCACGCCGAGCTTCTCGAAGCGCTCGACCGAATCGTTCGGCGCGATCGCGGCGATCACGCCCGCGACGTGGTCCATCACCTTGCCGAAATCGACCGAGGGCTCGACCGGCGCGATGCCGAAGGCCGCGCCGCCGCGCTGCGCCTGCGCCGCGCGGGCGGCGGCAATCAGCGCCTTCGACGGCACGCATCCGAAGTTCAGGCAGTCGCCGCCCATCGGCCCGCGCTCGACCAGCACGACGTCGAGGCCGAGCTGGGCGGCGCCGGAGGCCACGACCAGACCGGCCGAGCCGCCGCCGACGATGCAGACATCGGGCGTGAGCAGGCCGCTCACCTCAACTCCCACGCTTTCGGCGCAGGCGACCGTAGATCACGGGGACCAGCGACAGGGCGGCGAGACCCAGCAGCGGCACCAGGATGCGCGCTTCGAAGATGATTCCGAGATCGGGCTGTTCGCCTCTCTTCAGAACCATGCCGAGTCCGGAGCCGACGCTGGAATAGACCACGGCCGCCGGGGCGATGCCGAGCATCGTCGCGGGCACGTATCGCCTCAGTCGCATGCCGAGCAGGGCCGGGACGATGTTGATCAGCCAGAAGGGAAACACCGGCACCAGTCTCAGGAACAGCAGATAGCTGAAATCGTCGTGGCGGAAGCCCGCCTCGAAGCGCGCCAGCCGGGCGCCGGCGCGCTCCCGGAAGAGATCGCGAAAGGCGTAACGTGCGGCGAGGAAGACGGCGACCGAGCCCGCGGTCGCGCCGAGAACGGAGAGACCGGCGCCGGCCCAGGTGCCGAACAGGAATCCGCCGACCGGCGTTGCCAGGATGGCGATCGGCAGCGAGAAGGCGACCATGAACGCATAGGCCAGCATGAACCCGAACGCCGCCATCACCTGGTGCGCGGCGACCCATGCCGTCAGCGTCGCCTTGTGACGGGCCAGCATCTCGAAGGAGAAATATCGTTCGAGACCGAGCAGGAGGAAGGTTGCCAACCCGGCCAGAAGGATCGCCACTGGCAGCAGCCGGCGCAGTGTCGACGGTTTCATCTGGCCTTTCGTCTCGTTCCGCCTCGATATTGACGCTGCGGCGCCGATCCTCAAAGCACATGCTTTCACGCCTGGGTGAGCGACCGCCTCACGAAGGCAGGCCTGGATCGGTCGCGGCGAGACTTGGCCTTTGCACCATCCGTTCCCACCACGTGGTCAGCCGCGGCCGCGTCCTCAGCAGATCCAGGCCACGCTTGGACTGCGCGAAGTAGGCGATCATCGCGCCGAGATGGCAGTCGGCCAGCGAGAGATCGGGGCCGACGAGCCATCCGTCGCTCGCCGCCAGCGCCTCCAGGGCGTCAAGCACCTTGGCGGAGGAAGCGAGGCCCTTCTCGAGCTCGACCGGATCGCAGGCCGTGCCGGTATGGGGGCGAATCACATCCTGGACGAAGACCTGCCGGACCAGCGGCCAGTAGGCGTAGGCATCGACCACGCCCATGATCTGGTCCATGCGGGCGAGCCGTTGCGGGTCCTTTGGCTAGAGGGCAGGCCCCGGAAAGGCCCGGTCGATGTAGCGGACGATGGCACCGGTCTCGTAGAGCCTGAAACCGTCATGGACCAGCGCCGGCACCCGCCCGAACGGATGCAGGGCGAGATAGGCGGCGGGAATGTCGGCGGCGAAGGGGTTCACCTCCGCCCGCTCGTAGGCGACACCCTTCTCGGCCAGGACCAGGCGGGCGATCCGGACGTACACGCTGTAGCGGTAGCCGTGAAGAACGAGGGTCATGGGGCATCCTAGCCCTCGTTGACTCCGGCGGGGCACATGCTTATTACCTCGCCCACGGATTTCGCCCCCGGTGCACCGCGCGGGGGCTTTGTTGTGTTCTAAGGAGTTGCGTCATGAAACGCACTTATCAGCCGAGCAAGCTGGTTCGCGCCCGCCGTCACGGCTTCCGGTCCCGCATGGCGACGGTCGGTGGCCGCAAGGTCATCGCGAATCGCCGTCGGTCCGGCCGCAAGCGTCTTTCGGCCTAGTTCTATTGGCTGCGGCGCGCCTCGGGCGTCTGCCGAATCGCAGCGATTTCCTACGCGTCCAGGCCGGGCGGCGATGCGCCATGCCCGGCTTCGTGCTGCAGGTCGCGCCTCTTCCGGCCGATCTGGCCTTTCCGGCCATCCGGGTCGGCTTCACCGTCAGCCGCAAGGTCGGCAACGCCGTCGTCCGCAACCGGGTTCGCCGTCGCCTGCGCGAAGTGGCGCGCCTGGTGATCCCGCAGGCGGCGCGCGCGGACCAGGATTACGTGCTGGTCGGCCGCCAAGGAGCCATCGGCCGGGACTTCCTCGCGCTGCAGGCCGAGTTGCAGGAAGCGCTGCGGCGCCTCAAGTCGCTGTCCGCCCCGGGGGCCGCCCCGGCATCCATCGCGACGCCATGACTGCCCCTTGATCTGCATTGGCTGCTTGCGCCGGAGCGCTTAAATCGCCAGTTTCCGGGCCGCATGATGTCCCTGGTCCTGCGCGGCGCGATTCGTTTCTACCAGCTCACGCTCGCCTACTTCTTCGTCGGTGCCTGCCGCTACGAGCCCTCCTGCTCGGCTTACGCGGTCGAGGCGCTGTCGAAGCATGGCGGGCTGCGGGGAAGCTGGCTCGCCGCGCATCGACTGTGCCGCTGCGGTCCCTGGGGGGCCGGTGGCTACGATCCCGTTCCGCCGGCCGCCGCGCGCCCGCGCACGCCGCTTTCCTGTCACCCCGCCCGGCGCACCTGACGCGCTACGAAAGATCGCCGACAAATGGATCAGAAGAATTTTATCGTCGCCATCGTCCTCTCGGTGCTGATCATCGTGGGCTGGCAGGTGGCGTTCCCGCCGTCCAAGCAGGCGACGCAGAACGGCCAGCAGCAGGCCTCGACCACCACGCCGCCGGGTGCGCCGGCAGCGCCCACCGGCCCGAACGGCGCGCAGCCGGGTCCCGGCAGCACGCCGGCGCAGCAGCCGGTCGTGAGCCGCAGCGAAGCCGTCGCGCTCACGCCGCGCGTCACGTTCAGCACGCCTGAGCTCGTCGGCTCGATCTCGCTGAAGGGCGCGCGCATCGACGACGTGCAGCTGGTGAAGTATCGCGAGACCATCGATCCCAAGAGTCCGCCGGTGCCGGTCCTGTCCCCGGTCGGCAGCAAGAGCCCCTACTACGCCGAGTTCGGCTGGTCGGCGTCGGATCCCGCGATCAAGGTTCCCGGCGCCGACACGGTGTGGACGTCGGACGCTCAGAGCGTGGCGCCCGGCAAGCCGGTCAAGCTCACCTGGGACAACGGTGGCGGACTCGTGTTCGGCCTCACCATCGCGATCGACGAATTCTTCATGTTCGACGTGAAGCAGAGCGTCGAGAACAAGACCGACAAGCCGGTCACGCTGTTCCCGTGGAGCCTGATCGTCCGTTATGGCGAGCCGACCTACGAGGGCATGTACATCCTCCACGAGGGTCCCTACGGCGTCTTCAACGGCACGCTGAAGGAGTTCAGCTACTCCGACTTCAAGGGCAACAAGCAGCAGAAGATCTCCACGACCGGCGGCTGGGTCGGCATTACCGACAAGTACTGGATGTCGGTCCTCGTGCCCGACCAGAAGTCGAAGGTCGACGTCTCGATCAAGCAGACCGGCGCCGGCGCCGACGTGAAGTACCAGATCGATTATGTCGGCAGCGGCGTCGCCATCTCGCCGGGCGCGACCACGACCACCGAGGCCCGCCTGTTCGCCGGCGCGAAGATCGTGCGGGTGATCTCCGATTACGAAAGCAAGTACGGCATCGAGAAGTTCGACCTCACGATCGACTGGGGCTGGTTCTGGTTCTTCACCAAGCCGCTGTTCTGGCTGCTCGAGTGGCTCTACGTGCACCTGGGCAATTTCGGCCTTTCGATCCTCACGCTGACCGTGATCGTGAAGGCCGTGTTCTTCCCGCTGGCCAACAAGTCCTATGCGGCGATGAGCAAGATGAAGCGGCTCCAGCCCGAGATGGAGAAGCTCAAGGAGCGCTACGGCGAGGACCGCCAGCGCATGAACCAGGAGCTGATGCAGCTCTATCGCCGCGAGAAGGTGAATCCGGCGGCGGGCTGCCTGCCCATCCTGGTGCAGATCCCGGTGTTCTTCGCACTCTACAAGGTGCTCTACACCACCATCGAGATGCGTCATCAGCCGTTCTACGGCTGGATCAAGGATCTGTCCGCGCCCGATCCGCTCACGATCCTGACCGGCTTCGGCCTGTTCCCGTGGGACGTTCCGCCGTTCCTGCACTTCTTCAACATCGGCATCTGGCCCATCATCATGGGCGTCACGATGTACCTGCAGCAGAAGCTGAACCCGCAGCCGACCGACCCGGTGCAGGCGCGCGTGTTCCAGTTCCTGCCGATCCTGTTCACCTTCATGCTGGCGCCGTTCGCCGCCGGCCTGGTGATCTACTGGGCGTGGAGCAACACGCTCTCGATCGCGCAGCAGTACATGATCATGCGCCGCCACGGCGCGCCGATCGGCAACAAGGCGGCACCTGCCGCGCTTCCGGCCGCTCCGGCTCCCACCGACAACAAGAAGGGCGGCAAGGGATCCGGCAAGAAGGGCTGATGCCGGACAAGTCACCCGACGCCGAGGCCGACGAGGGATTCTCGCCGGCCGAGATCGAGGCGGCCCGCAAGCTGTTCGCGGGTCCCTGCGACTTCGTCTCGGGCGCCGCGTCGATCGAATCCCTGCCCGGCATCTCGCTCCCGGAAGTGGCCTTCGCCGGCCGCTCCAACGTGGGCAAATCGAGCCTGGTCAACGCGCTGACCGGGCGCCGCACCCTGGCGCGCGTCTCGGCCAATCCCGGCCACACGCGACAGGTCAATTTCTTCAATCTCGCGGACCGGCTGATGCTGGTCGACCTGCCGGGCTACGGCTTCGCCAAGGTCTCGCGCTCGATGAAGGAGACGTGGCAGGATCTCGCTTCGGCCTATCTGCGCGGCCGGCCGACCCTGATGCGCATCTTCGTGCTGATCGACGGCCGGCACGGCGTGAAGGAGAGCGACCGCGAGACGATGCGCAACCTCGACAGCGCCGCGGTCTCCTACCAGCTCCTGCTGACCAAGACCGATTACCTGCGCGCGTCCGACATTCCCGCCGCGGTGAAGGCCGCCGAAGCGGTGGCGCGCAAGCACGGCGCCGCCCACCCCGAGGTGCTGCCGACCAGCAGCGAAACCGGCTTCGGCATTCCCGAGCTGCGCGCCGAGATTTTCGCGGTCGCACAGCTTTAGGCGAGCACGGATTTCAGTATTCCTCCCCCGCCATACGGGGGAGGTGGCCCGCAGGGCCGGAGGGGGAAGGCCGTGGGTCTGAACTCTTCCGGAAACATTCATGACGT
>OFDN01001283.1_pt1 | contig 17178 bp, 9 predicted proteins | sample 1520971 | NCBI WGS metagenome assembly OFDN01 (sample SAMEA94257418, study PRJEB24077) | hot springs metagenome | biome: Aquatic biome; feature: Geographical feature; material: Water | place: India | collected 2012-06-12 | depth 5 m
ACGAGTTCATCCGCATCGAGCGGCTTGGTGACGCGCTCGACCATGCCCGCCTCGATGCAGTGGGTACGATCCTCCGCGAGCGCGTGACCGGTCTGGCCGATGATGGGCAACTCCGCGTCCAGCGAGTGGATGCGTCGCGCGGTCTCGTAGCCGTCGATGCCGGGCATCATCACGTCCAGCAGCACCGCGTTGTACTTCGGATCCAGCTGCGCGGCGACGCGGTGACCGGCACCGCCGAGCTGCGCGAGCTGGAACTCCCCGACGGAAGCCGGGTGACGCTCGGCCCCGGCAGCGTGCTGCGCAGCGCCGTGACGCCGCGCGAACGACGCGTGGAGCTGGCGGAGGGTGTCGCCTTCTTCACCGTGCGGCCCGACCCCGACCGCCCCTTCCTGGTGGATGCGGGGCCGCTCGGCGTGCGCGTGCTCGGCACCGCCTTCGAGCTGCGCCGCGGGGTTGGGCGGGCGACCGTGGCGGTGCAGCACGGCTCCGTCCGCGTCCAGCCCGCCGGCTCGGCCCCGCCCGCGACCCTGCGGGCGGGGGAGTGGCTGAGCGCCGACGAGGCGGGTGCCGTCGCCCGCGGTGCGGCCTCCCCCGACCGGATCGCCGCCTGGCGCGACCGCATGCTGGTGGTCGACCAGCGCCCCATCGCCGAGGTGGCGGCGGAGCTCGGGCGCTGGCACCACGGGCGGATCCTTGTCCTCGACGACGCGTTCGGCCGGCGCCCGGTCAGCGGCGTGTTCGACCTGGACCAGCCCGAGGCGGCCCTGCGCGCGCTGGTCCGACCCTATGGCGGGCGGGTGCGCCGGGTGACCGGCTGGCTGCTGCTGGTGGACGCCGGCTGACCCGCCATCGGAAATGTTCGGTTTTAGGCAGTGAACGCCACCAGCCGTTTGAAGGCAAACGATGTCAAACCTTCGGCTGGACAGAAGATTGAAAGAAGTAAATTTTCAGGGTCGAACTTGACTCTTCTGACCAAGCGGATCTAGGAGGGATATGGAAAACTGGGGTAAGCCATACGACGTTCGTTAGAGCTTGCCAAGGCATGAACGCGCGGCCACACTCTCGAAAGAGATAGAGGCGGGCAACGCTACGCTCCGATCAACCTAGCACTTGGGGGAGAACGATGACCAGGGCTGGATGGCTTAAGCTGGTACGCCTTGCGCTCGGCGGAGCTGTCATAGGTCTTGCTGTGTCAGGGTTGCTTACGGGATCGCTTGCAAGCGAAACGAAGATGATTGCCAATGTCATCGGTGCTCTCATCGGTGCTGCCGGATCGGCAATGGCTGTCAAAGCCGCTCACCTCGTCTGATGCCATGATTGTAGATGGTAATTGGGTCGACATTACCTCGTTAATACTAGCGGCATTGACTGGGCTGGCGCGCCCCGTAAGGGCGCGGATTTCGTCTGGGAAGTGGCTGACCTCGGCGCGAGAAGTAATCAACGATGTGCTCTCTGGCGCATCCGTAATGCCATTCGTTTTGATGACGATATCGGTTGTCTCGTCGGACGCCCTTAAGGCGGCATTGGAAACCAACAAATTCTACATGGCAATTGGCGGTCTTATTGGGCTCGTGGTGATTGCATCGGAAATTTTGAAGCCAAGTGCCGCATGTGCGTCTGCCGATCCAGTTCGGACGCTTGCGGCGAAACTACCCCCACTGTCCGATATTCAGCATCTCCCAAAACCACAGACGCAAATGGCGCAGCCGGAGCAAGCCGACGTTCAGTGAGGGCGCTCCGCCGGGTCGCTCAAGCGCTCGAGCCAACCGAGGCGGAGATCGACCGTGCTGGCGGCATCCGTGGTCCGGCACCGTGGATTTTTTTCGCCTCCGCTGTTGAAAGCCGCCCCCCTCGCGCGTCCTGGATTATGAGAATGCGTCGCAACAACAACGCGGCGCGTCGATCGGGCCGAAGCGAGAGGGGCAGATGGGGTTCGGAACGGGGACGGCACGCGCGGGCCGCGTGCTGGCGGCGCTGTGGCTGGGCACGGCGGTGACGGGCATGACCATGGGGGCGGTGCAGGCGCAGGGCACCGCGGCACCGGAAACGGCGCCGCGCCGGCTCGCCTTCGACATTCCGGCGGCCCCGCTGGGCGACGCGCTGGCCTCGCTGGGGCGGCAGGCACGGCTGCAGATCGCCTACGCGCCGGACACGGTGAGCGGCCTCGGCAGCCCCGGCTTCCGCGGCACCGCCACGGCGGAGGAGGCGCTGCGCGCGCTGCTGTCCGGCAGCGGGATCACGTGGCGCTTCTCCGGGCCGGACGCCGTCACCCTGTCCCGGCCGGTGACCGGCGCGCTGATGCTGGACCCGGTGACGGTGATGGGGCAGGGGCGCGGCACCGGCGGGTCGGGGGCTGTGCCGGGGACCGTCGCCACCGACAGCGCCACCGCCACCAAGACCGACACGCCGATCACCGAGATCCCGCAGTCGGTCTCGGTCGTCACCCGCAAGGAGATGGAGCAGCGCGGCGTCACCACGCTGAACGGCGCCATCGCCTACACGCCGGGTCTTCGGGCCATCGACTATCCCGGCGGGCCGGGAGCGCCGGAGATCCTGCTGCGCGGGTTCCGCGACACCGGGCTGTTCAGCGTCTACCGCGACGGCCTGCGCGCCGGCTTCAACGCCTACGACGCGGAGTTCGAACCCTACAGCCTGGAGCGCATCGACGTGCTGAAGGGGCCGGCGTCGGTGCTGTTCGGGCAGGGGTCGCCGGGCGGCGTCATAAACCTGACCAGCAAGCGCCCGTCCGAGACGCCCATCCACGAACTCCAGCTCCAGGCCGGCAGCCACGACCGCATCCAGGGGGCGGCGGATTTCAGCGGCGCGCTCGACGCGGAGAAGCGGGTGCTCGTCCGGCTGACCGGCCTGTGGCGCGACAGCGGCACCCAGATCGACCATGCCCCCGACGACCGCGTCTATGTCGCTCCGGCGATCACCCTGCGGCCCAACGACCGCACGTCGCTGACGCTGCTGGCCAGCCATCTGCACAGCAGGGTCAGCGGCTCCGAACAGAGCATCCCCATGGTCGGCAGCCTCTACGACAACCCCAAGGGCAAGATCGGCACCAACATCTATTTCGGCGAGCCGGGGCTGACGGATTGGACGGTGGACAGCACCTCCGTCGGCTACGCCTTCGAGCACCGGTTCGCGCCGGACTGGACGGTCAACCAGAACACCCGCTACACCCGCACCCGCGTCGATTTCCACGCGGCCTTCCCCATGAGCTGGCCGGTGGAACTGGTGGACGGGCAGTATTACCCGATCGGCGTGCAGGAGCGGCCGAAGTCAACGACGAGCTTCCTGGTCGACACCAACGTGCAGGGGCGGGTGGAGACCGGGCCGCTGACGCACCGGCTGCTCGCCGGTCTCGACTACGCCCGCTATTCGGGAAAGGAGACGCGGCGGAACTCCCTCAACACCGCGGTCATCGACATCCTGAACCCGGTCTACGGCACCACCGACTTCGTCTATGGCGACGCCTGGGTGAACAACCGCAGCACCGTCGACCAGTTCGGCGTCTATCTCCAGGATCAGGTCAAACATGGCGGCTGGGTGCTCACCCTCGGCGGCCGGCAGGACTGGGTGGTCAACAAGGAGACGGACTATCTGGGCGGCACCGAGCAGCGGGCCGACAACCAGGCCTTCACCGGCCGCGTCGGCCTCGCCCATGTCTTCGAAAACGGCTTGGCGCCCTACGCCAGCTACGCCACCTCCTTCCAGCCGGAAAGCGGCAGCTACGCGCCGGAGCGGGGCGGCGGCATGTTCAGCCCGACCACCGGCACCCAATACGAGATCGGCCTGAAGTACCAGCCGCCGGGACGCGAGAGCCTGATCACCGTCTCCCTCTTCCACCTGACGCAGCAGAACGTCACCACCAACGACCCGGTCTACAGCGGCTTCTCCGTGCAGGACGGCGAGGTGCGCAGCCGCGGGCTGGAGATCGAGGGCAAGCTGGAGCTGACCGAGGAGCTGAGCCTGATCGCCTCCTACGCCTACATCGACGCCGAGATCACCAAGGACAACGCCGCGGCCGGCAGCACCACCAGCCGGGAGGGGCTGACCCCGTCGGCGGTGCCGCGCCACACGGCGGCGCTGTGGGCCGACTACACGGTGGCCAACGGTGTCCTGCGCGGGCTGGGGCTGGGGGCGGGGGTGCGCTACGTCGGCAGCTCCTACAACGCCGCCAACACCGTGAAGGTGCCGGACTACACGCTGGTGGACGCCGCCGTCCGTTACGAGCTGGGGGAACTGCGGTCCGAGTTGGCCGGCACCACGCTGGCGCTGACCGTCACCAATTTGACGGACAAGGAGTATGTCACCCCCGGCTTCTACGACAACACGGTGTTCTACGGGAACCGCCGGCAGATCCTGGGCACCGTGACCTACCGCTGGTAACCGGCCGTTGGTGAAGGGCCACCGGTAACCGGACACCCCGCCGCTCCGCCGCCCCCCGCGGGCGGCGGTATGACAATGGAAAGACATAATTTTACGAAAGGTAGCATCGTATTATTGGCAAATTTTCGTTAACTCCCGCCGTCGATGGTCGCACCGTGAACACACGGAGAGAGCCTCATGGCAACCATCGTCCTCAAACCCGGCATGTCCATCCAGGCGGCGATCGACGCCAACCCGGCGGGCACGACCTTCCTGCTTGAAGCCGGTGTCTACCGTGGCGCCCAACTCACGCCGAAGGACGGCCAGTCCTTTATCGGCTCCACCGGCACGGTGCTGAACGGCTCGGTCGAGGTGAACGGCTGGCAGCAGGCCGGCGGCTACTGGAAGGCGTCGGGCCTGCCCGCCCCCTTGCCGCCGGCCGGCGTCGGCGCCAACGGCAGCGCGCTCCCGACCCTGCGCGAGGATCTGTTCGTCAACGACACGCTCTACAAGCGCGTGGGCTCGCTGGCCGAGGTGAAGGACGGCACTTGGTACTACGACCAGGGCAGCCGCACCGCCTACCTGTCCAAATCGCCCGCCGGGGCCAAGGTGGAGATGAGCTCCACGGCCCAGGCCATCCGCGGCGAGGCCGACAACGTCACGCTGAAGAACATCACCGTCGAGAAATACGCCAGCGCCGCCCAGACCGGCGCCATCGACATCGACGGCGACGGCTGGTCGGTCGAGCATGTGACCGCCCGCTTCAACCACGGCGTCGGGCTGGTTCTGGGGCGCGGCACCACGGTGACCGGCGGCCACTACAACGACAACGGGCAGGTCGGCATCGGCGCCTGGAAGGCCGACGGCGCCAAGGTCGTCGGCGTGGAGGCGGCGCGCAACAACTACGCCGGCTTCGACACCTTCTGGGACGCAGGCGGTCTGAAGATCACCGAATCCACGGGCGTGACGGTGAAAGACAGCTACATCCACCACAACAACGGCGTCGGGCTGTGGTTCGACATCGACATGAAGAACGTGCTGGTGGAGAACAACACCATCGCCCTGAACAAGCAGGTCGGGCTGGCCTACGAGATCTCGTGGGACGCGGTGATCCGCAACAACGACTTCATCCGCAACGGCACGCCGGAACCGGGCCAGCCCGGCAACTGGCTGGTGGGAGCCCAGCTCGGCATCCAGAACAGCAGCAACGTCCAGGTCTACGGCAACAGCATGGAGGCGGCGAATGGCGCCGGCGGCATCGCCCTGCTGCACGAGAACCGCGGCGGCGGCAGCCTCGGCACCTGGACCACGAAAAACATCGCGATCACCGACAACGAGATCACCTATCTCGGCAGCGACATCCTCAGCGGCTTCCAGGTCAATCACCAGCAGAGCCAGTCGCACGGCTGGAACATCGTGTGGAACAACAACGACTGGATCGTCCCGGACGGGTCGAAGCAGCTCTGGATGTTCGACAGCGCGCTGCGCGAGTGGGCGAGCGCCCGCACGGTTCCGGGTTTCGAGGCCAACGGGCACCTGATCGTCGAGACCAGCCAGCCCAGCGCCGTCACCCCGCCCACCGGCTACGACCCCGGCCACGGCACGACCACGCCCCCGGTGCCGCCGTCACCGCCGGCCAGCCTCGACACCATCGTGGTGCGCGCGGCGGCGCAGAGCTGGAACGGCGACCCGTCCTTCAAACTGATGGTCGACGGCGTGGCGATCGGCGGTGCAGCCACCGTCACCACCCAGAAGGCGGCGGGCTGGCAGGACATCGTCTTCAAGCTCGACCTGCCCGACGCCGCCAAGACGATCGGCGTCAATTTCTTCAACGACGCCTATGGCGGGGCCGGCAAGGACCGCAACCTGTATGTGGACAGCGTCACGGTGAACGGCACCAAGCTGACGCTGGACAAAACCGCGCTGACCTCCAACGGCACGGCCAGCGCCGGGCTGCCCGGCAGCGGGCCAGACACGGTGACGGTGCGGGTCTCCGGCGACCTCTACAAGGGCAACGCCGGCTTCAAACTGGTGGCGGACGGCCAGACGCTGACCGGCCCGGCCTACACCTCAACCGCCAAGGGCAGCGGCTGGCAGGACGTCACGTTCAAGGTGGATTTGCCCGACGGGGCGAAGACACTGGGCGTCACCTTCATCAACAACCTGTATGAAAGCGCCAGCCAGGACCGCAACCTGTATGTGGACAGCGTCACGGTGAACGGAACCAAGCTGGCGGTGGACAAGTCCGGGCTGATGAAGACCGGCGACACGGCGACCGCCTCGCTCGGGTCCACCTCCGGCGGCGGGACAGGGACGGGCGGCGACCTGGTGGTCATCAAGGCGGCGGGCGACTCCCACAAGGGCGATCCCGCCTTCAAACTGCTGGCCGACGGCGCGCTGGTCGGCGGCCCCACCACCGTCACCACCCATCATGGCGACGGCTGGCAGGAGTTCGTCTACCGCCTGACCCTGCCCGACAGCACGAAGACGCTGGCGGTCGATTTCTTCAACGACTTCAGCGAGGGGCCGGGGCTCGACCGCAACCTCCACCTCCACTCCGTCTCGGTGAACGGGCAGGAGCTGCTCGACCACGACCAGGCCATGACCCACAACGGCATGGTCGGGTTCGACATCTCGGCGCTGGTTTAGGTTCGCCACTATACCGTGTGGCCCGCAAAACGATGCGCTTCGCGGGCCACAGCCATGCACAACGCGGCATCGGCGTGGCATGTTTCCATTCTGCAACTCCGGCCTTCCGTGCGAAAATCTTCGCATCCAGCAACATGACGGCGTGTGGCACCGCGAACTGCTCGTCAAGGTCGAATTTATTTATAATAATAACCCTACTGCGCGCAATGCCAGCGGATTCGTTATCGCCTGGGCGATCGGATATTACCCAGCCATCGCTGCAAAATCCCCCCCGCAATTCCATAAAAATCAATCCAATTTGCAGATTGCAAGCTGCTCGCATTCTGCATCGGCAATTATTTCAATACTGTAAGTAACGTGGCAAGAAACTGGTAACAACCTCGGTGCAGACTGATGTCCGACCGATAGACGACTTGCCGCGACGAGGCGCTACGACCATGCTGATGTCCATCACGATCGCCCCCAGCCCGAGCCAGCGGCAGGAGCGTTGGCAGTTCAGCCGGGTGCCGCTGCTCGATCTGGCGGAATTCATCTCCGACGACTGCGGCGGTGTTCCGGTGACGATCCTGGACGGTGTCGGCCATGTCGCCGCCCGGGTCGGCGGCTCCGTCGCCGATGACGATGTGGAGTTGTTCTGATGGACCTGCTCGCCGCCATCAAGGGGTGCGACCCCATCTTAGAGGACAGCCGGCCGGCCGCAAGGTCGGTGCCCGGTCCGGAGGCGGCGGACGATCCGGTGGAGCGCCGCTTGGCCGCCGCCCTCTGGGGTGCGACACCGCGGCCCCGTCCGCGGGTGCGCACGGTCTGCCCCGGCTGCTGAACAGCGGCTCTGAACGGAAAAGGCCCCGTCCTCCGACCGGAGGGCGGGGCCTTCGTCGTCGCGGTGAGGGTCAGGCGGCGTCCTGCAGCGGGTCGATCGGCAGCAGCCCGTCGTAGCCGCCGTCCGTCGCCAGCGACGCGCTGTCGAAGGCCATCAGGGTGGAGGCGGCCTGGGTCTGGCCCGCGACGTGGTTCCACAGCGTGACCAGCCCGGTGTCGTCGGCGATGCCGGCGTTCACCGCCCCGCTCAGCTTCAGGCTGAAACTCTCCGTCCCCTCGGCGATGCTGTCGCCCAGCACCGTCACCTTCACCTGCTTGGCGGTCTCGCCGGGGGCGAAGGTCAGGGTGCCGCTGGTGGCGAGGTAGTCCTGCCCCGCCTTCGCCGTGCCGTCCACGGTGGCGTAGGTCAGGCTCACCGTCTGCGTCGCCGCCTTCGACAGGGAGACCGTGAACACGGCGTCGGTGCGGCCCGCCACTTCCGTGTCCGTCCCCTGGTAGAGCGCCGGCTTGATGTAGTTCATCTTGGTCTGGTCGACCGTCTTCCAGTCGTCCATCAGGATGCCGCCGGTGTCGCCGGAGTTGGGGTTCCAGGACCAGTAGGTCCAGCTCATCCCCTGGTCGCCCGCGGCGATGTCCTTGGTGCCGTTGCCGTCCAGGTCGCCGTTGATGTACTGGACGAACTTGTTGATCCAGGCCTTCTCCTGCGCGGTGCTGAAACGGCCGCCGAACTCGCCGATCAGGATCGGGGCGGTGTCGTTCTTGTAGAGATAGCCGAAGGACTCCGTCAGCTTGGCCGGCAGGTTGTTGGGGAAGTCGTTCGTGTTGAACCAGGACATCTGGTAGAGGCCCGGCCCGTAGGAGTGCGGGGCGTAGACCAGCTTGTTGTCGACGTTGAAGTCGATGGGCTCGAACTTGGCGCCCATCAGGTTGCCGCCCCACCAATCCCAGTTGTTCTGGTAGATCTCGATCCCCTCGACCATCAGCAACCAGTTGGGGTTGACCGACTGGATGGCGTTGCCGATGCGCTCGGCCGCGGCGGCCCAGTCGGTCGCCTTGTTGCCGTCGCCCCAGGTGGCGGCGCCATGCGGCTCGTTGTGCAGGTCGGCGGCGACGACCGACGGGTTGTCGGCGTAGCGTGCGGCCAGCATCTTCCAATTGTTGATCATCACCGACTCCGGATACTGGTCGGTGTACCACAGCCCGTTCTCGTTGGCGGACGCGCCGTCGCCGCTGCGGTGGTGGTCGAGCATGATCTTCATACCGATCTTGTCGGCGTACTCGATGATCTTGTCGAAGATCTGCAGCGAGGTGAGGCCGCGGAGGTCGGGGTTCAGGCTGTAGTCGATGCCGCCGTTCGGCATGCGGCCCGGCTCCAGCATGGCGTCGGAGAAGGGCAGGCGGATCAGGTTGAAGCCCTGGGCCATCATCTTGTCCATGTGGCCCTGGTAGCTGTCGGCCCACAGCCCGTTCGGAACGAAGGCGTAGCCCTCGCCGCCGAACCAGTTGACGCCGGTCAGCTTCACCGCCTTGCCGCTGCTGTCGACGATCTGGTTGCCTTCGGTGTGCAGATAGCCCGGCGCGATGCCGCCCTTGACGAGGGTGGTGCCGGGCTCGGTCAGCGTCACGTCGTTGACCGACACCATCGGCGGGGTCGGGGCCGGCGGCGGGGTGGTGGAGCCGGGGAAATACTCCTTGCCGGCGTTCAGGATCAGCGTGCCGTCCCAGTACAGGTTGCCGGTGCCGGCCAGCACGTCCTTGCCGTCCAGCGCCCCGCGGTCGAAGCTGGCGCCGGTGCCGGTGATGTCGAAGGCCTTGCCGCCGATGGTCACCGCCTTGACGTAGAGGTTCCGCCCCTCGCCGTTGGCGTAGTAATCGTTGTCGTACTGGATCTGCACCTTGTGCGCCTGGTCGGGCGTCAGGTTGGCGGTGAAGCTGTAGGCCTTGGCCGTGGTGTTGGCGGTGGCCTCGCCGATCACCGTGCCATCGACCATCAGCTTGAAGTGGGCGCCGACACCCTTCGCCATGTCGGCCGAGGCATCGACGGTGATGGTCACCGGCTTGGTCCCGGCGGGCGGGGAGGGGGGAGGCGTCGTGGTGGCGGGGAAATAGTCCTTGCCGGCGTCGAGCGTCAGCGTGCCGTCCCAGAACATGTTGCCGGTGCCGGCGATCACGTCCTTGCCGTCCAGCGCGCCGCGGTCGTAGCTGGCGTTGGCGCCGGCCACGTCGAAAGCCTTGCCGTTGATCGTCACAGACTTGACGTAGAGGTTCCGCCCCTCGCCGTTGGCGTAATAGTCGTTGTCGTACTGGATCTGCACCTTGTGGGCCTGCTCGGCCGTCAGGTTGGCGGTGAAGCTGTAGGCCTTGGCCGTGGCGTTGGCGGTCGCCTCGCCGATGACCTTGCCATCGACCATCAGCTTGAAGTGGGCGCCGACACCCTTGGCCATGTCGGCCGAGGCGTTGACGGTGATGGTGGTGGAGGTCGTGACCGGCGTCGGGGCGGGCGGCGGCGTGGTGACCACCGGGGCGGGGAACCAGGTGGCGGGCAGGCCGAAAGTCAGCGCCCCGTCCCACCACATGCCCTCCTGGCCGGCGATCACGTCCTTGCCGTCCAGCGCGAAGCGGTCGTAGGTCACGCCGCTGGCGGTCGGCGTCATGGTCTTGCCGTTGACCTCGATCGACTTCACGTAGAGGTCGCGGCCCACCCCGTTGACCGTGCCGTCGTTGGTGTAGATGACCTGGAGCTTGTGCGCCTGGTCCGGCGCCACCTTGGCGGTGAAGCTGTAACGCGACTGGTTGGCCGTTGCGGCCGTCGCCGTCCCGATATCGACACCGTCGAGCCGAACCGTGAAATTCGGCCAGATGCCGCCGGCGGCCTGTCCCCAGGCGTTGACGACGAAATTCACCTCGGTGAGGTCCGTGGTGGTAGCCATGTCGGTGGTATCCCTCTGCGACGTTGGTGGGCAAAGGGTCGGCCGATCGGGTTAACAAGATATTTCGTATTTTAGGCAAATGCCGCCTGCGCTGTGACAAGATCCGGGATCCCGTTTCACCGCTTCGCTGTGGCCATTCCGCATCGGGTGGGGCGATCCTGCAACGGCCGGATCACCCCACCCCGACGGCTCACCAGCGCAGCCGCGCGCCGACGAAAAGCGCCCGGCCGGTGCCCGGCTCGTAGACCGCCGACGAGGCGGTCGCGGTGGCCGAGACCGAGGCGCTGGCGATGTAGCGGCGGTCCAGCAGGTTGCGCGCGTCCACATAGACGCTGGCGTTGTCGGTCAGGTCCGCCCCGGCGCGCAACCCCAGGAGGGCATAGGCCGTCGTCTTCTGGCTGTTGGCGTTGTCCACGTGATAGGCCTGCGGCACCCATTCCAGGTTTGGGCCGATGTACAGGCCGGACGGGTGCCGGTACATCAGCTCGGCGCGCAGATAGTGGCGCGGCGCGCCCGGCAGCTCGTTGTCGCCCCACACCGGGTCGCCGTCGAAGCGGAAGTCGCTGTAGGTGTAGGCGACGTTGAGCCAGAGCTGGTCGGGGTCGAGCCCGCCGCGGACGAGGCCCTCGACGAAGGCCCAGCCGCCGCCGATCTCCAGCCCCTGGTGGATGGTCTTGTCGGCGTTGGTCACCTGCACGTTGCCGCCGCCGAGGTCGAAATACTGGAACTCGTCGCGCAGCCGCGCGTGGTAGGCCGCCAGATCCCAGGTCACGCGGGGCCGGCTTCCGCGGGTGCCGATCTCCACGGTGGTGGAGCGCTGCGGCTTGGTGTTGGCCAGGGTGGCGTTGGTGAAGTTCAGCTCGGACTGGGTCGGCGCCTCGTTGGCGCGCGAGACGTTGGCAAACACCTGCCAGCCGGGATCGACCTGCCACAGCAAGCCGGCCCGCGGGCTCCAGAGCTGGTAGTCGCGCTCGCCCGAGGTGTCGGGCGGAGCGGCCAGCTTGTCGGTCCGCTTGCGGGTGGCGTCGACATACTGCACCCCGCCGATCAGGCTGACGCCCGGCACGATGTCGAAGGCGTTCTCGCCGTACACGATGGTGTTGGTCGCCCGGTCGCGCGACTGCGACAGCAGGGCGCCCTTATGGCCGCCGGGCAGGTTGACGTATTGCCGGTTGTCCACCGTGCCGGCGTTCAGCGTCAGGCCCAGCGTGGCCCGGTTGGCGTGGCCGAACAGCGTGCGCTCGTCCACCAGCCGCCCGAAGCCCAGGTAATCCTGGTAGCGGTAGTCGAGATACTGGAAGATCGGGTGGATCAGGTGCTTGTCCGAGTAGGAGCCGCCCAGCTCCAGCAACGTGGACTCGCCGACACGCAGCACCGTGCGGTTGGACAGGCGCACCGCGTCCATGTTGCGCTGGTAATTCTGGATCAGATTACCGGCCGCCGCGGTCTTCGGGCTGGTCAGCGCCACGTTGCGGGTGACCGAGCCGGGGATCTTCTGATCGATGGTCCCGGCGTTCAGGAAGAAGCGGGTCTCCGCATCCTCGCCCAGCCGCACGCCGACATTGCCGCTGGTCCGCAAGGCGCGGCCGTAGCTGTGGTCGCGGTAGCCGTCCTGCGACTGCCAGGAGCCGGCGATGTAACCGTCGACCCGGTCCAGCACCCCGCCGGCCGCGACGGCGGCGCGGCGGAAGCCGAAGCTGCCGGCGTCGGCCCGCGTCTCCACGCCCGGCCGGTCGAGCCCGGTCGGCGACACGAAGTTGATGGCGCCCCCCAGGCTGTTGGCGCCGTAGCGGAGCGCGTTGGAGCCCTTGTAGACCTCCACGTAGCGGTAGGCGGTGGGGTCGATCTCCTGGAAATCGCCGCTGCCATCCGACGCGTTGAAGGGCACGCCGTTCTGCATCAGCGTGACGCCGCGCAGGTGGAAGTTGCGCGACAGGCCGGAGCCGCGGATCGACAGCCGGGTGTCCTCGCCCCATTTGGGCTGGGCGAAGACGCCCGGCGTGTAGTCGAGCACGTCCTTCAGCGTGGTGGACTGGCCGTTCTTCCAGGCGGTGTCGGGCACCACCTCCACCGCACCCGGCGTCTGCTCGATCAGCCGGGTGGCGTCGCCCGGCGTCGGCACGGTCAGGGACCGCGGCCGCTCGCCGGTGATGGTGATGGTCAGCAGGGTGGACGGCTCGGGCGCCGCCGTTTGGGCGGTGGCCGTCTGGGCGGTGGCCGTCTGGGCGGTGGCGGCGGTCGTGAACAGGCAGCCGGCGGCGCCCGCAAGCAGCGGCAGCGCCCCGGTGGTGAACCGGATCGTCATGGATCGGAGGTCCCGCAAGGCCGGGCGTCGGCGACGGACGCCTGTCAAGGCGTCCGGTCGCGGCCCGGTCGAGGATAAGGATGGGTCGGAAAGGGCGCGGGTCAGGCGGCGGCGGGCGGCGCCCGGGCCTGGAGCGTCGACAGGAACCAGCCGGCTGCGACGAACGCGCCGGGCAGCGCCGTCGCGGTGTGACGCGAGCGTTCGGCCGGCAAGGCGCCGTCGACCGCCGGCGGCGGCACCGACAGCCCGGCCATCACCGGGCAGAGCGGGCAGCCTTGCTTGGCGGCATCGTGGGAGTCGTCGTCGGCCGGCTGGCCGGAGTCGGCCGGCAGCGCCCGGTAGGTCATGCCGTCGGCCGTGCAGATCTCCACCAGGAGCGACGGCGCCATGGCCGGCAGCCACAGGAAGGCGAGGACCTGGAACAGGAACGCGATCGCGCCGGCCGACAAAGCGGCGGCGCGGCGCCGTGCCGCTCCATGATGTCGCCGACCGGGCATCCGCCGGTGTCCTTCCCGCAAGATCCGCAGCCCGCCGCGACGGATCAGGTCGCGGCGACGCTCACGGTTGTTCCGGCTGATACACCGCCGGCGCCCGTCTGTCCACCGGGCCCTTGACCATGGCCGGGCGATGCCGGCCTTCATCACACCCGTGGATGCCTCCGACCGGACAGCAGCCGGCTCGACAGCGCCATCGACGCCTTCCACCCCAGCACGAACACGATAAGGAAGATCAGCACTTCGCCCAGCCAGATCGCCACCATCGTTCCGACGGCCGCGAACAGCGCGTCGAAATTGCCGCTCACGACCTGAAAGGCTTCACGCAGGACCTTGTACACCGACTCCGCCGTCCGCGTGGTTTCGCTGGCCTTTTCACGCATCCAGTCGAACAGGCCTTCCGGTGGCATCCGGCTGGCGGTGGCGGCTCCAAGGGCCTCGATCTGGGCGCTGATGCCGCCGAGCTCTCTCGCAAACGAACCGATGACCTGTTCCGCCGCCTTCCGATCCTGCCCGAACATTCCGTTGCTGACGGCGGCGGTCGCGGCGATGGCGCCAGGCAGCGCCAGGCGCAGCACGAAGGCCGCGACGAGCAGCGTCCGACCCGATGAATACAGGAACTCCGCCCACTCCGTTGCGGCCAGCCAACGAGCCAGCAACCGCCACGCCGCGAGCAGCAGGAGACCGGCTGGCGCGAGATAGCGGAGGATCCATTCGGCGCTGCCCAGCAGTGCAAGCGATTTCAGCAGATAGGCGGCGCCGGATGCCCCGAGCAGGGCGACGGAAAGCTGCTCGACGAGGTCGTCCACGGGCTCCAGCACCTTGCCGGGCGCCACGGCAACGGACATGACGGCGCCGAGTGAGATCGAGGCGTTCTCCAGCACGGACAGGGCCGCGTTCATCGACTTCGCCGCCAGGAACAAGGTGAAGGTCCGGGACCCCATGTCATCCGCATAGCCAAGGGCCACACCGTCGAGAGTGGAGAGCCCAACCAGCCGCTCGATGACCGGCGTCGCGAGGAGCAGGATCAGCGCCAGCATGACGAAGCCGGCAGGCGCGAGGAGAGCTCTGGATGGCAGCATCGTCGGTGCGACCTTGTTCGCGGTGGACATCAGCCGGCATGCCCAGGCTTGGATCATGTCGGATGGACCAGGCCGGAGGATCCACTTGCGGTTTGTGGCGAGTTTGACCCCAACGAGGGCATCCGGAGCAAGGCTTGCGGTGTGGTCCATGGTGCCGCGGCGGAATCCCGGGGGCGGGACGGGCAGCCGCGGGAGCGCCATCGGGCACATGACCTCAGCATACCAGTTAGGTCTTGATCGAACCGTCACCGGGCTGGACAATCAGCGTTCAAAAGATTCTGTTGCGCTCCCCACGCCAACTGGTATGATGACTACCTAATCAGCCCACACCGACGGGCGACCGGGGAGCGACGCCCGAGCCGGGCCATGACCTCCGTCGCCATCGGTGTCCCGCGGCGCTCCTCCGGCGCCGTGACCGTCATACCCGCGCCTTGAGAGGACCGATGACCGCGTCGCGCGTCACCGCCACCTACCGCATCGAGACCGCCTACCCGTTGCAGGACGCGGCCGAATCCATGGCCGGCGAGCAGTCGACCGGCACCTTCGTCCGGCTGCCGGGCGAGACCGACGAGCTGCGCGAGCGCTGCGGCGCCCGCATCGAGCGCCTGACCGAGCTGGACAGTGTGCCGGCCCCTTCGCTGCCCGGTGCCGGCCTGCCCAAGGGCGCCGGCCCCAACCCGGTCTACCGCCGGGCGGAGGTGGTGCTGTCCTGGTCGCTGGAGAATTTCGGCACCTCGCTTCCCAACCTCGTGGCGACGGTGGCCGGCAACCTCTATGAGCTGCGCGCCTTCAGCGGCATGCGGCTGGTCGACATCGGCCTGCCCGCGGAATTCGCCAAGCCCTATGGCGGGCCGAAGTTCGGGGTGGAGGGCACGCGGCGGCTCACGGGCGTCGAGGGACGGCCGGTGATCGGCACCATCGTCAAGCCCAGCGTCGGCATGGGGCCGGAGGCGACGGCGGCGCTGGTGGACACGCTGGCCGAGGCCGGCATCGACTTCATCAAGGACGACGAGCTGCAGGCCGACGGCCCGCACTGCCCGTTCGAGGCGCGCGCCCGCGCCGTCATGGCGGTGGTCAACCGCCACGCCGACCGCAGCGGCAAGAAGGTGATGTTCGCCTTCAACATCACCGGCGACCTGGACGAGATGCGCCGCCGCCACGACCTCGTGCTCGGGCTCGGCGGCACCTGCGTGATGGCGAGCCTGAATTCGGTCGGGCTCGTGGGCATGATCGAGCTGGGGCGCTTCACCCAGCTTCCCATCCACGCCCACCGCAACGGCTGGGGCTACCTGTCGCGCGAGCCGTCGCTCGGCTGGTCCTATGTGGCGTGGCAGAAGCTGTGGCGTCTGGCCGGCGCCGACCACATGCACGTCAACGGCTTGCAGAACAAGTTCTGCGAGCCCGACGACAGCGTCATCGCGTCGGCCAAGGCCTGCCTGACCCCGATGTTCGAGGACAAGCCCTGCATCGCCATGCCGGTCTTCTCCTCCGGCCAGTCGGCCAAGCAGCCGCCGGCGACCTACGCGGCGCTGGGTTCCGCCGACCTGATCTTCGCGGCGGGCGGCGGCATCATGGCGCACCCGGACGGCCCGGCCGCCGGCCTGATGAGCCTGCGCCAGTCCTGGGAGGCGGCGATGGAGGGGGTGCCGCTGGCCGACTACGCCCGCACACGGCCGGCGCTGGCCCGCGCGCTGGAGACCTACGGCGGATGAGCACGCCCACGCTTCCGCCGGGTCTGCTCGTCGCCTTCTACGGCGACGACTACACCGGCTCCGCCTCCGTCATGGAGGTGATGACCTTCGCCGGTCTGCCGACGGTGCTGTTCCTCGACGTGCCGACGCCGGAGCAACTGGCGCGCTTCGTCGGCTACAGCGGCGTCGGCATCGCCGGGGTGGCGCGCTCGCAGAGCCCGGCCTGGATGGACGAGCATCTGCCGCCCGTCTATCACGCCCTGGCCGGGCTGGGTGCTGCCGTCACCCACTACAAGATCTGCTCGACGCTCGACAGCGCGCCGCATGTCGGCTCGATCGGCCGCGCCGCCGACCTCGCCATCCCCGTGCTGGGCGGTGACTGGACGCCGCTGGTGGTGGCCGCCCCCGGCATCGCCCGCTTCCAGGCCTTCGGCAACCTGTTCGCGGTGGCCGCCGACGGGCGCCGCCACCGGCTCGACCGCCACCCGACCATGGCACGCCACCCGGTGACGCCGATGGACGAGGCGGACGTGTGCCGCCACCTCGCCCGCCAGACCGACCGCCGCTTCGGGCTGGTCGATCTGGTGTCGATGAAGGCGGGGCAGGGGAGCGAAGCGCTGGCCGCCGTCCGCGCCGAGGGGGCGGAGATCGTCGCACTCGACGTGGTGGACGAGGAGACGCTGGCCGAGGCCGGCCGGCTGATCTGGGAAAGCCGCGGGCAGCGGCTGTTCGCCCTCGGCTCCCAGGGGGTCGAGTACGCGCTGGTCGCGCACTGGCGGCGCACCGGGGCGCTGGCCGAACCGCCGGCCGGCCGCTTCGTCGCCGAACCCGCGG
>OFDN01001284.1_pt1 | contig 17159 bp, 15 predicted proteins | sample 1520971 | NCBI WGS metagenome assembly OFDN01 (sample SAMEA94257418, study PRJEB24077) | hot springs metagenome | biome: Aquatic biome; feature: Geographical feature; material: Water | place: India | collected 2012-06-12 | depth 5 m
AGACATGGGGGTTCCACTTCACGGTTCAGCGCTCTGTACGCCCCACGGGGACGGAAGGTTCACCGGCCTGGGTTGAAAATGTGAAGCTTGCGAGAGAGGGACGGCCCATGCTGGTGTCGCCGGATGATCCGTTGCCGCCTTCACGCCTGCGCCGGCCTGGCCGTTCTGCTTCTCGGGGCGTGGGGAAGCGACCCGGCCCTGGGCCAGGCCCAGGCCCAGGCCCAGGCCCAGGCCGCGCCCGCGCTGGTTCTGAACGCCTCGGCCGAGGCGGCCTGGGCCGAGGTGCGCGCGGCCCTGACGCCGCCGCAGCAGGCCCTGGCCGTGCGGCGCTTCATGGCGGCCCTGGCGAACGCCAACGGGCGACCGGTCGTCCCGCCGATGGACGCGCGCGAGATCGCCTCCGGCCGGGCGGCGGCGGCGGACGATCCCGCCCTGCTGCAAAGGCCCCAGGCCTATGAGGCGACCTTGAGCGTGGGCGGGCGGTTCCTGACCTTCCGGCCCTTGTCCCGCGCCAGTCTGGAGCCCTTGACGCGACGGGGCGCGCCCTAAAACACTGTCCGATGTGTCCGATGTGTCCGATGTGTCCGATGTGTCCGATGTGTCCGATGTGTCCGATGTGTCCGATGTGTCCGAAACCGGCGCCGACTCCGTCAAAGACCCCCCGAACCATACGCCCGCTTGCCGCAGCGGCGGGTCGTTTGGGTTGGGGCTTCTGCAAGCCGTTGAAGCGCCGAGAGTTCCATCTGAGAATTGCACCGACGTCAGGAACCGGCGGCCGTGCGGCCGGTTGTCAGTCCAGTTCCAACTGGAGAGGCGACATGGCCGATCAGACCGAAACCCCGCATTTCGAAACCGATGAAGTCGCCGCCAACCGCGCCATCGAAAACGGTCAGGGCGTCGGCGCCCGCGAACTGGCCGCCCAGCGCGAGCCAGGCGGCGTCAACACCGCCGATGAAGACCCCGAACTCGAGAACGGCGTCTCGGTGATCGAGGACGGCGACGATGCTTTGGATGAGAACCTGGCGGTTCAGGGCGTGGACGACGCGGGCTGATCCCACCTTGCCGAGGATGAACGCGGGGGGCGCGGGCGCCGCCCTCTCTCACGCCTAAGGCGCGGATGTTCCAGGTCGCCATCAGCAGACTGTCGCCGGCCGTCTTGGACGCCACGGCGTCCCAGGGCGTTCAGCCGCTGGAGGTCGTCCAGCACCGCCTGGGGCGGTGGATCGAGAATAGTCGCCATGATCACCCCCGAGACGCTGATGCACCTTCAGGTTAGCCAAGAACGCGATCATCACGGGTCACGAGCGCGAGAGAACCGTGGTTTTCCTACGTCCCAGCCTTCGAAGGGGGGCTGGCGACCGTGAGTCTCAATCCATCCTGAAGCTGACGGAGAAGACGATTATTCCGTCTTCAAGACGCCTTCCAGCGCTTGCAGCCTCGTCGCTGAGGCGGAGCCGCGCCCGATCCACCGAGCGCAAGGCTTCTCGCCCCAGGCCGTAACCGCGCGGCCATTCGCTTTCGATCTGGCAGTTCACCAGCCGACCGTCGTTTTCAGCGCCGCAGGACAGGACGGCGTAACCCTCCGTCGGCGATCGGCCGCCGACAGGGGCCGGGAACCGGGGTCGGGGAACGATTTCCCATCGCGCGAGCGCAGGAAGCGTTTCTCGCCCGTCGCCCTCCGTGTCCTTGTCGCGGGGATCGATCAGAGGCCGACCGCAGGCGGTCAAGGTCTGCTCAAGGGCGGTGCTGGACGGGTTGAGGGCCATGATGAAGCGGTAGCGTCGGTGGTCGGGGCCTTGGGCGACGATCTGGAGTTCGCCGCCTTCCGCCAGTTGGCGCGCCACCATGGCCGGCAGACGGCTGAAAGCCGTCGTGCGATCCTCTCCCACGGTCCAGACGGTGGTTTTAAGAGCCGCATCTTCTCCGACCGAAAGCCCAAGATCGCGCGTCGTGGCGCGTAAGGGGGCCTCGGGCAGGCCGGTGATGAAAAGGTCGTAGGCCCCGTCGATGCATCGGGCGACCAGGGTGACGCCCGAAGTGAATTCAGCAAGGGCCAGGGTAGCCTTACGCTCGGGGATGGAGGTCAACACCCAGTCTTCTTGGGGCGGCGGGGCGTCCTGCGCCTTCGCGGAGACGGCGCCGGCCAAGAGGGCGGAAGCGGCGAGGGCGGGGAGGAAGGCTTTCATAACCCCACTCCGCCTCAACGCATGATTGCCGTCAAGCCGCCGCGTAGATGCTTTGGAACAGTACCGCGCCGTCGGCGGAGCCCAGTTCGGCTTCGAAGGCGCGGTCCGGGTGGGGCATCATGCCGAGCACATTGCCGCGGGCGTTCTGGATGCCGGCTATGTCGTGGACCGAGCCGTTGGGGTTGTCGACGTAGCGGAAGACCACCTGGCCCTCGCCCTCGATCCGGGCCAGGGTCTCGGCGTCGGCGAAGAAGTTTCCGTCGCCGTTGCCCTGGGTCATCACCACTTCGCGCTGGCCCTGATAGCCGGCGGTGAAGCGGGTCTGGCCGTTGGCGACGGTCAGGCTGATGGGTTTGCAGACGTATTTCAGGCCCTTGTTGCGCAAGAGGGCGCCGGGCAGCAGGCCGGCCTCGCACAGGATTTGGAAGCCGTTGCAGATGCCGACCACGGCGACGCCGTCGTCCGCCGCCTTCTTCACGGCCTGCATCACCGGCGACTGGGCCGCCATGGCGCCGCAGCGCAGATAGTCGCCGTAGGAGAAGCCGCCGGGAATGACGATCAGGTCCAGGCCCTGCGGCAGTTCCGTCTCGGCGTGCCAGACCATCTGGACGGCCTCGCCGGTGGAGCGTTCGACGGCGACCTTGCAGTCGCGGTCGCAGTTGGAACCGGGGAAGACGATGACGGCTGCGCTCATGGCGCGGGCCTCTAGCACCGTTTTCGGCAAATGTCAGTGCGCGGGTTCAAGAGGTGGTGACGTAGATGTTTTCGGGCGGTTGATAAGGCGCTGGGCGGCCTTCAGCGCTGGGGGGTGATCAACGGAGTTCGCCCATGCGCAGCCGCCCCCATTATATCCACTTCCGTCGTGGCCGTCACCTTTTCGGCGTCCGGCGCGTGACGGCCGGCGACCGCCTCCAGTTCGTAGGTTCCCTGAACGGCATCGACTGCGGCACCTGGCCCACCAAGGAGGCCGCTGTGCAGGGGCTGCTGCGACGCGCGGCGTCGAACGTGCCCTACTAATCGGCCCGTGCTAGACTTGAGTCAGATGCTGTCGCCAACCCGAGAACCCTCGTGAGCCGTCCTCCTTTGGACGAAGACGACGATGCGGTCGCCGCTGACGTCGCGCGTGCGATCCGCAAAATCCTAGGGGATCACGATCGGCCGCTGACGCGGGACGAGGCGAAGGAACTGGAGGCCTTGAAGGCAAAGCTTCCGCGCCCGTCGCGCAAAGCTATGCGCGATCTCGGTCGACGCCTCGCTATGCCCGAAGACCCTCAGGACTGACTGACGCCATCCGCGTGCTGGACCAAGGATGCGGTCGCCGGATCATACTCATAGTCGGTGATCGTCTGGTTGGTGATCCGCTCCACCACCTCGTTGATGACGTGCAGCGGCACCAGGAACCATTCGCGCGGGCGCACGGCCTGTCCAAAGCGATCGGGGATCATCAGATCGAGGCGCGCCCGACCGAACACGCGGTGAAACACGGCTTCCAGTTTCGCGCGGTTGATGTTGTAGAGCCGGTAGGTGGCGACGATCTCGACGTCCGCCAGCAGATAGGTCGGGTCATGCCGCGCGTTGGCGACCCTCGCGCCCACGTCGCCCCCGGTCACCCCGATCTTGTGGATCAGATCGCGGCGCTCGGCGACGACCGGGTGCTCGGAGAGGCTCCGCAGAACGTAGATGGTGCCGCTTTCGAGGTCGCCGTCCTCGGCGACGCCGCCGAACAACGGCCCGACGGCGGGGTCGGTGATGCGACGGCCGACCTGCTCGTCCTTATAGAGGGCGCGCTGGAACGACCGCAGCAGGGGTTCGCTCTCGGTGCCGTTGTCGAAGATCACGCGCAGCCGCCCGTTCGGGTGGTCATGCTCGATGGTGAACTCCTCGGGGACCTCGGCGACGTAGGCGATCTGACCGCCTAGGATGAAGAACTCGCCCTTTCGGATGGCGGCGCTCTCGCCGAACTTGCGAGCCTCGCGGACGCCTGACTTGAGGTCCGCGCGAACAGCCTCGAACAGCGGCTTGAACTGGTCGAACGCCGCGCAGGGCCGGCGTGACGTCACCTCCTCGGCGGCGCGAATTTCTTGGCGCGGCTTCACGTGGCGCAAGGTCGTGATGTCTTCCTCGGCCGGCGCGTCCGCCTCGATGCCGAGTTCGGCCAGCAGGTCTTCGTCGTCGAGGTTCTCGATCTCGGCCGGGGCCAAGCCCTCGGGCATCGCCAATAAGCCGGGCGTGTCGAGTTCCGCCAGGAGGGGGTGGAACTCGGTCAATTCCCGAAGGCGATCAAGACGCACGGCGTAGAGCCGTTCGAAGATGTCCCGATCCTCGCCGTGCTGCGGCGCCCGGCCGTGCTCGGCGTGGAATTTCAGGATGTCCTCGAAGCCGGCGATGACACGCTCTTCCTGCGGCGTGCGGGTCGCGACCTTCTTGGCCGTGACCTCGACACCGAGTTCGGCGAGCAGCTTGTCGTCTTCGTGGTCCAGGTCAGCCATTGGCTGCTTGTGCGCGACTGCGGGCCAGGAAGGCAACGCCTTCGGCCATTCGCTTCTCCCAAGGGTCCTGAGAGGTGATCTCGGGCAGGCGCCCGTGCTCGTGCTTGAACTTGAGCGCGCGCCGGGCGAGGTCGCGGGCCTCCTCGATCGTGAGGCTGACCTTCTTGGCGGCGATGGTCGCCGCCACCTGCTTCAGCATGCCTTCGCTCATCGACTTGGCCAGCACGGCGTAGGCGGCCTCGAACGGGTTGATACGGTCGATCAGGTCGATGTCGAGGTCGCGCACGTCCATGGCGATCCGGCGCACGCCCTCGATCAGGGCGGTATTGGCCTTCAGGTCGCCCTCGGCGCCGCCACCGGCCAGCCGCTTGGCCTCCTGGGTCAGGTTCAGCGCGGCGATCGCATGCTGGCGGATCGCTTCCTGGTCTGTTTCCGAGAGGTCGGGATAACGGTCGCGGACGATCTTGCCCATGCGAAGCTGGGTCAGTTCCTCGGGCACGGTGTTCTCACGGTCGAACAGGCCACGCTCCAGCGCGGTCTTGTCCTGCACGAAGGCGGTGATGACCTCGTTCAGGTCCTCCCGGCAGATGCGCGTGGCCTCTGGGCTCTCGGGCGTCACCAGCCCCTTGATCTCGAAGTGGAACTGGCCCGTCTCCTCGTTGACGCCGACGTTGCGCTTGCCTTCCTGGTAGCCGCCCTCGCCGTAGTTGAACCCTTCCTTGGGCCCCGTGTCCTTCGGCGTGAACTCGAAGCGCGGCGCCAGCACCTGCTCCATCAGCAGACTCGCGGCGATGGCCTTCAGGGTGTCGTTGATGGCGTCGACCACGACGGATTCGGCGGCGTCCGGCTCCGCGATCAGGTTGGTGAAGGCGGCGCGCTCCTTGCCCGGCGCGTCGCGGGTGGCCCGCCCGATGATCTGGATGATCTCGGTCAGGCTGCTGCGGTAACCGACCGTCAGCGCGTGCTCGCACCAGATCCAGTCGAAGCCCTCCTTGGCCATCCCCAGGGCCAGGATGATGTCGACGTGGTCCCGGTCGTTGCGGTGGGCGGGGTTTTTCAGCGCCGTGATCACGCGCTCGCGTTTGCCGGGATCGTCTTCCACCAGGTCGGCGACCTTGATGATGCGGCCGCCCTCGATCTCGATCTGGTGGAAGCTGGTGACCGGGTCGACCCCCTTCCAGTCGCCCAAGGCGTCCATGATCTCGTCGACCTCCTTGATCTTGTCCTTGGTGCTCTCGCGCGAGGCCACGTGGGGGATGTGGACGATCGTCTTCCGGCTAGGGTCGAGCACCTTCATGATCGCGTCGAGGTAGCGGCCCGAATAGAAGAAGTAGCCGATGTCGAGCGCCTTCAGGTGCTCGTAGCCGTTCAGTTGCTCGTAGTAGGTGTAGGTGACGGTCTCGAACTTCGCCTCGTCGCCGGGCGACAGGACCGCTTCCGCGTCGCCCCGGAAGTAGGAGCCGGTCATGGCGACGATGTGCGCCTTGTTCCGCGCGATCAGGTCGCCAAGCTGGCGTCCCAGCACATTGTCTGGGTTCGCACTGACATGATGGAACTCGTCCACCGCGATCAGGCGGTCGTCGAAGGCCTCGACGCCGAGGTCCTCGACGGCGAACCGGAAAGTGGCGTGGGTGCAGACCAGCACCCGGTCTTCGCTGGCCAGGAACTCCCCGACCGCCTTCACCTTGGATTTCGCGACTCGCGCCTCGTCGATGCCCGGGGCGTTGCACAGGTTCCACTGCGGCTTCACGGTCCAGTCAGCCCAGAACCCGAACTGGCTCAACGGTTCGTCGGCGAAGCTGCCGCCGATAGACTTTTCGGGGACGACGATGATCGCCTGCTTGAGGCCCTGGTTGTGCAGCTTGTCCAGGGCGATGAACATCAAGGCACGCGACTTGCCCGACGCCGGGGGCGACTTGATCAGCAGGTATTGCTCGCCCCGCCGGGCATAGGCGCGCTCCTGCATGACCCGCATGCCCATCTCGTTCGCCTTGGTAGAGGCGCCGGTGCGGGCCGTCGTCAGGGAGACGGATGGGATAGGGCGGGCGGTCGTCATGCGGTTAGGTTTCCTGTCGCTGCGTCCCAGGCCGCAGCGATTGCTTCTGGACGCACGAGGAAGAACTCTCCCCCGAGCGAAGTCTCGTGCTGGTGTAAAAAGGCCTTCATCTGGGTCTCAGCCCGGATCGCTTCCGCCGATCGTGGGAAAAGCGGAAGACCGAGTGACTGGTTGGTTCTGACCAACTCCCATTTGAAAGCACCGGCGGGCAGTGCGGCGTTGAAGGCTGAGCAGCGAGACGACGGGCTGCCCGACATCCCAACCTTGATGATCCAGCGTCCCTCCGCCGGGCGGCCAAGGTATGCGGCCTCGTCACCGTGAAGCCTGAGCACGTAAAGGCTCTTCGGCCCTTCCGCTTCCTTGCAGAAATACCCCGACTGAGAGACTGGTCCAGGGCGCGAGGGGGTGAAGACCTCAGCGCCCGGCGCCGGCACAGCCGCCGTCACCGGAATCTCGCCGAAGACGGAGGTCTCGATGAGCGTCAGGGCGAGCAGGCGCCGTGCTTCGGCGCCTGTCAGCCGCATGCCTTGCGAGCCGATCGCCTGCGCTCGCGCCGTCGAGTAGGTCTCGGGGGCGAAATCCTCGATGGGCAGATAGGCCTCCTCGGCGACCCGCCACGCTCGTGTAGCCTTGACGGCCAGATTCCACTTGTCCGCCCGCTCTGGATCGGCCGCCTTCCGCGCCCACTCTGACGGGCTCATGAAGGCCTGGGCATGGTTCACGCGATGGGTGACCTGCTGGACTCCGATGACCTTGCCCTGCTGGTGCTGCGGCGCACGGGTCTTGTGACCATAAATCACGACGAGGGCTCCTGGTCTCGTCTCGCGGACGAAATGCTTGCGCTGTCCGTCGTTGGAGAAGCCGAGGAAGCCCCACGTTTCCGGCGAGAACCCGTAGAAGCTTGTCAGCCAGACATTCGGCGGGTCGGCTGTGATCTGGGCCAGGAGCGACCCCTCTTCAGGCGCCTGGTGCGCGGCGATGAAGGCCTCGACCGTGCCGTAGGTCTCCGCCACGCGGCGGCCTGCCGCCGGCAGCATCGCCTGCCCCCGCTCGGGCCACCCTTCGGCCTCAAATAGACCCTGCAATCCTCCGAAGCAGGCTTGTGCGACACCGACGATGGCCTTGGCGTCCCATCCAGGTGACCGGTCCGCCATTAGGTCATTTCCTGCGGCGGCGACGCTCGGCGCGGCGAAGGCGGGGTCGTTGCCATCTTCGTATAGAGTTCGAACAGTTTCTCTAAGCGTTCTGTGTCGTTGCGGAAGCGACGGCCGATAAAGATGCGTTCCAGTGCTTCGTCGTTCTTGTCATGCGCATCGCGGAGATTGCCCGGCAATTTTTCCGGGTCATAAAGGTCCGCGATCGTGAGCGGGAAGTTCGCTTCCCGCGCCAACAGAATGTTTTCTGCGCACGAACAGAGTTCTTCGCGCTGCGCAGTGGTCAGGGTTGGAAGTGGAAACGCATTATACGTAATTAGTGACGAGTATCGAACGCCTGCCCCCAGGCCGCCCGAAATCGCTTCTGCCCAGACTCTGTGCATTGCGGATGAAAGGACTGCCAGAACCCATAACTCCCGAGTGAACGTTACAAAAGCGAGATCAGTTGTGACTGTCCCCTTAGGAGCGAGATCAGGTGTTAGGTAGGGAAGCCCTTCGACCGTATTCTTGGGTAGGACGATTGAGATTTCGTCGCGTTGGCATCGCTGCGCGAACCGATGCGGTGTTCGTGCATAGCCGACTGTTGTTTTCGCTGACGAAGCTTCCCTAAAGGCCCGTGTGCGCTCGATCCGTTCGTGCACGGGCGGGATTGACTGCGCTACTGGCAAAAAATCATCTTCAATCCAAAGGCACCACCGTCTGGACCCTTGCCGTATCTCGGTTGTGCCAATGAGCGGCCGAACTAGACTTCCGGCTTGGGGATAGGCCTTGAGAAGGTCGCGCTTCTCATCGTTGCCAATTATCAAGTTGCCGCCATCGCGCGCCATGTTTCCCGAAACAAGCTTAGGCATTTGCGCGGAGAGAGGCTGTGCGGATTGTTTAATATAGTCCTCAGAACCGTTCAGCAGGTATGGTGAGATGCTGGGAACATAGCGCACGGTGTCCCCATCATAAATCTCGCGTCGACGGTTCTTATCTCTAGAGACACCGATGATTACGCACCATACCCCGGCGTTGTTTTGCGCGTTGTTCTGCCATTTGAACTGGACGTGGCAAAATCTGATGGAATCGCCGTTCCCATACAGTCTCGACCAGATGTGCTCAACCTGCTCTCCCCTCGCGATTGAGTTCGTCGACACGAAGGCGAAATCCGTCCGCCCAAAATTGGCGTATTCAGAAGCCTTTAGATACCAGGCGGAAACGTAGTCGCAGTCTTTGTGATCATGGCCGCCTCCGAATACAAACTCCATGTCGGACTTCTGCGGCTTTGTTTGTTTGCGGGCACCCTTAAACGGGGGGTTTCCGCATATGTAGGTTTCCCCGCCTTGGTTCTCGAAGTCGATCTCGGCCTGTGCGAGTGGCGTTCCAAACAGATCATCACTCTGTAGTTTTACACGGGTGCCGGAAGGTGGGCATAGCTTCACCCAGTCGAGACGGAGTGCATTGCCGCACGTTATCCAGTTCTCCTTGTCTAGAGGGAGGAAGTCGCGAACTGCCTCCTTTTGCCCCCGATGCAGTTCGTCGGCCTGATACTCGGCAATAATCAGCGCCAAACGCGCGATCTCGGCCGGGAACTCACGCAGTTCAATACCCCGGAAATTGGTGAGCGGGATGTCGGTCCGGCGGTCCGGCTCGGCGCGGCGCCGGTTGATCTCCGCCTCGATCGCTCGCATCTGCTTGTAGGCAATCACCAGGAAGTTGCCCGATCCGCAAGCAGGGTCGAACACCCTGATCCGCGACATGCGCTTGCGTAGATTCAAGAGCATGCGCGCGTTGTCGCCGGCCGCCTCAAGCTGCGCCCTCAGGTCATCCAGGAATAGAGGGTCCAGCACCTTCAGGATGTTGGGCACACTGGTGTAGTGCATGCCGAGGGCCCCGCGCTCCTCGTCGTCGGCGACCGCTTGGATCATCGAGCCGAAGATGTCCGGGTTGATCTGGCGCCAGTCCAGGTTGCCGATGTGCAGCAGGTAGGATCGGGCGATCTTGCTGAAGCGCGGGACCTCCGTGCCACCCGAGAACAGCCCGCCGTTCACGTAGGGAAAGGCGTCGGCCCAGCGCGGAATGCCCACCGCCGCCCGGTCGGCGGACTTGGTGTTCATGGCCTGGAACAGAGCCTCGATCACCTCGTGGGTGTTGGAGGAGTCCCGCGCGCTCATCTGGTCGATGGTCAGGGTGAAGCGCCGCTGGCCGGGGAAGATGCCGGTGTCCTCGGCGAAGAAGCAGAAGATCAGCCGCGCCATGAAATGGTTCATGGCCGAGCGCCGCTCAAGCGTTCCCCAATCAGGGTTGTCCTTCAGCAGTTCGACGTAAAGCCGGTTCAGCCGGCTGGTCGCCCGGATGTCGAACGCGCTCTCGCGGATTTGCCGGACGGTGGTGATGCCCGCCAACGGCAGGAAGAAGCCGAAGTGGTTGGGCAGGTCGGCGTAGGCGCAGGCGACCGTCTCGCCGGACGACAGGTCCTCGGCCTCCAGCATCGAGCCGTCGGTCGCCAGGATGTAGCGCGCCTTGCCCGACTTGGTGCGTGAGCTGTCGCGCAGAGCGGCGAGCGCCTCGGCGACCCGGCCCTGCGGCGCGACCAGGATGTGGATGTTGCTGCGCTGGAGCACGCCGCCCGGCAGGTCGGACTGGTTTGTGGCGCCGGCGCGCAGGCGCTTGATCGCGGTCTCCTTGTTCCCGAAGGCCGCCAAGAAGGCGAACGGAAACGCCTCGGCGTCAAACGGCGCCTCGGCCAGGGCGGATACGGCTTCTTCGATCTCGACGGCGTTCATGATTCAGCCTTAGCGCGCGAACTGATCCGGCGCGATTCGGACTTAGGAGTTTAGTGGATGCTTCAAGGGGAGGTCGAGCAGGTGTCGCAAAGTCGCGTTCGATAATCTTCTAGGCGGTGCGGTAATACTAGTGTAGTAACCCATTGTTAACCTAGCCGGACTTGTGCAGGTAAGGTTAACGTAGTATAGTGCTACCATTGGTGCAGTGTCTACTTGACTTGAAGCTGCGCCTTTGCTAGTGCCCCAGGTGTCGGAGCTACCCGACTGTGAAACCTGGAGCCTGCCATGATCAACCAAGACACTCAGAGGACTGCCGGCCCTGCCCCGTCAGCTACGGGGCTGGATGGCTAAACTCGATCGGCGCACGCGCCGCCAAATCCTTGCGAGCCTCTGCGAAGGGGTCTCCATCCGCTCCTGCGAGCGCATTTTTGACGTCCAGCAGAACTCTGTCGCCAAACTGCTCGCTGACGCGGGCGATATGGCCATCAGTCTGATGAAACGCACCAAGGGCCTGATGATCGAGACGATCCAGGCGGACGAACTCTATTCGTTCGTGGGCGCCAAGCAGGTGAACGTCGACAGGATGACCACGCCCGTCGAGGGGGCCGGGACGGTCTGGGGCTATCTGGCCGTCTGCGCCAAGTCGAAGTTGATCTTCAACTACCACCTCGGCGACCGCAGCTACCCTCACGCGAGGGCGTTCATGCAATCGACGGCCGACAAGCTTCTGCGCGAGAACGCGGGCGGCCCGTTCGTCGTGCGGCCGAAGATCATCACGGACGGTCTGACATCCTATGTCGACGCCGTGGGCGACGTGTTCGGGTCGTATGCCGATCACGGCGTCTACAAGAAGCGCTACCAGACCAAGGGTAAGGACGGCCAAACGCTCCAGCGCAAGCGGTGCGTCGGCGCTGACCGGATCGTGCAGTCGGGCGAGATCGACGAGACTGACATCCACACCGCCTTCGTCGAACGTCAGAACTTGAACGTGCGGATGAAGAACCGTCGGTTCGGACGGCGCACTAACGCCTTCTCGAAGTCGGCAGAGCACCACGAGAGGCAACTCGCGCTCACGCTCGTCTATCAGAACTACTGCGTCGTGCCGGCTCCGAAGCGCCAGACCGACAAGAAGGGCAAGCCTCTCAAAGACGCGGACGGCAATCCTCTGCCGTGGATCAAGCGCCTGACCCCGGCTATGGAAGCCGGCATCGCGGACGGCGTTTGGGAGGTCGACCATCTGCTCGACCTGACCGACAGCTTCACCGCAGAGCGGCGGCGTCAGGAGCGGCAGGCGAAGAAGGAAGCGGCCGAGCGCCTCAAGGCTCTCTTCTCGAAGCCGAAGACTGATCAGCCCGTGCGCGCGCCCTTTTGGGTCTACGAGAGCAAGGTGCACCATCAGACGAAGGTGCACTCACACGCGTGCAAGAACTGCAACGACGGTCGCGGCAAGGGAGGCAAGGGCGACACCAAGTCTGGTCGCTGGTTGGCCTGTGAAGACCTCGATGGCGCCAAGGCGTTGGCCGAAGCCCTACAGCCGGACCGCAGCACGATCTGCAACATGTGTCTCGGCAGCTATCACACGCGCGGCTATCGTGATCCTCGCTGACGCTGGCGTGATCTGCGCACCGGCTGCTACGCTTCGTGCTCAACAGGTGACGGGGGGTGGTGATGACGGTTCCGCAGAAGATCAACGACTACATCACCTCGCTGCGGCCGCAGGCCGTCTGCAACAAGTGCATCGCGCGCGGCACAGGGCTTTCGAACGACGGCGCGCATCCCGCGCAGGTCACGGGCGCGCTCGCGACGACCTCTGACTTTCGGCAGGAGATGGGGACCTGTTCCGTTTGCAAGCAGACCAAGAAGGTGATCCGCGCGCTGGCTTAGCGCCTAGGGGGCGGTCGCGCTGTGACGCCGCCGCACCGTCTTGCCCCGTGGGCGAACGCAGGTAGCTTGCGCTCATGGACGAATACACCGGCTTGGCGAAATGGGGACTACTGTGGGTTTTGGCCGGAGCGGTGATCTGGGGGCTGCTCAAAGCGTCTGCCCGAACGTCGAGCGCACCGAGCCCGGTCCGGGAGGAGCGCGAGGCCGAGCATGAAAAAGGCACGCCCGGCCTGTTTGAAGGCCTCGTATTCCCCGGCCAGCCGGTCATCGCGCATGCGATAGAGACACTGAAGACGACCTTCGACGCGGTTGGACCGAGGCACCCCGCTGGCGAGCACCCCACGATCTATATCTACCTGACAGCCTTGGTTGAGGAGGCCTACAGGCAGACCTTCAGCGATGATCTTGGGCTCGACTCAGGCAACCACGAGGCCTTCACGAACGCCCTCTTCGGCGCGGCGGACCAGGACTATGCGCGACGGTTCGGCCCTTGGCAGCCTGAAGACGAAGACGATGCGAGTGAGGACTTCTTCGACGCCGTGGCCAGCGCCAGCCTCGATGTCGACGGGATGTGGTTCGACTATGCGGAAGAGCGAGATCGGGGAGGCACTGATGGTGCGTGGACCCGGATGCTCCGTCGCCAGCACATGTCCGAGTATGGGGATGAACTGGACGAGGAAGCCGCAGGCCTAATAGCCGGCCGCATCGCCACGCTTCGCCAGCAGGACGAGCCCTTGGAGTAGGGCGTCAGCCCGTCCGACGGCGCTTACTAACAATTGCCCGTTTGCTAAGTCACCACCCTTCAAAAGGCCTCAGTGGGCGGCGTGATCCATCCCCGCCATGGTCGGTTGGCGCACCGCCGCCTGAACCGTCACCTCGGGCGCCGAGGCGAACGTCAGGGTGATGGGCACGGTCTCGCCTGCGACCAGGGGGGCGGTCAGGCCGATCAGCATCAGATGATTGGCGCCGGGCGCCAGCTCGACCGCCTGACCGGCCGCCAACGGCAGGCCCTCGGTCAGTTGGGCCATCTTCATCATGCCGTTCTCGGTCTTCATCTCATGGACCTGAAGCTCGGCCGCGCGCGGGGTGGAGCCGCCGGTCAGCCGGTCGTCGGTCGCGGCGGTCAGGGTGACGTAGCAGCCCCCGGCCTTGGCTCCGTTGGGCGAAGGGCGGCACCAGGCGTCGGCGGCGGTCACGGCGGCGGCCGTCGCCTCAGCGGCAGGGGCCGGCTTGTCCGCAGGCGGGTTGCAGGCCGTCAGTGCAAGGGCGGCGACGGCGAGGGACAGATGGGTCTTCATGGCGTCGGTTCTTTCAGGAAACGGCGGGACGGCGCCGGATCATCGGCCGCACGGCTCGATCGAGCAATACGGCGAAGACCAGGCTCAGGCCCGTCAGGGGATAGAGGAGGGCGAGGGGCAGGACGATGCCCAGGACGGCGGCGCGGATGCGCGGTCCGGGCGGGGCGGGCGGGGCGCCCAGCCGAAGGCGCGACAGGTTGGGCGGGCGGCGCTTCCACCACATGACCAGACCGCTGATCGCCAGCAGCCAGACGCCGATACAGCCCAGCAGCATGATGATCCGGTTCACCTGCCCGTACTGTGTGCCCTGGTGGGTGTAGACGCCCCATTCGATGGTTTTGGCGCCGACGCCGAACCGGTCGTAGCCGAGGTCGGCCAGCAGACGCCCCGAGGCGGCGTCGATGTACAGGGACCGGCTGTCCTGAACCCGGCGGGCCTGGGTCGTGATCGTATAGGCCGTGCCGCCGGCGGCGGGGATGTTGACGGCGTATGGCCGGTCTAGACCGGCGTTGTCGGCGGCTTTCAGCACCCGATCCAGGGAGCCATGGCCCGCGTGGTCGTGGGTCATGACCATTCCGTCCATGGCCCAACCGGCGCCGATGGGTTGGTCATGATGTTCGGCCCTTTGCCAGGCTCCCGCGACAGGCGCGGGCGGGCGGCCCAGACCGCTGGACTTGACGGCGTCCATCACCGTGTCGCCCCAGAAGGCCGACCAGGGCATGCCGGTGACCGCCAGGAACAGCACCACACCGCCGACGTAAAAGCCCGTCAGGGCGTGCAGGTCGCGCCAGAAGGGGCGGCGTCGGGCGTCGGTCGTTCGGAGCGAGACGGTCGCGACAGCCCGTCCACGCGGCCACCACAGATAGAGGCCCGTGGCGAACAGGATGATGGTCCAGCCCGCCACGATCTCGACCAGGATGTTGAACGGCCGCCCCAGCAGGGTCAGGCTGTGGGTCTTCTTGACCAACTCCATAAAGCCGCCGGCGGGAATGACGCCGGTGACGCGGCCGGTGTGGGGATCGACGAAGACCGTCTTCTGCACCCCGTCGGGTCGATCCACGCGCAGGCGAACGGCCTGGTCCGCCTGGGCGGGCAGGACCAGATTGGCGACCCGACCGCCGTCGGCCGCCTGGGCCGCCGACGTCAGCCAGGTTTCCGGCGCGGTCTGGGTTTGGGCCGCCGGCACGCGGATCATGTCCCGATAAAGGGCTCCGTCGATCTCGTCCTTGAACAGATAAAGCCCACCCGTCAGGGCCAGCAGCATCAGCACGGGCATGACGAAGACGCCGGCGTAGAAATGCCAACGCCAGACGGCGCGGTAGGCGCCGGACAGATCGTCCGGCGCCTGGGTTGTGGCCTTCCCGGCCATCAGTAGCTCATCCTGACGCCGACATAGGCCGAGCGGCCTTCGCCGGGGAAGAAGACGGCCTTCGAGACGCTGGCGAGGCTGGCGTCGGTGACGGCGCTGAAGTTGGAGACATAGGTTTCGTCGAACAGATTGCGCACGTCTGCGAAGACAGTCAGTCCATCCCGCACATCCCAGCCCATGTTCAGGTTCGCCACCGTATAGCCGGGCGACTTCAGAGACGGCGTATTGGCGTAGTCGACCCAAGAATCCGCCATTGACCATTCCACGCTGGGCGCCACGAACCAGCCTGCGGTGTGGTCATACCTCAACTCGGCCCGGTAAAGGTGCGGCGGCACGACCGGCAGATGGCCGTCGCCATATGTGCTGTCTCCGTCGAAGAAGAAGTCCGAGAAGGCATAAGTCTGGCGCAGGCGCCACTGCGGCGCGATCCGCCAATCCAGCCCGGCCTCAATGCCCTGGTGAACGGTCTCTTCGGCGTTGAAAGTGACGGTGGTGCCGAGCGTCGGGTTCGACACATAGTTCAGCAGTTCGTGGTCCAGGTCGGCGCGATAGGCGGTGACGTCCCAGGTCACCGGCCCTCGGCGACCGCGCGTGCCGATCTCCCAGGTCACGGCCTCCTGCGGGACCAGGGGCTGATAACCGGCGGCGGTCGGCGACAGGGCCGAGAAGTTGGGCGGCTCGACCGAGCGGGTGACATTGGCGAAGACCTGATCGCCTTGCTCGCTTTCCCACAACAGGCCGGCGCGGGGGGCGAACCAGGCGAAGCTCTTGTCGACGGTCAGGTCGATCGTGCCGGAGACGCCGGGGACCACATAGCTCTGATAGTCCCGCTCGGCGCGGCCCCAGGTTCCCCCGGCGACCAGGGTCAGGCGGTCGGTGACGAACAGCCGCCCCTCGCCGAAGACGTCCAGCCCCTTGCCGTTCTGGAAGCTGCGGGCGCGCAGGCCGTTCTGCTGTCCGGCCAGATTGCCCCACTGTTTGGCGTCCAGATCGCCCTGACGATACCAGGCGCCGTAGAAGGCGTCGGCGCGCAGGCCGAAGACCTGTCCCTGCCAGTCAAACCGTCCGAAGGCGCCGTAGTTGCGGCTTTCCTGATCGATCACCTGGAAGATGGGGTGGTCCAGATGCTTCCAGGTTCCATAGATCGCGCCCTCGAACACGGTGGACTCGTCCAGCCGCCAGCGCGTCTGCACCGTCGTGCGGACTGATTGCATATTGCGCTGGTAGTTCAGGGTGATGTTGCTCGGTGTCGCCGCCTGGGGCTTGGTCAGTGCGTCCGATAGGCTGACGCTGCCGGGGATTTCCTGATGGATGTCGCCCCCCGAGACCAGCAGACGAACCTCGCGGTCCTGGCCGAAGCTGCGGCCGATGTTGGCGGACAGGTGCAGGGACTTGCCCTCGCTCTGTTGACGCCAGCCGTCCACGCTCTGGCCCGTAACGGCGGCGAAGCCGTCCCAGTCGCCCCGGACGCCCGCGACCTCGGCATGGGCGCGCACCGTGCCATAGGAGCCGCCGTCCAGCCGCAGGCTCAGGTTCGAAGTCGCCGTGCGGCCGGTCGGCGTGACCAGATTGATCGCACCGCCCAGCAGGGCGCCGCCGAAACGCAGGGCGTTGCCGCCCTTGTAGACCTCGGTATAGCGGGCGATCAGCGGGTCGATCAGCTGGAAGTCGCCGAAACCGTCGGCCTCGTTGAACGGAACCCCGTCCTGGGCTAGCAGGGTTCCACGGTTATGGATGGAGTTGCCGATGCCCGAGCCCCGGATCGAAAGCCGGATGTCGCCCCCCCCACTTCTTCTGGGCATAGACGCCCGGCGCGTCGCGCAGCACGTCGGCGAGGTTCGGCGCATAGCGGTCGGCGTAGGATTCGGCCGAGACGACGGCGACCGCGCCCGGCGTACGGGCCAGACGTTCCCGCGCCTCGGCGACGACGGCGGGGTCGTCGGCGTTGCGGCGGG
>OFDN01001285.1_pt1 | contig 17146 bp, 15 predicted proteins | sample 1520971 | NCBI WGS metagenome assembly OFDN01 (sample SAMEA94257418, study PRJEB24077) | hot springs metagenome | biome: Aquatic biome; feature: Geographical feature; material: Water | place: India | collected 2012-06-12 | depth 5 m
CCTCACCTTCGCCAGCAACAATGCCGGGATCGACAACGAAGGCATCGGCAAGCTGCTGCGCACCCGCCAGGTCAGGAAGATGATCTCCTCCTATGTCGGCGAAAACAAGGAGTTCGAGCGGCAGTATCTGGCGGGCGAGCTCGAGGTCGAGTTCTGCCCGCAGGGCACGCTCGCCGAGCGGATGCGGGCAGGGGGCGCAGGGATCCCCGGCTTCTACACCCGCACCGGGGTCGGCACCGAAGTCGCCAAGGGCAAGGAGCACAAGGACTTCCCCGATCGCGACGGGGTGATGCAGACCTACATCCTCGAGCACGGAATCTTCGCCGACCTTGCCATCGTCAAGGCGTGGAAGGCCGACGAGACCGGCAACCTCGTGTTCCGCAAGACCGCGCGCAACTTCAACCTGCCGGCCGCAACCTGCGGGAAGATCTGCGTCGCCGAGGTCGAGGAGGTGGTGCCCGCGGGCGCGCTCGATCCCGACCAGATCCATCTGGCGGGGGTGTTCGTCAACCGCATCGTGCTCGGCGCGCCCTACGACAAGAAGATCGAGTTCCGGACCGTGCGGGAGAGGGAGGCGGCGTGATGGACAGGAGGCTTGCGGCGCTGCTCGCTTTGACGGCGGGCACGGCGCTTTCGGGCTGCGTGGCGGCGGTGATCCCGGCGATCGCGGGATCGACAATGGTCGGCTCGCGGGTCTTGAAGGACGACCAGCCGGCCGATCCGGCTGCGACCCCGACGCCGACGCCTGCGCCGACCCCGGTGGCGGCCGCGGAGCCCGCACCCATCCCCGCGCCGACGTCACGCGTAACGATCATAGAGATCACGCCTCCTCCGGCGCCCGCTCCGACGCCTGTGCCCACGCCGACCCCGACCCCGACCCCGGCCCCGTCGCTCGTGGCCGTGGCGCCCGCGCCTGCGCCGACACCTGCGGCAACCCCCGCCCCCGCGCCCGTCGCGGCTGCGCTCGGGCCGCTCGCCGACTATCCCGATCCCGCTCGCCCGATCCCGGCCGGGCAGGCGAACTTCGCGCGTTTCGTGCGCTACAGCCAGGCCTCGGCGCGTCAGGCCGCGCAAGGCGCCGAACTGCCCTCGGCAGTGCTCAGCGATCCGGTCGCGCTCGACGGCAAGCGCCGTCGCTGTGCGGCCGGCGAGCAGCTTGTCGCGGTGATCGATCTCGATCCGGCGGGGGGCATCTTCGCGCCGCCCGCCACGCCCGCCAAGCAGCCCGGCCTCGCGCTCGGCCTGGCGGTGCTGCGCGAGGCGGGGGTGGAGATCGCCTGGCTCTCCGACCTCGCGACCGTACAGTCGGGCGCGCTGCGCACGGCGCTCGAGCAATCGGGGCTCGACCCGCGCGGGCAGGACATCATCTCGCTGCGGCGCGAAGAGGGCGATGCCAAGGACCAGCGCCGCGCCAATCTTGCCGGGATCGCCTGCATCATCGCCATCGCGGGCGACGAGCGCACCGATTTCGACACCCGCTTCAAATATCTGCGCAGCCCCGAGGCGGGCGCAGGGATCGAGCCGCTGATCGGCGACGGCTGGTTCCTGATCGAGCCGCTGCTGGGCCAGTAAGGACACCTCTTTCCATGACGACGCTTCCCACAGGCTGGACCCGCGACCAGATGGCCGCCCGCGCCGCGCGCGAACTCAAGGACGGCTACTACGTCAACCTCGGCATCGGCATCCCCACGCTGGTGGCCAACCACATCCCCGAAGGCATGCTGGTGACGCTCCAGAGCGAGAACGGGATGCTCGGCATCGGGCCCTTCCCCTATGACGACGAGGTCGATCCCGACCTCATCAACGCCGGCAAGCAGACGATCTCCGAACTGCCGCACTCGGCCTATTTCGATTCCGCGACCAGCTTCGCGATGATCCGCGGCGGGCATATCGACCTCACCGTCCTGGGCGCGATGGAGGTGGCCGAGAACGGCGACATTGCCAACTGGATGATCCCGGGCAAGATGATCAAGGGCATGGGCGGGGCGATGGACCTTGTCGCAGGGGTCAAGAAGATCATCGTGGTGATGGACCACACCGCCAAGGACGGCTCGCCGAAGTTCATCCCCGCCTGCACCCTGCCGCTGACCGGCGCGGGGGTGGTCGACATGATCATCACCAACCTCGCGGTGTTCCAGCGCCCCGCCAAGGGCGAGCCCTTCCGCCTGATCGAGATGGCGCCGGGTGTGACCGAGGCCGATATCGCGGCAAGCACCACCGCGCATTACGTCCTCTGATGCGGCGCAAGCTCGCGCTTGGCGGCCTTGCGCTGGCCGCGGCGGTGGGCGGTGTGCTGGCCCTGACCTCGCCGCCGCGGCTGCTAGCGTGGTATGACCGGGTGACGGGCGGCACCTCGGGCGCGCGGCTGGTGGCCGAAGGCGTCGCTTTCGGCACCAACGGCCAAAGCCTCGACATCTGGAAGCCCGACGGCGAGGCCGGAACGCCGCTCCCTGTCGTCATCTTCTGGTACGGCGGCGGCTGGGCCAAGGGCGACCGCACCTCCTATGCCTTTGCCGGACGGGCACTGGCGCGCGAGGGCTTCCTCGTGGTCATCCCCGATTACCGCAAGGTGCCCGAGATCCGCTTTCCCGCCTTCCTCGACGATGCTGCCGAGGCGGCGGCGTGGACCCAGAACAATATTGCGCAGCACGGCGGCGACCCCACGCGGATCGCCTTCATGGGTCACTCGGCGGGGGCCTATCAGGCGGTGATGCTGGCGCTCGACGCCAAGCGGCTGACTGCGGCAGGGGGCGATCCGGCGGGCGTCAAGGCCGCGGTCGGCCTGTCGGGGCCCTACGACTTCTACCCCTTCACGTCCGAGCGCGCCATCGCCGCCTTCAGCGACTGGCCGCGCCCGGCCGAGACCCAGCCGATCACCTTCGCCCGCGCCGACGCCCCGCCGCTGCTGCTCGTCACCTCGGACGGCGACGAGACCGTGCGTCCGAAGAACGCCAACAACCTCGGCGCGAAGCTTCAGGGGCTGGGCGCGCGGGCCGAGGTGGTCAACTACGGCCCGCTCACCCACGAGGAGGTGGTGATGGCGCTCTCGGTCCCGTTCCGCGCCAAGGGCCCGGTGCTCGCCGACTCCGTCCGCTTCCTCAAGGCCGAGCTGGAGCGCTAGGCGATGTGGCTCGACCAGCCCCGCAACCCGCAAGCCCCTCTCGCCGGGCTCAAGGTTCTCGAGCTCGCCCGCGTGCTCGCCGGCCCTTTCTGCGGCCAGATCCTCGCCGACCTGGGCGCCGACGTGATCAAGGTCGAGAGCCCCGAGGGTGACGGCACCCGCCTGTGGGGCCCGCCCTGGGTGGAGCGCACCGATGCAGATGGCCGCGTCCACCGCGAGGCGGCCTATTACCACGCCTGCAACCGCGGCAAGCGCGGGGTCGTCGCAGACTTCGCTGACCCTGACGATCTCGCCCGCGTGAAGGCGCTGGCCGCCGGGGCCGATGTCCTCATCGAAAACTTCAAGACCGGCAGCCTCGCCAAGTTCGGCCTCGACTACCCCTCCCTTGCCGCCGCCAATCCCGGCCTCGTCTATTGCTCGATCACCGGCTTCGGCCAGACCGGACCGCGGGCGCACGAGGCGGGCTACGACTTCGTCGCGCAGGGCATGAGCGGGCTGATGTCCCTGACCGGCGAGCCCGCGGGCCATCCGGTCAAGATGGGCATTTCGATCAGCGACCTTGCCACCGGCGTCTGGGCGGCGAACGGCGTGCAGGCGGCGCTGCTGATGCGCGCGCGGGCGGGCCCAATGCAGGGGAGGGGCCAGCAGGTCGACATGAGCCTGCTCGACTGCTCGGTCGGCCTCCTCGCCAACCAGGCGACCTACCTCTTCACCACCGGCCACAACCCCCCGCGGATGGGCAATGCCCACGCGCAGGTCGCGCCATACGGGGTCTTCGCGGTGAGCGACGGCCACGTGATCCTTGCGCCTGCCAATGACGGGCTGTTCCAAAAGCTGATGGCGGTGCTCGGGCTCGACCACCTCACCACCGACCCGCGCTTCGCTGCGAACGGCGACCGCACCGCCAATGCCGCTGCCCTCGACGCGGAGATCGCCGCCGCCACCGCGGGCTGGACCAAGCAGGGCCTGCTCGACGCCTGCCACGCAGCCGGTGTCCCCGCCGGCCCGATCAACCGGCTCGACGAGGTCTTCGCCGATCCGCAGATCGTCGCGCGCGGGATGCGGATCGAGCTCGGCGGGATGGCGGGGGTGCGCAGCCCCTTCACCTTCTCCGATGCCGAACTGGCGCTCGACCGCCCTTCGCCGATGCACGGCCAGGACGGTTAGGCGGGCACGCCTAGGACAGGGTTCGCGCCGCCCTTCGCCATAGCCGCTCGAACGGCCCCTGTCCCAGCTTCGCCAGCCATGGAGGCGACCATGCCAGCATCCCGGCGACCGGCACCAGTCCGAGCGCGAAGGCCTGCCAGCGGCTGACCTCGCCGAACAGGCCGAGGCCCCACGAGGCAAAGACGCCCGCGAGGATCACGCTGGTCATCAGGTAGTTGGTGAGCGACAGCCGGCCGACACTCGCCAGCCGCGCCGTCACCGCTCCGGGCGCGCCGAGGAAGGCCATGGCGAGCGCGGCGTAGCTCAGCGCCAGTGCCATGTCGAAAGGGACCGAGAGCAGCAGCGCCGTCGGCCCGACCAGCGCGGCGGGAAAGCCGGTCATCACCAGCACCCCCGCCAGCCCCAGCAGGCCGGGCAGGGCCACCAGCGCGGCGAGCCCGGCGACGCGCTGGAGCCGGAAGGTGCGCCACGCGCCCTTCAGCATCCCGCCGCGCCACAGCCCCATCCCGAGCGCGACCGCCGAGAGGTTCAAGGGCAGCGCCGCCACCAGCGCGGTCATCTGCGCCGGGATGCCGAGCGTGCGGCGCACCACGCGCTCGGAGAATGCTTCACGCCCCTGCTCGAGCAGCGCGGCAATCGCGGCCGGGTCGCGCCCGAACTGGCGCTCGGCCCACAGCAGCAGCTCGGAGCCCTCTCGGCCTGTCGCCCACGCCGCCGCCGCCGGGCCGAGCAGCGCCAGGCCGAGGAACAGGTGGACGCCGAGCAGCCCCAGCGACACCGTCACCAGCGCGCGGGCGGAAAGCCCCGCGAGCAGCGGCAGGGCAAGCCCGGCGAGGGCATAGGCGCGCAGCACATCGTTGCTGGCCAGCAGCGTCGCATGAACGAGGCCGATCGCGAAGAGCACGATCATGCGGGCATAATGCGCACGCCACGGATGCGCGCCCGCCCGCTCGATCAGGATCAGGCACCCTGCGCCGAACAGCATGGCGAAGAGCGTGCGGAACTTGTCCTCGATGAAGACGAAGCTCGCCAGCCACACCCAGTAATCGGCCGGGCCGACCCCGCCGAAGCTCAGGGGATTGTAATAGGCCGGCCCCGGCATAGCGAAGGCGAGCACGTTCATGCCGACGATGCCGATCACGGCGATGCCGCGCAGCGCGTCGAGCGCGAGGATGCGTTCAGCGGGGGGAGGAGTGGGTGCTGTCACGGACAGCACCCATACCCGAAAATCAGGCGAGCGCAGCCTTCAGATCGTCGACCAGATCGAGGCGCTCCCACGGGAAGAAGTCGCCTTCCGCGGTGCGGCCGAAGTGGCCGTAGGCAGCGGTCGGCTGGTAGATCGGCTTGTTGAGGCCGAGATGCGTGCGGATCGAACGCGGGGTCAGGCCGCCGAGCTTGGCGATGCCGAGGATCGCTTCCTCGATCTTGTCGTCGCCGACGGCGCCGGTCTCGTGGGTGTCGACATAGAGGCTGAGCGGCTTCGACACGCCGATCGCATAGGCGATCTGGATGGTACAGCGCGTGGCGAGGCCAGCGGCGACCACGTTCTTGGCGAGGTAGCGGGTGATGTAGGCGGCCGAGCGGTCGACCTTGGTCGGATCCTTGCCGCTGAACGCGCCGCCGCCGTGGGGCGAGGCGCCGCCATAGGTGTCGACGATGATCTTGCGCCCGGTGAGGCCTGCGTCACCATCGGGGCCGCCGATTTCGAAGCTGCCGGTGGGGTTGATGAAGTATTCGGTCTCGCGCAGGAGCACCGGCGGGATCACGTCGGCGATCACCTTCTTGACGTAGGCCTCGAGCTCGGCCTGCTTGGCCGGATCGTTCTCGTCATAGCCCGGCGCGTGCTGGGTCGAGACCACCACCGCGGTCGCGGCGACCGGCAGCGAGCCTTCGTAGCGCAGGGTCACCTGGCTCTTGGCGTCCGGCTCGAGGAAGGGGGCCGCGCCCGAGTGGCGGTCGGCGGCCATGCGCTCGAGGATCTTGTGGCTGTAGTAGAGGGTCGCGGGCATCAGGCCCGGGGTCTCGTCGGTGGCGTAGCCGAACATGATGCCCTGGTCGCCCGCGCCTTCATCCTTGTTCTCGCCCGCGTCCACCCCTTGCGCGATGTGCGCCGACTGACCGTGCAGGCGGTTGATGAATTCGAGCTTCTCCCAGTGGAAGCCGTCCTGTTCGTAACCGATGCGCTTGACCGTGTTGCGGACGGTCGCCTCGATTTCTTCCTGCGCGCCCGGGGCCCATTCGCCGTTCTCGTAGACGCCCTTGCATCGGATCTCGCCCGCCAGCACGACCAGCTGGGTGGTGGTGAGGGTTTCGCAGGCGATGCGCGCTTCGGGGTCCTTGGACAGGAACAGATCGACGATCGCGTCCGAAATCTGGTCGGCAACCTTGTCGGGGTGACCTTCGGAAACGCTTTCGGAGGTGAACAGGTAGTTGGTGCGCATTGATGTCCCCCGGGGGCTGGAATGGCGTGGTCCGGCGGGGGCGGCACCTTATAGAGATATAAGGAAACCTTTATGTCCCGCTTTCTTGCGCAACGCCCTAGCCGCGCGCGCGGACAAGCGCAAGCACTCTCGGAATTGCGAGGCCGAGCGCGAGGAACGCCGCCGCCCATGCGAGGGTGAGGATGTGGCCGAGGCGTGCGAACAGCGTCGGCGGGTTGGCCTCGGGCACGAAGCCTTCCAGCTTGTCGGCCTTGCCCATGCCGATGTGCTCGCGCACCACGCCGTTGGCATCGATCACCGCGCTGATCCCGGTGGTGGTGGAGCGCAGCACCGGCAGCCCCTCTTCGATCGCCCGCATCCGCGCCTGCGCGAGGTGCTGCGGCGGGCCCCACCAGCCGAACCAGCCGTCGTTGGAGGGATTGAAGATGTAGTCGGGGCGATTCGCCTTGTCGACGACGTGGCCGGAGAAGACGATCTCGTAGCAGATCATCACCCCCGCCTTGCCGTGCCGCCCCAAGTCGAGTGTGCGCGGGCCGGGGCCGGGGAGGTAGTCGATGCTCCCTGCGACCAGCCGCGAAAGGCCGAGCGGTTCGAGCAGCGGGCGCATCGGCAGATATTCGCCATAGGGCACGAGGTGCGCCTTGTCGTAGCCGCCGCGGATCTTCCCCGAACCGTCCAGCGCCATCACCGAATTGCGCGCGCTCACCGCGCCGGGCCGCCCCTTGTTGGGGCCGTCGGGGAGCGTGCCGATGTTGAGATTGACCACCCCGGTCAGCAGCATCGCCTGCGGCCCGATCACCTTGCCGATACGGCGGCGGGCGTAGTCGGGATCGCCGTTGGCGGTCATGGCGTAGTAGTAACGCTCGGGGTAGCCGTCCTCGAGATAGTCGGGCACGCCGCTCTCGGGCCACAGCACGATCCGGGGCTCGGCAGTGCCCTTGCCGGTAAGGCGGGCGAGGCGCTGGAACTGCTCCTCGAACTTCGAGGCGTCGTTGATCTCGGACTGCGGGATATGGGGCTGGACGAGGGTGTAGCGGAGAGGGGAATCGCCGGTGGGTTCCCCCGGGAGGTGCATGGCTGCGCCGACGAAGAGGAAGGGCGCGAGCAGGCTCGAGACCCGCCGTTCTGCGGCAATCTCGGCAGTGCCGGCGGCGACGAGGATGGCAAGGCCGGACAGCGCATAGGTGCCGGTCCACGGCAGCACCATCGCCCATCCTGGCGCGTTCCACCCGCCGAGCAGCATCAGCCCGAGCGGCGGCCATGGATAGCCGGTGAACACCCACCCCCTCAGCCACTCGGTGACGACCCAAGCGCCCGCCAGCACCAGCCCGAAGGCCCACATGCCGCGCTTCCGCGCCAGCCCATGCGCCGCCAGCGCCGCCAGCGCGGGGTAGACCGCGAGGTAGATGCACAAGAGCGGCACCGCCGCCCAGCCGAGCACCTCGGGCATCTTGGCCTGATGGGTGAAGGCGGTCGCGATCCAGTTGTTGGCAAGCGTCAGGTGCGCCCAGCCGAACAGCCAGCCCCGCGCGGCGGCCTGCTTCCAGTTCTCGGCGGAATGGATCAGCCACACGAACCCCGCCAGCGCGGCGAGGCCCAGCGGCCAGAGGTGGAGCGGCGGGTAGGCGCAGGCGGCGATGAGCCCCAGCGCGATCGCCGTCAGCGCCGGAAAGCGCCGCACCAGCGCGCCCGCCGCTGCCAGCCGCTCAAGCATGGCGCTTACTCGACGGTTTCGAGCGTGCCGCTGTCGCCGCCTGCGTCGTCACCGCGGATCGAGGGCGGGAGGATCGAGCTGTCGATGCCGCCCTGACCACCCGAGCGCTCGCCGTCATCGACGCTCTTGCGGGGCTTGCGGGTGCGGGCGGGCTTTTCCGCGCGCTGTTCGGCAGCCGGACGCTCGGCCCGCTCGCCGCGTTCGGGACGCTCGCGACGCTCGGCCCGCTTCTCGCCGCGGTCCTGCCGGTTGCCGTCGCGCTCGCCGCTGCGCGGTTTGCGCTGCTGCTGCTGGCGACGCTGGCCGCGGGGCCGGTCATCACCGCGATCATCGCCGCGATCGTCGTTACGGTCCTCGCCCTGGCGATCATCGGCAAGGAAGCTCTCGCCCTCCTGCCCCGGCTCGCCCTCGTTCACATCGGTGTTGCCGATATTCTCGGGCTGTTCGTAGGGCGAGCGGGTCGGCGTGTCGCTGCGACGGCCGAAGTCGAAATCGTCCTCGAAATCGTCGCCCGCATCGCGCTCGTCCTGACGCCGGCCTGCGCCATTGCCGCCGCGCTGCTCGTCCTGGCGCGCCTTGTTGTCGGCGATCACGCGGAAATAGTGGTCCGCGAACTGGAGGTAGTACTCCATCTGCACGCGGTCGCCATTGTGCTGGGCGTCCTGCGCGAGCTTCTTGTACTTGTCGAGCATCTGCGGGGCATTGCCGCGCGCCCGGCTGTCGATGCGGTTCAGTTGAGCGCCGCCTCCGCCCTGGTTGCGGTTGCCGCGCCCGCGACGCCGGTTATTGCGATTGTTATTCAAGGAAAACGTTCCTTAACAGCGACCTGGCGCGAGATAACAATGTTCGCGCGGTCAACAGACCCCTTGCCCTTGCGTCACGTCTGGCCCTGACTTTGGGCCGTGCCAAAAGCGTGCCGCGTGCTCCGCGCTTGATGCTGCCGGGGGCGAGCCCTCACGGCGGTATCAGTTGAGTTCAGGAGCTTGGCCCAGCGGTTTGCGCCCTTCGCAATCCATCCGGCCTTTCCGAGACGTAGCGATGCGAAACCGGTTTGCCAAGCCCCGCTCGCGTAATTCTGTCACGTCAGCAGCAAGGCCCGCGCCCGCCCCGCAAGGTCGCGGCGGAGCGCTGTGGCGAATCCCGAAGCGGCAGCGAGGGCCCCCACGGCTGCGGCCTGATTCGCCCCGATTTCCAGCACCGCGAGCGCAGCCTCGTTCATCAGCGCGCGCAATTGCGGGATCAGTACGCGGTAATCGTCGAGACCCTCGGGCCCGGCGAACAGTGCGGTTGCGGGCTCGAAGTCGGCCACCTGCGGGTCGAGCACTGCGGTGGTTTCGACATAGGGCGGGTTGCAAAGGATCAGGTCGAAGGTGCCCAGATCGTCGGCCCAGCCGGGCGCGTGCCAGTCTCGCTGGAACAGCTGCCAATCCCAATCATCAAGGAGATGATGCTCGGCGTCAAAGCCGATGCCATTGTTCAAGGCAATTTCGATAGCTTCCAGCGATGCATCAATTCCGACTCCGGCAGCCTTGGGCCTCTCCAGGAGGATCGTGAAAAGCAATGCCCCAGACCCGGTTCCCAGATCAAGCACGCGGCGGGGATCGGGCACAAGCTCGAGCGCTGCATCGATCAGCACTTCGCTGTCCGGCCGGGGGATCAGCACGCCCGGGCCAACGTCAAAGCGCCGTCCGTAGAACTCGGTCCAGCCGGTTATATAGGCCACGGGTTCATGCCCTGCGCGGCGCTCAACCAGCGCGGCGAAGCCTTCGGGTGATGGATCGCGCATCGCCTTCAGCAGAATGTCCGAACGGGTGATGCCCAGTGCATGCGCCATCAGCAGCTCCGCATCGAGCCGCGCGGTATCGCTGACCGGCGCGAGAGCTTCGGCAGCAGCGCGGATCGCTTCGCCAACGGTCATCATTCCGCCAGCGCCGCGAGCCGCTTGCCCTCGTCCTCGGCGATCAGCGCGTCGACCAGCTCGGCGAGGCCCGGCCCGGCGAGGACTTCCTCGAGCTTGTGCAGGGTGAGGCCGATGCGGTGATCGGTGACGCGCCCTTGCGGGAAATTGTAGGTGCGGATGCGCTCCGACCGGTCGCCGCTGCCGACCATCGCCTTGCGCGCCTCGGCCTCGGCGCCCTGGGTGGCCTCGCGCTGGGCGTCGTAAAGCCGCGTGCGCAGCACCTGCATCGCCTTTTCCTTGTTCTTGTGCTGGCTGCGCCCGTCCTGGCAGGTGACCACCGTGCCGGTCGGCAGGTGGGTGATGCGCACCGCCGAATCGGTGGTGTTGACGTGCTGGCCCCCGGCTCCGGAGGCGCGATAGACGTCGATCTTGAGGTCCTTGTCCTCGATCTGGATGTCGACCTCGTCGGGCTCGGCCAGCACCGCGACCGTCGCGGCCGAGGTGTGGATGCGCCCGCCGCTCTCGGTCACGGGGACACGCTGGACGCGGTGGACGCCGCTTTCGAACTTGAGCTTGGCGAAGACGCCGGTGCCGGTGACGTTGGCGATCACTTCCTTGTAGCCGCCGATGTCGCTGGCGGCGATGCTGACGGGTTCGACGCGCCAGCCCTGCTCGGCGGCGTATTTCTCGTACATGCGGTAGAGATCGGCGGCGAAGAGCGCGGCCTCATCGCCCCCGGTGCCGGCGCGGATTTCGAGCATCGCGGGCTTGGAGTCGGCAGAGTCGCGCGGCAGCAGCGCGATGGCGAGGCGGCGTTCGAGATCGGGGAGCGTGGCCTTGAGGCTCGCCAGCTCCTCCTCGGCCATGGCCTTCATCTCGGGGTCGGCGAGCATTTCGGCGAGCCCCGCCATTTCCTCGCGCGCGGCCTTCACCTCGGCGGCGATCCTGGCGACGGGTTCGAGCTCGGCATAGTCGCGGCTGGCGCGGACGAAGGCCTCACCCTCGAGCGTTCCGCTCGCCATGCGCGCTTCCAGCTCCGCAAAGCGGTGCGCGATCTGGTCAAGGCGTTCGGGGGGGATTTGCATGGCTGGCTGATTACTCGTCTTCCCGGACTTGATCCGGGATCCCGCTACTTAATGACCCGCCGCGAGAAGAAAAGCGGGGCCCCGGGTCAAGCCCGGGGAGGCGGTGGGCTATTGATACTTCCGGATAGCGTTCGGCACAGGCCCACCAAGGAAGTCTCCCGACACGCTGTGACCCATCTCGGGCTTGAGAGACAAGATCGTCTTTGCCCCGCGCTTGACCGCCTTGTCATAACGCTTTCTCGGTGAGCCGGAGGCCACCAACTCGGCGGCGCAGCCCTCGGCTCGGACTTCGCAAATCAGCCCAATCGCCTCTCCAATCCGTGCATCGTCCTCTACCACGATGATGAGATCGGCAGGCTCCTCCTCCCGCGCCCCCACCAGCATCGCCAGCCGCTCGATCCCCGCGGCCCAACCGACCGCCGGGGTCGGTGCGCCGCCGAGCGACTCCATCAGCCCGTCATAGCGCCCTCCGCCCAGCACCGTGCTCTGCGAGCCCAGCGCGGCGGCAGAGGCGCTACCCTCGTCGGGGATGAATTCGAAGGCGGTGTGGCGGTAGTAGTCGAGGCCCCGGACAAGGCTCTCCGCGCGCACCCACTTCACGCCTGCCGCATCGAGCCCGCTCGTGACCGCGGCGAAGAAGGCGCTCGCCTCCTCCGACAGAAACGCGTCGATCTTCGGCGCATCCGCCAGGAACGGCTTGTCGCGCGGGTCCTTCGAATCGAGGATCCGCAGCGGGTTCTTCTCCAGCCGCTCCTGCGATTCCTCGGACAGCTGGTCCTTCACCGCCCGGAAGTAGTCGATCAAAGCCGCCCGCCACGCCTCGCGGCTCGCGCCGTCGCCGAGCGTGTTGAGGTGCAGCGTCACATCATGGATGCCCAGCTCGCGCAGCAGCTGGTCCGCCATCGCCAACAGCTCGACATCAGCCTGCGGCTCGCCCGCGCCGATCACTTCGGCGTCGATCTGGTGGAACTGGCGGTAGCGACCCTTTTGCGGGCGCTCGTAGCGAAACAGCGGGCCGTGGGTGGCGACCTTCAGCGGCGCATATTGCTGCCAGCCGTTCGTTAGGAACGCGCGCGCGATCCCGGCGGTGAATTCGGGCCGCAGGGTCAGCGATTCCCCGCCGCGATCCTCGAAGGAATACATCTCCTTCGAGACAACATCGGTCGTCTCGCCGAGCGAGCGCGCGAACACCTCGGTCTTCTCGAACACCGGCATTTCCACCCGGCGAAAGCGGTAGAGGCGCCGCACGCGCTCGAAGGTCTCGACCACGAAGGCAAAAGCCTCGGCGTCCGCGCCAAAGATGTCCTGAGTGCCTCTGATGGCTTGCGGGGTCTTTTTGCTCATGGGGATGCGCGATTAGGCCCACGCGAGGCCTTTCGCAATCCTGCGGCACCGATTAAGGGGCGGCGCGTTACCTCTCCATCGCAGACCACAAAAGAGAACACCCATGCGCATCGACAAGATCCCCACTGGCGTCAATCCGCCCGACGATCTCAACGTCATCATCGAAGTGCCCACCGGCGGTGAGCCGGTGAAGTATGAATTCGACAAGGAGAGCGGCGCGCTGTTCGTCGACCGCATCCTGCATACGCCGATGCGCTATCCGGCCAATTACGGCTTCGTGCCGCACACGCTCTCACCCGATGGCGATCCGCTCGATGCGCTGGTGATTTCGCGCTCGCCCTTCATTCCGGGCTGCGTGGTGCGCGCGCGCCCCATCGGCGTGCTCAACCTCGAAGACGAGCAGGGCGGGGACGAAAAGCTGGTCTGCGTGCCGGTGAACGAGACCTTCCCCTATTACGCCGATGTGGTCGAGACGAGCGATCTGCCCTCAATCATCTGGCAGCAGATCGAGCACTTCTTCACCCACTACAAGGATCTGGAAGCCGAAAAGTGGGTGCGCGTGGGCAAGTGGGGCGATGCCGCCGAAGCCCGCCAGATCACCATCGAGGCGATCGAGCGTTACCAGGCTGAGAAGTAAGACAATCTCGGATCACGCGCGGTCCGACGGCCGCGCGTGGTCTCAGAACAGGCTCAAAAGCGCTTTGAACACCAGCGTCAGGGCGAACGGCAGGCCAATCGCGACCGCCCACAGGCCCATCACGTCACGCCGGAAAGCTGGGGCGAAGGCCGGATCAACGGCCTCGGCATCAGTAAGCCCAGCCCAGCGCTTTTCGAACCACCGGCACACCGGGATGATCCCGGCCACCAGCACCACCAATGCGAGGTAGGGCAGCAAGCTCGACGTGCCTTCGGCCAAAGCCTTGACCGTCACGAAAATCTGCAAACCGGTATAGGTCAGCAGACCATAGGCGACATGATCGCTCATGGAGCGCCGCCAGTCGCGGGCCCGTTTGATAGCAGTCGCCTGTTCCGTCGTTTTGCCCATCATACCGCTCCCCAACGGTGTTTCTCGAAGTGGGGAGTATCGCAAAGCTGACGCAGAGTTGCAAGAAGGCGCGCAAATCCGCCATTTTGTTGCTCTGGGCCGGCCGGATACGTTGCAACTTGCGGGAATCGTTTCGGCTTTCACCATTGGTGGGCTGGGCATGCCGAGCTAAGCAAAAATCCTGCCAAACCGCCGCAAGGTCTTTTCTGCGACCTCAAGGCTGCTAAAGACCGGTTTGCGATGAATACGACCACCCTGTCCGAAGCGGCTTCCGAGGCTGCGCCCCCGCAACCCACCGGTAGCGGGCTGGAGGTGATCTCGATCGCCAAGAGCTACGACAAGCGCGCGGTGCTCACCGATATTTCCTTCACCGTTGCCAAGGGTGAAGTATTCGGCCTGCTCGGCCCCAATGGCGCGGGCAAGACCACATGCTTCTATTCGATCATGGGTCTGGTGAAGCCGGATTCGGGCCGCATCCTGATGGACGGCGAGGATGTGACCAAGCTGCCGATGTATCGCCGCGCGATCCTCGGCCTCGGCTACCTGCCGCAGGAAACCAGCATTTTCCGCGGCATGACCGTGGAGCAGAACATCGCCTGCGTGCTCGAACTGGTCGAGCCCGACAAGGCGACGCGCGCCAGCGAGCTGGAGCGGTTGCTCGATGAATTCGGCCTCACCCGCCTGCGCGAAAGCCCGGCGATGGCGCTGTCCGGCGGGGAGCGCCGCCGCTGCGAGATCGCCCGCGCGCTTGCCGCCAAGCCCTCGATCATGCTGCTCGACGAGCCCTTCGCGGGCATCGACCCGCTCTCGATCAGCGATATCCGCGATCTGGTGAAGGACCTGAAGCAGCGCGGCATCGGGGTGCTGATCACCGATCACAACGTGCGCGAGACGCTCGACATCGTCGACCGCGCCTGCATCATCTATGGCGGGCAGGTACTGTTCGCCGGATCCCCGCAGGAACTGGTCGCCGACGAGAACGTGCGGCGACTCTATCTCGGCGAGAGCTTCACGCTGTAGCGGAACAAGGCATGGCATTGGGCCCCCGCCTCGATATCCGGCAGACGCAATCGCTGGTGATGACGCCGCAATTGCAGCAGGCGATCAAGCTGCTGGCGGCCTCCAACCTCGAGATCGAGACCTTCATCGCCGAGGCGCTCGAGGCCAATCCGCTGCTCGACACCGGCGGGCCGGCCGATCCCGGCGAGCCCGAGCGGACCGAGATCGCCGCGCCTGCCGGCGAGGATGCGACCGCCGACCAGCTGATGCTGGCGGGCGGGGGCGAGGGGGATGCGCCGCTCGATCTGGGCGCGGTCGACCGCGATTTCGACACCGGGGACGGCGCGGGGCCGAGCATGCGCGACGCGGAGTGGGGCGCGGCCAGCGGCTCCGGGGGCGACTTCGACGACATGCCCGACTGGGAGCAGCTGCGCGCCGCAGAGGTGACGCTGGCCGAGCATCTCGAAGGCCAGATCGGCGCGCTTGCGAGCGATCCGCAGACCGCCTTCATCGCGCGCCACATCATCGGGCTGCTCGACGAGGCTGGCTATCTCACCGTGCCGCTCGAGGAAGTCGCCGACGATCTCGGGGTCGACATCTTCGAGGCCAAGGCGGGGTTGCGGCTGGTGCAGTCGCTCGACCCCTCGGGCGTGGGCGCGCGCAACCTCGCCGAATGCATCGCGATCCAGGCGCGCGAGGCTGACCGCTACGACCCCTGCATGAAGGCGCTGATCGACAATCTCGACCTCGTGGCGCGCGGCGAGGTCGAAAGATTGAAGCGCCTGTGCCGCGTCGACGACGAGGATTTCGCCGACATGCTGCGCGAGCTGCGCAGCTACAACCCGCGCCCCGGCCTCGCCTTCGCGCCCGCCGAGACCGGCACCGTGGTCCCCGACATCCTCCTCACCGCCAATGCGGCCGGGGGCTGGGACATCGCGATCAACGAGGAGACGCTGCCCAAGCTGATCGTCAACCGCAGCTATTATCTGGAATTGAACCGAGGTGCGACCAACAAGGAATCGCAAGGGTGGCTCAAGGAGAAGCTGGCCGACGCGCATTGGCTGATCCGCGCATTGGACCAGCGCCAGAAGACGATCCTCAAGACCGCCGCCGAGATCGTCAAGCAGCAGGACGGCTTCTTCCGCCGCGGCGTATCCGAACTGCGCCCGCTCACCTTGCGCGAGGTGGCCGAGCAGATCGGCATGCACGAGAGCACGGTCTCCCGGGTGACCTCCAACAAATACCTGTGGTGCGAGCGGGGGACCTTCGAACTGAAATACTTCTTCACCAGCGGCGTCGCTTCGGCCGATGGCGAGGGCGCGTCGAGCGCGGCGATCAAGGCGCGGATCAAGGCGCTGATTGACGCCGAGACCGCGAAGAACATCCTCTCCGACCAGCAATTGGCCGAAATGCTCCAGAAGGAAGGCTTCGACCTCGCCCGGCGCACCGTCGCCAAATACCGCGAGGCGATCGGTCTCGGCTCCAGCGCGGAACGGCGGCGGGCGAAGAAGCTTGCGGGGGCCTCTTAGGACTTTCCCTGAGGCGACGCGCCATTCCTAAACCCCTAGCCTCTCTTGGATTTCCACGCGCCCGGAGTGTGACTCGAAAGACTCACTCCAAAAAGTTAACGCTCTAAACTTCTTATTAACCTTTTTTGGTGAGAAGTGGCGTGGTTAACAGGCGACAACCTCTCCTAAGCGGGGGTTACCAGGGGTAAGACAGGGGTACAGCAATGCGCGTTCTGCTCATCGAAGACGAACCGACCACCGCCAAGGCGATCGAGCTGATGCTCACGACCGAAGGCTTCAATGTCTATTCGACCGACCTCGGCGAGGAGGGTTTGGACCTCGGCAAGCTGTATGATTACGACATCATCCTGCTCGACCTGAACCTCCCTGACATGCATGGCTACGACGTGCTCAAGAAGCTGCGCGTCGCCAAGGTGCAGACCCCGGTGCTGATTCTGTCCGGCATCAGCGAGATGGATTCGAAGATCCGCAGCTTCGGCTTCGGGGCCGACGATTACGTCACCAAGCCGTTCCACCGCGAGGAACTGGTCGCCCGCATCTATGCCGTGGTGCGCCGGAGCAAGGGCCACTCGCAGTCGGTGATCCGCACCGGCAAGCTCGCCGTGAATCTCGACGCCAAGACGGTCGAGGTCGATGGTGCCCGCGTGCACCTCACCGGCAAGGAATATGCGATGCTCGAGCTGCTCTCGCTCCGCAAGGGCACCACGCTGACCAAGGAAATGTTCCTCAACCACCTCTATGGCGGGATGGACGAGCCCGAGCTCAAGATCATCGACGTGTTCATCTGCAAGCTGCGCAAGA
>OFDN01001286.1_pt1 | contig 17134 bp, 25 predicted proteins | sample 1520971 | NCBI WGS metagenome assembly OFDN01 (sample SAMEA94257418, study PRJEB24077) | hot springs metagenome | biome: Aquatic biome; feature: Geographical feature; material: Water | place: India | collected 2012-06-12 | depth 5 m
CTCGACCTGCGCCAACAACCAATCGGCCATGTCGCCGGGTAGATACGCCTCGAAACGCAGGCCGCCCGCGCGCACCTGCTCGCGCAGCGCCCTAGCCTGCTCGCGCTCGGCATGGTTGTCCGCAAAGCTGTCGCCTGGGCTCATGCCTCATATCTCCAGGTAGAACGGGGCCGGCCACCCCGCACGGACGCACTGGCATCGATGATCGTTTCGGCATGGCGATCGAGATTTTCTACCGTGCCCACTATGCCGAACAGTTCGGCCCTCCCGCCTTTATTGTAGAGGCGGCCTTCAATTATGCCGTGCAGGATCGCCCGCGCGCCGGGCTCGATCGTGAGGTTGCCCGCGATCGTGCCGTGTAGGATGAAGCGTACGCCCCGGCGCAGCGTCGCGTCGCCGGCGATCATGCCATAGAGGGCTATGTCTTCCTCGATTGCAAAAGGCCCCTCGATCTTCCCATGTTCCGCTCGCACGACCCACTCCCTTCTATATATGATAAAGGACATTATCACATATATAATAGCCTATGAATCCGGGGCAGGGTGGGCGATGGCCCCGTGAAGCTGGCCGCTCGCTACGGCGCTATGGGGAAGCGCGCTCCCGGCCAGCTTCGATCCGATCAAAAGCCCCGTATGGCACAATATTAACTATCGCGGGGTTAGGTGACGCAAGGGCCGCATGCACGTCCCTGGACAAGTAAATGAACCGAAGGTTTTCCTGCGTTGGGGGTAGAGCACGTTGATGACAGTGCCGGGCTGCATCGTCCACCAACATAATATCTGGCTTGTGCTTCTCGCCGCGCTTCTCTGCGTGGAAGGATCGTGGGTGACGGTGCGCCTATTCGATCGAGCCGTCAAGGGGACGCTGCATGATTATGTGCTGGCGGCGCTGGCTGCCTCCGGCCTGTCACCGAACCGACTTGAACTCGAAGTTACGGAAACCGCACTGCTCGATGACGAACGTGACGTAATCGGAGATTTGCGCCGAATACGCGGCCTCGGCGTGCGCGTGGCGCTCGATGATTTTGGGACCGGCTATTCGTCGCTCGCGCACCTACGGGCGTTCCCCTTCGACAAGATAAAGATCGACGGGTCATTTGTGAAGGATGCGGTGGAGAGGGCAGATTGTGCGGCCGTGGTCAAGGCCATCGCAGACCTTGGCCAGCGGCTCGGCGTCACCACCGTCGCCGAGAGGTCGAAACACGCGCCCAACTCGAGCGCGTGCGCGAGGAAAGATGTCGCGAGGTTCAGGGCTTTTTCTTCGGCCGCCCCATGCCCGGCGCGGCCGACGCCGCGATCATTGCAAGACTAGAGAGGGTAGCCTCGGAGAAGACCGATCATGATGATATTGAGGACATGGACCACGCAGAAGTCGATCCCCTGGAAAGCGCCAGCGACGCTCGCCATCAAACGGCGGGGACAGGATGACTATCAGCCGGAGATTACGGGCCTGACACTCAACGCCGCGCTGGAACTGGCCACCGATCCCGGCCGATCGACTAGCGAGGCACTCTGTATATGGGTAAATTGGGACGGAGAGGAAGTGTGGATCACAGGACGGCGCATCTTCCAACTGGCGAACGATCCCGATCGGCCAGCGCTGCGCGCTGACTGATGGCACTGCGGGGATTGGTCTATCGTGACAGCCTGTTCCCCCGCGTGCCCTACCGCCTCATGTTCTAGCACTTGCTGGAAGCTGTGGGCGAGAAAGAAGCCTGCCGGATCATGGTCGAGCTTCTGGCCATGGCCCACGAGCGCGCCTGTGAAGCGGAGCTCGCCCATATCCTAGAGGAGGACCTGGCAATCCGCAGGACCCCATGCCTGTCGGCACTTCGGGCCCGCTTCAGCCCCGATCCCGCCACTTTGCCCAAAGTCGTAGTCGAGATGGTCTCGCTCTCGATCTACGACGGGCTGATCGAACAGGGAGAAGCGTTGCCATCTCACGTGTGCGATCGAGTTCGTTTTTATCGAGGCGTACACGTTGCCAGCTTCCTTCCGGATCAGGAACGCACCCCGATGGCGTCTACTTCCACCAGATACCCATGATGCAGCTCCGGCACGGGCACGACGGTGCGCGCCGGGCGTGCATCCCCCATGAGCTCGGCATAGACCTTGTTGAACGCAGGCCAGTTCACGACGCCAACGATGTACGCGGTCAGGGGATTATCGTTCGTTCCGAGTGGCACGTGGCAGACGATCTCAAATCGGGCCACCTTGTCCCGATCCTCCAGAATTATCCGATGCCATCTGCGCCGGTGGTCGCCTTGCTAGGATCGCAACGCCGTGCAAGGGCGATACGGACCAACAAGTTTGTAGAGGCACTTGTAGAGGCGTTCAAATCAGTCCCATGGCGGCTACCGCATGAATAATCAGACGGTCAGCACCTTGGAACGGGGATGAGACGCTTTAGCGTCTTAGATTTGTTCGAGGGCGGTCCGGCCGTCCCAAGAGCAGGCCATTGCCTAATTTCCGTGTCTGAAGCAACATTCCGCTTGTGAACGATAGTTCGCCTCCTATCCTGGGGCGATAGTGCCGAAATACTGGGCAGAGTTTGCTCCAACGCAAACCGGCTCGAAACGTCTGTCGCTAGAAACCCGGTTGTTACCGTGAAGAGGATCGTCATGACCAAGCCATTGTCTCCCCAAACCCTGACACTGGTAAAAGCGACCGCTCCTGCTCTGCAAAAGCACGGCGTCGAGATCACGACGCGCATGTATCAGCGGCTGTTCATCAATCCCGAGATCAAGGCGCTATTCGATATGGCGGCGCAGGAATCGGGCGAGCAGCCCAAGCGGCTTGCGGCCGCGATCATCGCCTTCGCGCAGAATGTCGACAAGCTCGACGTACTGAAGGGGGCGATCGAACGGATCGCCGCACGGCACGTCGAGACGCATATCAAGCCCGAGCATTATCCCGCCGTCGCTAACGCCTTGCTGCCGGCCATTCGTGACATTCTGGGAGAAGCAGCAACCGACGAGATTCTAGCGGCATGGGGCGAAGCCTATTGGTTCCTCGCCGACATTCTCATCAACCGCGAGGCCCAGATTTATGAGGAAGCCTAGCCTGCATGACCGGTCCCGCGCCTTATAGCTCATCGCCGATATTCGATCAGGACACGTTGCCGGCAGCGCTGCGCGCCCGCCACAACACCAAACCGAGCGTGTGGGGATTGATTCGTGTTCTCGAAGGCGAGCTGAAGCTCACCTATCTCGATCCCCCTTCGGAGATCGTGTTGACCGCTGACCGTCCCGGAGTCGTCGAACCGCAAAAGCCGCACTTTGTGACCCCCTTGGGCGCGATGCGGATGCAGGTCGATTTCTATCACGAACCGCCTTTGGCGAGCTGATGAGCGTGGACGGCCTCATCGGCTCATGCCGCGATCCCGTTGCAGGACCAGCTCGCGCTCGCGGAGCAACTGCCCCACCGCCCGCGCCATTTGGGGTTCGCACTGGATCTGCTCGATGTAGAGATCCTTGGTCTTCTGGTTCGCCCCGTTATAGGCGTCCACCGCCTTGCGGAGTGCCTCCGGGGTCGCCTTCCAGTCGCTGGCATGGTCGCCATAGCCGTGGGCGTCCGCCTCGCGCTTCCCGGCTATGGTCCTGAACTTCTCTGCCACCTTCTCTCGTTCCTGCGCCTGCTCACGCGCGCGCTCGGCGGCAAGCTGCTCCTGACGCTGCGCCTCGACGGCATCGCGCCGATCGCGATCGGCCGCGCCGCTCAAGGTAGCCGCGAACGCATGCAGCCTGCCCGATATGCGCTGCCCCGCGTCGCGTAGCCACTCGGTCCCCCGCTCGATATACTGGCGAAGGCCACGCCGCTCGATGACGCCGGCGTTGTGCTGGCCCACCATCGTCACCGGCTCATAGGCCCGCCCCTCCCGCATCGCCTGATGCTCGGCGCGGCGCTCCATCGCCGTCGCGCTCGGCCCCATATGCACGGTCGCCTCCTGCTCGATTCCCTGCCGCTGGTGGCTGCGATGGTCCACCCGCTCGACGCTACCGGCGCGCTCAAGGGCGACATTCTGCATCTCGGCCCACCGGCCACGCCAGCGCTCGACCTCCCCGCTCATCTTCTGGTCCAGTTCGCGGGTCTTCTCGCCCAGCCCTTCCGGGCCGATCCGCCGCGTCGTCGTCAGCAGATGGGCATGATGGTTGCGCTGGTCGCCCTCGCGACCTGGTGCGTGGATTGCCACGTCCACCGCCACCCCATGCCGCTCGCTGATCTCCCGTGCGAAGCCCAGTGCAAGCTCGCGCCGCGCCTCGGCCGACAACTCGGACGGGAGCGCGATTTCATATTCGCGGGCGACGGTGGAGTTCTTGCGCGTCTCAGCCTGCTCGGCGGCGTTCCAGAGCGCGGCGCGGTCGCTGGCCCATGCCGGGGCGTCGGCGGGCATGACAAGCGCGCTATGCTCGACGCCCTGCTTGCGGGTGTAATCGTGGACGAGGCCGGTGCGCTCGTCCGTGATTTCCACGCCCGCACGATAGGCCGCCGCCGCCGTCGCACTGCGACCGGCGGAACGGCCTATCGTCTTCACCGCAAGATGGAAGCTCGCCATCGCCGCGCCCTTACTGGCCATGCGGGAGCATGGCGCGGGCGATAGCCCGCTGGGGTTCAGGGGTATCCCCTGACGCACGCAAACGCAAGTTTGCATAAGTGCGCCCTTCCTCTCTTTCGCTCGGTCGGGTCCGGTGCTATCAATATCGCGCAGCGAAAGGATTGACCATGGCCGCTCCAACGCCAGAGGCTATCGAAAGCGCACGTCGCAAGGTCCAGCAGGCCAAGGCCCGGTTGCAGGCACTGGAAGCCCGCGCCGCCACCCTGAACCGCAAGGCCGATGCCCGCCGCAAGATCATCCTCGGCGGCCTGCTCCTCGATGCCGCCATGAAAGACCCCGCATGGGAATCCCGTCTCACTGACCTGATGAACCGCATCAGCCGCGATCAGGACCGCAAGGCGTTCGAGGGCTGGACCTTCAAGGGAGGCCCCGCCGATGCCTGATCCCTTCGACCCTGCCGAGTTCGATGCACCCCCTCCCTCCGACCCCGGCGCGGACTATCGCACCCTACTCGACGCCATGCGGAAGGCCGGTGCAGAAGGGGTCGCCCAGCAGGTCGCCGCCCTGTCCCGCCAGATCGAGCAGGACGCCCGCCAGCGCGCCGAATGGACCGCACAGGCAGGCGCGGGGGTCGATGCCCTCCACCGGGCCGCTGGGGAGCTTCAGCGGATCAGTGCCGGGGTCTGGTGGGATCGCCTGAAGGAATGGATTTCCGCCGCCATGATCGGGCTGGGCCTGATCTTCGCTGCGGCCCTCGCCTACCGCTGGGCGCAGGAACCCAGAATCGAGCGCCAGCTATACGGATGCACCGCACGATGGGACGCCAAAGCCCAGACCTGCAAGGGCAAGTGGGTGCCGTTGCAGGCAGCGGAATAGGCATGTCTGGCAATTTGCACAAAACTGTATTACATTGTCATGCAGAGGTGGATCATGGCTGCAAACGCATTAGTGCAAACTCGAATTGACGATCACGTGAAGGCCGAAGCTGCGTCGGTACTGAAAGAGATGGGACTGACTATCTCGGACGCCGTGCGGCTCATGCTTGTGCGCGTAGCCCGCGACAAGGAGCTTCCCTTCGACGTGCGCACCCCCAATGCCACCACCATTGCCGCGATGGAGGAAGGGCGTCGTGGCGGCCTGCGCCAGTTCGCCAGCGTTGATGAGTTATTTGCTGATCTCAATGAGGACGATTGAGCAAACCGGCCAGTTCCGGCGCGACCTTAAGCGAGAATTGAAGGGGCGGCATCGCAGGACGGTGGAAGCTGACTTGCGCGCGGTCCTTGGCGTTTTGGCTTTTGATGAACCGCTTGCGGCGCGCTATCAAGATCATGCGCTTACCGGCAACTGGCGCGATCATCGCGATTGTCACATCAAACCCGACCTAGTGTTGATCTACACGAAGCCTGAAGATGTACTCCGCTTGGTACGGCTCGGCTCTCATGCCGAATTGTTTGGATAAATACCCTCTGGTGCCCTTACGGGCACCGCCAAAGCCCTTGTATGGCACAATCCTTCCCCAAAAGGCTTCCCTACGCTCAACAGGCCGGAAATCGCCTCTGGTACTGGAACACAATTTACATGGACGCCACCGCTCAGCATCTCCGATCAACATCGGTCCCGGTGCCTGATGACCTGTTCGCCCATACGTCCCGGTGGGCTGGGAACATATTGCTTTCTCCGGTGATTTCCTCTGAGATCGGGCATCCGCTGGCCGTAAGGCCCTCAATCTGACACCGGATAGCCGCGTCGCCTAAGCGTTCGCTGATTGTTCGCGATTTCCCGCAGCGCCTCGCCGAAGCGACAAAATCGCCGATGCTTCTTTCTCTCGACATGGCGAAAGCGCAAAGGCCTGAAATTATCCACAGCCTCGCCTAGTGTTAAAATATGGGTTTAGTGATGTGTTACGGAAATTGGGCCTTATCGTAAACCATTGGAATACGCGGTTTTTTTGGCAAAATTTGCTGTGGGGTGAATCCAGAATGACGAAAAGGCGAATCCAGAATGACGAAAAGGCGAATCCACTATGACGATAGCGCCTGGCCTGCCTTGCCCCCTTTCAAGCGTAATCGAAATGACGATAGCGCGGAAGTGAATCTGAAATGACGATAATCTCGCTTGCGTTAGTGAAATGACGATAGTAGCTCTAGCGTTAGTGAAATGACGATAGGCCCCGCCCGTTCCCTATTTGACGCGCCGATCCCCGCGCCGGCCGTAGACGGCGACGATCGCACGCCGCTGCTGCCGGTGCGCCACCCCAACCAAGACTTGTTCATCTGCGACGTGCTGGATGCCATCCCCAAGGATGACATGGCCTCGATGGAGCATCCGGTATTTTCGCTCTCGACCAAGCCCGACAACCGGACGCGACGCTACGAGCATAACGGCAACGTCATCGAGATTATCCCCTCGGGCAAGGGGCTGGCGACGATCCACGACAAGGACATATTGATCTACTGTATTTCGCAGCTCGTCGCGAAGATGAATCAGGGCCAGCAACCTAGCCGCACGGTGCGCCTGCAAGCCTATGACATGCTCGTCGCCACCAACCGGCAAACCAGCGGCGAAGGCTATCGGCTGATGGCCGACGCCCTCACCCGCCTGCGCGGGACCACGGTGCGGACCAATATCCAGACGGGCGGTGTCGAGGAAACGCGGATTTTCGGGCTGATCGAAGAAGCCAGAATCACACGCAAGACGTTCGACGGCCGTATGCTCGATCTGGAAATCACCCTGTCGGATTGGGTCTATCGCTCGGTCATCAGCAAGAATGTTCTGACGCTTCACCGCGACTATTTCCGGCTCCGCAAGCCGTTCGAGCGGCGCATGTATGAGCTGGCCCGCAAGCATTGCGGCGTGAAGGACGAATGGAAGATCGGCCTGGAGCTGCTGCAAAAGAAATGCGGCTCGAACAGCCCGCTCCGGGTGTTACGGGCCTTGGTCAAGAAGGTCTGCGAGCATGACGCGGACCACGGCCATTTCCCCGACTATGCGGTGACGATGAATGATGACGTGATCCTGTTCCGCAACCGCTCGGGCCTCAAGTCCAAGCCCGATCCGCTCGCCAACGCCGGCGACGATGCGCCCTATATCGACCCGGAAACCATGCACGACGCCAAGACGGCCGCGCCAGGCTATGACGTGTATGCGCTTTATGACGAATGGGTGTCGTGGTGGCACGACATGGGCAAGCCCGAGCTGAAAAGCCCCCGCGCCGCTTTCCTAGGCTTCTGCAAGAAACGGCACGAACGCAAGCCACTGCGCTGATCCCTTATGTGGACAAGCGTTCATGTCCACATGCAAACATATCGACTGATCCGCCTTTGTCACTTTCTGGTCGATAGCTACGGACTCGACTACAGGTGAAGTCCAAGAAAGGATGCGCCGGGAACCGGGTTGAAGGAAATCGGCTCCGCCGCGACGAAACCAAGAGTCTCATACAGCTTGCGCGCGGGGACGAACTTCGCTTGCACATCGAGCCTCATTTCGCTGTAGCCCACAGTGCGAGCTTCCTCGATCAGACGTTCAGCGAGCGCGCGACCAAGATGCCGTCCCTGAGCCTGGGGACGAACATATAGTCGTTTCATCTCGCATATCTCGTGTGTGACTTGGCGCATCGCTACGCAGCCTTCGATTTCCCCCTCCCGGTCCGCAAGCAGCACGCATCCTTTGGGCGCCGCATACTTCCCAGGCAAGTTTGCAAACTCAGCGTCATTATTCTGATAGTCGAGATTGACCGGCGAATTAGCGATGAACTCACGCCAGATGCCCAGCACCGAAGCTGTGTCACGAGGAAAGATCGCGTGCCTAATAACTACCATAGCGTGATTGCTTCGCCGAAAATCGTGGCGGCAATAGGACAGTGTCATGGCGTTAACTGCCATGTTTGCATGTGAACATGACGACATTGAGTTTAACTTCGGCCCAGGCTCCTTCCGATCAACCAAAGCTGGAAAACATGGGCCGCCACGAACGCGCCTCCAATAAAGATCGGGGACGGTAACAGCATCCCCTCCTGCCCCGGCCTCGGCGTTAGGGTCATCGCGGTAACATTGAACAGCCCCAGCACACAGATCGCAAGGAAGGGCGTGAAGCTGAGAGCTAGAACGCGAGGTGCGGACCAATTCACCAAATTGGAAAGCGGCTCTGATCGTGAAAGCCGCCATTGCATCGGCAGTTTCCTTTCCTGCCGGAAACGGGCGTTTGCCCGGATGGACAATCCGATCATCACCAGTGCGAAGATGGCGGACACGATTAGCACGTCCATGAGTTTTCCCCTAAGCTATATGTTTGCATGTGAACATGCTCACTTGCCTACAGGACTTTCCCCCATCTTTCGGAGCCAGTCGTTGAACGCCTCGGCCATCGCGTCCTGCAAGCTCATGCCGTGCTTGCGGGCGGTCATGTGCATGGCGAACGACATTTCCGGGCTGAAATAGCCCGTCATCGCCTTCTTGCCCTGACGGCTCGGCGCAACCGGGCTGCTGCTCGAACTGCTGCCGGTGCCTACGCCAGTGCTGCGGGCGATCGGCGCGGCCGCCCTTCCCTCCGGCTCGGCCGTCGCCGGCGTCGGCGCTGCGTCCCGATCCCGCAATGCAAGCAATGATCCCTTCCGGCTCATGCGCTGGCCCTCCGCTTCCTATCTGCTGGCATGTTTACATGTTCACATGCCCACTTGTAAAGCTGACGCACCTCATCGGCCGCCTTGCCATTCGGTTCGATCTCCATCACGGTTTTTCCCTCGGTCGCCGCATGGCGGAACGCGGCGCGATCCGCGACATGCAGCGGGCAGGCGTCCAGCCCGTAACCCTGCACGAGCTGCGCCGCCTCGTCATACATGCGTGGCGCGGTCGGGCTTCCCGCCGTGAAGATCACGAAAGCGGGCTTGCCGCGCATCTTCACAAGGCTGGCCGTGGTCTTGATCGCGGCCAGGTCGAACGCGCTCGGCCGACAAGGTATCAACACCAGGTCGGCCGCCTCGACGGCGGCGCTGGCGGCGCTGTCGGCATGGGGCGGGGTGTCGATCACGATGAACTCCGCGCCCTGCGCCGTCGCTTGCTCGATCTTGGCGGCAAGGCGAGGGGGGGCGCTGTCGATCACGACCGGGGGCGCGTCCTGCCGCCATGCCGCCCATTGGCTCGCCGTCGCCTGCGGGTCGAGGTCGATCACCAGCGCGGTATGCCCGGAATCCTCGGCGGCTGCGGCCAGGTGCAAGGCGAGGGTGGTCTTGCCCGCGCCCCCCTTCTGGCTGATGATCGCGATTGTTGGCATGTGAATATCCTTACATGAACTCATGTTTGCATGTGGTCATAGCGCAAACGGCTATCGGATGAAAGGGCAGGGCGTCTAGCCGTCCTCGCCGCCCTCATCCTCGCTGTCATCGTCCAGCGCCTCATGGCTCATCTGGCCGTGATCCTCGATCGGGCAAAGCGGCGCTCCGGCCTGCTCAAGCCATTTGCGCGCGGTCCTCGCGGTATAGCCGCACGTCGCGCACTCGCATTTCAGCATCCGGGTTTTCTGCTTCTTGGGCGCGGTCGACTCCCCGTCCGTGTCGAGACGGGCATGGGGGAGGGGGCCAGCGGCATCGAGGATCGGTGCGACGGCCGCAAGGAACGCCTCGCCGGGGGTGGTGGCGCGCATAGGCCCGACCAACCCCAGCCCCAGCGCGACCCGTTTAAACGCCTTCCCATGCCCTGCCGGGATGCCGACGGCGGCATGGACCAGCTCATGCGCGAGGATGGCCGCGATCTGCGCCGGCATCGCATCGGGCGCGTGCGCTAGGTCCGGGCGAATGAAGATTTCAAAATGCCCGTCCGCGCTAAGTCGGTTGTCCCAGCACTCACCGATCGCCTTGCCCTTCGCGCCTCTGCTGGTGAAGCCGATCGCCACGCGTACGCGGTCGGGCAGGGGGGCGTCCAGCGCCTCGAACAGCAGAGCCATGCCCTGCGCCACGGCATTGAGCCAGCTTTCGCGGGTTTCGTGGGTCATCGTCTTTACTCCCTTCAAATCGCCTGTCCGGCGATGGCCATGCCATCGGCCGGAACACGGACGCCCAAGAACGCCGGCGAGAGAGGGGGGCAGCGGGAATCTGCGGGAGTGGTGCGCGGCGCAGGGAGGCGCAGCCGAGTGAGCCACGGTCCCGCTGATTGCCGTTGCGGGGGAGAGGCGGCCGGGACCGCCTTTCCCCCGGCGCTGCTGCGCGAGATCCGCGCAGCGATCTCGCTTCCGCCATGTGGATCGTTACCTTGGGCCAAGACCGCTTGCGGGCTTGGGGAGCGTGAGCGACTAGAGCCACGGTGCCGCGCCAGCGGCAGGCGCATAATCACCGCACCCATTGCCAAAATCAGATTCTGTGACTACATTGGGACTACGTTTTCAGAAGGAAATCCCAATGGCTGTTTCCGACACCTATGTCCGCGCCAGGATCGACAATACGACGAAGGAACGCGCCACCGCCGCGCTGGGCGCGATGGGCCTTTCGATCTCCGACGCTATCCGGCTGCTGATGCTGCGTATCGCCGACGAACGGCGCTTGCCTTTCGAGGTCAAGGTTCCGAACGCCGCGACACGCGAGGCAATGGCAGAGCTGGCGGCGGGGAAGGGGACCAAGTTCGCCAGCGTCGATGCGCTGATGGCGGACCTCCATGCGGACGATTGATCGTTCGACCCGGTTCAAGCGCGACTACAAGCGGGAATCAAAGGGCCGGCATCGAGCGACCCTCGATGCCGATCTTCTGCCCGTCCTGGCCGCGCTCGCGACCGACACGCCGCTTGATCCCAAATACCGCGACCATGATCTGAGCGGCGATTGGGCGGGCTACCGCGATTGCCACGTCAAGCCCGATCTGGTGCTGATCTACGCCAAGCCCGACGACGAAACGCTGCGCCTCGCGCGCCTTGGCTCGCATAGCGAGGTATTCGGATAGATGACGCATATGCGGGCGATCTTCATCCGCCACGGCGAATCTACAGGCAACGCCGGCGTGCCGTGTCGCGATCTCGCGACGATCGAGCTGATGGAGCACGGCCACGAACAAGCGCGCCAGGTCGCGGCGAGCTGGACGCAAGCGCCCGCGCTCATCGTCACGTCGCCCTATACCCGCACCCGGCAGACGGCCGCGCCGACGATCGCGCGCTTCCCCGGCGTCCCGGTCGAAGTCTGGCCGATAGAAGAGTTCACCTATCTGCAACCGGCGCGCTGGAACGGCACGCGCAGCGCCGAGCGGATGCCGCACCTCGAACGCTATTGGAGCGAGGCCGATCCTGATTATTGCGACGGGGAGGGGGCGGAGAGCTTCGCCAATCTGCTCCGGCGCTGCGAGGCGGCGCTTGCCCGCCTCGCCGCCATGTCGGCCGCTTCGCTGGTCTATGTGTTCGGGCATGGGCAATTCATCCAGGCCGCGCGCGCGATCGTCGCCGACGCTCATCTGGACGATCGGGGCAAGATGCTCGGTTTCTGGCACAAGGGCGAGCCGCCCGCGATCAGCAACGCGCAGCAGGTAGGGTTCCATTGGCAGGGCGGGCGCTGGGGATGTGCGCCAGCGATCGCCGCCTAGATCAACACCCGCTCCACCTCGTCCAGCGTCACGTCATCGGGCCGGCGGTCATAGAGCTGAGTCGTGCGGGTAGAGCTGTGGTTCGCCATCGTCGCCGCCGTCTCCAACGTGCCGCCGTTTTTCAGATAGGTGGTGATTCCGGTCGCGCGGAACGAATGGTTGCCGATCGCCGTCCCGATCTCGGCCGCGCCTGCGCGCCGGCGCACCATCGCGAAGGCATTGGCTTGGGGCAGGGGGGTATCGCTTAGTCGCTTAGTCCCGCGTGCGATCGTGCGGAACAGCGATCCCTTGCGATCCTCACGCAGCGCGCACCCGTCGATATAGGCGGTCAGATAATCCTCTAGATTGTGATGGCAGGGCATTTCATGGCGCTTGCCGCCTTTCTCGTGCAGTCGGACCCATAGCCGCCTGTTCTGCATGAACACGTCCTCGACCCGCATCGCCAGCGCCGCGCCGATCCGCGCGAAACTATAGACCATCAACCCGATCAGGGCGCGGTCGCGCAGGCCCGCATGGGTGGTCACGTCGATGCTGTCGAGCAACCGCCGCGCCTCGTCCGGGGCCAGCACCGGCGTCTTGCCGCGCCGCTGGCTATGCGCCGGCCCGCGCACCGATCCGGCAGGGTTCACCGGCACGATATGGCCCGTCACCAGCCAGTCGAACAGGTGGCGCACGCCGGCGAGCTGCTGCTTGACGCTGGGCGCGGCCAGCTCGCGCCCCAGCGCCTCGACCCAGGCCGCGACGTGGAGCGGTTGCACGGCCTCAAGCGAGGCGACGCCGCGCGCCTCACACCAGGCCAGGAAGTCGCCGGCCGCGCGCATATAGGCGCGGCGCGTATGCGGGTTGCGAATGGTGACGGCGAAGAACTCAAGGAAGCGCAGCCGCGTGGCGTCGTCGGCCGCCGCGATCAAGGCCGGCAACGCCAGCGCCGGCGAGGGCAGGGGGGCGAGCTGGTTCATCGTGCGATCTTCTGCCAACGGGCCGGCTCGGGGCGAGGCTTCGCCAGCTCCCGGCGCAATTCGTCAAACATCTCATCAGCGGGACGAACGCGGCCCGCCTTCACGTCCTCAAGCCCGCGCGCAACCGACTCGTCTAATATCCGGCGTAGCAGCTCGTCGCGCAAATCGCGGTGCGGCTCCATGTCGATAAAGTTCTTGACGATCGCGAACACCGCCTCGGACGGATCAACGAAATGGCCCCCCTCGACCTGCGCCAACAGCCAATCGGCCATGTCGCCGGGTAGATACGCCTCGAAACGCAACCCGCCCGCGCGCGCCTGCTCGCACAGCGCCTTGGCTTGGTCGCGCTCGGCGTAGTTGTCGGCAAAAGCCTCGTCGTCATTTTCGATCATGCCGGCATCCCTTTTTGCGGTGGATCTTCGGAGGCGTTTAAACGCTCTCTGCGGGGTCGCCGCGATAGCGCACCCAAAGGTCGCCCATCGCGTCGCGGTAGCCCCAGGCATCGGCGTAGGTGGTCGACTCCTGCGCCAGATAGGCCATGACCGTAAGCATATCCTCGGCAATGACGGCATCGACGTTGCACAAGTGGATGATCGGGAAATGCCCGCACTCGTCGCCGTTCCACCAGGCCAGCAGGAAATCCGCGACCTTGCCGGATGCGCCGGTTTCGGCCGCGCGTGTGGGCGGCCGCGCGATCGGCAGCAAGCGGCCGATCGCCGCGCCGGCCTCATCGAAACTGACGGCCCGGATGACGGGGCGACGTTGCGGGGGTGTCGTGGCGGCCGTCCCGGTCATGCGATCATGGTCCCTAGAGTGTGTGATAAAGGACATTATCATATGTAGAGCGAGCTGTGAATCCTTCCTCGGAGCGAGGGGCAGATTTGAGATACGCCACAACTCGATCAAGACAGCTCAGTCGCGATCGGCGGGGCTCTCCCACAATCGACCGTTCGCGGGCGAGACGCGCGATGGTAAGGCTGGCGCGTGCTCGCCTGCGTCTTATTCACAAGCTTACATGCGAAGCGACACGCCAAGACGCACCGTGCGCGGAACGCCCGGCAAGATGCCGCGCGAACGATCAACGATTGTCAATCGGTCAAAAACGTTATGCGCGCTGGCAAAAATCTCCCATTTGCCCTTGGGAGGGCCATAGCTGAGTGCGAGGTTTGCCGTCGTCCAGCCGGATATGCGTCCGCGCTGGCCGTCGGGCGTCACGGCCAAAAGATTGACGTCATCAGCGAACATTGCTGATTGACCAACGACCTCGATCTGGCCGGTAAAGCCCTGACGGGCAATGCCGACCGCTGCGCTCAACAGAACGCGAGGACTATAGGGAAGCCGGTTGCCCTGCACGTTACGGGCGAGCCCACACGCCACAGGTCCGCTGCCTGTCGCCACCATCGTTCCCACCGCCCCGCCGTCAAGGCACGGTGCCGTGGCGATACGGGTCGATGCATAGCGCGCTGTCGGCACCCAGGTCGCAGCCATACGAGCAAAGAAATCGGTCTCGCTGGTCAGTCCCGCATCCGAACTCGACGCTTTTAACGAGAACTCGCCACCGCGATGCAACGTGCGGCCTGCCGACGTCAACGTGGCCCCGGTTCCCCCGGCGACAGATTGAGGCACAATCTGATTTTCAAAGTCCATCACGAAGAAGGTTGCGTCCGCGTACAGTCCACGAACCAGCGTCCCGCGCATGCCTAGTTCCCAGTTCCAGCTCAACTCTGCGTCGAGATCGACAGAACCTCCGGCGCTTGTGATGACATCTTCCACCCGCGGTGGCGCGAAACCGCGATGGACGCCGCCATAAGCAATGATGCCATCGGCAATATCGAATGTCGCCCCGATCCCGGGGATGATCTTTTGCAACTTGCTTGTGCCGGCGGTCTCGGTCGTCAGCCCGCCCGACGGCCTGCCACCGATCAGAACGTCAATGGGCAAGTTGCGGCGACGAAAATCGATTGCTTCAACCCTCGCGCCCGGGATGATCGCAAGCTTTCCGAACTCAAGTGTGGACTGCACGAATCCCGACCATGCGGACGCATTGCGAAGCTGATTTTCGCGCAGGCCGGCATTGACGCCACTCCCAGCCACTCGGGAAGCGGCGGTGTCGCCGTTTACCTGGCGACGGCGCTGTCGTTCATCATGATAGCGGATGCCGATTTCGGTCTGTCCGCCAAAGCCGAGCCCCAGCCCGTCGCGATGCCCCAGCGAGATTCGCGTTTCGACCCCCCAGGTATCGTAGTTTCGAAGCCTTCCCTCGTTGCCGCACCCGGTCAACAGGTTGGCCATGCCGCCACATAGCGGATCCGACGCATCGGAGGGGCGCTGTGTGGAGTTCGAGGACTGTCGCCACCAGTCGCGATCAAACCGTTGCCAATAAGCCACCGTGCGCAGACTGATTCCAGTAGCGAGTGTCCAGCGATGGGCTGCCGAAAGGCCATAGCGATCAGCAGAAAATGTGTCACTGCCGCGCGGGAACGGATTGCCGCGTGGCGCGGCCGCGAATTCTGCGCGCGTTACCCCTGAATAGGTGATATCTGACCGCTCACGGAACCAACTTGCCTTTACAACTAGCTGCTGATCTGGCGACAAATCCCATTCGCCCTTGGCGAACAGGTCGGTGAACCGGAGCAACTGATTGTCCCTGCTCCCCGCAGCCTGGCGATGATCGGCGGTGACGAAAGCGCGTCCGCCCAGAACCGGCCCGCCGATCTGCGCGTCCGCGCCGAGGCCATTTCGGTTGCCCCCCTGCAGCGACAGCTTGCCCTCGAACGTCTCTGGAGCGCGCGGCGTGATATAGTTGATGACGCCGCCTATCGTCTGCGGTCCGAACCGCACCTGCGAAGCGCCCTTCAAAACTTCGATGCGATCAAACCGGCTCAGCGGCGGATGATAATAGCTGGCGTTGTCGCCATATGGTGCGAAGGCCAGTGGGATCCCGTCTTCGAGTAACAGAACCTTGGAAGACCTAGTCGGGTTCAATCCCCTTATCCCGATGTTGGGCCGCGCCCCCGTCCCCTCCTCGTCCCGTGGAAAGACGCCAGCGACTTGGCGCAACGCATCGTTGACCGTCAGGACGCGGCTCCGATCTAGATCCTCGCGCGTGACAATCGAACCTGAACCCGCGATGTCGAGCAGGCTCTCAGCGTTTCCGATCACGATGATTTCCGGTGCTTTTACGTCGGCGACATTATCGTCGGCGACATTTTGGGCGAGCACCGGCGACGAGATGGTCACAGCGATTGCAGCCAGCGGCACGGCATTTATAAAGTTAACCAACGTACGTCCCCTGAAATTATCTGCGAGTAGTTCGCATTAGCGATTAAAGTCTGTTGCTAAAAAAAGCAAACTGCTTCGCCGGGCGTGTGCGCCAGAGGCCCGGAGGCTTCTCCACGGGCTGCCCTCGGGCCTGCCTTGCGCGTCGGTTGCACCGACGACCGCCGCGACGTTGGCCCCGCCCAGACGTCGCGAGCGATGCCGCATGCCTTGCGGACCGATCGCCCGGGCGGCGCTGAGTACGCACCAGGGGCTCGGGATGAAAATGCGTGGCGAAGGCGTGCGGCCGGTCTGCCCGTTACTGCCTCACCGCGCCGAAGGAGGGGCCCAAGTGTCGGGCGACCGCACGCTCGCGCACTTCGCCAGATAGCCATGACCAGTGCATCGTTGACCAGTTGCGCCGTTATCGCAACGCTCATCGACTAACTGACGATGCAGCGTGAGAACAGGTCGATGACAGCCGCTAAGTACAGCCAGTCTTCGGCGGGTCCAGATATAGGTGAAGTCTGCCACCCGCTTTTTTGTTTCGGGCCGTTGGCGGTTAACTGACAATGAGCACGTTGCCGGCGATGATCGGCGACCGGATGTTCCTCATATTTCTTTCGAACACTATTCAGGACTATAGGGACCCGCCAAAATCTGTTGCAGCAAGCTTATTGAATAGCTGCGACCCTATCCGGGCAAATCGTCGATCCTCCCCACATATTTTATACAAGGCTATGGCCATCGCGCTGAGAGGCCGTTTCGAAAGGGGTTGAGCGGCTGAGGTTCCTGTGATTCCGGGGGTTT
>OFDN01001288.1_pt1 | contig 17123 bp, 18 predicted proteins | sample 1520971 | NCBI WGS metagenome assembly OFDN01 (sample SAMEA94257418, study PRJEB24077) | hot springs metagenome | biome: Aquatic biome; feature: Geographical feature; material: Water | place: India | collected 2012-06-12 | depth 5 m
CCGCCGCCTCCGCCCCCTCCTCCGCCGCCGCCGCCCCCGCCCCCGCCGCCGTCTGCGCCGATCAGCCTGAAGAAGATCAGCCTCGACAAGGGCAATTCCTCGGTCAGCCTCAAGAAGCAGGGCAATTCCTTCGGCGAGATCGTGCTCAACCTCAACTGGACCGCGCGCACCCAGAAGAAGGGCTTCTTCGGCGGCTCGCAGCAGCTCGACCTCGATTTGGGCGTGATCTTCGAGATGGCCGACGGCATGGGCGCAGGCTGCATCCAGGCGCTGGGGCGCAGCTTCGGCTCCTACCACCAGCCGCCCTTCATCGAGCTCTCGGGCGACGACCGCACCGGCGCCGTGGCCGCGGGCGAGACGATCCGCGTCAACGGCCAGTATTTCGACTACATCCGCCGCATCGGCGTCTTCGCCCTGATCTATGAAGGTGCGCCCGACTGGGCCTCGACCGATGGCGTGGTGCGCCTCAACATCCCGGGCCAGCCCGAGATCGAGGTGCGCATGGATGAGGTGAACAGCCGCGAGCGCCTGTGCGGCATCGCGGTGATCGACAATGTCGGCGGCGAGCTCAAGATGAGCCGCCTGATGCGCTTCTACCAGAGCCAGAAGCCCTTCGCCGAGGACATTGGCGTCTATCTGCAATGGCAGCGCGGCAGTAAGGACTAATCAAGCATACCGCCGTATCACGCGGCCAAGGGGATCATATTCGATGTTCAAACATTTCGGCGGTTCGCTGCTGTTCACGGTCGTGGGGCTGGCACTGGGCGGGTATTACGGCTGGGCGCTGACCGGCACGATCGACGGGGTGCTGTCGATGGTGTGGATCTGCGCCGTGCTCGCGGTGCTGGAGGTCTCGCTGTCGTTCGATAACGCCGCGGTCAACGCGAGCGTGCTCAAGGACATGTCGCCGGTCTGGCAGCAGCGCTTCCTGACCTGGGGTATCGCGATCGCGGTGTTCGGGATGCGGATCGTCTTCCCGCTGGTGATCGTGATGATCGCCGCGTCGCTCGGCCCGATCGAGGCGATCAACCTCGCCTTGAATTCGCCGAGCGAATACCAGCGGATCGTCGAGGGCGCGCATGTCGGCCTGATGGGCTTCGGCGGCGCCTTCCTCGGGATGGTCGGCCTCAACTACTTCTTCGACAGCGACAAGGAGATCGACTGGATCGCGGCCATCGAGCGGCCGCTCGCCAAGGTTGCGGACATCGAGGCGGTCTCGATCGGTCTCGTGCTCGCGGGCACCTGGGCGGTTTCGACCGTGCTGCCGGGCGAGGAGGCGCTGACCTTCGTCACCGCCGCCATCGCCGGCCTGCTGACCTATCTCGCGGTCGAGATCGTCAACCACGTGCTCGAACCCCCCACGCCCTCGACCGGCGATGTCGCCAAGGCGGGATTCGGCGCGTTCCTCTATCTCGAAGTGCTCGATGCGAGCTTCAGCTTCGACGGGGTGATCGGCGCCTTCGCGCTCACCAACAACCTCATCATCATCGCCATCGGCCTCGGCATCGGCGCGATGTTCGTGCGTTCGATGACGATCTACCTCGTGCGCGCAGGCACCTTGAGCGAATACCGCTACCTCGAGCACGGGGCGTTCTATGCGATCCTCGCGCTGGCGGTGATCATGTACCTCAACACCTTCATGCACATCTCCGAAGTCATCACCGGCCTGATCGGCGCGGTGCTGATCGGGCTCGCCTTCTGGTCCTCGGTGGCCTGGAACAAGGCGAACCCGGACGGCGAGCCGGAAGGGGACGAAGCCGCCGCCTGAAGGCGCGCGCAAGTTTGAACAGGCGCCAGCAGCCGGGGCGGTCCCGGCTGCCGCCACCACTAGGAAAGGAAGACGTCACATGGCTATTTCGCTGTCGAAGGGTGGCAATATGAGCCTCTCGAAGGAAGCACCCGGTCTCGACCGCATCATGGTCGGCCTGGGCTGGGACGTGCGCGCGACCGACGGTCAGGATTTCGACCTCGACGCCTCGGCCTTCGTCTGCAACGCCGGCGGCAAGGTCCGCAGCGACATGGACTTCTGCTTCTACAACAACAAGAACGTCGCCGGCGGCGCGGTGATCCACCAGGGCGACAACCGCACCGGCGAGGGTGACGGCGACGACGAGCAGATCGAGATCACGCTCTCGAAGCTGCCCGCCGATGTCGACAAGGTCGCGGTGGTCGTGACCATCCACGAAGGCGACAGCAAGGGCCAGACCTTCGGCCAGGTCTCGAACGCCTTCATCCGCCTCGTCGATGCCAACACCAACGCCGAAGTCGTGCGCTACGACCTGTCGGAGGACGCCTCGGTCGAGACCGCGATGATCCTCGGCGAGGTCTATCGCCACGGCGCCGAATGGAAGTTCCGCGCGGTCGGCCAGGGCTTCAAGGGCGGCCTCGGCCCGCTCGCCGGCCACTACGGCGTCAACATCGGCTAATCGGGAGGGCGCGCGGGGGGCGGGATTGCCCGCCTTCCGCGCGCTTCTACGCAATAGGGAACAAGGACAGATGGCGGTTTCGCTCAGCAAGGGCGGCAATGTCTCGCTCTCGAAGGAGGCCCCGGGCCTCAACGCAGTGATTGTCGGGCTCGGCTGGGACGTGCGCAAGACCGACGGCGCGGCCTTCGATCTCGACGCCTCGGCCTTCGTGCTGGGGGAGAACGACAAGGTTCTCTCCGATGCCAATTTCGTGTTCTACAACAACAAGACCTCGCCCGATGGCGCGGTGGTCTACAGCGGCGACAACCGCACCGGCGAGGGCGCGGGCGATGACGAGACGATCCTGATCGATTTCGCCAAGCTGACGCCCGCCGCCAAGAAGGTGGTGATCGCGGTCACCATCCACGAAGGCGAGATCAACGGCCAGAACTTCGGCTCGGTCTCCAACGCCTTCGCGCGCGTGGTCAACCAGGCCGACGGCAAGGAGCTGGCGCGCTACGACCTCTCCGAAGACGCCTCGATGAACGTCGCGATGGTCTTCGTCGAACTCTATCGCGGCCCGGCGGGCGACATCAAGGTCAAGGCGATCGGCGAAGGCTGGCGCAGCGGGCTTGCCGGGCTGGCGGGCGCGATGGGCGTCAATATCGGCTGATCCGGCCCGAGGCCCGCTCTCGTCATGCAAGCCGCCCAGCCCGGACAGCGCGTCCCGATCAGCCCCAAGGCCGATTGCCGCATCCGCATGCGCGGCGGCGAGGCGGCGCGCATCGCCGTCGCCGCGATCGGCCGCGACGCGAGCCAGCGCGGCCGCGTACTCGCCTTCGACCGGGTCGATCCGGGCCATTGGTTCATGGAAGGAATGGCCGAGCTCGAAGGCGATTTCGAGATCGTCGCCTATGTCATGGACGATCGCCACGGCGGGTTCACCAACCACGCCTATCCGTTCGAATTCGAGGTCGACGGCACCATCTGGCAGATGCCGCAGCCGACCGAACAGCTCGCCGCCGTGATCCTCGCCGAGGTCTACACCAGGAACGGCGAGCGCCGGATGAAGCTCTCGAACGAGGGCTTCACCTTCGGGATCGACGCCTATGTGCGCGCGCGCAACATGGGCGGGATCGAGGTGCCCTACCGCAATTCGCCCGGCGTGCCGCTGCCGGGCAATGGCCCCATCCCCCACCCCGACGGGCGCGGGTTCAGCGAGGGGCAGGGGCGGCCCAAGCCGATGCCCGGCCAGCTGATCGGATCGGGCAGCGGGGTGCTGATCGCGCCCGACCTGATCGTCACCAATGCCCACGTGGTCGAGGACGGGCAGAAGTTCGAAGTCGGCCCGGCGCGTGATGCGGGCACGGTGATCGCGGTCGATGCGGGGCACGATCTCGCGCTGCTGCGCTGCCGCACCCACGGCGCGCCGCTGCCCCTGCGGATCGGCTCGCCGCTGTTCCTCGGCGAGGACATCATGGCCGCGGGCTTCCCGCTGATCGACGTGCTGGGGGCCGACCTCAAGGTCACCACCGGCAATGTCTCGGGGCTGACCGGCGGCGGGGGCGACATCGCGCGCTTCCAGTTCTCGGCCCCCATCGGCTCGGGTTCTTCGGGGGGTGCGATCATCGACGAGTTCGGCAATCTGGTCGGCGTCACTTCGGCGAGCCTCGCGCACGAGAACATGCGCAACCGCGGCTCGATCTCGGAGAACGTCAATTTCGGCATCCGCGCGGCGCTGGTCTACGAGATGGCTGCCGCCGCCGGAGCCGACTTGCCGCCACTCGCGATCTCGACCGACAATCTGCGCCGCAATGTCGTCGCGCGGGCGCGCAGCGCGGTGGTCAGCATCCTCGTCCATGCCTGAACGCGAAGCCGCTGCGGGGACGCAGCAGCACACCATGACGGTCGATCTGCCGACGGGCACGCTGGTGCTCAAAGGCGTCGATCCTGCGCGGGTCGCCGACCTTTGCGATTTCGCTGCGCGGGCGAATCCGAAGCGGGGGTTTCTGATCGTCTCCAAGGTGCTCGGGCGTCACCTGCCGACCCCTCCGGAGGCCCTGCGCGCTGCCGCCGATGCGCTTGCGGCCCAAATCCCCGCAATGCCGGAGCCGGTGATGTTCTGTGGCATGGCCGAGACCGCGACGGGCCTCGCCCAGAGCGTCTGGGCGGCATGGCGCGCACGGCACCCCGGCACCACGAGCGCCTATGTCCAGTCGAGTCGCCAGATCGCGCCGGGCGCGCGGGTGCTGTGCCGCTTCGAGGAAGGCCACAGCCACGCCGCCAGCCACATGGTGCAGGTCATGGGCGACATCGAGGCGCTGCTCCCCGCGGTGCGCAGCCTCGTCATCATCGACGACGAATGCAGCACCGGCAGCACTTTCGTCGAGGCCGCCGAGGCGTTGGTCGCATCGCTCCCGCAGATTGAACGCATCGCCTGCGCCAGCCTCACCGACTGGAGCGCTGGCGCCTTCCTCTCGCGGATGCCGCGCCCCGGCAGCGCGCATTCACTGATCGCGGGGACGCTCCACTGGACGCCCGGCGCAGGACAGGCCGCCGCGAGCCTCGCGCCGACCGCGAACCGCCACGGCACCGCGCCTGCCACCGGAATGCGCAGCCGCACCGGCCTCCTCGCGCCCGAGGCCGCCGTCCGCACCCCCGTCACTGCCGCTCCCGGCGAGCGGGTGCTGGTGCTCGGCGATGGCGAGCACGCCTATGAAGCCGTGCTGATCGCCGAGGAAGTCGCCGCCCAAGGCGGCATTGCGGCGATCCAGTCGATCACCCGCACGCCCGCCATGCTCGGCCATGCGATGCAAACCGTCACCACGCTCGAGGACGCCTATGGCTCGGGCGCGACGTGCCATGTCTACAACCTCCTCGCCCACCGCCCGGACCGCATCGTGATCGCCGCCGAGATCGCCGGAGGGCAGGCCGATGCGCTCGCCCGGTGGTGCGCCGAAGCGGGCTCTCCTGTAATGGTCGAGACGCTGTTGTGCCGCTATGGCGGGCCCGCATGACCCGCCCCCTGATCCTCGCAGACCTGGACGACAGCCTGTTCCAGACCCGCCCCAAATGCGGCGACTGGGCCGAGAGCGACCTCAGGCTGATGAGCCGCCTCGCCGACGGCAGCCCGAGCGGCTACGCCACCCCGTCGCAGCAGGCGCTGCTCGGCTGGCTGGCGCATGGCGAGCTGGTGCCGGTCACCGCCCGCGCGCGCGACGTGCTCGCGCGGGTCGACATTGCCCAGGCCCCGGCGATCTGCGCCAATGGCGGGTGCATCCTTCTGGCGGACGGCACGCCCGATCCGGTCTGGCACGCGCGCCTTGCCGCCGAGGCGCAGCGCGCCGAGGCGCCTGCGGCGCTCTATCCCGCACTCACCCACGGGCTCGGCGCGGAATACCGCCACTGGATGGTGAGCGAGGACGGCCTCGACCTCTATATCGTCATCAAGAGCAACACCTGCGATGTTCCCGCCCTCACCGCGCTCGCCGAAGCCCTGCGCGCGCGGCTCCCCCAAGGCTGGCGCATCCACGCCAACGGCAACAACCTCGCCTTCCTCCCCCCGTGGCTGAGCAAGCGCGCGGCGGTGCGTTACATGCTTGATCGGGTGCGTGCCGAAGCCGCCGGGCGGCTCGTGGTCGGCATCGGCGACTCCTGGTCGGACGCGGGCTTCCTCGACCTTTGCGACATGGCGATGATCCCCACCGCCGCGCAGCTGTGGCAGCACATCGCGCGCGGGCACGACTGGATCGACGGATGACGCCCTTCCACGGCTCCTACGCCCCCGAGGACGTGACCTTCCTCCTCAAGCCCGCGGAGGTGGCGCTGACCGACGTGGCGGAGAAGGAGGCGCTGATCCAGACGGGCGCGCGGCACTATTCGGAAATGCTGTCCGAGGAACGCCTGCCCGATGCGCGCTACCTCGCGCTCTACGAGGCGGCGCTGGCGCGCAATGCGGGGCGATTGAAGGCCGATATCGCGGCGCTGGCCGAGGCGATCACCGCGCGCCCCGAGACCGCGACAAGCTGCACCATCATCTCGCTCGCCCGCGCGGGCACGCCCATCGGGGTGCTGCTGCGCCGGGCGCTGGCGGCGCGGGGCGTGGACGTGGCGCACTACTCGGTCAGCATCATCCGCGGGCGCGGGATCGACCGCGTCGCGCTCGCCCATATCGCCGCCGCGCGCGGGACGGCGGACGCGGTCTTCGTCGACGGCTGGACCGGCAAGGGCGCGATCACGCAGGAGCTCGAGGCGAGCCTTGCCGATGGCAGCACCGGCTTTGCCCCCTTCCTCGCGGTGGTCGCGGACCCCGCTGGCTGCGCCAGTCTTGCCGCCACTTCCGAGGACTACCTCATCCCCTCGGGCATCCTCGGCGCAATCGCTTCGGGGCTGGTCAGCCGCTCGGTGCTTAGCGCAGAACTGGTTGGCGCGGGCGAGTTCCACGCCTGCCGCCACCTCGCCGAGCACGCCCACGATGACCGCAGCCGCGCCTTCATCGCCGCGGTCGAGGCCGCCACGCCCTCGCAGGCCAAGCACCCCGGCTGGAGCCCCGCCAGCGCCGCCGCCAGCCGCAAGGCCTGCGCCGCGCTGGTCGAAGGCCTGATGGCCGAATTCGCCGTCAGCAACGTGAACCGCATCAAGCCCGGCATCGCCGAGGCGACGCGCGCCGTCCTGCGCCGCCTGCCGCAAGGCGTGTTCGTGCGCGATCTGGCCGACCCGGAAGTGGCCCATTTGCTGCACCTCGCACAGCTATCGCAGGTTGCCGTCGAGCAGCGGGAACTAGGCAACTATCGCGCCGTAACATTGATTGCGAAAGCTGGAGGCGCTGAATGACGAAAGCGGTGGAGCTTGGCGCAACGCTCTACATTCCGGTGCAGCACCCCCGGCTCGCGGAAGTGCTTGCCGGAGCCAACCCCGATCTGCGCTCGGTGGTGATCTGCCTCGAGGATTCGCTCCACGAGACCGAGGTCGGCGCCGCGCAGGAGGTGTTCCGCGCCACCTTGCGGGCGCTGGGATCGGCCCCGCCGCGGCTCATCGCCTATGCCCGCCCGCGCGGGCCGGAGATGCTCGGCTGGATGCTCGCCCAGCCGGGGATCGAGCGGCTGGCGGGTTTCGTCCTCCCCAAGATCACCACCGCAAATCTTGCCGACTGGCTGGCGCGGCTCGATAGCCCCGGCCACGGCATCATGCCCACGATCGAGAGCGCCGAGGCCTTCGACCGTGCGGCGATGGTGCGGATGGCTCGCGCCCTCGCCCCTCTCGGCGAGCGCGTCCATGCGGTGCGGATCGGCGGGAACGACATCCTGAACCAATTGGGCGTGCGCCGCTCGCGCGAGCGGACCGCCTATGACACCCCGCTCGGCCTCGCCATCGCCACCATGGCCAGCGTGTTCCTGCCCGAGGGCCTCGCGCTCTCGGCCCCGGTGTTCGAGCACTATGCCCTGACCGATACCCTGCGCGAGGAGGTCGCGCGCGATGTCGAGCACGGGCTGCTCACCAAGACCGCGATCCATCCCAGCCAGGTGCCGATCATCCACGATGTGCTGCGTCCGGCCCCTGTCGAGGTGGAGGAAGCGCGCGCGATTCTCGCCGCCGAAGCGCGCGCGGTGTTCGGGCACGGCGGCTCGATGCTCGAGCCCACCACCCATGCCCGCTGGGCGCAAGGCGTGCTCGACCGCGCGCAGGTCCACGCACCGCGCGCCGCGCCCGGTCGCCCGCAGGCACCCACGCGGGTCGCCTGACGCTCCGGCCGATGCCCACGACATCCAAGCGCCGCCGCGCGGAGCTGGCCGGACAGGCGGCGAAGTTCGTCGCCGAGCTGCTGCTGATCGAACCCTTGAGCCCCGCCTTCGACCACAAGCTCGAGGGGCTCGAGGCGCTGGGCCGCGACACCATTGCGGCGGCCTCGGCGCGTCATGCCGGGAGCCTCGCTCATGTCGCGCCGCCCCCCACCACGGGCATAGCGCAGGCCACCGCCGCGCTGCGCAGCATCGCCACGGCGCTCGAACCGCTGCGGGACGGCAACCTTGCGCCTGCCACCAGGCGCCGCTTCGGGCTGTTTGCGAGCCCTGCCGACCCGGCCGGCTATTTCCGCCGCTACACCGCCGCGCAGGGCGAGATCGAGGCCGCGCTCTCGTCCCTCACCCGCGAGCGCGATGCCCTGCTGCGCGCCAATATCGGCCTCGAAGCCGAGGAGGCGTCGCTGCGCCCGCTGGTCGCCGCGCTGGAGGAACACGCGCTGTTCGCCGAGGAGGTCGCGCTCACCCTCGAGGCGCGCGCCGCCGCCATCGCGCCGCGCGAGCCGATGAAGGCGCGCCGCCTCACCGCCGATGCGCTCCACACCGTGCGCACCCGCGCGCGCGACATTGCCGAGGCGCGCGCGCTCGCCACCCAGGCGCTCGCCGCGCGCGAGGTCATCGCCGCCACCAACGCGCAGCTGATCGCGGCCATCGAGCAGGCCACCGCGACCATGCTGATGGTGCTGCGCACTGCGATGGAAGCCGCGCGGCTGATGTCCCGGCAGGAACTGGTGCTCGACCGGATCGCCGGGCTCAACCGCGCAGCGAGCAACCTCATCAGCGACGAGGGCGCTCCCGCTGGCGACAAGGCGCAGGCGCTCCAGGCCGCCTTCGCGCGGCTTTACGACGCGCTCGACCGGCTGGAGAGCGAGCGCACGGCGATTCCCCCGCTTCCACCGCGCTGAAACAGGGTCTAAAGCGTCTGCCCGGCCCATCTTGCGGGCCGTTCGCAACGGGAAGCTCCGTGGGTCTGTTCGATTCGCTCAGGAAGATGTTCGCCGCGCCCGAGCCGGAGGCAGGCACCGCGCCTGCCCCGTCCGCGCCGCCGGCGCCTCCCCACGGGGTCGACTATGACGACGACCGCGTGCCGGCACCCGCGCGCAAGAAGATCGACGCCATCCTCGCCGCGCTCGAGGAGGTGGGCGCGATGATGGACCGCGAACAGGTGCAGGCCGTCAGCCGCACCGAGATCGAGCTGATGCGCGACGAACACCTGCCCAAGCTGGTCAAGAGCTACATCGACATCCCGCCCGCGCACCGCGCCGAGATCTTCCGGAAGACTGGCAAGTCGGCGAGCTTCATCCTCGAAGAGAGCCTCGACACGATGAAGGGGCGGATCGACGAGATCGCCCGCAACCTCGCGCAGCACGATCTCGACGCCTTTTCGAGCAACGCGGCCTTCATCAGCCGCCGCTACAGCGACGGCGATCCGTTCCGGTAATCTACGCCCAATCACCAAGCAGCGGGGTGAACTCGTCCACCCGGATCAGCTGCCACACCCCGCCGGTGAGATAGGGATCGCCCGACAGGATCGCGCGCGCCCCGGCCTCGTCCTCGGCCTTCACGATCAGGAGCGAGCCGATGATCAGCCCGTCGGCGCGCTTCAAAGGCCCGACGATCACGAAATGATCGGCATTGGCGTGGATGAATTCGAGATGCGCGGGCCGGTGGATCGCGCGCAGGCGCCCGCCGTCTTCGCCGTCGCGGCAGTGGAAGCAGAACATCCGCATGCGTGTGGCCCCGTTGATCAGCACCCGACGCTAACCGCAAGCCACGCGTGCGGCAAGGACACCCGTTGCAAAGACCGCGCTTGAAGCGCAGCCTCGCGGAGTCCAGAGGGCCGCCTTGTCCTCTCGAATCGTTTCAGGTGAAACCAGATGGCCGATTTCTCCGCCCCCCCAGCAATCGACCGCACCGACCTGCGCCGCGCCTATCGTCAGGACGAGGAAGCCTGCATCGCCGAGCGGCTGGAGCAGGCCGCTCCGGCGGCGAAGGTCCACACGGCGGCGGCGCGACTGGCGATCGACCTGATCGAGGGCGCGCGCGGCAAGAAGGCCTCCGGGATCGACGCCTTCCTCCAGCAATACGGCCTCGACACCGAGGAAGGCATCGCGCTGATGTGCCTTGCCGAGGCGCTGCTGCGCGTGCCCGATGCGGCGACCGCCGACGCGCTCATCAAGGACAAGATCGGCCAGATCGACTGGGGCGAGCATCTCGGCGAGAGCAGTTCCACCTTCGTCAACGCGGCGACCTTCTCGCTGATGCTGACCGGCGAAGTGCTCGATCCGCCCGATGCGCGGCAGAAGGGGCTCGGGAGCGCCTTCCGCCGCGCGATGAACCGGCTGGGCGAGCCGGTGATCCGCACCGCGACCGGGCAGGCGATGAAGATTCTGGGCGGCCAGTTCGTGTTCGGCCGCACCATCGACGAGGCGCTGAAGCGCGCCGCGCCCGAACGCGCGCGGGGGATCACCCACTCCTTCGACATGCTCGGCGAGGCGGCGATGACCTTTGCCGATGCGGAGAAATACCGGCTGAGCTACGAGGCGGCGCTGGTGCGGCTGGCGCGCGAGGCGGGGGCGGGGGTCGCGGGCTCGCCGGGGATTTCGGTGAAGCTCTCTGCGCTCCACCCGAAATACAATTTCTTCCATGCGGACGAGGCAAGGGCGGCGATGATCCCGGTGATCCGCGACCTCGCGCTGCGCGCGCGGGACGCCGACATCCACTTCACCATCGACGCCGAGGAGGCCGAGCGCCTCGAACTCAGCATGGACATCATCGAAGCCCTTGTGGCCGATGACGAGCTGTTCCGCCGCCCGGATGGCAGCCGGTGGGAGGGCTTCGGCCTCGCCATTCAGGCCTATTCCAAGCGCGGGCTGTGGGTGTGCGACTGGGCGGGCAAGCTCGCCCGCAGGCATGGCCGCAAGCTGTTCGTTCGGCTGGTCAAGGGCGCCTATTGGGACAGCGAGGTGAAGTTGTCGCAGGTGGGCGGATATGCCGACTACCCGGTCTTCACCCGCAAGGTCGCGACCGACGTCAGCTACCTCGGCTGCGCCGCGCGGCTGTTCGAGCACGCCGACGTGATCCGCCCGGCCTTCGCCACGCACAACGCCTATACCATCGGCGCGATCAAGCACCTCAGCGAAGGCCGTCCCTTCGAATTCCAGCGCCTCCACGGCATGGGCGAGGAGGTCTACGACGCGCTCCACGCGCTCGAGGGCAACCAGAGGACGCCGGTGCGCATCTATGCGCCCGTCGGCGGGCACAAGGAACTGCTCGCCTATCTGGTGCGCCGCCTGCTCGAGAACGGCGCCAACACCAGCTTCGTCAACCGCATGGGCGATGCGGATATTCCGGCGGAAGAGCTGGTGGGCGATCCGGTGGCGGAACTCGCCGCCATGAACCCGCGCCGCAATCCGGCGATCCCGCTGCCGGGGGCGATCTTCGGCGCGAGGAAGAACAGCGCGGGCGTCGATCTCAGCGATCCGCTGGTGCGGGGGCCGCTGCTGGAGCAACTGCGCGCGCTGGAGGCCCGCCAGTGGTCCGCCGAGCCGACCTTCGGGGGCACCGGGCCGCTCGCCGATGTGACCGCGCCGCATGACCCCTCGCGCATCGTCGGCACCCGCCGCGATGCGACCGCGGAGGAGGTCGAGGCCGCCTTCACCCGTGCCGCACAAATCCAGCCCGGCTGGGACGCGCTGGGCGGTGAAGCCCGCGCGCTGCTGCTCGAGAACGCCGCCGACCTGTTCGAGGCGCATACGCCTGAATTCCTCAGCCTTTGTCAGCGCGAGGCGGGCAAGACGCTGCTCGATTCCGTGCTCGAACTGCGCGAGGCGGTCGATTTCCTGCTCTACTACGCCGCCGAGGCGCGCCGGCAGTTTGCCGCGCCCGTGATGCTCCCGGGGCCGACGGGGGAGGAGAACAGCCTCACCCTCCACGGCCGCGGCATCTTCGCGACGATCAGCCCGTGGAACTTCCCGCTGGCGATCTTCATCGGCATGGCTTCGGCCGCGCTTGCCGCGGGCAATTCCGTGATCGCCAAGCCCGCCGAGCAGACCCCGCTGATCGCCGCGCTGGCGGTGAAGCTGTGCCACGAGGCGGGCATCCCGCCCGAGGCGCTGCAACTCCTCCCCGGTGCGGGCGAGGTGGGCCAGCTGATCACCGCGAACCCCTTGCTGGCAGGCGTCGCCTTCACCGGATCGACCGACACTGCGCGCGCCATCAACCGGGCGCTGGCGATGCGCGACGGGCCGATCGCCACGCTGATCGCCGAGACCGGCGGGCAGAACGCGATGATCGTCGATTCCTCCGCGCTCCCCGAACAGGTGGTGCGCGACGTGCTGGGGAGCGCCTTCCAGAGCGCAGGCCAGCGCTGCTCGGCGCTGCGGGTGCTCTATGTGCAGGAGGACATCGCGGACGGCGTGCTGGAGATGATCCGCGGCGGGTTCGAGGCATTGAAGGTGGGCGACCCCGCCGACCTCGCCACCGATGTCGGCCCGGTGATCGACGCCGAGGCCAAGGCGCTGCTGGAAGCGCACGTGGCCGATTGCACCGCCAAGGGCCTCAAGGTGGAGCGCCTGTCCGGCACCCCCGCAACCGGGCACTTCGTGGCGCCGACCATCATCGAGATCGGTTCGATCCGCGACCTCGCGCGCGAGAATTTCGGCCCCGTGCTGCACGTGGTGCGCTTCAAGGCGGGCGAACTCGGCAAGGTAGTCGACGACATCAACGCCACCGGTTTCGGCCTCACGCTTGGCCTCCACAGCCGCATCGCCGAGACGCGGCGCTTCGTGCAGGGCCGCGCGCGGGTCGGCAATTTCTACGTCAACCGCAACCAGATCGGCGCGGTGGTCGAGAGCCAGCCCTTCGGCGGCGAGGGCCTGTCGGGCACCGGCCCCAAGGCGGGCGGCCCGCACTACCTCGCGCGCTTCGCCACCGAGCGGGTGGTGTGCATCGACACAACCGCTGCGGGCGGCAATGCGAGCCTGCTGGCGGCGGGCTAGGCGGCAATGAAAGCGACCCTCTTCACGATCGTCAGCGAGTTCGACGGCACAACAAGCGTGATGCAGGTGTCGGCGCCGGGAGTGGAGGCGGCGGCGGAGGCATGGGCGCGCCAGCTTGGGGCCGACATGCCGTTCGGACCATCGTCCGAACGCGTTGCCGAGGCCGTCGAGGCTAGCCTCCGGACCCTCCCTCCTACTCCGGTCGCGGGTGTGGTGGGGGTGTGGTGCCTATCGGCCTTGTGCGATGATCAGCTGTGCCTTGCCCACATCGTCGAAACGAAACTGCCTTAGACCGCCCGCGTCAACCTAATGTCGATCTCGCGGCTCACGTAGGTCCATTCCTCGCTCGCCCTGAGGCGCACCAGCAGTTCGTCGAACAGCCCCTCGTGTTCGGGGGCGAATTCGAACCAGGTGAGGAAGTCGAAGGGCTCGCCCAAGTCGCGGCCGTGGTGGAGGCGGCGGGCGATCTGCGGCAGGTACTCCATCCCGATGCTCGTATGCCGCGACTGCTCCTCGTAAATCCGGCGACGTTCGTCCTGCGCCAGCGCCCACCACGCCTCGCTCTTCGAGATCGGGATCAGCGCCGCGCGCCGCGCCTCGCCGCGCCCGAGCGGACTGCCGCGCGCCGAAAGCTCGGAGAACTCCTCGCGCAAGGTGTAGCGCAGGTGGCTGGCGACCCCGCACAGGCTCCACACCGGCGCGGGCGCCTCGGCAAACCCGCCCTGCCGCACGGTCAGCCCATCAACCTCGGGCAGGCTCTCCCCTGCAAGGGTGGTCATCCCCGTCACCGCCCAGTCACCCCGGGCCCCGCCGTCGAAGGCAAAGAGAACGCGCGCGCCATATGTCATGCGCCGATGATGCGACGAACCGCGCGCCCGCCTCTATCGAATTAGCGCGGCGGCGCTTACCTTGCGCCCATGCCCGACGCCGCCTCCCCGCCTGCCAGCCTCAAGGTCGCGAGCTACAACATCCACAAGGGGATCGGCACCGACCGCCGCCGCGATCCGGCGCGCATCCTCAACGTCCTGAACGAGGTCGGCGCGGACATCGTCTGCCTTCAGGAGGCGGACCTGCGCTTCGGCACCCGCGCCGCGGTGCTGCCGCGCTTCCTGATCGAGAGCCACACCGACTACGTCCCCGTCCCGCTCGACGTGCAGACGGATTCGATGGGCTGGCACGGCAACGCGATCCTCGTGCGGCGCGGGATCGACGTCGAGAGCCACGACATCCTCCACATCCCCTGCCTCGAGCCGAGGGGCGTGGTGACGGCAAGGCTGCGGGTGGGCGGGACGGCGCTGACCGTCTTCGGAATGCACCTCGACCTCTCGGGCCTGTGGCGCGTGCGGCAGGCCCGCACCATCGCCGCACTGGGCGAGGCGGCACGTGAGCAAGGCCCGGTGGTGCTGATGGGCGACCTCAACGAATGGCGCGCCGTCTCAGGGTGTTTTCGCGAGTTCGGGCGGCACTTCACCCTGCTCGACCCCGGGCCGAGCTTCCCGAGCCGCAGGCCTTTGGGGCGGCTCGACCGGATCATGCATTGCGAGGCGCTGAGGGCGATGGACTGCGGCGTCCACCGCAGCGCGCTCGCGGCGAGCGCGTCCGATCACCTTCCGGTGTGGGCGGAGTTTTTATCGGGGTGAGGGGCGGATGGCTGCTTTCGGGCGAAAGGCACGATGCGCTGAATGACCGGGAGTGGGTGGTTTCCGGAAGGGCGGCTTTTTCCTTCTTCCTCGCGAGCTGGACCTTTAGGGTCCATCATGCGGGGAGCGATCGGGACACGTCAGGTTAACGGTCCCGAGCTCGAAGTCGTGGTTGCTTGGCATGCAATACTTGATCGTCTCCATGCCCCTGACGTGCGAAACAGCACCGCACATCATTTGCATGAAAGGCTCTCGTTCAGGAACCGCCTCAGAACATTGCTCAGGGGCGAGGAGTGTTCGGCCTTCGGGCGCGCCCGCAGCCACTTGGCAATGTCTTCCGCAGTCAGCTGGGACGAGCCCGTCGTCGGCCGACACGAAGACGGCGCACGCCCCTTCGCACGCTCGGCGTCGTCGGCGGCCTGCGCGGCTACCAACGCGCTCACGAGGTCGCGATGCAGAGCCCTGAGCTTTTCGCCTTGGGGATCATGATTGCCAGGCTTGCCGATCGCGCTGTCCCGTGCAAGCCACGCGCCAAGGGTCAGCGTGTCGGCGGACGCTGCGAAAGCGACCTGATCCAATGCGCAGGAGGGGATTGCACAAAGGCCCAGAAACAGGGGAAGAACGAACTTGTTCATGGGAAAATGCCTTTTCGTTTTGTCTTGATGGAGGGATCAAAAGGCGGCGCGGTGCGTGCCGGCCTCCGTGACAATTTTAGTCAATTTGCTGCCGCCGCTTTCTGCGCAGGAAAACGCAGCTCCAGCCACGAGAGCCAGTCTGCCTGCAGCGCAGCGACGGTTGCCGGGAGCAGACCCTTGCCTTCCGGGCTGGCAAGCCATTCTTCGATGGTTTGCCCCCGGCCAAAGGCGGCGCCGATCCGCGCGAAGACGGAGGGGTCGCCAGTACGCTCGGCCAGATATTCGGCCAGCATGGTTGACTGCAGGTAGTAGAGAATCGCCGTTTCCGCGAACTTCTCGGCCTCCGGGCCGGAACTGGCGCGGATGACGATCCCATTCTGTGGCAAGGACCCCGGCTCCCTCCTCAATTCGCTCAACATCGCTTGGCCGCGGGCAACGCCGGGGTGGTTCGATGCGAAAAAGCGCGGAAGGTCGACAAGCGTATTCGCAGTTGGATCGGCCAGCTGGTTGTCCGCCCGCAGCTTGAGGTAACGCTCGCCAAATTGCTGGATCCGGCCGTTGGTGAAAGCATCGCTCTCCATCAAGACGGCGGCTGTTTCGTCCATCCAGTCCGGACCCGGCGCACCATAGTGACCGCCAGCGACGGTAAGGCCCGGCCAGAATGCTTCGGCATACCAGATGTGGCCAAGCTCATGCGGGATAGCGCCCGCCTCTTGTCCTGCAGGTGTCGGCTTGTCGGTAATCTGCGCAATTGCTTGCTGCACTGCCGATTCGCGCACCTCACTCGGGGCGCCCGCCATCTGCGCCTCGATCGCGCGCCGCAATGATGCTTCGATCTGCAAACGGTGACCTGCCGGTGAAAGCCACGGTAGCACGGCCACGAAGCCAGCTTTTTTCAGATCGGCAAATGCATCGCCCACCACCTTGCCGTCGTTCGTGTCGATCACGGCGAAGCGGCCAGGCTGCTGTTTGAAACGCGCTTGGAAGCGCTGCGCTCCTGAATCAGCATGGGACAAAAGTTCGCGTGCGCGCGACAGATCGTCCGATATTACGATCCCATACTCCGATGCCGCGCAAGCGCGACCGCTTGCGACCGGGGCAGCCAAGGCGCAAAGATCGGCTGTGGACGACCCCGGTGCGGACAAAGCGAGCGCCGCAAACGCGGAAACTGTCAACATCATGTTCACTCCAATCAATTTCCGGACTCCCCAGCGAAAACAGGATGGCGATTCGAAAAAGGGGCATTCTCGCGGCGCTAGGGATCAGGGACCTGACCTGCAGTTCACCACCGCAGGTTCCTGATGGCCGGCAGATAGGCGGTGATCGTAGCCCGGCTATGTCACGGCGGTTTCAGGCATGGTTATGCGGTCGCTACATTTCCGATAACCGGCACTGCTCTTGGAACCTCGTGGATGCCTCGATCTGATCACGCCGGACGCGATAAGCACGGCAAGTTGCATGAGGGTGCGAAGCGTTCGCCTGCGCCATTTGACTTTCTGTCCTGATCTCTGGCTCGCTCGTTATGTCAGTCACCCAAGCGCGCAGCACAGAAGCAATCGAAAACAATGACAGCGTCCGCTCCGGGGTCGATGCACGAACCCGCTTCGCGGGAGGGGCGCTGGCGGCGAGGGTGATGTAGAACGAC
>OFDN01001291.1_pt1 | contig 17087 bp, 10 predicted proteins | sample 1520971 | NCBI WGS metagenome assembly OFDN01 (sample SAMEA94257418, study PRJEB24077) | hot springs metagenome | biome: Aquatic biome; feature: Geographical feature; material: Water | place: India | collected 2012-06-12 | depth 5 m
TGATACTATTAAGGAGAAAATATTTCAGCCTTTTTTTACTACCAAACCAACAGGTCAGGGTACGGGATTGGGGTTGAGTTTGAGCTATGATATAGTGAAAGCGCATAATGGAGAGTTGAAAGTAGAATCCCAAGAAGGATTGGGAACATGCTTCACCATTATATTACCTATGAATCAATAATATGGTTAAAAAAATTATACTGTTTTTGTGTTTTTATGGAATAGGATGGCCATTATTTAGCCAAAGTTCACCCATTGAAATTACTACTGAACTCGCAGGAGCTAAAGATGATTCATCGAAAGTCTTAGTATTAGATAAGATTGTTACTTTTTATCGGGAGCGAGATCGGGATTCTGCTCTTAAATATATTAATCAGGCTATTGCTATTTGTGAAAACAATAATCAACTTTTAATGAAGTTGAGATTTAAGAATCAGTTGGCCAATCAATTATTAGGTAAACAGCAATTTGCTTCGGGGTATTCATTACTCAACTCCCTTCTCAATGAAGCAAAAATGGTAGATCAAAAAAATAGCAGATGGTTATTTTATCCTGATCAATCTCTTTTATCTAATATCAATTCAATACTTGCAGGCGTGCATTATAATTTACAAATCTTAATGCAGCAAACATCCAACTGGAAGGAGTGTGAATACCATTTAAGCCTTGTAAGTCAATATGCAGAATCTTTATCAGAAGCAGAAAAAAATTCATTGAATAGTAGAGTAATTACAGGAAGGGCATATGCGTATTTACGTCGGGAAAAATTAGACTCTGCGTTAATGTTACTGCAATCTGCTGAGAAAAATCATGATTTTGCTGAAGTATTTAAACCATTTTTTCATATGGTGTATGGTTCTGTATATGTTGCAAGAATGGATTATAGTAATGCTAAGAATTATTTGTTACTAGCCATTTTGAAATCAAATTCTCATAATGTTTTTACAAGAAGTGCTTTTAAAGTATCGCAGGTGTATCGATATACCAATAAAATTGATTCCGCGTTTTATTTCGCCAAAATGCTGTTAGATACCTTAAAAATTTTTGGTTCTGCCAATTATGAAGTGGATTTGGGAGTTGCCTATAAAAATATGTACCAATGTTTTTTGGCGATGAATAAGACCGATAGTGCATTTAAATACGCCCAATTGGCACTACATGCAAATGATAGTTTATCCGCTCTTCGTCTTAAGAATTTGAGTGAATTTCAACAACTCTCATTTGCAGAGCAAAAGAGATTGGAAGGGATTGAAACGGAACGCAAAAATAAAACCGTTCGATGGACGGCCTACCTATTTATTACTTTTTCTGCATTGATCGGATTCATTGCCATTATGTTGTTTAGAAATGCAAGGCTGAGAAAAAAAACAAATGCTATACTCCTTCAAGAAAAGAAAACCTTAGAGATAACATTAGAACAGCTAAAATCTACTCAGGTGCAACTGGTTCAATCAGAAAAGATGGCTAGCCTTGGTGAGCTTACAGCGGGTATTGCTCATGAGATTCAAAACCCTCTGAACTTCGTCAATAATTTTTCCGAAGTCAGCAACGAGTTGATAGATGAAATGAAAACAGAATTAGATAAAGGAGAGATTGCTACTGCTAAAGAAATAGCAAAAGATGTAAAGCAAAACTTAGAAAAAATTACCCATCACGGCAAAAGAGCCGATAGTATTGTAAAAGGCATGTTACAACACAGCAGAAGCAGTACCGGACAAAAAGAACTCACAGATATCAATGCACTCTGTGATGAATATTTACGATTAGCTTATCATGGTATTCGTGCCAAGGATAGTAGTTTCAATGTGACACTGGAAACCGATTTTGATGCAACTGTTGGACAAGTAATGATACAGCCACAGGAAATAGGAAGGGTAGTACTCAATTTGATTAATAATGCTTTGTACGCTGTAGGGGATAAAAAGAAAATAATTACGGGGGAGTATAGTCCTATAGTCAAAATTATCACGAAAAGAAAAGATAAGCACATAGAGATCACTGTAGAAGATAATGGTTTGGGAATTCCCGAATCGATAAAAGAAAAGATTTTCCAGCCCTTTTTTACCACTAAGCCAACAGGACAAGGGACGGGATTGGGATTGAGCTTGAGTTATGATATAGTGAAAGCGCATGGCGGTGAGTTGAAAGTAGAGACGAAGGAAAATACCGGTACCATTTTTACAATTAACATTCCAAAAAGTTAAGATGAATAAGAAAACAGTACTGAAATTAGCTTTCTTGCTGCTACTCCCACTTATTGCTAAAACACAATCAAAGCGCATTGAACTGGACAGCATGTATACTGCTTTGAAAACAGCGCCCAATGACAGTGTAAAAATGCGTGTGCTCGGTACTTTAAAGACTTTTTTTATGGAGAAAGACCGAGACAGCGCTCTGTTCTATACAGAGCAGGGACTGACTCTTGCCAATAAGTTGAAACAACCTCTTTGGATGGTAGATTTCTTACTTAGTAAAGCCTACCTCTTGCAAAAACAGGGGAATCTTCCATTGGCTTTTAAGCTGATCAATGAGTCAATGTCTATTACACAGGATGAAAGAACTGAAAAAAATATATATTCTTCTGCTAAGACAAGGGACAGTTTTGATCCGCATAAATATCGCCTCGATTTAATTGCAAACGCCTACCATCTACTAGGTAATACGTATAGCCAAGCAGGTAATAAAGAAAAAGCTATTGCTAGCTTCAAAGAAGTTATACGCATTGCGGAACAAACCAAAAATGAAAGATCTATTGTAAATCCGAATATGAACATCGGCGCGATTTACTATGATTTGAACAAGCTGGATTCTGCTATGCATTATTCTAGGAAGGCAATCTGGCATTCCAATAATAGCGGCTATATAACCTACCAGGGTAACATGTTAAGAACAGTTGCGAATGTCTTTTTCAAACAAAAGCAAATAGATTCCGCTAAGTATTACTATTGGAAATCATTGAGCGTAGGCAGGGAACACGAAAATCTTGCAGGTATAATATCTACAATCCTTTCGTTGGCACAATTATACGAAAGCACTGCAAATAACGACTCTATGTATTATTATGCAAACCTGGGATACAGGATGGCTTCTAGCTTAAAAGTTGGTTCTCAGATTGCCACTTTTGCTGAACTGGTTTCGAAGACTTTTAAAAATAGGGGAGTAACAGATAGCGCTTTGGCCTACCTATTTATTTCAAAGCAAATAGCAGATAGCATATATAAAGTAAGAACAGAAAAACTAACGGAGTTTCAGAATCTGGCTTTTGAAGAGCAGCTGCGGCTGGAGAAAAAGGTACAGGATAATATAGTCTATAAAAATAAAATCAGAACCATTGGGTTGTTTAGCGGGCTTAGCCTACTTACAATAATTGTCCTAATATTTTATCGTAACAACCGGCAAAAGCAAAAAGCTAACCATATTTTACAAAAAACGCTTGCTGATTTACAGTCGGCTCAATCTCAATTGATCCAATCAGAAAAAATGGCATCTCTTGGAGAACTTACAGCAGGCATCGCTCATGAAATTCAAAATCCCTTAAACTTTGTAAACAACTTTTCTGATGTCAGCAATGAGTTGATAGATGAAATGAAAACAGAATTAGATAAAGGTGAAATTATTGCTGCTAAAGAAACAGCTGAAGACATCAGACAAAATCTTGAAAAGATTAATCACCATGGTAAAAGAGCTGATGCTATTGTAAAAGGTATGTTACAACATAGCAGAACCAATTCAGGTAAAAAAGAACCTACTGATATCAATGCATTATGTGATGAATATTTACGATTGGCTTATCATGGATTAAGAGCGAAGGATAAAAGCTTCAATGCAAAATTTGAAACAAACTTAGATCCGAACGTAGGATTGCTTGATATTATACCACAAGATATAGGCCGAGTTCTTTTGAATTTGATCAATAATGCTTTCTATGCAACCAATGAACGTCAAAAGAAAGGCGAACCTGACTATGAACCCTTGGTAATGGTTGAGACCAAGAAGTTGAAAGATCATGTTGGTATTACTGTAACAGATAATGGGATGGGTATACCAGATGTAATAAAGGAAAAGATATTTCAGCCTTTTTTTACAACCAGGCCAACAGGGCAAGGTACCGGATTAGGCCTTAGTTTAAGTTATGATATCATAAAGGCTCATGATGGTTCTATAAAAGTTGAATCATCGCAAGGAAAGGGATCAAGTTTTAGGATTTTAATTCCTTCTTAAGCATTCAAAATTAGACAATTGTAAATAGAAATATTATCTTTTACGTAAACCAAACTAAACCCCTAAGTCATGCTTAAAAGACAATCTCTACCCCTAACAGATTTTCTTCAAAATCTGGACACTTTTGACATTGTTATTATGCAAGGTCTGCTAGTAACAAGTAAAGAAGCTCAAACTATTACAAATTCAAACTGGTCGCATGCAGGAATGGTTGTGGTTGCCAAGGATATTCAGTTAGAAGGCGTAGATCCAGAAGCAAGATTGTATTGGGAAGCCAATACAGCTGATACTGCCACTGATCTTTTATCAAATACAATCAAAGCAGGCCCGCAATTGGTTTATCTGAAAGATCGGATTCAGCATAATTTTTGGATAAAGTATGACGGCGCTTACATGGCGAGGAAACTCATGATTACACGAACCCCTGAAATGTTTACACAGTTAAAGTCTGCTATCGATGGGGCAAAAAATGGTACACTACCATATTCTGGTAATGATCAGACAACTGAACTCACGAATTTTTTACAGGGACGTTTTTATAACCTACCATCAACTCCTGGACAGTTCGCATGTAGCCAGCTGGTAGCCTATACCTATATGGAGCTTGGATTACTTTCAAAATACAATGTAAGTAATAGTTACGTACCGGCTGATTTTACCGAAGATGTAGATGTGTCTCTTCTGAAAGGGGCCTGGCTGGGTCGTGAAATCTATCTTGATACCAACACTATCGATCCTGCACCTGCAGGATATCAACCAGGTAAGTCAGGGAATTAAAATCTGATACATGAAGTATTTTTTGTTGAGTTCATTTTCTTTGATGTCGCTGATCATTATTGTAACAGCATTGGTATATCTATTTGCGATAAAAAAGATATCCTTTGTATCTCATTATAAGAAATGGCTTCAAGTATACTTTACCGGTTTGTTGTTATGGCATGGAATGGGATTTATTAGTGGAGGTTTATATGACGAATGGAGAGAAATTACTTATCGTTATACCAATACGCTCTTTAACACTGGAGTAGTGATTAGTTGCGTTTCTTTACTTCAGGTGGTGTATCTATTTCCTGAGCCGGTATTTGAAAAGGAAAGGAAAATAATCTACAAATTTATTGTAGGTCTAAGCGGTGCTTATTTATTGACTATTATTTGGTTTCACTTTATTAAAAATCAGGATGGGGCAGACTCGACATCTTATGGAACTTTTGTAAATCTTATAGCAGGTATCTATTCCTTGATTTTAAATCTTTGCGTTACGGTTGTGAACTTTCGTAAAGGATTTTATTTCAAGAAAAAAAGATCTTCCAATCAGATACCTGCTTTTTTATTGGGATATGCTCAGCTATTCTTCATTTTAATATCCCTCTTATTTATTTATCCGGGTTCAGGTCATCCCGTTGTGTTGCCTTTATATATTTATGGTTTTTGGATATTATTGCAGCTTCAAAGTATATTATTTATTGTTTTTTCAGTATTCCCTGTTCCTTTTCAGACAAAAATTATTGGCTTTACGCTAGCAACTGTAATGGCAATTTTATCTGTTACAATAATGGTAATGGTAAATTTTACGACCAATGCAGATACAATTGAAAATATTACCCAACGTATGGCCGACCAATCACTGCTATGGAAATTACTTTTTGTAATTCTTGGTGCCGTACTTTTTATCTTATTGATATTTCCTTTAATCCTCAAAAAGAATTTTACAGAGCCACTACTTGGTTTAATGGATGGTATTAAAAAGGCAGATGCGGGCAATTTAGAAGTTCATGTTAAAGAAGGTGTGGAGGATGAGATAGGAGTTGTTACCAGAAACTTTAATAAAATGGTGCACTCACTTCGTGTTTCTCAGTCTGAGCTAGAAAACCATGCAGAAAAATTGGAGGTTGAAGTAGAACATCGAACATCAGAGTTAAAGCAATCATTGGAAAATTTAAAAGCCACTCAAAGTCAGCTGATTCAGGCTGAAAAAATGGCATCGCTGGGCGAACTAACCGCTGGCATAGCCCATGAAATTCAAAACCCCTTAAATTTTGTCAATAATTTCAGTGAAGTGAGTCAAGAGTTGATCGATGAGATGAAAGTTGAATTGGATAAGGGTAAAGTCGAAACAGCTAAAGAAATAGCAGAGGATCTAAATCAAAATTTAGAAAAAATCAATCACCATGGTAAAAGAGCAGATGCGATTGTAAAAGGTATGCTGCAACACAGTAGAAGTAGTACCGGACAAAAAGAATTAACCGATATCAATGCACTCTGTGATGAGTACTTACGGCTGGCTTATCATGGTATTCGTGCAAAAGATAGCAGTTTCAATGTAACGCTTGAAACTGATTTTGATGACAAAGTAGGTCATGTTCTTATGCAGCCACAGGAAATGGGAAGGGTGATTTTAAATTTAATAAATAATGCGTTGTATGCAGTAGGAGAGAAAAAGAAAGGGATTACCGATCCCTACATCCCCACTGTAAAAATCAGTACGATAAAGAAAGGTCAATATATAGAGATTAGAGTTGCAGACAATGGCAAGGGAATTCCGGCATCTGTCAAAGAAAAAATATTTCAGCCCTTTTTTACCACAAAGCCAACAGGTCAAGGTACAGGGTTGGGATTGAGCCTTAGCTATGATATTGTGAAAGCCCATGGTGGTTCTATTGCAGTGGAATCTGCACCTGAAAAAGGAACTGTTTTTGTTATTCAAATACCTGTTTCATGAGAAAACAACAAACTATTACGTGCATCATTTTCTTTTTGATTGTAGGTCTTTTTACATACAATCAAAAACTGTCTGCACAAGTTTCAAAAGTTGATTCTATATTCTTACTGTTACAACAGAGTCGTTTAACAAAGGAATTAGACACTGCCAAATTTAGTCAGGCGATTCAGCTGCTATCAGCTACTGATTTAACAAGTATGGAATTACAACGCCTTGAATCAGCATTTCTACAATTTAAGGGTAACCATAAGGCGTATGTAGAGTTAATAAAATACTCAATATTGGTAGGCAATAAGTATAAAGACTATCTGAAATCTATTGAATTTGGGAAGAAATTAGTAGCGGAATGGAGTCAATCAAAAGACACGGATTTAATGTTACTCAGTAAGTTGGCATTAGTTAATATGCGTCTTTTTTATAGAAATTCAGGAAATGTTGTGGATGGTGTAAAGTATTATTTACAAAAATTACAAGAGTTTAAACAGACGAAAGATAAAAGAGGAATTGAGAGTTGCTATTATGTACTAGGGGGCTTTTATCGTTATATGGGACTTGTAAATCAAGCAATATTTAGTTTTAAGCGGTCATTGAATTATATTGATTCAACTGATACGCAACCTTTATATTTTAAAGATATTCAAATTGGTACAGGTGGTAGTAAAGCCAGGTGGTATAATAATAACTCTGTTATAGCGAATTACTATTTTTATGATGGTAATTATGACAGTTCATTACAGTATGCACGATATAATTTTTTAAATAGTTATAATCAGAATAATCACCAAGCAGTTAAAACACTTGGCTTAGTTAAGGTATTTAAAGGGGAGTTGGATAGTGCTTTTTATTTTCTTAATGATATAAATATAGACGCACTTGCGACTAATGCTAAGGCCGATATGTACCAGACCATGAGTTTGTTTTTTCTGAAAAGAGGTGATCTTCAACGTGCAGAATCCTATATTGATACCTTATATGCATTGGTTGAAAAAGCCCAAATACCAGCAGATGCAAATACTGGAATTATTCATCCTGATTATTACCTCAGTTTAATTCGTATTGAACAAAAGAAGTATGCAGATGCTATTCGATTATTAGAAAGAGATAATATTAGATTGTTTAAAAATAGGGGTGTATTGCTGGAGAATTATTTGCTATTAGCTGATTTGTATACCAAAGTCAATGATCACAATCAATCAAGAGTAAATTATCAGAAATATATTCAGCTCCAAAAAGATATCCAAAAAGACCAAAAAGCATTTGAAGAAGCCGGTTTTGAAATGGAAATGCAATTGGCTAAAAATGAAGACACCATCAATCAGTTGGAAATTACCAACAAGGTCAATGCTGCCACCAGAAACTATGTAGTGGCTTTTGCCATGGTTTTATTACTACTTATTGGTATGGTTTATTTTCGATATCGGTCTAAGCAAAAAGCCAATCTGATACTGGAGAAAACCATTCAGGAATTAAAAACAACCCAACAGCAATTGGTTCAATCAGAAAAAATGGCTTCGCTGGGAGAGCTAACCGCAGGCATTGCTCATGAGATTCAGAATCCTTTAAACTTTATCAATAATTTTTCTGAAATCAATACAGAGCTACTGGAGGAACTAGATACTGAATTAGCTAAAGGAAATATACAAGAAGCCACAGCAATTACAAAAGATATCACTCAAAATGAAGCTAAAATCAATCATCATGGTAAACGTGCTGATAACATCGTGAAAAGCATGCTTCAACATAGCAGAAGCAGTACCGGACAAAAGGAGTTAACTGATATCAATGCACTTTGTGATGAATATTTGCGACTCGCTTATCATGGATTACGGGCAAAAGACAAATCATTCAATGCCAATTTTGAGATGAAAGCTGATTCCATGATACCAAAATTAAAACTGGTGCAGCAAGATATAGGTAGAGTGGTACTCAATTTGATCAGCAATGCTTTTTATGCTGTGAATGATAGGAAAAAACAGGCTTTAGCAGATTATACTCCTTCAGTTACAGTAAGTACTCGGTCTGAAAAGAATGGCGTGGCTATTATCGTAGAGGATAATGGTGCCGGGATACCAAAATCTGTTCAACAAAAAATATTCCAACCCTTTTTTACCACCAAACCTGCAGGACAAGGCACCGGCTTGGGATTGAGTTTGAGTTATGATATCATTAAAGCCCATGGTGGCAGTATTCATATGGAAAGCAAAGAGGGGGAGGGGACACGATTTTTTATCTATTTACCAACTTCATAATAACCCTGTATTTTTCAACACCCAAAACTAAACCTAATGAAAATCCTTGTTGTAGATGATGAAACAGATGTTCAAGCATTATTTGAACAGCGCTTTCGAAAAGAGATTCGCTCCGGTGAATTTCAATTTGCTTTTGCCTTCTCCGGTGAACAAGCACTGGATTACATGAAAAACAACCACCATGAAGCCGTATTGATTTTATCTGATATCAATATGCCCGGTATGAGTGGATTGGAATTACTTCGTGAAATCAAACAAAAATATGAAGCTCCGCCACCGGTAGTCATGATGCTCACCGCTTATGGTGACCAGGAAAATCATGACCAAGCTATGCGTTTGGGGGCGGATGATTTCCTGACCAAACCTGTTGACTTCAATCTCTTGAAAGACAAACTAAAAACAAAAACATCATGACAAAAATACTTGTAGCCGATGATGAAGCGGATCTGGAATTATTGATCAGGCAAAAGTTCCGACAGAAAATTCGGGAACAACAATATGATTTTGTGTTTGCATGTAATGGAAATGATGCCTTAGAAAAACTATCTGCTCATCCGGATATTGATGTCATTCTCTCTGATATCAATATGCCCGAAATGGATGGACTCACTTTGTTGACTAAGTTAGGTGATGTAGCTCCACTGACAAGGGCTGTGATGGTATCAGCGTATGGTGATATGGATAATATCCGCATAGCGATGAATAAAGGAGCATTTGATTTTGTTACCAAGCCTGTCAACTTCGAGGACCTCGAACTTACCATTGAGAAAACAATCAAATATGTCAATCAATTAAAAGAAACCCTAAAAGCGATTAAGGAAAACAATATCCTTAAAATGTATGTGGATACGAATGTTTTAAATTTCATGGGAACCAAGGAGTATGAACAGTCTCTATTGGAGAATGAAACCACAGAAGCAACCGTTGCCTTTATTGATATTTGTGGGTTTACCAGTATCAGTGAAAAAGAAACACCTGATACCGTAGTTCGTTTGTTGAATCATTATTTTGACCTAATGGTCAAAGAGATCATTGCTCAAAATGGCATTATTGATAAGTTTATTGGAGATTGTGTCATGGCGGTATTTAAAGGTGATTTTCATTTAGATCGCGCCATAGATGCATGTTTGGCAATTCGTAACCGTATTGATGCATTACCTGAGGAGCATAGTTTTAGTCCGCATGTATCTATTGGAATCAATAGTGGTGAAATGATTTCCGGTAACATAGGCTCCGCCACTTTAAAAAGATTAGATTATACGGTGATCGGTGATGTTGTTAATACTGCGCAAAGATTACAAGGCGTTGCCGGAAGAGGACAGATTTTGATTACTGCCGAAGCACATGAGAAAGTAAAATTATCTTTTCAGTGTCAATCAATAGGCGCTAAAAATTTAAAAAACAAGGGAGAAGCTGTAGAGCTTTTTGAAGTACTTAATTGATAGCAATGAGCACATTTCAACAATTATATACTATTGTCATTGATAAGTTAGAACACGGACTGCCAGCCTATCTTACCTATCATAATGTTCAACATACCCGTAATGTGGTAGAAGCGGCTACTTATTTAGCAGAACAAGAACATTTATCGGATAAAGACAAACTACTAGTACAAACTGCGGCATTATTCCATGATACAGGTTTTCTGCAAAGTCATGAAGAGCATGAGATGTTGTCCTGTAAAATGGCGCAGAAACTATTACCGGAATATGGGTTTACGCAAGAAGAAGTAGATCAGATTTGTATCATGATCATGGCTACAAAACTACCTCAATCTGCAGGTGATATGCTCAGTAGAATATTATGTGATGCTGATCTGTATTATTTGGGAACTGATACCTATGATACAATGGCTTCAGCATTGTATTCAGAAATGAAACGATTTCATCGCGTAAAAGATGAACGCGAGTGGCTGCTCAAGCAAATTGATTTTTTAAACGATCATAAGTACTATACTGATACAGCTAAAAAAAATATGGAGCAGGGAAAGCAAAATAATAAAGCAGCTTTACAAGAAAAGCTCAACCAAACCATCAACCCCACAAATGAACAAGGATCATTGATGCAAGTTGTTCAAGATGCTATTTTCATGGTTTTGGGTGTATTATTCGCAGGGGTAGCATTGAAGGGCTTTTTGGTGCCCAATCATTTTTTTGATGGAGGTGTTACGGGTATATCTTTATTGGTACACGAAATCTATCATTATAACTTGGCTGTATTGATCATAGTCTTCAATATCCCACTCATGGTAGCCGGTTATTTCTCAGTTGGAAAACGTTTTGCCATCCGTATGTTGGCTGGTGTTTTACTGTTGGGAATATGTTTGGAGTTGTTACCTAGCTTTGCATTGACTGCAGACAAATTACTCATTTCAATTTTTGGGGGAGCATTTCTTGGGATTGGAATTGGGTTGGTAATGCGAGTAGGTGCAGCTTTGGATGGAATTGAAGTCATTGCCTTATACACACTCAAAAGAACTTCTTTCACGATTACTGAAATCATCTTAGGTATTAATATCCTTATTTTCTCTATAGCAGCTTTTCAATTTGGTATTGAAACTGCACTCTATTCCATACTTACTTATTTTACGGCTACACGTTGTATTGATTATGTGGTAGAAGGCATACAGGCGTATACGGGTGTAACCATTATCTCATCTAAAAGTGAAGTAATCAAATATCAATTAGTGAATAAACTGGGTAGGGGTATTACCGTATATAAAGGCGAGCGAGGTTTTTTACCGGGTAAATTTGAAGAGAGTGCAGATTGCGACATCATATTTACAGTGGTTACGAGACTGGAATTAAGAAAACTCAAAAATCTTGTTCACGAAGTAGATCCTAAAGCATTTGTTTTTGCTAATACAATTAGAGAGACTTCTGGAGGAGTATTAAAAAGAAAGAACGCACATTGAATATTTTTTTCATACTCAGCAATACTTTAATTACTATACAATAATCTTTTCACTTGCTAAATAAACTCAAAAATGAAAAAATTACTTCTTTTTCTTTTTATTATATCATTTGTGGAAGTGATATGTGCACAGCAATCATTGCTGTTGCGTCAACCATCTATTAGTCCAGATGGTTCACTCATAGCTTTTTCCTTTCAGGGAGATATCTGGACTGTACCTTATACAGGTGGTAAAGCAACCCGCCTTACCATCCATGAAGGGTATGAGTCAAATCCTATATTCAGTCCAGATGGTAAGCAAATCGCTTTTTCAAGTGGTCGCTTCGGGAACAATGATATTTTTATCATGCCTACAGAAGGCGGATTACCCAAGCGATTAACATATCATTCTGCTGCAGATAATATTTCAAGTTGGACTTATCAGGATCAAATTTTGTTTTCTACAGTGCGTGAATTCAGACAAGCTGAACGTCCGGCAGAAGTATATGCTATTGCTGCTAATGGAGGTACAGAAAAACGGATTCTCGATGCGGTAGGTTTTGAACCTGTATATTCTCCTGATGGCAGATATATTGCTTTTGTTCGTGGTGATATCAATCCTGTAGCTCGTAAAGATTATAAAGGAAGTTCCAATCGTGAACTATGGTTATATGATACTCGTTCTAAAACTTATCAGCTGCTTAATGCAACTCCTGCAAATGATATATCACCACAATGGGGTAAAGACAATACACTTTTTTTCCTGAGTAGTGAAAGTGGGGAATACAATCTATACCGCATGAAGATAGGTGGAGAGGGTAAAACCAATACTGTAGGAGAAAAACTAACCAACTTTAAAGATGAATCTATTCGTGCTTATGCTATTTCAGCCGATGGTAATTCGATCGTATTGGAAAAAGATATGAATCTATATGCGATGAGAGCTGAAAAAAATGCACAAGTAAAAAAGATTAATGTACAAATAAACGCTGATGACAGATTGGATGCAGTTGAACAAAAAATACTAACTACAGAAGCAGGTGAATATACCGTATCGCCAAATGGAAAGTTGATAGCGTTCAGTGTACGAGGAGAAGTATTTATCAAAGAAACAGATCGTGAGAAAACAAGAAGTATCAATGCGTCCGAGCATAGTTTTAGAGATATGGATCCAACTTGGATGAGTGATTCTGCGTTATTGTTCTGTAGTGACAGAAACAATGGCAATTTCGATTTTTATCTTTTCAGGTCTTCCGATACTACTGAGCGGAATATTTTCAAGAGTATGAAGCATGAACTGATCAGAATAACCAATACGGCTGAAGATGAGTCATCTGCTAGTATATCACCTGACGGAAAGAAAATAGCCTATGTAAGGGGTAGAGGAACTTTTATTGTTGCGGATATTCTGCCGGATGGTAGTTTAAAGAACGAAAAAATATTAGCCAATGATTGGTCGTCACCTTCCGGTATCACATGGAGTCCCGACAGTAAATGGCTGGCTTTTGCTAAAGCTGATCTTTATAATAACCAGGAAGTTTTTATTCAGGCAGCTGACATGTCAACAAAGCCCGTTAATATTTCAATGCACCCAAGAAGTGATAACAGACCTTTCTGGAGTGCTGATGGAACGAAATTGGGTTTTATTTCAAACAGAAGTGTAGAGCGTAGTAATGATATTTGGTTTGTATGGCTGAAGAAAGAAGATTGGGAAAAAGTAGCAGCAGACTGGCAAGAAAAGGAAGCAGTACCTGCCGAATCATCTGCGCCTGCACGAAGTGGGGCTTCAAATGACCGTAAAGTGGTAAAGCCTGTTGTCATTGATTTTGAAAATATTCATGAGCGTTTAGTAAGGGTAACTTCTTTACCAGGTGATGAAAGTGATCTGGTGATATCAAAAGATGGAGAGACTTTTTACTATACTACCAACAGTAGTAATGCAAGGGGAAGAGATTTATACAGTGTAAAATGGGATGGACGTGAACTAAAAGAAATTACCAAGGGAGGTGCCAATCCGAGTGGTGTTACCATGGATAAAGAAGGTCGCTACCTCTATTTTACACGTGGCGGCTCTCTCGGTAGGATCGATATCAGAACTACTGCAATAGAATCATTGCCTTTCAGTGCAAAGATGAAAATTGATTATGTAGCTGAACGTACTCAAGTATTTGAAGAAGCTTGGCGAACAATTCGGGATGGCTTTTATGATCCTAAAATGCATGGATATAACTGGCAGCAATTACACGATAAGTATAAAGACAGGTGTATATATGCGAGTACACCAACCGACTTCAGAGATATGTTCAATCTGATGTTAGGAGAATTGAATGCAAGTCATATGGGACTCACCGTTCCTGATCGCATAGAAACGCAGCGTGAAAGTATGGGTCTTATTGGTAGTGAACTCATGCCTGTAAATGGTGGTATGAAAGTAAATCATATCATTCCCGGAACGCCTTCTGATAAATTGGCTAGTAAATTATATGAAGGTGATATTATTATTGCTGTAAATGGAGAATCAGTTCAGGCGAACGATAATTTTTATGAGAAGCTGATAGGCTTAGTGAATGAAAAAGTTTTGTTGACAGTTCGAAGTGCTGATGGTAAACAACGCGAAGTAGTTATGCGTTTGACCGGAAGTTTAACCAATGATTTGTACAATGAATGGGTGGCAGGAAGAAGGAAATTAGTTGAGAAAATGTCAAATGGTAAACTGGGTTATATACATATCAGAAGTATGGATTTCCCAAGTTTTGAAGTGGTAGAGAGAGAGTTCACAGCTGCAGGATATGGTAAAGACGGAATCGTCATTGATGTGCGCTATAATGGAGGAGGATCAACAACGGACTATTTAATGACTATTTTAAACTATAAGCAACATGCTTATACTATTCCACGTGGTGCATCCGATGATCTGGAAAGGGATAAAAAGAAGTTCCGTGATTATTATCCAATTGGCGAACGATTAGTCTATGCGGCTTGGACCAAACCCTCTATCGTACTTTGTAATGAGGGATCATATTCCAATGCCGAAATATTCGCACACGCATATAAGACTCTTGGAATTGGTAAGGTGGTAGGGTTACCAACCAATGGTTCAGTCATCTCAACCGGAGGTAGAAGTCTGATGGATGGCTCCTTTGTACGTCTCCCTTTAAGAGGCTGGTTTACAAAAGCAACAGATAAAAACCAGGAATTGGGACCCGCAGTTCCGGATATTATAGTAGAAAATGAACCCGATTGGATTAGTAAGGGTACAGACAATCAATTAAGAGTGGCTGTTGAAACCTTGCTGAAAGAGACAGAAAGAAAATAATAAACCTCTTAAAAAAATTAAAAGCCCAATATTGAAAATATTGGGCTTTTAATTTTTTAACTATCCATGATCATTATCAATATGATTGATAGTTATCGGGCATGTATCAATGTCTTATGTATCCCAATATTTCAAGATCAGAATTGTTATGAGTCAATATGATTCGACTATCCGATAATACATATAAGCTATCTGATAAGTCAAGTATATGTCTATATAAATGATCTGTGACCAATATTCCTTTTGATTTTTTTTCTTCAATAAGTAGAGATTTTACTTTTTCAATTTGTAATGGGTTGAGCATCGTGAAAGGTTCATCCAACATCACAAACTGTGACTTTGATTTTATAAGTACATACATTTCCACCAATCTTCTTTCACCGCCAGATAGTCTTCCAATGGTATCTTTTTGTCTACCTATGAACTCAGGAAATCGTTCTGCAAAAGCACTATACGCTAATTCGAAATCTGTAAAGATGCGGTGTAAGGATAAAGACTTAGGTAAATAATGAAATTGAGGTAGGAATCTTATAAGATCTGTTCTTTTATAAGGTTCTTTTATAGATACACGATCGAACCGCACTGATTTCTCACAAGGCAAACTACCATATATGATATTCATCAAACAGGATTTTCCCTGTCCATTTCTACCCAATAACCCTGTGATCTTAGCTGTTTCGCATTTAAGATAGACATCAGACAGTATTTGTCTTCCATTGAATTCCAACTGAATCCCATCCGCTTCTAATACATGCTTCATGAATATTGATTTGCTAGGATGAGAAGAACAACAAACAATACAAAATCAAATAATAGAGTAGCAGTCCAAAGCAATGTTTTTCCAATACCTAAGTTTCGATAGTAGTAATACTCTTTCTTTTTTAGTTGGTTCACAAAGAAAAAGATTACACCCTGTGTCAAAATTTTTAACCAAAAAATACCCGATAAACTGGCATAACCATATAGCCAGAATGTTCTTACACAGAAAAAACTAATTAAGACCGAGAAGAAGCAATAGCTTTTATAAAAAGTGCAGAGTACTTGTATGGTTTTTAAATACCTAAACATGATATGCTTTTGTAAAATACAAAAGCTTTATGAGGGAATCAATCAAGGGTTCGTTAAATCACCTGCTTCAACTAGCTAGTGGTTTAAGCCTGACGCTAGTTGAAGGGTGGTAGGGTCATTGTTCCGTTATCGGTGCGTTATAAGTCCGTTATAAGTCCGTTTCAGGTGCGTTGTACATTCACTACCTATTTGTTATCCTGTAACCTTTTATTCACAAGCTATTCGGTACCTCTCAACCCTTTATCTCATTCCCATCTTATGATACTCTACTGATAGAGGCATACCTTGGTTTGGAATAGTTCCTGATAATCGCCTTTTCGAGAGGTTCGAAACTTTCAAAAAGTAATTCCTAGGCTTCTTTGCTTTGTATACGAACCGGATTGCCCTGACGTAGGAAGGGGAACCAATGGATCTTGCCGATAGTAATCGGGATGTTTTATCCAATTGAGCGTAAAATAAAAGCCCCACATATTTGTGAGGCTAGTGAAGCGGATTGCCCTGACGTAGGAAGGGGAACCAATGACCTTTCCGCCTAGGCGGATTGCTCTATCCAATTGAGGTAAAATAAAAAGCCCCACATATTTGTGAGGCTAGTGAAGCGGATTGCCCTGACGTAGGAAGG
>OFDN01001297.1_pt1 | contig 17019 bp, 23 predicted proteins | sample 1520971 | NCBI WGS metagenome assembly OFDN01 (sample SAMEA94257418, study PRJEB24077) | hot springs metagenome | biome: Aquatic biome; feature: Geographical feature; material: Water | place: India | collected 2012-06-12 | depth 5 m
AGATCGTCGGCCTCGTCGGGGGCGGCGGCGCGCACGCTCGCCTCCCACGCCGCCAGCTGCTCGGCCTCGGCACGGCGCAGAGCGAGCTGCTGCTCGACCAGGTCGAGCAGCGCCGCACTGTCGGCATCGGCGCGTGCGGGGTCGGCGGCCGCGACGAGTTCGGCATCGCTCAACGACTGCCGCTGCGGCGGGTCCGGGATGCGCGGACCCTCGGACACCGGCGGGGGCGCCCAGCGCTGGTACTCCTGCGCGATCGCGCCCGCGAGCGCGTCATCGGCGTCCGCCTCCACGCCCGCGTCGTCGTACCGGAGACCTCCCGGCGGCGGCGTGTACGTCGAACGGCGCGGACCCGAGGGAATCTCCGGCCCGGCGTCCTCGCTCGGCGGCAGCTCGTCGTCGACCATGCCCCGATGATAGGGCGGCTACACCGCTGATCGCGGGCGACGGGCCGACGAGAGCACGGTCACGCCGACGAGGATCAGCACGAGCCCGAGCCAGCCGAGCGGCTCGAGCCGCTCCCCGACCACGAGCACCGCGAGCAGCGTCGCGACGAGAGGCTCGAGCAGCGTGATGACGGTCACGGTGCTCGAGGGGAGGTCGCGCACGCCGACCGCGAAGAACAGGTAGGCAAGGAACATCGGCCCGACCGCGAGATAGAGAGCGATGCCGATCGAGCCGGCGGATGCGAGCAGCGGCCCGCCGAGCACGAGCAGCACGCCCGCGAGCGGCAGGGCCGCGAGCCCGAACGCGGCCCCCATCGTGCCGCGCCCGGAGTGGCCCGCGCGGATCACGACGGTCGAGGCGAACGTGAAGAGCGCGTATCCCGCGCCCGCGAGCAGCCCGAGGGCGACGCCGGCCGGGATGCTCGCCGCATCGACGGGCGAATCGTCGCCGTGCCCGCCCGCGACGAGCAGGGCCATGCCGCCGATGGCGATGCCCGCGCTCAGCATCCACCGGCCCGTCAGTCGGCTGCGCTGCACCCGCCACTCGAGCAGCGCCGCGAACAGCGGACCAGACCCGAGCGAGACGACGTTGCCGATCGCGACACCGGCGAGGTCCATCGACGCGTAGAAGGCCAGCGGGTAGGCCACCATGCCGGCGGCCGCGGCGAGCAGCCATGGCCTCACCGCGCGATCGCGCATCACCCCCAGCGCGTCGCGCCGGTTCACCACGAAGAGCAGGGCTCCGCCGATCGTCATCGTGCTCGCCCCGATCGCGAGCGGGCTCACCGCGTCGGGCAGGAAGGACGCCGCGGTGCCCGTCGTGCCCCACAGCACGCACGAGACGACGAGCGCCCAGACGGCGGCAGGCATGCGGGCTCCCGGGGGTCGAGACGGCGACGTACAGTGGTGCGCATGACCGAGAACGAGCTCATCGCCCTCTGGACCCGCGCACGCTGGCACATCATTGTGTCGCAGCTGGCCCCCACCTTCCTGCTCGCCGCGACGGTGTGGCTGCTGCTCGAGGGTCTCGGCGAGGCGCCGCTCGCGGTGCGGCTCGCGGCAACGGGCATCCTGCTCGCGTCGGGCGTGCTCGGCGCGACGGCGCAGTTCTCGGCAGGGCAGGAGGCCCTCGCCGTCATCGACGACCTGCGCGCCCTGCCGGCCGCCTCCGCGGTGGGGCGGCGCATCGTCGCGAGCGCGCGCGGCGTCGACATCGTGCGCTTCGTCGGCCCGGCGATCTTCGTGCTCACCTTCACGGCTCTGCTCGCGGCGCTCTACCTCTAGGGGCGACGCGCGTAGGCGTGCACGAGCAGCGCGCCCCGGGTCTCGATCATCCGGCCGATCAGGGCGTCGACCGCGGCGCGCGAGACGCCCGCGACCTCGAGGTCGTCGGGCCCGAGCGCGCGCAGGGGTCGGCAGCGCATCCGGATGACGCTCCACCCGACCTCCGCCAGCAGACGGTCCTTCCGGCGATCGGCAACCTCGCGGCGCCCGACGTGCTCGTCGGCGTTGCGGCCGATCGTGTCGAGCTCGATAGCGATGCCCAGCTCGGCGATCACGATGTCGGGCCACACCTCGAGCCGCCCGAAGAACGGCGTGCGGGTGCGCACCGCGGTGAGGCTGAGGTCGACCTCGAGCCGTTCGGCGAGCAGCGCCCGCAGCCTGCCCTCGGCCGCCGAGGTCGCCCGCGATGCTCGGGCGCTGCGGAACGCGGTGCCCGGGGCGACCTCCTCCGCCAACCTCCACAATTCAGGAGTCGAATCGGGTACCGCGAGCTCGACACGCCGTGCACCCGCGCGCGTGACGCTGTCGCCCGGCGCATCTCCTGAATTGTGGAGGCGCGGCCAGCGCGGGGCCGGCGGCAGCAGCGACGGGGTCGCGCAGACGGGGCACCACGATCGGGATGCTCGCCCGCGCCCCGGCCGCCCCCGCTGCTCGGCCGGCGTCGCGACGAACTCGTGGCCGATGCTGCACACCCACACGAGGTAGACGTCCGCGGCGGGCGGGATCTGCGACAGCACGAGCTCGCCGTTGCGCTCGGGCCGGAACTGCTCGACGAGGGCCCGGTAGGGCGACCACGCGTCGCGGTACCGGCCGACCTCGTAGGGAACGGCCGTGCCGGTGACGCGCTGCCGGCGCTGCCACCACTCCTCCACACTTCGCGGCACGCAGAGAGGGTACGCACGAGCGCCGACACTCGATGCGGATCGCGCGGCGCTCGACGCGGGCCGTGCGACGCTCGCGGTGGGCCCGGAGGGACTCGAACCCCCGGCATCCTCGGTGGATGGGCGGGAGTTCGGCGAGCTGATCCCGTTCCCGACACGCACACAGCCTGAAAGCGCCCTGGTCGGCGCTTAAGCGGAAACTGAGTCCCCCGCATGTCTAGTCCCGCGATCGGGGCTCTAGCGCGCGCTCATGAGCGCTGGTCACAATCGACCATGCCACACGACGATGCCCTCACCGACTTTGCCGCCTACCAGCGATCGACAGCACTCGCCGCGAACACCATCAAGAATCGGAGCAGCATCCTCCGGAGCTTGCAACGGCACGCCGGCCGACCCTTGCTGACGCTCACGACTGCCGAACTGCGCGACTTCCTCGGCCGCGACGGCGTCACCGCGAGCACCAGACGCACCGAGCGCTCGGCGATCATGGCCTTCTACAGCTACGCGGAAGACGACGGCCTGATCGATCACAACCCCAGCCGACGACTAGCGAAGGTGCGCGCCCCGCGCGGGCAGGCGCGTCCCTTCACCCGCGAGCAGATCGAGGCGATGCTCACCAGCGGCGCATACCGACGCACCCGCATCATGATCCTGCTCGGCTACTACCAGGGATTCCGCCGCTCATCGATCGCCGCCGTCCACGGCCACGACATCGACCTCCAGTCGCAAACGATCCGGAGCGTGGTCAAGGGATCCAAGCCCCGAGTCTTTCCCTTGCACCCGGTCATTGCGGCGATCGCATCTACGATGCCCGCCGACGACTGGTGGTTCCCGGCTGGTGCTGGTCGCCAAGGCCACATCCAGCCCGGCACAGTCTCCGACGCGGTGCGCGACGCGAAACGCCGCGCGGGAATCCTCGACCCGAAGCTGACGGCCCACTCGCTGCGGCACGCGTTCGCCACCGACCTCGTTGACGCGGGTGTCGACATCCGGGTGATCGCGGACCTCATGGGGCACGAGTCTGTGGCGACCACTCAGATTTACACCCAGGTGAGCGCTGAGCGCCGACGAGAAGGCATTTGCGCGCTGGAGGCTCAACCAGTGCCCGAACGCTCGGGCCGACGAACGACCTTGGCAGCGGCTTAGGGCGAGTACGGGCCCCCGCGCGCCTGAGTAGGCCACGCCACGCCAACGTTGCAACTGATTCTCTATGGTGAGAGAGTATCGACATGAATCGCGGCATCATTGTCCTCGCGGGCTTGGCCCTGCTCCTCACTGGGTGCGCCGCTGATGCATCCGCGGGCCCAGACCTCGAGGCGGTAGTCGACGAGTGCAGAATCGGCTCGAGCGACTTCGCGCGCGTTGGAGACGAGGGGCGGTCCCTTACCCTTGACCAGCGAGGAAACGAAGACGCGAACGGGCTCGGATATGACGACATCGAGTGCGTTCTTGACGCGATCGACATGCCCGACTCAGCATTCGAACGCATGCTGCAGACCAGCTCCAATGACGGGTTCCAGGACGCCGAGTGGGACCAGACGAGGGCGACCTGGTCCTACCACCCCGACGACGGCTTGAACGTCATCATCGAACTGACGGACTGACCTTCGAGGAACGTGTCAGCTCGCATGTGGAAAGCCGCAACGCGGCTAGGAGCACGGCAGGCAGACTGCGCTCATGGACGTGCTGGAGTTCGTCGCCGACCCCAACTGCTCGAAGTGTCTGCAGCGGATGGAGGTCGTCGTGGGCGGCTGGTGGTGCACCTCCTGCCGCATCGTCACACGCCCCGCCTAGACTGCTGACCCGCAGCGGCCGGGCTGCTCCCCCACAGGAGCACCATGACCCACTGGCACCCGATCCTCGCCGCGCACGAGTACGCGCCCGGCGAGTGGATCATGGTCGACCCCAGCGCGAAACCCTACGCGGTCGTGCGCGCGCTTGAGGTCGCCGGCGAGCGCGGATATCGCGCGGTGACGTGGGCTGAGCGGTCGGAGGACCGGCAGCTGATCGGCTACTGGCGCACGCTCAGAGCGGCGTGTGAGGGCGCGCATCGCGCGCACGTGTCTTCGCATGGTCCCGCGCCGTTTCGTGGCTATGCGGCGAGCCTGCGGGCAGGGAACGCAGAAACGGCCCCGAGCTCCCACCCGTGAGGGTGAGGCTCGGGGCCGGGTGGACGCGGGAATAAATCTTCCCGTCGTAAATAGTTGTGGTACACTTGTCATTGACAACAAAACAGAGAGGAGGTGAAAAGCTCCTGGATAAGCGCCTGAGAGCGCTGCTGAAGGACCTCGAGTCGCAGGGATGGACCCTCCGCATCATCAAGTCGGGATGGCTGGCAACACCACCAGACCCCGACAAGGAAGCGGTAACCATCCACAAGACGCCGTCAGACCACCGGGTCTGGCAGAACCAGCTGAGCCGGTTGCGGAAAAGCGGGTACGAGAGTCCGAGGAAGTAGCAGATGAGCGGTCGGGGAGAGCCAAACTGTCGAGGGGCGGCTCTCCTCCACCCGGCGCTTGAAGGGTAACCCAGAAAGCTATAGATAGCCAAGAATGCACAATGACGAAATGAAGGAAGGAATTGCGATGACCTGGTGGCACGCAACGATCACGTTCACGACCAGCATAGAGCTGGCCGATGAGCTGATCGACGAGCTCGTGGAGGCGTTCGCGCCCCACAGCGGCGCGCTGAGCATTAGGCGCGACCTGCACGGTGGTGCAGCGACGTTCTCGCTCCAGGCATCGTCGACGCTCACCGCCGCCCGCACCGCCGCAGACGTATTCACCGAGACCATCCAGGGCCTGAACCTGGGCAACGTGGTCACGACCAAGCTCGAGGTGATGACCGAAGCGGAGATGGAGGAATCTCTGTCAGAGCCCGTCTACCCCCAGGTAGTCGGATACGCAGAGATCGCCGAGATGGCTGGTGTGTCGCGTCAGCGCGCACGACAGTTCGCCCGCATCGCCGGGTTCCCCCGCCCGGTGATCGAGACCAGTCAGGGCCCCCTGATGTCTCGGCACGCTGTCACGAGCTGGCTCGAAACCCGCAACACCACCCAGGGCCGGCCCCGGAAGGAGCTGGCGACTGCCAACTGAATGACCCCAACCACTCGCTGCTACGAGAGGAAGAGCCCCCCGCCCAGTCACCTGGGCGGGGGGCTCTGTCATTGGCAGGACTCGCACTGCAGCTCATCCATCGGGTCGACGGGGACGTCGTAGGTCGGCCGGTCACCGCTCATCAGTTGAGGCGGCCAAGCCCATTGGCCAGCGGATCGATGTGCGGTTCATCCGTCCGCACGTGCACGCCGATCTCGGTCGCGAGCGCCTGCAGCACAGCGAGAGCCACGACGATCAGCGACTGCCACGAGAAGCCCACGATAAGCGGGACGATCAGCGTGGCGATCGCTGCGAGCACCGCGGCGCCCGTCTTGAGCGCACCGGCCCACCGGCCGCTCGAGAGCGGCACGAAGTAGGTCGTGACGACGCCGGCGACGAGCGCGATCAGCTGACCGGCCTCGACCTGGTCGATGACGTTGTCGGCGAGCGCCGTCTGGAGCGCGCCGAGCAGGATGATGAGTGCCGGCAGGATCGCGGCGGCGTACTTGCGGAGCATGGTGACCTCCTCAGGTCGTGCGGGTTCGGCGACGGGGTGTCGCTGCTGTGGGGGTGCGTGCGTCTTCGAGTGCGCGGATGCGGCCGCGTTCTTCGTCGAGTTCTTCGCGCTGCTGGCGGTCGTCTTCTCGCATGCCGCGTAGCTCGTCGCGGATGCCGCCGACGCTTTTGTGCAGGTTGCCGATCTCTCGGCCGTGCACTTTCTGCGTCTCGAGCATCTGCTGTTGGGTGGCGCTGAGCTCGCGCAGGGTGGCGATGATCTCGGTGTGGCGTTCGTCGGACTCGTCACGCAGGTTTGTGGTGTGGTCGTTCTTGACTTCGTTCTTCACCACGACGGAGTTGGCTGCGGCTACCTTCGCGTGCTGGCGCGTGCGGTTGAGCAGGGCGACCATGATGATGCCGATTGCGGTGACGATCGAGACGACGATCGCGCCGGCCTGCTGGATGAGCACGACCTCCGTGTGTACGGCGGCCGCGTCGATCACAGGCTGGCCCGAAGTCGCTGCAGGAACGCGTCGACGATCTCGTCTGCGGTGAGCTGCTGTTGGGCGGGCGCGGTGGGCGGGGGTGTCTCGGGAACGCCGACGGTCGCGCCGCCGGCGATGAAGGGACGGCCGCCGGGGCGCATGCAGGCGTTGGAGGCGTCGAGGGCGCGCACGGCCTGCCAGTCGGATTCCTGCCAGCCGTACTGGTTGAGCAGGCCGATGAAGCGCACGTCGCCGGGGGCGTCGGTGATGCCGTGCTCGGCGGCCGCGTCGGCATACACCGACTCAGAGCCCTTCTTGCGCAGCAGCAATGTCGGGGACACGATCGCCACATCCCCGTGGTACTTCGGTGCGGCCTTCCGGTCGGCAGTGTTGCGGATCACGCGGGGCATGTCGTCGTCCTCCTGAACGAGTTGAGCGGGTTCGGTGTCGTCGGCGGTGCGGGAGTGGAACTCGATCGGGTCGACGCGCACCCCGTCGACGAACACCTCGTGGTGGTCGTTCCGCATGCCGCGCCAGATGGTGCGCCACGCGTTCCCTGTCTTGCCGACCGCGCCGATGACCGTGTCGGTGTCGACGGGGTCGCCGAGCTGCAGCGGGGTGCGTGCCTGCAAGTGCGCGTCGAGCGTCTCCACACCGTTCGGGTAGGCGATGCGGATCGAGTGGCCGAAACCGCTGAACGGGTTCGGGTTGTAGCGGATCGCGACCACACGGCCGCCGTCGGCGGTGCCGTAGATCGGCGTGCCCTCGGCGGCGTAGTAGTCGAACCCGCGATGCGTCTTCCACGAACCGTTCGGGCGCGGCGCGCCGAACTCCGACCATCCGGGACGGGTCTGCCATGAACGCAGCGGGTGCGGCATCAGGGCATCTTTCCGATGAAGTCGTACTCGATCGCGTCGCCGGCGTTCCACGTCCACGGGGACGTGGTCGTGATTCCGGCGGTACCACCCGCGGTGGCTGCGTTCTGCAGGAGACGGACACGGCTGGTGACCGTGCCGGGGTAGCCGACGTACCCGCGGGCGATCGCGACTCCGGTGTCGAAAAGAGTCACGCTTCCAAGCAGGAGTTCGTTGGCGATGAGCGGTGCGCGTTGCACGATGCCGGTGGGAAGGCCGACGTCGGGCGTGGTCGGGAACGTCGCTCCTGTGGAGCCGAAGACGATGCGGCCGCGCTGACGGTACTCGCCGTCGGTGTACTTGTACTCCGAGACGTTGAACGCCCCGCCGCCCGTGCCGATGGCCATGTTGGTGAGCACGGGCGCGAACGAGATCCACGGCGATGACCAGCGAACCCAGGAGCCCGCGGTGTACCGCCGTGTGATGTTGTCAGCCGTGACCAGGCACAGGTCGCCCTCCGCCATGTCGGTGATCGCGTTCATAACCGTGGTCGTAGCCGCCTTGTACAGCCGCACGCCGCTGGCGTGCTCGTTGTACATGACGGCTGTGATGCGGCCGCCCACTGTGGCGAGCGTGAATGCCATTGCGTTCTCCCTAGAACCCGAAGATCGATTCGGCCACCGACGCAAGGACCGCGCCGGCAGAGTGCGATGCCGCAGCCGTGCCGGCGACCCCGCGGGTTACCGTCAGCACTTGCGGAGTTGCTGTCGTGCAGTTGGTGACCGTCATCACCTCGTCATCGACCTGAATGTCAAACGGCACATCCGTGGTCGACAGGCGGGCGCCTGACGTGGCCACGCTGAAGGTGGTGACCGACGAGTTGATCGCGCCGACCAAGGTGAGCTCGTCGGCGGCTATGAAGCGGTCCGTGTCAAAGCGGGCCTCAGCGAGCGTGCGCGCCAGACGGGGGCGGAACAGATTGCGTTCGGGAGTGTGGGTCTCAACGCACCCGATCAGCCACCCCTCGTAGCTGTCGAGGCCCAGTTGCTCGGTGGGGAGCCCCTCGATGCGGACGCGATCGCCAGGCTTCATCGCGAGCAGGTCTGCCCAACGGTCAGCGTTCGTGCCGCGCGCGTCGACGGTGAACTCGAGCACGTCGATCGCGACGTTTGCCCCTCGCCGCAGCCGATCCTGTCCCCAGGCTCGCAGATCCGCCTCGAGCTGCAGCAGGGACGACTCACTGGTCGATGCGTCACCAACCAGCGGCCGCAGCGACGAATCGGTGACGGTCACGGCTGCCGTGGCTCCTGTGACGACTACCGACGACACGGTGTCGTTCAGGTCGCGTGCGAGCACTGGTGCGCCGAGCAGATCCTCCGTGACGACGAAAGTCACGTCAGGGGTATCCGGGCGTGTCCGCTCGCGCACCACCAGCTCTGTGGTCGGGCTCGTGAGCGTGCCTGAGGTCGATGAGTAGACGTAGCCCTGCTCCACGGAGAGGGCGTCGTTCAGCACGCCGAGTGCGGACGTGCTGGCCTGATCGGCCGAGATGGAGGCGCCCCACAGTTCGGTGGAGGCGTTCATGTTCATCTGCGGAACAAGGTCGTCGACGACTGCCAGAAGACCGGCGATGTTCGACAGTCCTCGCGCAAGCTCGCCGTGAGGTAGCTCGAGGGTGTGGGTTAGGCGAGACAGCAGGAAGTCCGATGTGCCACCAAATCCCTGAACGTTGACTTCAATGAGCTGCGGGGTAAGGCTTCGGCGATCGGTTCCGAGTGCAGCGCGGCTAGCTGTGCCTGCCAGGACCCCGTTGAGGTAGAGCCGTACTCGCTGATTGCCGCCAACGATGTCGTTGACGACCGAAACGAACACGGAGGTTGGCGCTGGGGCGTCAAAGAGGGCCGTAACGAAGGGGCCCGCGAAGCCACCAAGTCGGACCTCAACGCGTGGGTTTCCTGTGGTTGGTCCGTTGACCGCGATGGAGATCGAGTGCGCGTCCCTAAGGGCAATGATCACCCGCATGAGGTCCGAGCTGATGGCCTCGTAGCTGTTGACGGTGATCCAGAAGGAATAGGCGCCGCCTTGTCCCTCTGGGTAGTCGAAGGTCGTCGTGATGGGCGACGATCTCAGGACCGATGGATCCGTGAGGGGATCGCCGCCCCGCAGCTGAGTGAGGGAGGACCACGGAAGGGAGTCTCCACCGAATCGTGGGCTGCCGAAGGTGGCCGACAGCATGGCAAGCGGCAGCAAACCGAAGGGCCCCGATTCTTCGGCGATCTGCGAGCCGGCCGCGTCGTCCATTCGCCAGCGAGCGAGCAGGCCGGCCGTTTCCTCGATCTGGTCTTCGGCGTTGGTGAACCGCGTGCGGGCTGCCGTTCCCAAGACGTCGTCGCAGTCGATGCGGACGCGTGCCGTTTCGGGCCGAGCGACGTCGCCCCACAGTACCCTGACGCTGCGAACGTACATCTCAACGAGACGCCCCTGGATCTGCCATACCACCGGCATGCCCTCCACGACGGGAGTGTCGAGGACGGCGGCGTTTCCGGGCGTGAAGCGGCCGTCAGGGTTTCGGAGGGTGAATGAGAGCGTGCCGGGGCGCACTGCGGTGAACGCGCTGGGCTGGCCCCACGTGTGCGTAACGTCGCCCTCGTTGAAGAGCACGTACTCGCTGACGTCGACGAAGGCGCCACTCGGACCGCAGCCCAGGGCGATCGCGTGGGTCGACGGATCCCAGGTCATCGTTGCTGCCAATCTGCCGGCAGGGCGCCGGACTTCAGACCGTTGCGGATCGCGTCGGTGATGGTGTCGGCAAGGAAGCGCTCGTTTCCGACTGCGCCGGCGGAGACCGGCACGGTGATGTTCACGAGGGTTGTCCCCCCGCTTGACTGTGGCGACCCGACCCAGCCGCCACTGCCGCCGAGCATGCCGAGCCGGGCGCCGGCCTCGGCCCAGAGTGCGCGGTTGCGGGGCTCCTGTCCCGGCTTCCCTGAGATGAAGGCCTCCCAGCGGGTGCTGGGCTCGGCGAACTTGATCAGGCCACCAGGGCGCCCGCGGTAGATCCCCTCACGGATGCCGCCGTTGGCGTACGCCTCGATCCCACCGTTCTCGCGCGCGGTTAGCCCGATAGGTGACCCGCGGAAGTCCGCGCCGATCCGGATCGTCCGGCCATCGTTGGTGCGCAGGAATCGATCAATCTCGCCCTGCGCCTCAGGGATACCGACTACCGACACCCCAGTAGCGATGTTGGCAGGGATTAGGCCCAGGTCGTCTGCCAGCTTTGCAGCGGCCTCGGCCGACATGTTCGCGCTCGTGGCCTGCGCAATAAGAGCATCGCGACCAGCCTGAATGGCGGCGGTCGCCTGTTCCTGGCTCCCTGTCTCTTCGAGAATGCTTGCGGCCAACTCTCGAGCTGAACGGGCGATCTGATCGAGCGCCTCTTCGTTCGCGCGGCCCGCCTCGGTGTTCGTGTCGAAGGTGGCACCGTTCTCCGCAAGAACTTTGGTTGCGTCGTCGATGGCGGCCTGAAACTGTCGACTGGCATCGCGCGTGTTCAAAGAGGCGCTGCCGAACCCGCGGATGATGTCCGCGAGCTCGGAGATCTCGTCGCCCGCGTCGGCCGCCTCGCCTCGCAAGTCAGCGAGAGCAGCCTCGTTCTCCTCGGTCGCGCGGCGCGAGGCCTCGGTCGCGTCTCGGTTCAGCTCCCAGGCTCGACGGCCGGCATCGAGCTGGTCGGAAACGATGACGAGAGCGCCGGTGACGGTGTCGTACTGGGTGACAGCTGCAGCGTTCTCCGCGTTCGCGGCGCGCTGACGCTCGGCGTAGGCCTCGATCGCGTCGGAGCCCTGCAGAGTGAGGTCGACCAGCTCCTCGGTCGTGAGGCCGAGCTCGCGGCCGAGCTGGATTGCACCCTCGGTCTGCAGGCGCTGAGCGACGAGCTCGCGCGTGTAATCAGTGATGCTGCCGCTGGCCTGGTCGAGCGATTCGCCGAAGGCATCGATTGCGCCTGCCCGGTCGGCTGCGTCGTTCGCGATCGCGGCGATCGCGAGGGTGGCCGCGGTGAGGGCGATGGTGGCGGCGCCGACCCCGACGGCGGCCGACCGTGCGGTGGTGCCCAATGCTGCCAGTCCTGCGCGGTATTCGGCGATCTTGGGCACGCCAAGCACGGCCGCCCCGCCCAGGAGACCTGCGGCGGTGGCGGCCGTTCCGAGCGCGAGGCCAGCGTCGAGGGCGGGGCGCGGCAGGTCGCCGACAGCGTCGACGAGGAACGTCGCCGTCTGCACCATGTCCCGCAGCACCTCGTTGGCACCGGTGCCGCCCTTGATGAGGGTCGTCTCGAATGCGCCGTTGAGCTTCTCGAGGTCACCGTTGAGGTTGTTGAGACGATCAGCCGCGACACGAGCCGCGAACCCGCTGTCGTTGGTCGCGTCGATCCACTCCTGGATGCCGGCGGCGCCCTCCTCGTAGAACACCGACGCCGCACGCACCGCGTCAGAGCCGAAGATGACGGCGAGGGCTGCGTTGCGTTGCTCGTCGGTCAGGCCGCGGAGGCCGTCCTGCAGTTCGCCGGCGAACGCTGCAGCGCCGATGAAGGAACCTTGTGCGTCGTAGGCGGAGATGCCGAGACGATCGAGCTCGCGCTGTGCTTCGGCCGACTGCGGCGTCAGGCGCTGCAGCATGGACCGGAATGAAGTGCCGGCGTCGGACCCGAGCAGGCCGGCGGAGGCGAAGGCGGAGAGCACTCCGGTGGTCTCTTCGACGGACAGGCCGGTCTGTGCGGCCACGAGAGCGGCCTGGTTGAGGGCCTGCGCGAGGTCTTCGACGTCGCCGGCAGCCTTGCCCGCGCCAGCAGCAAGCAGGTCAGACACGAGGGTCGCCTGCGAGCCGTCCAGCTCGAACTGCTTCATGGTGATCGCGGTGATCTCGGCCGCGCGCGCGACCTCGAGCTGGCCGGCCGCCGCAAGGCTCAGTGCGGCGTCAAGGCCGCCACCGAGGATCTGCGCAGTTGACAGGCCCGCCTTGCCCAGTTCCTCGATCGCGTTAGCCGCCTCGACGGCGGTGAACACCGTCTCCCCGCCGGCACGCAGCGCTGCCGCGCGCAGCTGGTCCATGTTTGAGGCGGTCTCTTGCGTCGCCGCCTGCACGTTCGACATGGCCTGGTCGAAGTCAGCGAATCGCTTCACGGCCAGGCCGACACCGACCGCGGCTATGACACCCACGGCCAGTGCGGTTTGCCCCAGCTGGTTGAACGCCTCACGCTGCTGCGCAAGCTTCGCGGTCGAGTCGTCGGCCATCTCCCGGGTCGCGCGAGATGCGCGCTCCATGCCGGCGATATAGCCGTTGACCTCCGCGAGGAGGCGAACCTTGGTCGTGCGATCGGCCATGTTCGCCTCCTTCGGGTCAGGGCGCGACGGTGCGCGGGGTGTCGCGCAGCTTCACTCGCCACATGCGGCCAGCGCGTTGGACGGGCGCGCCGGGCTTGTCGTACGCCTTGTAGTAGGCGTCCTTCGCGGTCGCGAGGGTGTGCTCTGCCCAGTCCATGACAGGCCCTTCGGCCTCGAACATGAACTGGTTGTCGGGGTTGGTGGCAACCTCGAGCGGGATGCCGTGCGCGGGGCGCTGTCGGTTGCGCATGTGGGCCAACAGCAGGCTGAGATCGGTGGCGGAGTACTCGGGTTCGCGCACGACGCGGAACCCGACGAGCTGCTCGCGCTCGTAGACGGCCTGATGGAACTCGACCGGCTCCCAGCCGTACAGCCGGCGGGGCGCTACTCCGAGTTGGAGTGCGAGCTCGAGGACGCCTGCCGACGCTTCTGCCCTTTTCGCGCAGCATCGACCGCCTTCTCGGGGGCGATCTCGTTGAGGTCGAAGATGGTGTCGCACACGCGCTGGAAGGCTGCGCCGTCGAGAGCTTTGAGCAGCTGCTCCCACTTGGCCGTAGAGATGGGATCCTCGCCCACGATCGCGCCGGAAAGCGGCGCTGCTTCGAGGATGACCGCGCGAATGTTGTAGCCGTACTTCAGGTCGATGTAGACCGGGTTGTCGCCGGGCTTCTCGGCAGCGAGGCCGCTGACGCGCGGCGGGTGCTTGTCGACGAGCATGCCCCAGTCGATGCCGGTCATCTGCGTGAAGCGCAGCGTGTACGGGTTGCCGTTGAGCAGCACCGTGACGTCGGCCGTCGGCCGTTCGGTCTGCGTTGCTGCATTGAGATCGTCCAGGAAGGACATGGTGAACCTTTCGCCGTTGGCGCCGTGAGAGGGAAAGAGGGGTGGGGAGACAAGACGGCGCGCTCGTCTCCCCACCGGCTGTTGCTGGCCGCTAGGCCGCGATCGTCTGACGCGTGACCACGCCGGTGACGAAGAGCTTCTGCGTCTTGGTGAAGACACCGTTCGTCACGGGCGCGTCGTCCATCGGCTCGCCACAGGTGACGGGCCAGACGACGACCTTCTGGCCGGCGGCGCCGGCGGTCGCGTTCGCGATCAGGGGGCGCACGACGATGTAGCCAGCGAGGCCCTCGGTGAGGACGCTGGCCGCGCCGGTGGCGCCGTCGACGTACTTGACCGTGAGGCCCTTGGTCTTCTTGCCGGGGCGCTGCAGCGCCTGCTCGAGGGTGAGACGGTCGTCGACGACGGTCGCCTGATCCTGCTCGGGGCTCCAGCCGTCCGGGGTGAGGGAGTAGGTGATGTCGTCACCGTCATCCCACTCCGCGACGGTGATCGCCGCGCCGGCGATCGCCGGCACAAAGCGAATCCGCAGGTTGTCTTCGGTCTGAGTGCTCGGCGGGAGGGTCTCCTGAGCCATCGCGTACCTTCTTTCGTGAGGCCCCGGGCCGGGGCAGTCGGATGGGGCTGTGCCCCTACTTGGTGGAGCTCTTGGCCAGGCGCGGGTCTTTGGCCTCGCCGCCGGACGCGACAGGCGCTGCGTAGGCGTCCTCGCTCTCGGCGTCGGCCGCGGGCGCGATGGGCTGCGTGGCGGCCGGCTGGTTGCCGTGAACCGTCGGCCGCGGGCGGTCGACGGGGTTCGAGTCGATGACGTCCCAGTCGGGGCGTTGGGCGACGCGCTCGGGGGTGACGTCGAACTCGTGGCCGGTTTTGCGGCTCTTGACACGGATGAATCCCATGGGGCTCTCTCTTTCTGTTCAGGCGGGAGCGGGCTGCGATCGCCAACCGGTGCGGAAGACGTGGTAGTGAAGTGGTGGGGTGACGCTCGCGTCGCGCTGCAACGGCACCGGAGACTCGAACCAGCACCGGTCGTTCAGCCGGCCATCGACCGCGATGCGGACGCCAAGACCACCCGGAAACAACAGCTGACGGATCAGGCCCAGACCGATGCCGGCCTGCTCGGCCGAGTCCCCGACGATCCAGCCCGTGTACTCAGGGTTCTCCACCACGTGCGGGCCGGTGAGGCTCTCGGTGGTGTTTGTCCCGTCGGCGGGGAACAGCACGACGTACGGCGTGGAGACGACGTTGACGCTGTTCGGTGCTGGCTTCGTCGCTTCGCCCACGAACGTCGCCTGCTGGAAGGTCGGAAGGGTCTCAATGAACGCCTTGAGGGCGACGGTGTCGGCGTAGCTCATCGGGCACCTCTGCTGATGTAGTTGCGGACGATGCCGCTCACCGTGCTCTGGCGCAGCGCTTCATCGGTCGCGTCTCCGAGCGCCTTCTCGAGGCCGCGGACGAAGTCCGGCTCGGTCTCCTGCAGTGCACCCGAGCCATAGCCGCGAGGAGCGGTGTTGTTGCCGGGCGAGCCGAACTCCATGACCACGACGATCGGCGCCTGCAGACGCCCCCGCTCTGGGCCGATCTCGGCCTCGATGATGGACACCCCGAAGGCGCGCAGCACTGCGATGTCGTAGGTGATCGCGCGCGGGGCGTGTGGGAGCCCTTGCTCGCCGGTCAGCTTCTGCGCCCATGACTTTTTGACGTTCATGGCGCTGACCTCGACGGCCTTGCGAAGGTACGGGCCAGCGACGGTCGGTGCAGATTCGAGCTGCGCGGCGAGCTGGTCGAGCTCGGAGAAATCGAACTCGATGCTCACGTGATCAGCTCCACCTGCAGACGTCGTGCGGTCGCGTGCGTTTGGAACTGGATGCCGCGCACGCGGAACCGGATGCCGACCAGCGACGGATCCAGCGGGTTCGCCGTGATGGTCAGGATCATGTCGGGTCGCACGTCACCGGACCCGGCCGCTTCGACCGGGATCGACACCGTCGGAGTCTGGCGTGCGAGGATCTGGGCCGCTGCGTCGATGTCGTCTGCAGCGCCCGTTGGGAAGCGCAGCCGGCACTTGCCGCTGTAGACGGTCGCCGCGGTCTGCGTCCGCAGAGCGGTTGTCGGGTCGACGGAACCGGTGGCCTGCTTGGTGATCGTGCAGGTGGAGTCCATCAGCGCCTCGGCCTGGCGACGTCCGAGTCGAGCGATGCCGGCGGCGACGCTCATCGGGTGCCGACCACGTAGCTCTGGCGGACACCGAACTGCTCACGCAACAGGCGGACGTTGCGGTCGCTGAGAGCGATGCCGGACATCTCCCCCGCGTCCGCGAACGCGGCGCGGAAGTCGTCGAGCTGCACCGAGGACAGCCCGCCAGCGGTCAGGCCAAGGTTTGCTTCGATCGGGAGCAGCGCCTGCGAGACGAGCACGCACGTCCACCGCACGAGCGAGGCCGGCGGCTCTTCGTAGCCGTAGGTGTAGGACACCTCGACGGGTGCCTCCACTCGGGTGGCGGTGGTGACCAGCGGACGGGCGTACGCGAGCGGCACCCACAGGGTGTTGTCGCGGCGCACGTACTCGACGTCCTGTCCGTCACGCTGAACCGACTCGATGGAGACGAGCGGCTGGGACGGGATGTCGATGCGTCCGCCTTCCGGCCAGAACGTGGCCGTGGCCGTGGACTGGGGGTAGACCTGCTGGCCGAGGACGTCGTCCCGGAGGTAGGTGGACGCATCCTCAAGCAGCGCCGTGATCCACGGACGCTCGGCCTCGCTGAACTGTCGGTTCAGTCGCAGCTCGAGGTCTGTGTAGCTTGCGAATGCGTCCACCGTTGTCTCCTAGTCCGGGAGGCCGAGCGCGGCGATGTTGCCGGTGGTCGAGGCCTCGACGGTGATGCGGATCGTGCCGTCGCTCTGGAGGAAGCGGGCGGTCTCGACGACGACCCAGGCGATCTGGGGGGTGGTCGAGCCGTTGGTGAGCGAGACGGTGAGGTTGCCCTGCCCGGCCGCGGTGGCCGGCGGGTTGTCACCAGCGAGGACCGTGAACACCTTGGTGCTCGCGGTCGTGTTGGTGAGGCGGATCGCGATCTTCTTGCTCTCGCGGTCCGGGGTGATGACGTGGTTGTCGGCTGCGACGATCGCGGTGCCGGCCGGGTTGGCGGTCGACGCGTTGAGGCCCAGCGGGCTGATGGGGACTGCGGTATCGGCCATGATCGGCCCTCCTTCTGTTCAGAGCGTTGCGGGATGGGGCGGGCGGCGACGGGGTTCGTCGCCG
>OFDN01001298.1_pt1 | contig 17019 bp, 18 predicted proteins | sample 1520971 | NCBI WGS metagenome assembly OFDN01 (sample SAMEA94257418, study PRJEB24077) | hot springs metagenome | biome: Aquatic biome; feature: Geographical feature; material: Water | place: India | collected 2012-06-12 | depth 5 m
GGCGGTCACACAACCGCCACGCCACGCGCCGCGTCTTCGGGACGTCAACCGCCGACGCGCCCGATCATCGCGCCGCCGGCCACAGCCGTACCGCGAGCGCCGCCGCCGCCGCCGCGGTGGCGAGTGCGGTGACGCCCATCCAGCCCCACAGCGCCAGAAGCTGGCTGCCCAGCGCCGAGCCGGCGGCCATGCCGACGAACATCGACACCATCAGCACCGCGTTCAGCCGGCTGCGCGCCGCCGGGTCGATGCCGTAGATGATGGTCTGGTGCGCGATCAGCGAGGCCTGCACGCCGAGGTCGAAGCCGACCGCGCTCAGCAGCAGCAGCCACAAAGCACCCTGCGGCGGCAGCCAGGGCATCGCCGCCATCACCGCGAAGGAGCCGGCGGCAAGCGCGGCACCCAGCCGGGTCACCAGTTCCGGCCCGCGACGGTCGGCCAGCCGGCCGGCCAGCGGTGCCGCCAGAGCGCCGGCCGCACCCGCGATGCCGAAGGCGCCGGCCGCCGCGGCACCAAGTTGGAAGGGGGCGCCGTGCAGCATCACCGCCAGCGTCGACCAGAAGGCGCTGAAGCCCATCGACAGCAAGCCCTGCGCCAGCGCCGCCCGGCGCAGCCGCGGGTGGGCGGCCAGCAAGCCGGCCAGCGAGCCCAGCAGCGCCCCATAGGACAGCCGTGTCGTCGGCGCGAAGCGCGGCAGCCCGCGCCACAGCGCCGCGGCCAGCAGCGCCACGCTGGCGGCGGCGGCCAGGAACACGGCGCGCCAGCCGAACTGCTCCGCCACCACGCCGCTGACCACGCGCGACAGCAGGATGCCCAGCAGCAGCCCGGTCATCACCGTGCCCACCACCCGGCCGCGGTGGGCATCGGGGGCCAGCGTGGCGGCGGCAGGCACGATGTCCTGCGCCAGGGTGGCCGAGACGCCGATGGCAAGGCTGGCGGCCAGCAGCGGCACGACGGAGGGGGCGGCCCCGGCCGCCAGCAGCGCCGCGCACAGCACCGCGGCCTTGGCCAGGATGATGCGGCGCCGGTCGTAGCGGTCGCCCAGCGGCGCCAGCAGCAGGATGCCCAGCGCGTAGCCGAGCTGGGTCAGCGGCGGCACCAGCCCGATCATCCGGCTGTCGGCGCCGATGTCGGCGCCCAGCACCCCCAGCATCGGGTGGCTGTAATAGAGCGTGGCGACCGCCAGCCCGGCGCCGGTGGCGAGCAGCAGGACCAGCGGGGTGGAGAGGCCGGCGCGGGTGCCCGTTGCGGTGGCGGGCATCGCATGCGCCGAAGGAATGGCAGACATGGTCGGAGACCTTTGGTGATTGGCTGGCGCAGAGTATGGCGCGTGATCCTGCGCGGCTGTAGCCGGCGCCGGCGTAGATTTGCTATACGTGACGCGTATGAGCATCGATCCCGCGACCCTCGGCGCCGACCGGCTGGCGCTGCTCGACACCTTCCTGCGCATCGTCGAGGCGGGCAGCCTGTCGGCCGCCGCGGCGCAGCTCGGCAGCACCCAGCCGACGGTCAGTCGCCGGCTCCAGACGCTGGAGCGGGCGCTGGGGGTGCGGCTGCTGCACCGCTCCACCCACGCCATGACGCTGACCGACGACGGCGCGCGCTGTTACGAGCGCGCCCGCGAGCTGGTGGCCGCGTGGCAGTCGCTGGAAAGCGCGGTGCGTGGCGACGGGGAGGAGCCGTCGGGCCTGCTGCGGGTGGTGGTGCCGCACGCTCTGGGCCAGGATCTGCTGGTCGCCCCGCTCGCCGCCTTCCTGCAACGCTTCCCGCGGCTCCAGGTGGAGTGGCGGCTGCACGACCGCATGCCCGACTTCACCGCCGAGGGGATCGACTGCGCCATCCGCGTCGGCGAGGTGCTGGAGCCGTCGCTGGTGGCGCTGCGGGTGGGGGCCTTGTCGCGGATCGTGGTGGCTTCGCCCGCCCTGCTGGCCGGCGCCCCGCCGCCGCGGGAGCCGGCCGCCCTGGCGCGGCTGCCCTGGCTGGCGCTCCAAACCTTCTACCGGAACGAGGTGGAGCTGACCCGCGCCGGCACCGGGGCTGTGGCGCGCTTCCCCATCCGCCCGCGCCTGTCCACCGACAGCCTGTACGCGCTGCACAACGCCGCGCTCAGGGGGCTGGGCGTCGCCGTCGCGTCGGCCTGGGCGATGGCCGACGACATCGCCGCCGGCCGGCTGCTCCATCTGGCCCCCGAATGGGAGGCGGCCCCGCTGCCCGTCCACCTCGTCTACCCCCACGCCCCGTTCCAGCCGGCACGCCTGCGCCGCTTCATCGAGACGATGCGCGCCGCGGTGCCGGAGGCGGTCAGCGCGCTGGAAGACGCGGCGGGGTAGGGCCGCCCGCCCGCGCCGTCAGTAGATGAGCTCGTTCTCGCCGCTGCCCTCGGAGATGACGATCTCGCCGCGGGCGGCGAGGTCCTTGGCGAGCTGGACCATGTACATCTGCGCCTCGTCCACCTCGCGCACCCGCACGGGGCCCATGGCGGCCATGTCCTCGCGCAGGATCTTGGCGGCGCGTTCGGACATGTTGGAGAAGAACAGGTCCTTCAGCGTCTCCGACGCGCCCTTCAGCGCGGTGCCCATCTTGGCCTTGTCGACGTTGCGCATCAGCGTCTGGACGCCGGACGGGTCGAGCTTCGACAGGTCCTCGAAGGTAAACATCAGCGCCTTGATGCGCTCGGCGCTGTCGCGGTTGCGCTCCTCCAGCGCCGCCATGAAGCGGTGCTCGGTGGTGCGGTCCAGGTTGTTGAAGATTTCGGCCAGCAGCTCGTGGCTGTCGCGCCGGCTGGTGCGGGCGAGGTTGGTCATGAACTCCGTGCGCAGCGTACGCTCCACATCGTCCAGCACCTCCTTCTGCACGGCCTCCATGCGCAGCATGCGCATGATGACCTCCATGGCGAAGCTCTCCGGCAGCAGGGTCAGCACGCGGCCGGCATGCTCCGACCGGATCTTGGACAGCACGACGGCGACGGTCTGCGGGTATTCGTTCTTCAGGTAGTTGGCCAGCACCGTCTCGTTCACGTTGCCGAGCTTGTCCCACATGGTACGGCCGGCGGGACCACGGATTTCCTCCATGATCGCGTCGACCTTGTCCTTGGGCAGGGTCTTCAGCAGCAGCCGCTCGGTGCTGTCGAAGGTGCCGACCAGCGAGCCGGTGGCCGACATCTGCTCCGCGAACTCGACGAACAGGCGCTCGATGATGTTGGCGGACACGGTGCCGAGGTTCGCCATCACCTGGGACAGTTCCTTGATCTCCTCGTCGTCCATCATCGAGAAGAGCTTGGCCGAGTGCTCCTCCCCCAGGGCGAGCATCATGATCGCGGCCTTCTCCGGGCCTGTGAGGGTGCGATAGTCCTCGCGAACCTTGAGCGCCATGGGTGAATGCTCCTGCCGACGATGCGCGCGCGTGTCGTCAGTATTACCACATGCGATAGCCCCGTCCATGGGGTGGAGATTGGGGCAACCGGCGGCCCTCGAACTACCCCATCCGATGGTGTAGACTTCGCAGGTGCGAAGACGGAGGAGGTGGCGGGTGCCGGTTCCATTGATCGTTCATGCGGCGGGCAACGACGGTCCCTGGCGGGTCGACCGCATCGACCCTGTGATCGGGGAATCGCTTCCCCCGGCGCCACGCCTGGTGGTGACCGGCCCCGCCGCGCAGGAACCGGCCTCCGGCATCGCCTGGGCGCTGCGCTCCTTCACCAGCAACACCCGCTACACCGAACGCGCCGAGCTGGACCGGCTGACGGCGCGCCAGGAGGGGCTGGGCCGGCCCGCCGCGACCAGAGCCGCCCTCATTCCCATCCGCAAGACCGCGGCGTGGTGGGCGCTGGCGCAGGACGAGCGCCGCGCGGTGTTCGAAGCGCAGTCGCGCCACATCGCCATCGGGCTGGACTACCTGCCGGCCGTTGCCCGGCGCCTGCACCATTGCCGCGACCTGGGCGAGCCGTTCGACTTTCTCACCTGGTTCGAGTACGCGCCGGAGGATGCCGACCGCTTCGAGGAGCTGGTCGCCCGGCTGCGGGCGACGCCGGAATGGGCCTACATCGACCGCGAGGTCGACATCCGCCTGACCTGGGACGGTCCGGCGCGTTAAAGCAGCCGCCCCTGCCCATCGCCGCGCGGCACCAGCTCCGGCATCGCCTCGGCCACCAGCTCGGCCGTCGCCTGCTCCAGCAGCTCGTCGGTGGCGGAGCCGTAGACCTGCTCGCGGCCGATCTCCAGGATGACCGGAACCGCCAGCGGGCTGATGCGGTCGAGGTCCTTGTGCAGGATGCGGCCTTCGATGCGGGCCAGGAAGTCGGACAGGCGGCGGATGTCGGTCAGCCCGCCGGCGGCGTCGGCGCGGGTGGCGCGCAGCAGGATGTGGCCGGGGTCGTGCTTGCGCAGCACGTCGTAGATCAGGTCGGAGCTGAAGGTGACCTGCCGCCCGGTCTTCTCTTGCCCGGGATGGCGGCGGTCGATCACCCCGGCGATGATGGCGACGTTGCGGAAGGTGCGGCGGAGCATCGAGGATTCGTCCATCCACGCCTCCAGATCGTCGCCCAGCATGTCGCGGTCGAACAGCGCGTCGAGATCGGCGGGCGTGCGCAGGCTCCACACCGCCAGCACATAGTCGGTGGCGACGAAGCCCAGCGGAGCGGCGCCCATGCGCTCCATCCGGCGGGTCAGCAGCATGCCCAGCGTCTGGTGCGCGTTGCGCCCCTCGAACGCGTACACCACCAGGAAGCGCTTGCCGCGCCGGGGGAAACTCTCCACCAGCAACCCGTCGGTCGGCGGCAGGACGGAGCGCCAGCGCTGCAGCCGCAGCCATTCCTGCACATCCTCCGGCAGGCCGGGCCAGCGGTCGGGGTCGTGCAGGATGGCGCGCACGCGCTCGGCCAGATGGGTGGACAGGGGCAGGCGGCCGCCGGCGTAGGCGGGCACCTGCGGGTCTCTCTCGCCCCCCTTGGCGACCATCGCCTCCATCTCGCGCACGCCGAGGAACTTGAGGAGCTGGCCGGCGAAGACGAAGCTGTCGCCGGGGGTCAGGCCCTGGATGAAATACTCCTCCACCTCGCCCAGCACCGGGCCGCGGTTCAGGCGCACGCGCAGCATCGCCTCCTGCACGATGGTGCCGACGTTGAGCCGGTACTGGCGCGCCACCGCCGGGCCGGCGGCGGCCATGAGCCCGTCCTCGCGGGTTTTCAGCCGGTGGAAGCGCTCGTAGGAGCCCAACGCGTAGCCGCCGGTCGCCACGAAATCCAGCACGTCGTCGAACTCGTCGCGCGACAGGCCGGCGTAGGGGGCGGCCGACACGATTTCGTCGTACAGCGCGTCCGGGTGGACGGGGGCGGCGCAGGCCATGCCGAGCATGTGCTGGGCCAGCACGTCCAGCCCGCCCGGCCGCGGCCGTTCGCCGTCCAGCGTGTGTGCGCGTACGGCGTCCAGCGCCGCCCGGCACTCCAGCACCTCGAAGCGGTTGGCGGGCACCAGCAGGGCGCGGCTCGGCTCGTCCATGCGGTGGTTGGCGCGCCCGATGCGCTGGACCAGCCGGCTGGCCCCCTTGGGTGCCCCGATCTGCACCACCAGATCCACCGCCGCCCAGTCGATGCCGAGATCGAGCGAGGAGGTCGCGACCACCGCCCGCAGCTCGCCGCGGGCCATCGCCGCCTCCACCTTGCGGCGCTGCTCGACGGCGAGCGAGCCGTGGTGGAGCGCGATCGGCAAATTCTCGTCGTTGATCCGCCACAGCGCCTGGAACACCAGCTCCGCCTGGGCCCGGGTGTTGACGAAGAGCAGGGTGGTCCGGTGCTCCCGTATGCGCGCGTACACCTCCTTCAGCGCGTGCAGGGCCATATGGCCGGCCCAGGGCAGCCGCTCGCGCGTGGTCAGGATGTCGATGACGGGTTCCGCCCCGGCCCGCCCCTGCACCAGCCGCACATCTCCGCTGTCCGTGGTCCCCGTGCGCGACAGCCACGCCACGAGCTGGTCCGGCTCCGCCACCGTGGCCGACAGCCCGACGCGCCGGGCGGTGGGGGCGAGGCGGGCCAGACGCGCCAAGCCCAGCGCCAGCAGGTCGCCGCGCTTGGTTCCGGCCAGCGCGTGCAACTCGTCCACGATGACGCAACGCAGCGTGCCGAAGATGGTGCCGGCGTCGGCGTAGGACAGCAGCAGGGCCAGGCTTTCCGGCGTGGTCATCAGGATCTGCGGGGGGTGGGCGCGCTGGCGCCGGCGCTTGGCCTCCGGCGTGTCGCCCGTGCGCGTCTCCGTGCGGATGGGCAGCCGCATCTCGGCGACCGGGATCTCCAGGTTGCGCTGGATGTCCACCGCCAGCGCCTTGAGCGGGGAGATGTAGAGGGTGTGCAAACCTTCCCGCGGGCGCTCCGACAGCTCGATCAGGCTGGGCAGGAAGCCCGCCAGCGTCTTGCCGCCGCCGGTGGGCGCGATCAGCAGCGCCGACACGCCGTCGGCCGCCGCCTCCACCATCGCGAGCTGGTGCGCGTGCGGCGCCCAGCCGCGGGAGCGGAACCAGCCGGCGACGTTGGGGGGAATGAGGGACGGAGGGGCGTCGTGGTGGTCCATGGCCGCGCACTATAGGACAGGCCGCCCTCGGGTGGCGATGCCGGGAACGGGCCGCCGACGCTGTGGTTGACAGGGCGCGGGGCGCACCCGACGTGAAGACGACGTCCCGCAGGTCAGTGCCGCAGCCAGGACAATCCTTCCATGCCCGAGACCGTGACGATCACCGACAACGCCGCCCGAAGCCGTTACGAGTATGATGTGGACGGGCGCATCGTCTTCGCCAACTACCGCCGCGACGGCGACACCGTCCTCATCCCGCATGTCGAGGCGCCGCCGTCGCTGCGCGGCACCGGCGCCGCCGACCGGCTGATGCGCGGGATCATGGAGCTGGCGCGCCGCGACGGCCTGCGCATCGTGCCCATCTGCAGCTACGCCGCGGCGTGGACGCGCCGGCATCGCGATTATGCGGATGTGGTAGGGTAGCGCCGCGGCGACAGATCCAGGGGGCATGGGTGCGGCAGGCGTTCGACAGTCCGGCACCTTCGGTCCCCGATGGGAAGGCCCCCATCACCACGGCGCCCGTCACCACCGCACTCGTCATCCTCTGCGTGGCGGTGTTCCTGCTGGACGTGCCGGTGGAGCCCTTCGCCTTCGTCCCGGCCTATCTGTTCGGCACCACCGATCTGGAGGGGCCGTTGCCGGTGGTGGACGGCTGGCGCGGGCTGGTGGGCCACGCCTTCGTGCACGCGGATTCGCTGCACCTCGTCACCAACATGGCGGTGCTGCGGCTGTTCGGCGGGCGGGTGGAGGCGGCGCTGGGCGGCGCGCGTTTCCTGCTGTTCTTCCTGCTGACGGCGGCGGCCGGGGCGCTGACGGAGGGGTGGCTGACCGACGATCCGACGGTGCCCATGCTGGGGGCCAGCGGTGCCGTCAGCGGCGTCATGGGCGCCTTCCTGCTGCTGCACCCGCGGGCGGTGCTGCGCCTGCCGCTTCTGGTGCGGGCGCCGGTGCTGATCCCGCTGGCCCTGCCGGTCGGCTGCGATCTCGGCATCAACACGGCGCTGGCGCTGTTCCCGCCGCCGCCGGACCTGGCGATCTCCGCCATCGCGTGGGAGGCGCATCTGGGCGGCTTCGCGGCCGGGCTGCTGCTGACCGTGCCGTTGCGGCGCCGCAGGGTGCGGCTGCTCGACCGGGCGGCGGTCGGTCCGGACCTGCCGTCGCTGCGGCGACTGGCTGGGGTCCTGCGGCCGGGGCCGGCGTCCGACCGCTTGGCGGTGCTGGTCGACGCCGGTGTCTGGGTGATGCTGGTGGTGGTATTGCTGCGGGGGTCGTAGAGGCGGCCCGAGCCTCAGTGACGGGTGCGGGCGGGGGTGACGTACACCCCATCCCAGTCCACGCCGAACAGCGCGTCGTCGCCGGCTTCCTCGACCAGATCGTCGTACTCGGCGGGGTCGATCAGCCCGAAGATCGAGGCGGTGCCGCCAGCGTCGAGATCGCAGGTCACCACGCGGCCCATCGCTTCCACCGACGTGAAGAAAATCTCCGGCAGCTCCATCGCGTCGAGGTCGGCGGCGACCGCGGACTCGATCTGGTGGACGAGGTGGCAGGGCAGGGTGGAGCGCAGCACCGCGGCCTGGGAGGCCCACACGATGCGCTTCACGCGGGCGGCGCCCCGCTCGTCCTTTTCGGGGGTCTGCTCGGGCCCGGCGGCCATGGCGATCATCCGGGAAACCAGGGTGGATGGGCTCGTCGAACGCATATTGACCTCCGCTGATGGGCGAGGTCAGAGTGACTTTCGGAGGTTAATGGGGACTTAAACCACCGATGGGAATAAGACGTACCACGGAGGGATAGGACCCGCCACCGTCTCAATACCTCGGCCTTTGCTGCGGCGCCTTGGGCGGAAGTGTGTTGCTGTTCTGCAACGCACACAGCGCCCGTGCGATGGCGGCCCCGACGCGGGCGTTGTGGATGATCAGGGCGACGTTGGCCTCCAGGCTGCGGCCGCCGGTCAGCGCCTCCATCCGCTCCAGCAGGAACGGGGTGACGTCGCCGCCGGCGATGCCGGCCGCGCGGGCCTGCTCCAGCGCCTCGTCGATGGCCGATCCGACCACGGCGGGGTCGAGCGCGTCGGCCTCCGGGATCGGGTTGGCGACCACCACGCCGCCGTCCAGCCCCAGCCGCCACTTGACGTGCAGGATGCGCGCGACCTCCTCGGCGCCGTCGACCCGGCGGGCGGGCAGGCCGCTGTCGCGGGTGTAGAAGGCGGGGAAGCGGTCGGTGCCGAAGCCCAGCACCGGCACCCCGCGCGTCTCCAGCACCTCCAGCGTCTTGGGCAGGTCGAGCACCGCCTTGGCGCCGGCGGTGACCACGCAGACGGAGGTCCGGGCCAGCTCCTCCAGGTCGGCGGAGACGTCGAAGCTCAGCTCCGCGCCGCGGTGCACGCCGCCGATGCCACCGGTGGCGAAGACCGGGATGCCGGCCAGTTCGGCCCCGATCATGGTGGCGGCCACGGTGGTGGAACCCTCCACCCCCAGCGCCAGGGCGACGGGCAGGTCGCGGCGGCTGAGCTTCCAGGCCTTGCGACCGACCTCCCCCAGCCGTTGCAGGTCGTCGTCGTCGAGCCCGACGCGGATGCGGCCGTCCAGCACCGCGATGGTGGCGGGGACGGCCCCGCCCTCGCGCACCGCGGCCTCGACCCGGCGGGCGGTCTCGACGTTGCGGGGGTGGGGCATGCCGTGGGTCAGCACGGTGGATTCCAGCGCGACGACCGGCTGGCGCTTGGCCAGCGCCTCGGCCACCTCGGGATGGATGAACAGATGTTCGCGCATGGTGCTCGCTCCCCTTGCCGCGGCACACCATATAGCGCGCATGATCCCGCCGCGCCTACCCCCCGACTCCGGCCGCCCACATCCCGATCGCTGGATCCGCATCCTGCCGGAGGGGGTGTATGTCGAGCCCGGCGGCTTCTACGTGGACCCCGTGCGCCCGGTGAAGCGGGCGGTGATCACCCACGGCCATTCCGACCACGCCCGGCCCGGCCACGACAAGGTGCTGGCCACCCCCGGCACGCTCGCCATCATGCGGGAGCGGCTGGGCGACGGCGCCGGGACCAGCCCTCAGCCGCTGGAGTATGGCGAGACGATCCGCATCGGCGACACGACCGTGCGACTCGTCCCCGCCGGCCATGTGCTGGGCAGCGCGCAGGTGGTGATCGAGCATGGCGGGTCCCGCATCGTCCTGTCCGGCGACTACAAGCGCACGCATGATCGCACCTGCGCGCCCTTCGAGCCGGTGCCCTGCGACGTGTTCGTGACCGAGGCGACCTTCGGCCTGCCGGTCTTCCGCCACCCGCCGGACCTGGGGGAGATCGCCAAGCTGCTGCATTCGCTGCGTGTCTTCCCCGAGCGCAGCCATGTGGTGGGGGTGTACGCGCTGGGCAAATGCCAGCGGCTGATCACTCTGCTGCGCGCCGCCGGCTATGACCGGCCGGTCTATCTGCACGGCGCGCTGATCCCGATCTGCGACCTCTACCGCGTGCAGGGGGTGGAGCTGGGGGAGCTGCGGCCGGCGACGGTGGCGGCGAAGGAGGATCTGAAGGGGGCCGTCGTGCTGGCCCCGCCGTCCGCCATCGCCGACCGGTGGGCGCGGCGACTGGCCGATCCGGTCACCGCCATGGCCTCGGGCTGGATGCGGGTGCGCCAGCGGGCCCGCCAGCGCGGGGTGGAGCTGCCGCTGGTCATCTCCGACCACGCCGACTGGGACGAGCTGGTGCAGACGCTGGACGATGTCGGCGCGCCGGAGGTCTGGGTGACCCACGGTCGGGAGGAGGCGCTGGTCCACCACGCCGCCAGCCGCGGCATCCGCGCCCGCGCCCTGGCCCTGGTCGGATTCGAGGAGGAGGGGGCGTGAAGCGCTTCGCCGAGCTGGTGGACGGCCTCGTCTTCATGCCGTCGCGCAACGGCAAGATGCGGCTGATCGCCGACTACGCCGCCACCACCCCCGATCCCGACCGCGGCTGGGCGCTGGCCGCCCTGACCGGCAGCCTGAGCTTCGCGGAGGCCAAGCCCGCCGCCATCCGCCAGCTTGCCATGGAGCGGGTGGACCCGGTGTTGTTCGGCTGGTCCTACGACTATGTGGGCGACCTCGCCGAGACGGTGGCGCTGATCTGGCCAGAACGGCCGGAGCGCGCCAACAGCCACCCCCCCTCCCTGACCGAGGTGGTGGACGCCCTGCGAACCGCCCGCCGGGCTGAGGTGATGGGGCTGATCGAGGGCTGGCTGGACAGTCTGGACTCGTCCGGCCGCTTCGCGCTCTTGAAGCTGATCACCGGCTCCCTGCGGGTGGGCGTGTCCGCCCGCCTCGCCAAGACCGCGCTCGCCGAGTGGGGCGGGGTGGAGGTCGATGCGCTGGAGGAGTGCTGGCACGGGCTGACCCCGCCCTACGAGCCGCTCTTCGCCTGGCTGGAGGGCAAGGCCGGCCCGCCGGAGGCGTCGGCCGGGGCCGGCTTCCGCCCGCTGATGCTGGCCACGCCGCTGGAGGAGGAGGACGCGGGCGGGTTGGATCCCGCCGCCTACCGCGCGGAATGGAAGTGGGACGGCATCCGCGTGCAGCTCGTCTCCCGCGGTGGCGAGAAGCGCATCTACAGCCGCACCGGCGACGACATCTCCGGCGCCTTCCCCGACATCCTCGACCATATGCTGTTCGACGCGGTGCTGGACGGCGAGCTGCTGGTCGCGCGCGACGGGGTGGTGGCGCCCTTCAACGACCTGCAGCAGCGGCTGAACCGCAAATCCCCCACCGCCCGCATGCTCCAGGACTTCCCGGCCTGGGTGCGGCTCTACGACCTGCTGTTCGACGGGCCGGACGATCTGCGCCCGCTGGGGTTCGAGGAGCGGCGCGCGCGGCTGGAGGCGTGGCGGGAGGCCACCGCCCCCCGCCGCATGGACCTCTCCCCCCTCGTGCCCTTCGCGAGCTGGGAGGAGCTGGCGGCCCTGCGCGACGGCGCGCGGGCTGCGGGGATCGAAGGGTTGATGCTGAAGCGGGCCGACAGCCCGTATGTGTCGGGCCGCCCGAAGGGGCCGTGGTTCAAGTGGAAGCGTGGTGCCCTGACTCTCGACTGCGTGATGATGTACGCCCAGCGCGGCCACGGGAAGCGCTCCAGCTTCTACTCCGACTACACCTTCGGGGCGTGGCGGGGGGAGGAGCTGGTGCCGGTCGGCAAGGCCTATTCCGGATTCACCGACGCCGAGCTGGTGGAACTCGACCGCTGGGTCCGCAACCACACCACCCGCCGCTACGGCCCGGTGCGCGAGGTCTCCGCCGGGCTGGTGCTGGAGGTCGCCTTCGACAGCGTCCACCGCTCCACCCGCCACAAGAGCGGGCTGGCCATGCGCTTTCCCCGCATCCACCGCATCCGCTGGGACAAACCCCCGCAGGAGGCCGACCGGGTGGAGACGCTGGAGGCGATGGTGGTGGGGTGAGTGGGGGTGCGGCGGAGCGTCTCGGGGCGCGGCGGATCGCGATACATCTTGTATCGGAAAATGTGCTGCACTATTTTCGTATCAGGCCTAGCCTACGAGGTCACCGTAAGGTGGCTGGTCGATGCCCGGAACGCGCGTTCCGGGCATTTGGCTTTTCAGGGTCGGGCGACTATCCCCTCGAAGCAACTGTATTTGATGCCGAGATGCGCGATCTCGTCGGGTTGGAGACGCGCATCGATAAGCTTGCCATCAGCCAACAGACGGGCATAGGTGATGTTGCCGCGATCGTAGCCACCGATCGACATCGGCCACAGATAAAGGTCCGCAATCTGCATGATCGGTGAGCTTTTTTGCTTGGTCTTGAAATCGTAGAGGGTGTCGGCTAGGTCCATAGCGGAAAGCGGCTGGTATTTTCCCATGGAGTCGTTTGCGAAGGGCATTCCATCCGACAGCAGCGTATCATAATACCCTTTCATCCAACGGTCGACCTCCGCATCGCCACGCTCGACGTAGACCCTCAACTTGCAGTTCTGCGATCGGGCGAATTTTGCGGCTCGTTCAACGAGAACCGCGAAAGCGGTCTTGCACAGCATCCAGCGTTGGCGGCCATAGCGTTCGCGATAGCGTGCGTTGTAGCCGGGCCGGTCTATAACGCAGGCAAAGCCGGTGAACGGCGGGTCGACCATCAAACCGTAGAGGTCATCCAGGAAGGCTCGTTTGTCCCTGTCCGACAAGGCGGCGAGCCACGTGAATGCCCCCGTCCTATTGCGGATGTCGGACGAGTGGAGGAACACCTCATCTGGATCGAGATTCCACCGATCCATGAAAGCGGCATGCGCATGCCGTGCGGCCAGTTCGTCTTGCTGCCGGATAACGACACCTCCGAGACTGAACCAGTCATGACCGTGGGCTGGAACTCGTCCCAGGTGTCTATCCGGGTGTCGGGTTCCTGAATCGTCTGCGTAGAGGTGCATGACGTCAGGCATATGCGGCATTCCACCGTCTGTTAATTCTCTCCTTAATTGTAGTGGTCCCTGTGACGTCGATGCAATGGTGTGTCGCACGATTCCTAAGTGTGGGCAGGGATGCCCGTATCCTATCCAGACCGGATCCTACCCCTCCCCCGCCAGCGCTTCTCGCAGCTCCGCCACGCGGCCCATGAAGAGGTGGCGGGCGTGGCGGCGCAGGCGGGTGTGGTCCCAGTTCCACCAGGCGAGGTCGAGCAGGTAGGCCACATCATCCGGCGGCAGGCGGGTGCGGATGGGGCGGGCGGGGTTGCCGGCGACCACGGTGTAGGGTTCCACGTCCTTGCTCACCACCGACCGGGCGCCGATGACCGAGCCATGGCCGACGGTGACGCCCGGCAGAATCAGCGCGCCGTTGCCGACCCACACGTCGTGGCCGACGCTGACCGGCCCCTTGATCCGCACCGTGTCGTCCTCGGCGTCCTGGAACTCCGGCCACAGGTCGGTGAGGAAGACCAGCGGGTAGGTGGAGACGCGGTCCATGTGGTGGTCGCCGCCCGCCATGATCGCGGCACCCTCGGCGAAGGAACAGTAGCGGCCGATGGCGATGCTCGTCCGCTCCTCGAACCAGTGGATGGTCAGCGGCCCGTCGAAATAGGAGAAGGCGCCGATGTCCAGCCTCAGTTTCCGGTTGTACATGAGGTGCAGGTCGTCGGGCCGCCGGTCGTGCTCGTGTCGGATGGTGGTCATGGGGCGGGCTCCAGCGGTGCGTCGGACGGATGGTTACGCGGGCGACCGGCGCCGCGCAACCGTCTGCCTCCCTCTGGCGCTCAGCTTCCCGACGGTCCATCTTCGGTGCAACGACCGCATCCAACCCGAAGGCCGTCATGCTGCCCGTCGAACCCGTCCTCGCCCACGCCGACCGTCATTTCGAGGAGTCGGTGTCCCGCCTCTGCGACCTGCTGCGCATCCCCAGCGTCAGCACCGATCCGGCCTACGCCGGCGAGGTGCGGCGGGCGGCGGAGTGGATGCGGGGTGAGCTGGCCGGTCTGGGCTTCGAGGCCACCATCCGCGACACGCCGATGCACCCGATGGTGGTCGCCCATCATCCGGGACCGGGCGGGGACGGGCCTCATCTGCTCTATTACGGGCACTACGACGTGCAGCCGCCGGAGCCGCTGGATCTCTGGACCAGCCCGCCCTTCGAGCCGGCCATCGTCGAGGCCGAGCGCGGCCGGCGCGTGGTGGCGCGCGGGGCGGTGGACGACAAGGGGCAGGTGATGACCTTCCTGGAGGCGTTCCGCGCCTGGGTCGCCGTGCACGGCACGCTGCCGGTGCGCGTCACCGTCCTCCTGGAGGGGGAGGAGGAGACGGGCAGCCCCAGCCTCGTCCCCTTCCTGAAGGCCAACAAGGACGAGCTGAAGGCCGACGTCTGCGTCATCACCGACACCAACGCGTGGGACATCGACACCCCCGCCGTCACCACCCGCCTGCGCGGGATGCTCTACACCGAGGTGACGCTGCACGGTCCCAGCCGCGACCTGCATTCCGGCCTCTACGGCGGCATGGTGCTGAACCCGATCAACGCGCTGACCCGGCTGCTGGGCGGGCTGCACGACGCCGAGGGCCGCGTGCAGGTGCCGGGCTTCTACGACGGGATCGAGGACCCCACGGCCGAGGAGCTGGCGATGTGGCGGGGGCTGGGCTTCGACGAGGCGGCCTTCCTCGGCGGCGTCGGCCTCACGACTCCGATGGGCGAGGCCGGGCGCATGGCGCTGGAGCGGCTGTGGTCGCGCCCGACCGCCGACATCAACGGCATCTGGGGCGGCTACACCGGCGAAGGCTCCAAAACGGTGATCGCCGCCCAGGCCTCGGCCAAGGTGTCGTTCCGGCTGGTGGCGGGGCAGGAGCCGATGGCGGTGCTGGACGGCTTCCGCCGCTTCCTGGAGGAGCGCAAGCCGGCCGACGCGCGCATCGAGCTGCGCCATTTCGGCGCCTCCCCCGCCTACCGGGTGGAGCCGGGCTCGCGCTTCCTCAAGGCGGCGCTGGACGGGATGGGCGACGTGTTCGAGCGGCCGGCGGTGCTGGTGGGCAGCGGCGGCTCCATCCCCGTCGCCACCTACGTCCGCAAGGAGCTGGGCTACGACTCGCTGCTCGTCGGCTTCGGGCTGGAGGACGACCGCATCCACTCCCCCAACGAGAAGTTCGAGCTGCGCTGCCTGCACAACGGCATCCGCTCCCACGTCGCGATGCTGGGGAGGTTCTCGGGGTTGGGGAACCCGTGATAGGCTTGTCGGAGTCGACGTCCCGCGGAGGGCGGCATGGGTGAGGCGGCGGCCCGGATCGATCCGGTGACCATCGAGGAGTTCGCGGAGATGCGGTTCGGCGACCGCCGGGCCGAACTCGTCGATGGCGTGGTCATCGTGGCGCAGAGTTTCCCGACCTCGCGGCATGGCGCCATCGCCGCCGGTCTGGCGGTGGCGCTCACCGGGGCCATCCGCGCGGGGCGGCAGCCCTGCCGTGCCGAGGTGGGAACCGGCTTGCCGATCCGTCTCGATCGCGACTGGCTGCTCGGCCCGGACGTCACCGTGCGCTGCGGCGGCGACCGGCAACGGCCGGGGGAGCCGGTTCTCGTGGCCGAGGTGCTGTCGCCGTCCAACCGCCCGCCGGAGATGGACCGGAAGCTCCGCGCCTATCAGGCCGTGCCCACCCTCGCCGACATCCTGCTGGTCGGCCAGGACGAGCACCGGGTCGAACACTGGACCCGCGACGCCGACGGCGTGTGGACCGCCCGCATCGTCGAGGGCGCCGCCGCGACGCTGCGGCTGGCCCGCTTCGACGCGGCGTGGTCGCTGGAGGCGCTGTATGGGGATGTGTGAGGTGAGGGTCCGCCCTTACCCCTCCATCACCGTTTCCACCTCCGGCATGTCCATCACCCGGCGGGCGAGGCGCTCGGTGCAGTGGACCTCCAGGATGCCGTAGGCGGAGGCGGGGTTGATGGAGTGCAGGTCGCCGGCCATGCCGTTGGACGACACGAAGCGCTTCAGCGCCTCGGCGTGCACGTCGCGCTCCGAGCGGCCGGGGCGGATCGCGCGGGGGCGGGCGAACTGGATGCGGAAGGGCTTGAACATGGCGGGTGGCATCGCCCCCATGTGGCATGCCGCGGCCCGAACCGCAAGCCGCACGGCGCCGGCGGCCCGCCGCGAGGAGACCCGTCAGCCGGAATAGCTGGCGAGCGGGAAGTTGGTGAGGATGTAGGTGTCGCCGCAGTCGATGATGGTGCCGCTGGCGTAGACGCTGTAACCGCCGGACGAGGTGCGCTTCAGCGTCACCTTGAAGCCGCTCTTGTAGGTGGCGGTGCCGTTCCCGTAGTCCCTGGTCATGGTCGCCGTGCTGGTGCTGTCGGAGACGTTCGCCTGCCACCAGACCATGAGGTTGATCAGGCATTGGACGGTGGCCGTCGAGGCGCTGGTGGTCACCTTCGCCTGGGTGCTCATCGTCAGCGTCGTTGTGGTCGTCGCCATGGGATCCCGTTCGTTGCTGGGTCTGCGTCCGTCGCGCCGTCGAGCGGCGGTCGCGCCGTCAGGGCGTGAAGCTGCCGATCACCAGGTTCCGGAAGCTGTGGGTCCGTCCCGAATCGACGATGCTGCCATCGGCGACCAGGATGTAGCCGCCATAGACGGATTTGCGCATCCGCACGGTCAGGCCGGACTGGAAGCGCGCCAGGCTGTTGCCGCAGGTCCAGGGAATGGCGGCCGTGGTCGAGGTCCGGGACAGGGAGGCGACCCAGAGCCGGGCACGAAGGGATTGGAACGTGATCCGAGCGGAATGGGCGGTCATCACCGCCGTGGTTTGAGCATTCGGCGTCAGCGACACCGTCATCGTCGGCATGAGTCTTCGTCCGTCCGGTGCCATGGGGATGGCGAACACCGGCGGGCATAGCCGGCACACGAACGATGTCTGTGATAAGTTGAGTTTCCGTAAAATTTTCCCTTGGCCGCACCGGTCGGTCTGCGTGGCCGACCTGGTCACGCGCAAACGCGAACGCCCGCCGCGGCATCCCGCGGCGGG
>OFDN01001299.1_pt1 | contig 17009 bp, 10 predicted proteins | sample 1520971 | NCBI WGS metagenome assembly OFDN01 (sample SAMEA94257418, study PRJEB24077) | hot springs metagenome | biome: Aquatic biome; feature: Geographical feature; material: Water | place: India | collected 2012-06-12 | depth 5 m
TCGCTGCGGCGTGGCGCCGGCGCAGGTGTGCCCACCGGCGCCGGCGGCGCACCGCCGGCCCGCCAGCGGTCCTGCACCAGGGCCACCAGCCGCGGCCAGTTGAGCAGGCGGGCTGGTGGCACCTCGAAGGGATGCCAGTAGCTCAGCGCGTCGCGGTTGGGCAGCGTGCCGAGCGCGGCGCACAGCGTGTCCTGCGTGTTGCGCATGGCGGCCATGCACGGCTCCGACGGCGTGATCTCCGCGGTGCGGCATTGCTCATGCGTCACTTCCAGCAGCCGCTGCACGCCCACGCGGTCGGCCTCGCGCACCGCAGGGTTCTGCACCAGGTCCTGCAGCATCGTCACCTGCTGCGTGACATGCGCGGGCACCTTGGGGCAGCTCATGTCCACCGCGGACAGTGCACGCGACACCTCGGTGAACAGCGTGCGCACCTCGGCGCGCTGCGCGTTCTCGTTCTGGCGCAGCTGGTCGCTCACCTGCCACAGCGACAGCAGCAGCGTGCCCGACGCACCCAGGCCCAGCGTGGTGCCGATGGCGCTGTTCTTGGCGGCGCGTCGCCAGGCCGGCTCAGGCTGCGGCGTGCTGTCGGGGCTGGCGCGGCCAGGCTGGCGCAGCCGCGCGGGATGCTCCACCGCATCGCTGGACCGCTCCAGCCAGCCGGGCAGCCGTTCCAGCCAGGCGGGCTGCAGCGCGGCGCCGGCGTCCTCGCCCAGGCGGTGGTAGCTCTCCCATTGCGCCTCGTCGAAGGACTGGTCGCCGGTGGATTCATGCGGAAAGCGCCCGTGCCGCTGGGCATAGGCCAGCACATCCACGTCCAGCGCGGCATGCAGGTTGGGCTTGATCACCAGCAGCGTGCCGTGGTGCTCCGGCGTGCCGGCCGCGCAGCCCGCCGGCCGCAGGTAGCGGATGCGGCCGAGCAGCACGCCGCGCGCGCTCTGGCTGTCGGCCATGTCCTGGGGCGACAGCACCGTCAGGCCGCCGTCGCCCACGCCGAAGCGGCGGGTGGCTTCCTCATGCGGATAGAACTCGATCTCGGCGCCGAAGTCGATGCGGGCCTTGCGCACCAGGTTCTCCAGGTCCAGGAATTCGTAGCGGGCGTCGCAGCTGGCGTCCACCAGCACGATGAAGTCCACCTCCCGGCGCAGCAGCGCATACACGCCGGTGTTGTCGAAGTGCCCGCCATCCGAGAGGTACCACCACGGCCGTGACCGGCCGCGGTAGGTGGCCGTGGCCTCCGACCAGAGCATCAGCGGCTTGGCGGCCAGCCGCCACAGGGCGTCGCACCAGGCAGGCCGCGGCGCCTGCGGCGGCGCCGGCTCGCGCACCCAGTGGCCCAGCCGCACGCCCACCAGGAACAGCAGCAGCGCCCAGCCGCGCGAGGTGTAGGCCCCCGCGCCGGGCGCCGCGGCCGCGCCGGAGATGGCGATCCACTTGCCCAGCGTGCCCACCTCGCTGGCGCGGGTGAAGCACACCCGCTCGCGCGGGCCGATCTCCACGCCGTCCGGCCGCACCGTCAGCACCGTGCCCTTGCGGTCGGCGTTGAACAGGCCGCTCAGGTCGTCGCGCGTCTGGTTCAGGCAGGTGTTGATCAGGTGGACGGGGCCTCCGGCGCGCTCGGGGTGGTAGTCGCGCAGGTCGGCGTCGTCGCGCGAGACCACCTGCGTCACGTCCGCATGCGCCCCGTCCAGTTGCGGCTGCAGCACCGGCCGGTTGGGGTTGCCCACCGACAGGTAGGCCCGCGTGAGCCGCGCCCGGTAGAAGCCGTGCAGCGACGAGGCGTTGGCCATGCCGCCGTTGTGCGCAGTGGTCAGCCACCACAGGCCGCACCAGGCGGCAATGCCACCGGCGCGCCACACCGGCGGCACCGCATCCAGCCAGCCCAGCGGCGCGGGCGTGAACACCAGCCACTGCACCGTGCTGAGCCAGAAGCACAGCACGATCGCCAGCACCGCCACGCCGGCGGCATTCAGCAGCCGCGGGGTCCAGGTGCCCAGCGAGGCGCTCGCCTGCTGCACCATCTGCTGCAGCGGCTGCGCCAGCGCCCGCAGCACCAGGGCCGCGAAGCCGCCCAGGCCGACGCCGCCCCACAGCCAGTCGCGGTCCGACAGGGCCAGCTTGAGCAGCCGCCAGCTCACCAGGTCCAGCAGGCCCATGAACACGGCCAGTGCCGCGATCAGCAGGGCCTGGCGCGTCACCTCCGTGGTGCGGCGGCGCAGGCGCGCACTGGCCAGTCCGCGGCTGACCGGGCTGCGGGCCAGCACCACCAGCGTGGTGGCCACGCCGGCTGCCACCGAGGCGACCGACAGCAGCACCAGCGGCAGCCCGATGCGGCCTTCGGCCAGCGGGCTCAGCAGCCGCAGCCGCCAGGCCAGCCACGGCAGCAGCAGCGCGCAGGCCACCAGCGCCGCGGCCATCAGCTGCTCATGCAGCGCATGGGTGGTGTGGCGGCGCGTGGGATCGGGGCCCTCGCGCGCCACCCAGTAGCCACAGGCCAGGCCGGGCAGGGTGGCGCACATCCAGGCCGTGGCCAGCGGCAGCCACAGGCTGCCCCAGGCCTGCCAGGCGTTGGGGTCCAGCGTGTCGGTGCTCATCTGCCACAGGTGCGGTGCCACCACCAGCAGGCCGAACAGCAGCGCGGCCATCATCAACTCGCCGTGGATGGCCACGAAGGCGCGCAGGTAGGTCACGGCGGCCACGCCCACGTCGTGCGTGCCCGCGGGCGTGAGGTAGCGGCCATTGCGGCGCATCCAGTCCAGCAGCGGTGAGCGGCGCGCGGCCAGCATCGCCTGGGCCTGCCGCACGCCCAGCGCCAGCACCAGCCGGCCCAGCATGGCGCCCACGTAGCCGCCGCCGGAGACGGTGGAGAGGTAATCGAAGCGCGGCAGCAGTCCACGCTGCGCCAGCCCGCGGATCAGCCCCAGCCCGTAGGTGGCGCTGCGCACGCCGCCGCCCGACAGCGCCAGGCCGACGGTGGGCAGCTCGCGCAGGCGGGCGTTGGGCCGCGGGGCGCCGCTGGCGGCCACCTCCTCCTTGAGCCCGGCGCGCCGGCGGCGCCGCAGCACTGCGGCCCGTTCCGCACGTTGCCAGGAGTCCGCGGGAGCGCGGCCCTGCGGGCATGGGGAAGCGGGGGCTTTCGGGTCCACGGTTTGCTCGACTGCGCCCGACTCTAGGCCGGCGTGCGCCGGCCACGCAAGCGTGGTGCATGGGGGTTGCCCTGCGCGCAAACGTCCCGCGAACTATCATGCCCGGTTGCCTCGCGCTCTCGATGACTGCTGCCTTGCCCCCTCCTAAAGCTGCCGAAACCCCCGCCATCCGTGTTCGCGGGGCCCGCACGCACAACCTCAAGAACATCGATCTCGACCTGCCCAAGCATGCGCTGGTCGTCATCACCGGGTTGTCGGGCTCGGGCAAGTCCAGCCTGGCGTTCGACACGCTGTACGCCGAGGGCCAGCGCCGCTACGTGGAAAGCCTGTCGGCCTATGCACGGCAGTTCCTGCAGCTGATGGACAAGCCCGACGTGGACGTGATCGAGGGCCTGTCGCCCGCCATCAGCATCGAGCAGAAGGCCACCTCGCACAACCCGCGCTCCACCGTCGGCACGGTGACCGAGATCCACGACTACCTGCGCCTGCTGTATGCCCGCGCCGGCACGCCGTTCTGCCCCGAGCACCACCTGCCGCTCGTGGCCACGCCGGTCAGCCAGATGGTGGACGCGGTGCTGGCGCTGCCCGAGGACACCAAGCTGATGGTGCTGGCGCCGGTGGCCCGCGACCGCAAGGGCGAGTTCGTCGAGCTGTTCGCCGACATGCAGGCGCAGGGTTACGTGCGCTTCCGCGTCGATGGCCAGGTGGTGGAAGCCGCCGAGCTGCCCAAGCTGAAGAAGGCCGAGAAGCACGACATCGACGTCGTGATCGACCGCGTGAAGATCCGCGCCGATGCAGTGGCCAGCGGCCTGCGCCAGCGGCTGGCGGAGAGCTTCGAAGCTTCGCTGCGCATTGCCGATGGCCGCGCGCTGGCGCTGGAGATGGACAGCGACCGCCAGCACCTGTTCAGCAGCAAGTTCGCCTGCCCGGTGTGCAGCTACTCGCTGCCGGAACTGGAGCCGCGGCTGTTCAGCTTCAACTCGCCGGTGGGCGCCTGCCCGGGCTGCGACGGCCTGGGCCAGGTGACGGTGTTCGACCCCGAGCGGGTGGTGGCCTTCCCGTCGCTCAGCCTGGCCAGCGGCGCGATCAAGGGCTGGGACCGTCGCAATGCCTACACCTTCTCCCTGCTGGAGAGCGTGGCCAAGCACTACGGCTTCGACATCGACGAGCCGTTCGAATCGCTGAGCCCCGAGCACCAGCGCGTGCTGCTCTACGGCTCGGGCGGCGACGAGATCAGCTTCAGCTACACCGCCGAGGCGACCAGGCCCGGCGGCCGCTCACGCACCGTCAAGCGCTCGCACCCCTTCGAAGGCATCCTGCCCAACCTGGAGCGCCGCATGCGCGAGACCGACTCGGTCGCGGTGCGCGAAGACCTGGCCCGCTACCAGCACGCCCGCGCCTGCCCCGAGTGCGGTGGCGCGCGGCTGCGGCGCGAGGCGCGCCACGTGCTGCTGCAAGGCGCCGACGGCGAAAAGTGCCGCGCCATCTTCGAGGTGGAGCACGCCACGCTGGCCGACTGCCAGGCCTACTTCGACGGCCTGCACCTGATCGGCGCCAAGGCCGACATCGCCGACAAGGTGGTGCGCGAGATTCGCGCGCGGCTGCGCTTCCTCAACGACGTGGGCCTGAACTACCTCAGCCTGGACCGCAGCGCCGACACGCTGTCGGGCGGCGAGGCGCAGCGCATCCGGCTGGCCAGCCAGATTGGCAGCGGCCTGTCCGGCGTGATGTACGTTCTGGACGAGCCCAGCATCGGCCTGCACCAGCGCGACAACGAGCGCCTCATCGGCACGCTGCAGCACCTGCGCGACCTGGGCAACAGCGTGCTGGTGGTGGAGCATGACGAGGACATGATCCGCGCCGCCGACTACGTGGTGGACATGGGCCCCGGCGCCGGCGTGCACGGCGGCCGCATCATCGCGCAGGGCACGCCGGCCGAGGTGGCGGCGAATCCCGATTCGCTCACCGGCCAGTACCTGGGCCGGGTGCTGCGCATCGAGCGGCCGGCGCCGCCCCTCAGCCCCGTCGGCCGGCCGCAGATGCGCATCGTCGATGCGCGCGGCAACAACCTGAAGGGCGTGACGGTCGAGATCCCGGTGGGCCTGCTCACCTGCGTGACCGGCGTGTCGGGCTCCGGCAAGAGCACGCTGGTCAACGACACGCTGTACCTGGCGGTCGCGCGCAAGCTCTACGGCAGCCACGCCGAGCCGGCGCCGCACGGCGAGATCGAAGGGCTGGACGCCTTCGACAAGGTGATCAACGTCGACCAGAGCCCGATCGGCCGCACGCCGCGCAGCAACCCGGCCACCTACACCGGCCTGTTCACGCCGATCCGCGAGATGTTCGCGGAAGTGCCGGCCGCCCGCGAGCGCGGCTACGGCCCGGGCCGCTTCAGCTTCAACGTGGCCGGCGGCCGCTGCGAGGCCTGCCAGGGCGACGGCGTGCTGAAGGTGGAGATGCACTTCCTGCCCGACGTCTACGTGCCCTGCGACGTGTGCCACGGCGCGCGCTACAACCGCGAGACGCTGGAGGTGCTCTACAAGGGCAAGAACATCACCCAGGTGCTGGACATGACGGTGGAGGACGCCACGCCGTTCTTCAGCGCCGTGCCCAACATCGCGCGGAAGCTGCAGACGCTGCTCGACGTGGGCCTGGGTTACATCAAGCTGGGGCAGAGCGCCACCACGCTGTCGGGCGGCGAGGCGCAGCGGGTGAAGCTGGCGCTGGAACTGAGCAAGCGCGACACCGGCCGCACGCTCTACATCCTGGACGAACCCACCACCGGGCTGCACTTCCACGACATCCGGCTGCTGCTGCAGGTGCTGCACCAACTCAGGGATGCGGGCAACACCATCGTGGTGATCGAGCACAACCTCGACGTCATCAAGACGGCGGACTGGGTGATCGACATGGGCCCCGAAGGCGGGGCCGGCGGCGGCACGCTGGTGGTGGCCGGCACGCCGGAGACGGTGGCCGCCCATGCGGGCAGCCACACTGGGCGCTTCCTCGCGCCCTTGCTCAGCGAATAGGCAGCGCGGCCAGGCGGCGCTTGCGCAGCAGCGCCAGCAGCGCGATGCCGCCCGCCATCAGCGCCCAGGTGCCGGGCTCGGGCACCGGCGGCGGCACGGCGGGGATGGACGGCAGGCTGCCCGAGGGCAGCAGCGGCGCGGTGGGAATCGAGATGGGGCCGCCCAGCGGCGGCGCACCGAACGACGGGCCGATGATCGGGCCGGAGATCGTGCTGGGGGCGCTGGGCAGTGCCGCCAGGCCGATGGCCGGCGTGTCGCCGGTGCCGGCGCCGGTGGGCGGCAGGTTCTCGAAGCTTTCCGGCGCGGGCGCCAGCGCGGTCTGGCCTGCGCCCGGCGGCTCGAAGTCCAGCTCGCCCGGGCCGGCTGCGGTGGCGCCGCCCGCACGGGTGATGCGGCTGACGTTGCGGCACACCGTGGGCACCAGGATGCAATGGCCGCTCTCGCAGTACACCAGGCCGCGCTCCTGCGCGTCCGCCGCCCATTTGTTGCGGGTGACGGTGTTGCACACGCTGCCACTTCCGAAGTGCATGTCGCTGATCTCGGCCCTGTACAGGTCCTTGCCGACGATGCTGTCCCGGCGGATGGTGACCATCTCGTCGTACTTGCGCTCCGTCATGCGCTGCTTGAGGCGGGCGCGCACGTCGGGCGGAATGTCGGTGTAGCGGTCCACCGCGGCAGGGATGTCGCCCATGTACGGGTTGTGACCGGGGCTGTCCCAGGAGCAGTTGTTCACCGTCTTGTTGCCGGTGGCTGTCTTGACGCTGCTCTTGACGGGTGCGGCGTGGGCTGGCATCCAACCCGTCACCAGGGACAGGCAGAGGGACCAGACGATCAACGGTTGTTTCATTGGACGGTGGGGAAAGAGGCCAGCGGACGCCTAGTGACTGCTAACTTTACGACCGACTCACATTGTCAGCGGCTGTTGGAAAACTACAGCGTGCGTATGTCGCGAATGCAGACGTCAAGCGCGAACAGTCTTTTTGTTGGCACGGCTCGTGCCAGACCTGGTCTGTCCACCTGTGCACTTTTTCACGCCGGTGTGACGGTCATGCAAAAAGTCATCTAATGCGCACTCGACACTTCCCCCTTTGGGGTGGCGTCAAACCGCCTCTGAACACCACCGCAGTACCCCGAGATCCCCGATGAATTACCTGGGGGCCTTGCTCACCAGCCTTGTCGCCAGCGCCGCCTGGGCCGCACCGTATGACGGCCCGCTGTTCGACATGCACCTTCATTACAACGTGGAGGCCTTCGACGCTCACCCGACCGCCGATGTGTTCGCCCGCCTGCAACGCAGTGGCGTGCGGGCGGCGGTGGCCAACAGCCGTCCGAATGAAGGAACCCGCTCGCTGGCCGGGGCACGCGATGAGGCGGGCGCAACCGGCGTCACCGTGGTGCCCTTCGTGCGGCTGTACCGCAACCGCGCCGATTACACCGGCTGGTTCGCCGACGACAGCATCTACCGCATGGTGCTCGACGAACTGGCGCGCGGCACCCCGGCCGGCCCGTACCGCGGCATCGGCGAATTCCACCTGTACGACAGCACCAACGCAGACGGCCCCGTCGCCCGGCGCCCGATGCAGCTGGCCGAGCAGCGCGGGCTGCTGGTGCTGGCGCATGTGGACGACGACGCGGTGGACCGGCTGATGGCTCATGCCCCCGGCGCCCGGCTGGTGTGGGCCCATACCGGCATCGGCGGCGCGCCGGTGCCGCGTGTCAAGGCCTTGCTCGACCGTTATCCGCAGCTGATGGGCGAGCTGTCCTACCGGCCTGGCCTGACCGAAGGCGGACGCCTCAGCGCCGAGTGGAAGGCGCTGCTCATGGAGTACCCCGGCCGCTTCGCCATCGGCTCCGACACCTGGGTGATGCCCCGCTGGAGCGCCTACGAGACGCTGATGCGCGATGCCCGCGAATGGCTGGGCGACCTGCCGCCCGATGTGGCGCGCCGCATCGGCTGGGCCAATGCCGCCGGCTGGTTCGGCCTTGCGGAGCCGCGGTGAGCGCCAGCCTGCCCCCCGCTGCCGCAGTGCCGTCCATGCTGGACGCCGAGCGCCTGGCCGACTTCGCCCGCGCTTCGGGCGACGTGCTCTGGGAGTGCGACACCGCCTGGCGCTACACCTGGATGGCGGGCTCCACCGATGCGCTGGGTGGGGTCGACGGCGGCAGCCTGATCGGCCAGGCGCTGGCTGACGGACCGCTGCTGGACAGCCATGGCGAGCCCCTGGGCGACGAGCGGCTGTACCACTGGCTGGCACGGCCGGTGGCCTTCAGCGGCGCGTTGACCGAGGTGCGCACCAGCCGCGGCCGCGTGATGGTGTCGCGCTCGGCGGTGCCGCTGTTCAATGCGCTGGGCCTGCATGCGGGCTGGCGCGGCACCGCCCGCGACGTCAGCGTGCGCGTGGCCCTGGCGCGCAGCGAGCGCGAGCGCGACGAGCAGCTGCGCAAGATGACCGCGCTGCTGCCCGGCGCGCTGTACCAGTACCGCGAGCTGCAGGCGGATGCCGGCCACTTCCCTGACGACCTGCTGGATGCCGGCCGCCTGTTCGGCCTGCACACGCAGCTGCTGCATGGTCCGCTGCGGCTGCATCCGGCCGAGCTGCCGGCGCTGCACGAGGCTTACCTGCGTGCCCGCCAGGCCCAGGCGCCGTGGCATGTGCAGTTCCGGGTGCTGCAGGCCGATGGCGAGGAACGCTGGCTGGAAAGCCGCGCGATGCCCGAGCAGCCGCCCGAAGGCGGCTGGCTGTGGCATGGCTTCGTCTCCGACATCAGCGAACGCCGTCGAGTGGAGCTGGCGCTGCGCGCGTCGGAGGAGCGGTGGCTGCTGGCCGCCGAGGCCACCGCCACCGGCCTGGCGCAGATCGACTGCCGCGACCAGTCGCTGCTGCTGGACCGCATGGCGTGCATCAACCACGGCCTGGCCTGGCCGCATCCGCCGATGCGGGTGGACGAGTGGCTGGCGCGCATCCATGAGGACGACCGCGAGCTGGCGCGTGCCGCGCTGCAGCGTGCGCAGCATGACGGCGAGCGCATGGAGGCGCGCTACCGCTTCCGGCTGCCGGATGGCGGCCTGCGCTGGCTGGAGGTGTTCGCCCGCGCGCAGATGGATGCCGATGGCCGGCCGCTGACCATCGTGGGCACCTGCCGTGACGTGACGGCGCAGCAGGAGGCGGTGCAGCTGCAGCGCGCCAAGGAAGAGGCCGAGCGCGCGAACCGTGCCAAGAGCGAGCTGCTGTCCCGCGTGAGCCATGAGCTGCGCACGCCGCTCAACGGCATCCTCGGCTTCGCGCAGCTCATGGGGCTGGACCGCGAGCAGCCCCTGGGTGCGGCCCAGCGCCGCCGGCTGGAAGGCGTGGAGCAGGCCGGCCGCCACCTGCTGGCGCTGGTGAACGACGTGCTCGACCTCACGCGGCTGGAGCGCGGCGAGTTCGGCCTGCAGGTGCAGGCCATCGACCTGGTGCGTTCGCTGGAAGCGGCGGTGGGCATGGTGCGGCCGCTGCTGTCGGTGCACTCGGCGCAGCTGCCGGCCGACCTGCCGGCGGGCCCGGTGTGGGTGCAGGCCGATCCGCGCGGGCTGCAGCAGGTGCTGGTGAACCTGCTGTCCAACGCCATCAAGTACAACCGGCCGGGCGGTCAGGTGCGCTTCGAGCTGCGGGCGCTGCCGCTGCAGGTGGTGCTCACCATCGAGGACGAAGGCGCCGGCCTGACCGAGGAGGAGCAGCGCCAGCTGTTCCAGCCCTTCAACCGGCTGGGCGCAGAGCGACAGCGCATCGAAGGCAGCGGCCTGGGCCTGGTGATCGCCAGCGAGCTGGTGCAGTCGATGAACGGTGCGCTGTCAGTCACCAGCCGTGCCGGCGTGGGCAGCCGCTTCAGCGTGGCGCTGGCCCGCGCGGACAGCAATGGCCTGCCCGCGCCGGTGGAGGAGAAGCCGCCCTGGCGCGTCGTCTACATCGAGGACGAGCCGCTGAACGCGCTGCTGATGCAGGAGGTGTTCCGCGCCCAGCGCGGCTGGCACCTGGTGGTGGCGCGCAATGGCGCCGAGGGCCTGGAGCGCGTGCGCACGCTGCTGCCGGACATGGTGCTGGTGGACATGAACCTGCCCGACATGAACGGGCTGCAGATCATCGCGGCGCTGCGCGGCGATGCGCGCACCGCCGGCCTGCGCTGCGTGGCGCTGTCGGCCGATGCGATGTCGGAGCAGATCGCCGCCGCACGCCAGGCCGGCTTCGACGACTACTGGACCAAGCCCATCGACGTGGCCCGCATGCTCCAGACGGTGGAGCAGGCCATCCGCGCGCGGCCCTGAAGGCCCCAAAGAAAAAGCCGGTGCTGAGTTCATCAGCACCGGCTTTTGTTCGATGGCGCCTTGCGGCGCCTGCTCGAACGGCTTACTTCAGGTGATCGTTGATCAGCTTGGTCATCTCGAACATCGAGACCTGATCCTTCTTGAAGATCGCCTTCAGCTTCGCGTCCGCGTTGATCATGCGCTTGTTCTCGGCGTCCTGGAGCTTGTTCTTCTTGATGTAGTCCCAGACCTTCTTGGTGACCTCGGTGCGCGGTGCCGGCGTGGCGCCAATGACGGCGGCCAGTGCTTCACTCGGGGTCATCGCCTTCATGAAGGCTGCGCTCGGGGTGCGCTTCTTGGCGGCCGGTGCGGCCTTCTTCGCGGGGGCCTTGGCCGTGGCCTTGATCGGTGGCTTGGCGCCACCGACCTTCTTGGCCGGAGCCTTCTTCGCCGGGGCCTTCTTGGCCGGCGCCTTCTTCGCAGTTGCCATTTTGAATTCGCTCCATCAAGAGTTGGTTGATGTGCCGGGTGGAGGTGAGGGCCGCATGAGCCATCGTTTCTCTCTGGGCACCCTGCGGCGCGAATGGTACTGCTTGCGTCAGGGGCTGAGAAGCCGTTTTCCCTCGGAGAACACGCGTAGAAGCGCTAGGACAAGGCCTATTTCAAGCCTCACGGCACATCGAAGAAGAGTTCGCGCGTGGCCTCGGCCGGATTGGCACATCCACACAGCGCCATCGCCACCTCCAGTTCGTCGCGCAGCACGCGCAGCACATGGGCCACGCCGATGGCGCCGCAGGTGGCCAGCGCATGCATGTAGGGCCGGCCGATGAGCACCGCGCGTGCACCCAGGGCCAGGGCCTTGAGCACGTCGGTGCCACGCTGGATGCCACCGTCCACCAGCAGCGGCAGGGCATCGCCCACCGCATCGGCGATGCGGGGCAGCACCCAGGCCGTGGGCGCGGCGGTGTCCAGGGTGCGGCCGCCGTGGTTGGAGACGATGAGGCCATCGACCCGCTGGCGCACGGCTTCGCGCGCGTCCTCGGGGTGCATCACGCCCTTGAGCAGCAGCGGCAGCCTGGTGTGGCTGCGAAGGGTGTCGATCTCGTCCCAGGTGGGCGCATCGGGCATCAGTGCATCGAACACCCAGCTCTGCGAAGGCGTGAGCTGCGTGCGCGGTGCCTTGGGCAGCGCGGCCAGGTTGACCGCGGACACATCGGCCGGCAGCTTGAGCCCGGCGCGGCGCTCGCGGTCGCGCACGCCATGGCTGGGCGCATCGACGGTGAGCACGATGGCCTCGTAACCCGAGGCTTCGGCACGCTGCACCAGTTCGCGGGTGAAGCCGCGGTCATGCTGCATGTACAGCTGGAACCACAGCGGGCCACGGTCGGCATCGGACAGCACGGCCCGGGCCACGTCCTCCATCAGCACGCTGGCCTGCGCGCTGAGGATGAAGCCGGCGCCCTGTGCGGCCGCCGCATGCGCGCTCGCCAGCTCCCCATCGGGATGGGCCAGCCGCTGGTAGGCCACCGGCGCCAGCAGCAGCGGATGCGCCAGCGTGCGGCCCAGCAGCTGCACGCGGGTGTGGCCGCCGGCCAGGCGACGCAGCACGCGCGGCACCAGGGCCAGGTGGTCCCAGGCGGCGCGGTTGGCGCGCAGGGTGATCTCGTCGGCCGCACCGCCGGCCAGGTAGGCCCAGGCGTTGTCGTCGAGCCGGGCGCGGGCATGGGCCGCGTAGTCGGGCAGGCTCACCACGTCGGCCGGCACCTGCTCCAGCGCGGGCACGCGCGGCCTGGCGGTACCGCTCATGTGGCGGCCCACATGCGCAGCAGGTTGTGGTACGTGCCGGTAAGGGCCACGGCGGCATCGGTCTCGCCGTGCTGCTCGCGCAGGCGCATCAGGTTCATGTCGAGGTCGAACAGCAGCTGGCGCTGCTCGTCGCTGCGCACCATGCTCTCGATCCAGAAGAAGCTGGCCAGCCGCTGGCCACGTGTGACCGGCGCCACGTGGTGAACGCTGGTGCCGGGGTACAGCACCAGGTGGCCGGCCGGCAGCTTCACGCGCTGCTCGCCGAAGGCGGTGTGGACCACCAGCTCGCCGCCGTCATAGCTGTCGGGCTCGCTCAGGAACAGCGTGCAGGAGAGATCGGTGCGCACCCGCTCGCCGTTGTCGGGCGAGAAGCGGATGGCCTGGTCCACATGCGCGCCGTAGGTGTTGGTGGCGCCGCCGTAGCGGTTGAACATCGGCGGCAGCACGCGCCGCGGCAGCGCCGCGGAGAACACGATGGGGTGCCGGTCGAGCGCCTTCAGCACCAGCGTGCGTAGCTGCGCCGCCGCCTCGCAGCGGTGGGGCAGCTGTTCGTTGTTCTTCACCGCGGCGGCCTGCGGGCCGGCGGTGGACCGCCCGTCGGTCCACGGTGCGCCGGCCAGCAGCGCGCGGGCGTGCTGCAGTTCGGCGGCATCGAGCACGTCGGGGACGGTCAACAGCATGGCCTTGGGCTCTCAGAAGGTGTAGGTGCCGGTGAGCATCACGGTGCGCGGCTTGCCGGCAATGTAGTGCCCGCGGTAGAGCATGTCGGCATAGTGCTTGTCGGTGAAGTTGCTGACGTTGAGCTTGAACGCCAGCTTGTCCATCGTGTACTCGGCCATCAGGTCACCCGTCACCCAGCGCGGCGCGACGATGGTGCTCTGCAGCGGCTTCATGCCGCTGCGCGCGTTGATGCCGGCGCCCACGCGCCAGTTGGGGGTGAGCTGGTAGGTCGTCCACACGGTGCCGCTGTGCTTGGGCGTCAGGCCCGGGCGCGAGCCCACCTGCTCGCCGGCGGCCAGCGTGGTGCCGTCCGGGGCGCCCTTGTCGATCTTGGCGCTGGGGATCCAGGCGTACGACGCGAACACCTCCCACTGCGGCGTGATGCGGCCGGCGATGTCGATGTCCAGGCCGGCGGCATGGCGCTCGCCCGACAGCAGGTAGTTGGTCGGGTTGGCGGTGTCGCTGTCGCGGTTGCGCTCGTTGTACTTGGTGGCGTGGAAGATCGCGAAGCTGGTGGTGTACTTGCCTTCGGCCCAGTCCAGCTTGCCGCCCAGCTCGATGTTGCGGCTCTTCTCCGGCGCGGTGTTGCGCGAGAGGTTGTCGTACTGGTAGGTGTCGCCCGAGGTGTTGAACGAGGTGCCGTACTGCAGGTGGAACGAGGCGAACGGCGTGGGCTGGTACAGCACCGCGAAGCGGCGGCTCCACAGCGAATCGCTGCGGTCGCCATCCGCCGCGTCGGTGGTGCTGAGGGTGTTGTACTTGCCCTCGAACTTGTCGAAGCGCAGGCCGGCCAGCACCTTCCAGTTCGGCGCGATCTGCAGCTGGTCGCGCACATAGGCGCCGATGCCCTTGGAATCGAAGCGGCGGTTCTGGCTCACGATGCGCAGCGATTCGTCCACGCCCACGCCGTTGTCGGGCGTGCCGATGGTGGTGGTGGGCTTGGTGACCGTCACGCCCGGGGGCAGGCTGAAGGCGTAGCCGATGAACTTGTCGTCGGTGAAGTCCACGCCGGCGGCGATGTCGTGCGTGCCGCCGAAGCCCTTGAACTTGCCGGTGTAGTCGCTCTGCAGCGCCACGGTGTCCAGGTCCATCGCCTTGTTCTGCGTGCCGCGGGTCAGCACGGTGGCGTCGCTGATGTTGTCCCGGTCGACGGCCACGCGGCCCGGCTGTGCATTGGCGCCGGCGAAGCGCACGGCGCTGGCGCGCTGGTCGCGCTGGTACTTCGAGATGCGCAGCGCACTGCGCAGCTCGCCGCCGTTGTCGAAGCGGTGCACATGCTGCGCGGTGCCGATGGTGACGTTCGCCTTGGCGTAGTCGCTGGACATGCCGTAGTAGCTGCGCGGGCTCACCGGCACCAGGCCGGGGCCGCCGTCCTTGCCGGCGCCGTTCAGCCAGGGCAGGCCGTAGGTCACGCCGTTGTCGTTGTCCAGCAGGTACAGGCCGACGCTGAACTCGTCCGCCAGGCCGATGCCCCAGCGGAAGGTGGGCGCGATGCCGCGCTTGTCGATCTTGTTGCCCCAGTTGTCGGCCATGTTGGCCATGGCGTTGATGCGCAGGGCCGCGTTGTCGCCGGTCTTGATGTTGAGGTCGGTGGTGGCGCGCACGTAGTTGCCCGAGCCCACCGTGACCGAGACTTCCTTCTGGTCGTAGCTGAAGGGCTGCTTGCTCACCTGGTTCACCGCACCGCCGGTGGAGCCGCGGCCGAACAGCATCGAGGCCGAGCCGCGCAGCAGCTCCAGGCGGTCCCAGTTGAAGGAATCGCGCTCGTAGAACGCCGGGTCGCGGATGCCGTCGATGAAGATGTCGCCGGTGGACTGCAGCGAGAAGCCGCGCAGGCGGATGTCTTCCTCGCCGCCCTCGGCCGCCTGGAAGCTGATGCCGGCGGTGCTCTTCAACGCGTCCTTCAGCGTGTCGAGGTTGCGGTCGTCGATCAGGCGCTCGGTCAGCACGGTGATCGACTGCGGCACGTCGCGCAGCTCCTGCTTGCCCTTGCCGATGCGGGTGTCCGTGGCCTGCACGTTCTGCTTGCTGGTGGGCGCGGTCTCGGCCGCGGCCTTGGCGCGGATGGCCGGCAGGGCCTCTGCGTCCTGCTTGGGCGGTTCGGTCTGGGCGATGGCCAGGCTGGCGAAGCCGAAGCCGGCGGCCAGGGCGCCCAGCGGCAGCATGGCCGGGCGGGAGGTGCGTTTAGACATGGGTGTCCCTCTCAGACGATCTTGATGGTCGTGGTGTGTCGCTTGCCGCCAGGCATGCGGCAAGGCAAGCGGCAAGGCTTCCGGCGGGCGGTGGCTGGCCGGGGATCAGGTCGCCGGCGGCGTCAGCGGGCTTCGGGTTCGCTCACGAAGCCGATCTTTCCGAGGCCGGCGCGCGAGGCATCGGCCAGCGTCTCGGCCACGTTGCGGTAGGCCACGTTCTGGTCGGCGCGCAGCTGGATTTCCGGCTGCGGCTGCTTCTGGCCTTCGGCCACGAAGCGCTGGGCCGCGGCTTCGCGCGTGACCGGCTCGCCGTTCCAGTAGCGGGTGCCGGCCGCGTCGATGGCGAACTCGATGCGCTCGGGCTTGGGCTGGTTGTCCTGCGCATCGACCTTGGGCAGGTCGAGCTTGACGGCCTGGGTGAGCAGCGGCGCGGTGACGATGAAGATCACCAGCAGCACCAGCATCACGTCGATCAGCGGCACCATGTTGATCTCGGCCACCGGCGCGTTGCTGCGCTTGGCGTCGAAGGAAGCGAAGGCCATAGTCGGTTACTCCTGCGGTGGCCGGTCAGGCAGCCGAGGCCGCCGGCTTCAGCGGGCGCACGCTGGCGCTGCTGGCCTGCTGCGCACCGGCGCCCGGGGCTTCGCCCAGCGTGAGGAAGCTGTGCAGCTCGTAGGCGAAGGCGTCCAGCCGCGCGGTGAGCACGCGGTTGCTGCGGGTGAAGGCGTTGTAGGCCATCACTGCCGGGATGGCCACGGCCAGGCCGATGCCGGTCATGATCAACGCCTCGCCCACCGGGCCGGCCACCTTGTCCAGCGTGCCGGAGCCGCTCATGCCGATGGCCACCAGCGCGTGATACACGCCCCACACGGTGCCGAACAGGCCGACGAACGGCGCGGTGGCGCCCACCGTGGCCAGCGTGGTCAGGCCGCTTTCCAGCCGGGTGGTTTCCTCGTCCAGCACCTTCTTGATGGTGCGGGTGATGAAGTCGTTGGCGCTGCCGGCTTCGGCCAGGCGCGCGGCGCCGTGCTTGGCATGGTGGGCCTGCGCATGCATCGAATGCGCGGTGAGGTGCGAGAACGGATCACGCGCGCCGTGGGTGGCGATCTCGTGCTGCACCGCATCCAGCGAACGCGCGTTCCAGAAGAAGTCGAGGAAGGCCGTGCTGCGGCGGTTGCGCACGAGGGCGGTGAAACCCTTGAGCGCGATCAGCGCCCACGAGACGACCGACATCACGATCAGGATGCCGAGCAGCGTCTTGCCGACCACGTCGCTCTGCGCGATGAAGTGGCCGAAGCCGAGGGTGTTGGTGGGTTCCATCGAAGTCATCACTCCAGTTCGTAGATAAACGAGGCCGTGCTTTCGCACACCACGGCCACGCCGTTTTCAGTGCAGGGCTCGAAGCGCGCCTGGCCCATGGCCGAGGTGGCGTTGGCGTCCAGCCGCGGGTGGCCCGACGAGCGGATCACCGCCCACTGCGTGGGCATGCCGCGGGTGTCCACCACGACGCGCAGCACCACGGTGCCGGACTCGCCCATGCGCCGCGACGCCAGCGGCACTTCGGTCCTGGGCGCCACGCGGTACTTCAGCGCGCTGGCCGGCACCACCTTGGGACCCACCGGGGCGGGTGCGGGCGCGGGCGGCGCCGGCGGTGCGGGTGGCGTGAACACTTCCTGCTGCACCGGCGGTTCGGGTGGGGGAGGCGGCACGGTGTAGGCCGGCGCCGGCGCTGGCGACGGTGCGGCGGCGATCACCGGTGCCGGCTTGGGCGGCGTGGGCGTGCGGGGCCGGGGCGGAGGAGGCGGTGGTGGCGGGGGGGGCACCGGGGCCGGCGGGG
>OFDN01001300.1_pt1 | contig 16986 bp, 12 predicted proteins | sample 1520971 | NCBI WGS metagenome assembly OFDN01 (sample SAMEA94257418, study PRJEB24077) | hot springs metagenome | biome: Aquatic biome; feature: Geographical feature; material: Water | place: India | collected 2012-06-12 | depth 5 m
GGCGTCACCAACCTGCTGGTGGCGCCTCTGCCGGGCGCCACGCTGGTGCGGCCGCCCGAGCCTGTCTAGACAAGCTAGACCGGTGCCACGCAGCGCGCGGTGTTGTTGCCCGTGGCGGCGGCCGTGGGCCGGGCCACCGGCGTGTAGCTCACCACGCTGCCGGGCACGCCCACGTTCAGCCGGCGCTGGTCATAGCCGGCCGAGGCATTCACGCTGCTGCCGATGACGAACTGCTTGAGCTTGCCGTCGGCCGGGTCCACCGAGGTGAAGTCACGCACCGCGCCGTTGTCGGCCGCCGTGTTGCAGGCTGCCGTCAGGTCGCTGCCGGTGGGCGCCTGGAAGAAGCCCAGCACGTCGTTGGGTCCCCGCACGTACAGGAACTGCAGCCGGTTGGCGCCGCCAACGCTCACGGTGCGGCTGAAGTACCGGCCCGACCACAGGCGCGAACGCGTGGCTTCCGACAGGCCCGTCACCGCCTTGGCGCCGGCGGGCGTGCCCAGCTTCACCAGCCGCAGGCCGGTCATGGAGAAGCTGCCGTCCGGCTGTACCGTGCCCACGCCCGGGTTGCTGGGAATGGCCAGGTTGCCGTTGAAGGCCACCGTGGTCTCGCCGAAGTTCACCACCGTGCTGCCCGCCGCTTCGCGGGCGTAGGCGCCCTTGCGCATGCCGGCCGACTTGGCGGTCTCCAGCGGGCTGGCGGTGCCGGTCTGCGGGTCGTTCTGGTAGTAGAAGGTGCTGTGCACGTAGGTGCCGTCACCGAACATCACCAGCACCTCGGGCTCGCTGCTGCCGTCCGGCCGCACCCAGGCGCCCACCAGCGGATCGGTGGCGCTGGCCACGCGGGTGAGGCTCAGGCCATTGGGGCCGGTGAGCGTGTCGCCGGCCACCGTCACGCCGGTGACGGCGCCCGCCTTCGGGCCCGACACCTCCTGCGCCTCGATCACCGTGGTGGTGAGCGTGCCGGCCGCATAGGTGTAGCGGCCATAGCGGTAGCCGAAGCCGTTGTCGAACTGCGTGGCCGTGGTGGGCGCGCTGGTTTCGATGACGCGATGCACGTAGGTGCCGTCGCCGGCGAACACATACAGCTCCTTCACGCTCTCGCCGGTGGGCAGCGTGCTGGTGCCCGTCCAGGCGCCTTCGATCGGCGCGGCGGCCGTCTTGGCGGCCGCGGCCGCACTGGCGGCCAGCGTGGCAGGCGTGGGCACTAGGCTGTCCTTCACCGCAGTGAACAGCGTGCCGCGCTGCTCGGCCGTGAGCGGCGCCGACACCTGCGCCGCCACCTGCTGCAGCGAGCCGGTGGCCACCATGCCCAGCGCGCCGCTGGCGGCCTTGCCGGTGAGGCCGGAGGTGGCCGCTGTCTCGGCAAAGCCGCGTGCGAGCAGCTGTGCCACGCCATACATCTTGGCCCGCTTGGTGGCCTGCGCCGCCACCTCGTCGGCCACCGGCAGGAAGCTGTCGTACACCGTCAGGCCGCCCACGTCGCCGGCGATGCCCACCATGCGGTCCAGCAGGTCGCGCTCGGCCTGCACCAGGTTCTCGGCGCGGCCGCCGTCCAGCTCCGACACCAGCAGCGTGGTGTAGGGCGTGATCACCGCGCCCTTGCCGGCCGGCGCCGCCAGGGTGTAGCCCTGGGTGATGGCGCCGTAGTCGGCATCGGTGGTGGTGCCGGCGGTGGCCACGGCCAGCACCGTGTGCAGCGGCAGCTTCGCCTCCTCGGCCGTCAGCGTGAACTTGCCGTCGGCGGCGGTGGTGGTGCTGGGCTCGTCGGCGTCGCAGGCGCGGTTGTCGTTGAGGTCCAGGCACACCTTGGCATTGGCCAGCGCGCCGTCCAGCACCACGCCGCTGAGCTGCGCGGTGGGCGCAGGCGGCGGCGGTGCGGTGTTGTTGTCGTCATCGCCGTCGCCGCCACAGGCGGCCAGCGACAGCACGGAAGCGGCGACCGATGCGCGGCACAGCGCGTTCAGCAGGCGCTTGTTCGTCAGATTCATGGCTTGTCCTCGTGTTCTTGGAGATCAGTGGTTGCGGCGGCGACGCAGGCCGGCGATCGCGCCCAGGCCGGCGGCCAGGGCGGCCAGGTCGAACCAGCCCAGCGCACCACCGCCGCTGTCGTCGTCATCCGCGTCGGCCGGCGCGGCCGTCACGTCGAGGAAGGCGGCCGACACCGCACCGGGCTTGCCGTCGGCATTGGTGCCCTGCACGTAGACCATGTGTCGCCCAGCAGGCAGGCCCGTGGTGTCGATCTCACCGGTGGCGGTCTTGGTGGCATCGGGGAAGTCGGAGCGGGCCTGGGCGGATTCGCTCAGCTTCATCTCCACTCCCACGGCGCCGGCTTCCCACGGCAGCTTGTTGACGTAGGCCTTGGCGCTGGCGATGTTGTAGACCACCGGATACGGCGGCGGCTTGATGGTCGACTGGCCGGCGTTGCTGTAGCGGTAGCGGTTGTCGTCCACGGTGGCGGTCACCGCCACCTTGTTGCCGGACTGCACCGAGCTGGCACCCATCACCACGTTGACGGTGTCGGGGCCGAAGGGCAGCTTGTACACGCGGTGCAGCACACGGCTCAGGTAGTGGAAGCCGTTGAAGTTCTCGGGGTAGGTCTCACGCTCGAAGACGCCGCAGTCCTCGTAGAAGGAGCGACCCATCTCCACCGTGTAGGCCGGCGCGCCCAGGTAGCCGTAGGCAGCGTCCTTGGTGGTGCCCTCGGTGTTGTAGCTCAGCAGCTGCTGCGACGAATAGTTGTTGTGGTACGCCAGGCGCTGCGCGATGACGGCCATGCCCTTGTTGTTGGGCGTGTGGGTGTTGAAGTCGTTCTCGGTGCGCTCCACGCCCCAGGGCCACAGCACCGCGCGGGCATTGCTGTGCAGGTCGATGAACACGCCGCCGCCGTACTCGTCGCTGGCGCCGGTCTTCCAGTCGAGCTCGCCGGTGTTGCTGCTGCGGTTCTCGGGGTTGCAGTACTCCGCGCTCTTCGGTCGGCCGTCGGGCAGCGCGCCGCCTTCCCACTTGCAGGCCGCCTGGTTCCACGTGCCACGCATGTAGTTCAGCACGGCCTGGGTCTCGGGCTCGGAAGCCGGGGCGATGCCGCGGTAGGTGGCGCCGCACACATTGCTGTCCGAGCCTCCCGTTCCGCCCGTGGCCCAACCGAATGGATAGTTGCGGTTGAGATCGACGCCCGAATCAAGGGTCCTCGGGATCCCGTCGCTACCCGCCGTTGTGCATTCCGCTGTTTCGTAATTGATGTTCTTGCGCTGACGGGCGTTCGCGTCCTGCTCGGCCAACTTGCGGCCGTCAGGGTTATGCACGATGAAGTGGTAGCGGTTGGTGTCGACCATCATGCGGGCATTGGCATCGGACTCGTAGTTGGCCAGCAGCCACTCGATGAACTTCATGCCAACTTCCTGCGGAGCATATTCACGCGCGTGGATGCCGCCGGTCCACACCATGTTTGGCGGCCGCTCCGTCTGCGCGTCCTGCTTCTCGAAGTTGCCGACGATGATGGCCTTGATCGGGCTCGCATCGGCGGGCAGCAAGGCCTTGTCGAACAACGCAAGCGCGGACTCGGGAAGGTACTTCGTCAGCAGGTCGTAGAAGGTAGGCCGGCTGGTAGCCGACTTGTCCTGCTCCGTGCCTATCCAGCTCTTGCCCAGCGTCTGGATCTTCACCAGCTTGGGGTACTTCGCCGCCAGTTCGTCGTAGGTCTGGTAGATCTGCTCCACCGTGCGGTAGCAGGCATGCACGCCGTTGGCGATGCTGCTCGGCTTGGCCACGCCCAGCGCGCGGGCGATGCCGCCGGACTTCACGTCCTGTGCGCGCGACTGGATGAAGTGCTGGATGCGGGCGGTCTCCGCCTCGTTGATCTGCGGTGCCATGCCGGCGGCCTTCAAGGCCTCCATCTCGGCCGGTGCCACCTCGGCATGGATCTGCATCTTCTTCTGGTCGACGTACGGATGGTCGAGCAGCTTGGTGGCGAAGGCCAGCTGGTTCTCGTTGGCATACGGCACGATGATCGACAGGACCGCACCCCCGTCGTCATGGGCATGCGAGTCCGCGGTGTGCGCCGGCATCGCCATGCTGGCAAAGGCCAGCGCCAGCGCTGCGGACAGCTTCGAGGGGCAGGTCGGCTTGAACATCAGTTCCCATCTCCAAGGCTATGGAACGACACCGCAACGGCATCGACGGCCGGGCGGCCGATGGGCACTGCATTGCTCGAACTGTGCCAAGTGCTTCACGATGCTTCACAGCGCCTTCACGCTGCATCGCAGCAGTGCCGCTCCACTTGTCTAGACAACTCGGGCACTGCACACCCTGTTTGCCTATGACAGCCAAGTGACAGGCGGGCTGCAGGGCCGGCCGCTTGCGGCGGCCCCGGATGCCTTGGCAGGCCTTGCCGGCCGGCCTTTACCGGCGGCGTGCCTCAGGCGGTTTTCCGACACCTGCCGCCAGGGCGCGACGGATTTCCGTCCGGCCCGCGCGGCCGCCGCAGAGCAGGTCGTGCCGCCTGGGCCGGCATGGCGGTCGGCAGCCAAGGGATATCCCTGGGAAAGCGGCTTCATGTCCCCCCGCCCGGCGCTGGCACGCCTCGTGCACACAATGCGTCCGTCGTGGGTTTGAGCTGCCGTGGTCGTGTCGTCGATGTCTGGAACCGTCTTTCGTGCCGTGCTGGTGTTGTGCTGTGGATGGGCCCTGGCCCTGCCGCTGCGGGCGCAGAACGACACGCTGGCCAAGATCTCCGAGACCGGCACCATCAGCCTGGGCCACCGCGAGTCGTCGGTGCCCTTCTCGTACTACGACGGCAAGCGCCAGGTGGTGGGCTACTCGCACGAGCTGATGCTGCAGCTGCTGGACGCCATCAAGACCGAGTTGAAGCTGCCGGCGCTCACGATCAAGCTGGTGCCGGTGACGCCGCAGAACCGCATACCGCTGGTGCAGAACGGCGCGGTGGACATCGAATGCGGCTCCACCACCCACAACGAGGAACGGGCGCGCCAGGTGGCGTTCTCCACCTCCATCTTCGTAATCGGCACCCGGCTGATGACCAACCGCCGCTCCGGCATCAAGGACTTCCCCGACCTGGCCGGGCGCAGCGTGGTGGTCACCGCCGCCACCACCTCCGAGCGGCTGCTGCGCACCTACAACGAGAGGCTGGGCGGCACCATCAACATCGTGGTGGCCAAGGACCATGGCGAGTCCTTCCAGCTGCTGGAGGTGGGCCGTGCCGAGGCCTTCATGATGGACGACGCGCTGCTCTACGGCGAGCGGGCCAAGGCCCAGCATCCCGAGGACTGGATCGTGGTCGGCACGCCGATGTCCGCCGAGGCCTATGGCTGCATGATGCGCCGGGGCGACGTGACGCTCAAGCGCATCGTCGACCGCGAGCTCACCCGCCTGATGCGGGACGGCGAGGCCCTGCGCATCTACGCCCGCTGGTTCCAGCGGCCCATTCCACCCAAGGGGCTGAACCTCAACTGGCCGCCTTCCGATGCCCTGCTGGAGCTGTACCGATCCCCGTCGGACAAGCCCCTGTGACCCCTCCACCGACCCCTGAGACGAAAGAAGAGACTCCCATGACCAAGACCCTGTTCGCGATCGCTGCGCTGCTGGCGCTGGGCACCGCACACGCCGACACGCTGAAGAAGATCAAGGACACCGGCACGGTGACCGTCGGCACCCGCGAGTCGTCCGGCGCGCTGGCCTTCACGTTGGGCGACGGCAAGTACACCGGCTTCCATTACGACATCTGCCAGAACGTGCTGGCGGACGTGCAGAAGCAGCTGGGCATGAGCAAGCTGGACATCAAGTACCAGCCCGTCACTTCGCAGAACCGCATCCCGCTGGTGACCAACGGCACGGTGGACATCGAGTGCGGCTCCACCACCAACAATGCCACGCGCCAGAAGGACGTGGCCTTCGCCGTCACCACCTACGTGGAAGAGGTGCGCATCGCCGTCAAGGCCAACTCGGGCATCAACAAGATCGAGGACCTGAAGGGCAAGACCATCGCCACCACCACCGGCACCACCTCGGTCCAGACGCTGCGCAAGCACCGCCGCGCCAGCGGGCTGGAGTTCAAGGAGGTGATGGGCAAGGACCACTCCGACTCCTTCCTGCTGCTGGAATCGGGCCGCGCCGATGCCTTCGTGATGGACGGCCAGATCCTGGCGGGCAACATCAGCAAGTCCAAGGCGCCGGCCGACTTCAAGATCGTGGGTGAAGTGCTGTCGGTCGAGCCGATCGCTATCATGATCCGCAAGGACGACCCGGCCTTCAAGAAGGCGGTCGACGACAGCATCAAGGCCCAGATCGCCCGGGGCGACGTGGCCAAGCTGTACGACAAGTGGTTCATGCAGCCGATCCCGCCCACCAACACCAAGGTGGGCCTGCCGGCATCCGATGCCACCAAGGCGGCATGGGCCAATCCGAATGACAAGCCGATGGAAGAGTACGCAGAGAAGTGATCGGACCCGAGGCGCCTGGCAGGCTCGTCCTGCCGGTATGGCGCCGATTGTTGTGGGGTGCGGTGGCCGTCGGCCTCATCGTGTGCAGTGCCTGGCTCGGCTTCACGCTGAGCGAGAACCGCGGCATTGCCACCTTGCGTGCCGAATCCAACCACCGGCTGGACCTGTTCGCCTCCGCGGTGGAGGGCATGGTCAAGCGGCTGGAGCATGTGCCGGCCACCATCCAGCTCAGCCATGACGTGCTGAACCTGCTGCGCGAGCCGGGCAACCCGCGCCGCGTGCAGGCCGCCGACAGCTACCTGCGCCGGCTGAATGCCCACGTGGGCAGCATGTCGGCCTTCGTGCTGAACGACCGCGGCGTGGTGCTGGCTTCCAGCAACGCCGACCGCAGCGACGACAGCCGGGTGGGCGAGGACGTGTCCTTCCGCCCCTATTTCCTGGAAGCCCTGTCCGGCCGTGTCGGCCGGCACTTCGCCATCGGCGTTCGCGGCGAGCCGGGCTACTTCGTGTCCCATCCCATCCGCGACGGCGCGCGCGTCATCGGCGTGGCCGCCATCAAGATCAGCCTGGAGCCCATCGACCAGACCTGGCAGATGGTGGGCGCACCGGCGCTGCTGGCCGATGCCAACCAGGTGGTGATCCACTCGTCCCAACCCGGCTGGCGTTACACCGCGCTGGTGGACCTGCCGGTGGAGCGGCGCGTGGACCTGCTGCTCACCCGCATGTACAACAGCATGCGCATCCGGGCGTTTCCCCTGTCGCCGATGCTGTGGATCGGCGAGGACGGACAGCTGCTGGACGGCCCGGGCACCGGCGGCCAGCAGCAGATGCTGCGACGGGCCACCGGCACCGGCATGCTGGTGATGAGCCGCCCGCTGGACGGCATGGACTGGCGGGTGATGCTGTTCCTGGACCTGCGCGAAGTGCGCACCGCCGCCGCGCTCAACGGCATGATGGCCTCGGTGGTGGCGGCCTTCCTGCTGCTGCTGGCGCTGTTCATCGCGCAGCGCCGGCGCATCCAGCGCCAGCGGCTGGAGTCGCGTGCGCTGCTGGAGCGTGCCAATGCCGACCTGGAGCAGAAGGTGGCCATGCGCACGCTGGACCTCACCGCAGCCAACGACCGGCTGCGCAAGGAGGTGGCCGACCGCGAGCAGGCCGAGAAGACGCTGCGCGCCACGCAGAGCGAGCTGGTGCATGCCGGCAAGATGGCCGTGCTGGGCCAGCTGGCCACCGGCATCACGCATGAACTGACGCAGCCGCTGGGCGCCATCCGCACCCTGTCGGGCAATGCGATCGAGTTCCTCAAGCGCGGCGACATGAACACGCTGTCGGGCAACCTGGGCATCATCGCCCGGCTGGCCGACCAGATGGGCGGCATCATCCATCCGCTCAAGGGCTTCGCCCGCAAGTCGGAGCCGCTGCCGGCGCGCACCGACGTGGCGGTGGCCATCGGCAATGCGCTGTTCCTGTTCGGCCTGCGGCTGCGCAAGGAGCATGTGGAGGTGGTCAACCTCTGCGAGACCGGCGTGGTGACCGCCTGGTGCGACGCCAACCGGCTGGAGCAGGTGCTGATCAACCTGGTGGGCAATGCCATCGACGCGATGGACGGCCAGCCGGTGAAGACGTTGACGCTGGCCGCCGGCTACGAGGAAGCGGCGCCCGGCGATGCGGTGGAGCGCTGGGCCCGCATCGACGTGATCGACAGCGGCGCGGGGCTGGACCCCGCCATCCTGTCGCATCTGTTCGAGCCCTTCTTCACCACCAAGACACAAGGCGCCGGGCTGGGCCTGGGGCTTGCCATCTCGCGGGACATTGCCCGCGAGTTCGGCGGCGACATCGTGGCCCACGGCCACCCGGACGGCGGTGCGTGCTTCAGCCTGCGGCTGCCGGCCGCTGCCACCGTGCAGGAGACATCGATTCCATGACCAACGATCTATCCGTTCTGATCGTCGAGGACGATCCGCATGTGCAGCTGGGCTGCGTGCAGGCCATGCAGCTGGCCGACCTGCCGGTCAACGCGGTGGATAACGCCGAGGCCGCGCTGCAGCGCGTGCAGGAAGGATTTGCCGGCGTCATCGTCACCGACATGCGCCTGCCCGGCGCCGACGGCCTGTCGCTGGTGCGGCATTGCCGGGAGATCGACGACGGCCTGCCGGTCATCATGATCACCGGCCACGGCGACGTGAGCCTGGCGGTGGAGGCCATGCGCAGCGGCGCCTACGACTTCATCCCCAAGCCGTTCTCGCCAGAGACGCTGACCGAGGTGGTGCGCCGCGCGATGGAAAAGCGCGCGCTGACGATGGAAGTGGCCACGCTGCGCCGCATGCTGGACACCCGCAGCGGGCTGGAAGGCCGGCTGATGGGCCGCTCACCGCAGATCGAGCGGGTGCGCCAGCTGATCCGCGAGGTGGCCGACAGCCCGGTGGACGTGCTGATCCATGGCGAGACGGGCACCGGCAAGGAGGTGGTGGCGCAGAGCCTGCACGAGATGTCGGTGCGCAAGGCAGGCCCCTTCGTGGCGCTGAACTGCGGCGGCATGCCCGACAACCTGCTGGACAGCGAGCTCTTCGGTCATGAGGCGGGTGCCTTCACCGGCGCGCAGAAGCGCCGCGTGGGCAAGATCGAATACGCCAACGGCGGCACCTTGTTCCTGGACGAGGTGGAGAGCATGCCCATGGGCATGCAGATCAAGCTGCTGCGCGTGCTGCAGGATCGCCGCATCGAGCGGCTGGGCAGCAACCACAGCGTGCCGGTGGACGTGCGCGTGGTGGCCGCCACCAAGGACGACCTGCTGCAGCGCGCCAGCGAGAACGCCTTCCGCGCCGACCTGTACTACCGGCTGAACGTGGTTCAGATCGAGCTGCCGCCGCTGCGCGAGCGGCGCGAGGACATCCCGCTGCTGACCGAGCACTTCATGCTGCTGGCCGCCAGCCGCTATGGCCGCACCCAGCCGCCGGTGACGGTGGAGCAGATGCAGCGGCTGATGGCTCATTCCTGGCCGGGCAACGTGCGCGAGCTGCGCAACGTGGCCGAATGCCTGGTGCTGGGCATCCGCAAGGATGTGCTGGGCGCCGGCCCCGCCGCAGTTGGCGAGCATGCGGACGCCAGTGCGTCGCTGGTGGAGATGGTGGAGGGCTTCGAGCGCAGCCTGATCGCGGCCGAGCTGGCCCGCAACGGCGGCAACATCGCCCACAGCGCCAAGGCGCTGCGCGTGGCCAAGACCACGCTGAACGACAAGATCCGCAAGTACGGGCTGCAGGGCTAGCGCCGGTAGCGGCGCAGCGCCTCCAGGTCCAGCACCTGCACGCCGCCGTATTCCACGCGGATGAGCGCGGCGGCCTGCAGCACGCGCAGCGCCTCGTTCACCCGCTGGCGCGAAAGGCCCACCAGGTAGGCCAGCTCCTGCTGCGTGATGCGCAGCAGCGTGCCCACGCCGGGAAACAGCACCGGGTGGAACAGCCCGGCCAGGCTGCGTGCCACGCGGCTGTCCGGGTCGGTCAGGCGGTCGGTCTCGCGCGCGGCGATGAACTGGCTCACCCGCTCGTTGAGCTGGTTCATCAAGTAGCGGTTGAAGGGAATGCTGCGCTCCAGCAGCCACTCGAAGGTGTCGATCGGCAGGCCGGCCACCACGCTGCGGCGCAGCGTCTCGATGTTGTAGCGGTAGCTCTCGCGCTTGAGCAGCGTGCCCTCGCCGAACCAGGCGCCCGGCGGCAGGCCGGAATAGGTGATGGCGGCCTCCACGGAGGCGTCGTTGGTCATCTTGAGCAGCCCATCCACCACGCCGAACCAGTAGTTGGCGCGGCGGCCGATCTTGCACACCAGGTCGCCGGGGTCGGCATCGGCCACCTCCAGGTCGGCCACCACGCGGGCGCGGTGTTCGTCATCCAGCACCTGCAGCCACGGCACCATCGACAGCTCGGCCGCGGTCGCGGCGCGGGCGCGGGCACGCAAGGCGGAGCCGGGGCGATGGTGGGCGCTGGACGGGTTCATGCGGGAAAGCACCGGGGCGGGCTGTCCCTAGGATTGTCGTCAGAACGACAAGCGGGCGTCAATTTCTTTCCTACAGTGCATTCAACACAAGGAGACATGCCTTGGAAGACACCTTTCCGCGGTTGATGCTCGGACACGCACGCCAGCGCCCCACGGCGCCGGCGCTGCGCGAGAAGGAATACGGCATCTGGCAGACGCTCACCTGGCAGCAGTTGGCCGACATGGTGCGTGCGCTGGCCGCGGGCCTGCATGCGGCCGGCCTGCGCCGCGGCCAGCACCTGGTGGTGATCGGCGAGAACCGCCCGCGGCTGTATGCCAGCATGCTGGCCGCACAGAGCATCGGCGCGGTGCCGGTGCCGCTGTACCAGGACGCGGTGGGCGCGGAGTTCGTCTTCCCGATCAACAACGCCGAGATCGCCTTCGCGGTGGTGGAAGACCAGGAGCAGCTCGACAAGCTTATCGAGATCCGCCCCCAGTGCCCGCAGCTCACCCGCCTGTGGTTCGACGACCCGCGCGGCCTGCGCAGCTACGCCGAGCCGGGCATGGCCTCGCTCGACGATCTGCTGGCCGAAGGGCAGGACTTCAACCAGCGCCAGCCTGCCTTCTTCGATGCCGAGGTGGCGCAGGCACAGGCCACCGACGTGGCCGCGATGTTCTTCACCTCCGGCACCACCGGCAATCCAAAGGGCGTGGTGCACACGCATGCCTCGCTGCTGGACCGCGCGCGTGCCGGCCAGAGCTTCGACAAGCTCACGGCGCAGGAAGAGGTGCTGGCCTACCTGCCGCCCGCCTGGATCGGCCAGAACATCTTCAGCTATGCGCAGTGGCTGGCCTGCGGCTACGTGGTGAACTGCCCCGAGTCCAGCGCCACGGTGACGATCGACCTGAAGGAGATCGGCCCCACCTACTACTTCGCGCCGCCACGCATCTTCGAGGGCCTGCTCACCAGCGTGATGATCCGCATGGAGGACGCCGGCCGCCTCAAGCGCTGGCTGTTCCACCGCTGCCTGGCCCTGGCCAAGCGCGTGGGCCCGGCGCTGATGGACGGGCAGCCCGTGGGCGCGCTCGACACGCTCAAGTACAAGCTGGGCGACCTGGTGATGTACGGCCCGCTGCGCAACACGCTGGGCCTGTCGCGGGTACGGGTGGCCTACACCGCCGGCGAGGCCATCGGGCCCGACCTGTTCAGCTTCTACCGCTCGATCGGCATCAACCTGAAGCAGCTGTACGGCAGCACCGAGACCGCCGTGTTCGTGTGCCTGCAGCCCGACCACGAGGTGAAGGCCGACACCGTCGGCGTGCCCATCGATGGCGTGGAGATCCAGGTGACGCCCAGCGGCGAGATCCTGGTGCGCTCGCCCGGGCTGCTCAAGGGCTACTACAAGAACGACGCCGCCACCGCGGAGGTGCTGACGCCGGACGGCTGGTACCGCACCGGCGACGCCGGCTTCATCGACGCCGGCGGCCACCTGAAGATCATCGACCGCGCCAAGGACGTGGGCCGCATTGCCGGCGGCCCCAACGACGGCGCGATGTTCGCGCCCAAGTACGTGGAGAACAAGCTGAAGTTCTTCCCGCACATCAAGGAGGCGGTGGCCTTCGGCGATGGCCGAGACCGCGTGTGCGCCTTCATCAACATCGACTTCGAGGCGGTGGGCAACTGGGCCGAGCGGCGCAACCTGCCCTATGCCGGCTACACCGACCTGGCCGCCAAGCCCGAGGTGACGGAGCTGATCCGCGATTGCGTGGAGAAGGTCAATGCCGACCTGGCCAGCGACGAGCGCCTGGCCGGCTCGCAGATCAGCCGCTTCCTGGTGCTGCACAAGGAGCTGGACGCCGACGACGGCGAGCTGACGCGCACCCGGAAGGTCCGCCGCGGCTTCATCGCCGACCGCTATGCGGTGCTGGTGGATGCGCTGTACGGCGGCAAGTCCGAGCAGTTCATCGAGACGGCGGTGAAGTACGAGGACGGGCGCACCGGCGTGGTCTCGGCCACCCTGAAGATCATCGACGCGAAGACCTTCGCACCCGTTGGAAAGGCAGCCTGATGAGCCACGCGGCACAAGCGATCGAACCGGGTGCGATGTTCACCACGCAGCCGCCCGCACAAGGCAGCGGCGCGCTGCCGGCGGCGCAGCAGCCGACGGACACCGGCGGCCGCCGCATCGGCGAGGTCATCCTGGACGTGCGCAACATCAGCCTGCGCTTCGGCGGCGTGAAGGCGCTCACCGACATCAGCTTCAACGTGCGCGAGCACGAGGTGCGCGCCATCATCGGCCCCAACGGCGCCGGCAAGAGCTCGATGCTCAACTGCATCAACGGCGTGTACCAGCCGCAGGAAGGCGCCATCACCTTCCGCGGCCAGACCTTCAAGCACATGAACTCGCGCCAGGTGGCCGAGATGGGCGTGGCCCGCACCTTCCAGAACCTGGCCCTGTTCAAGGGCATGAGCGTGCTGGACAACATCATGACCGGCCGCAACCTGCGCATGAAGAGCAACATCTTCCTGCAGGCGCTGCGCTGGGGCCCGGCCGAGCGCGAGGAGATCGCCCACCGCGAGAAGGTGGAACGCATCATCGACTTCCTCGAGATCCAGGCCTGGCGCAAGACGCCGGTGGGCCGCCTGCCCTATGGCCTGCAGAAGCGCGTGGACCTGGGCCGCGCGCTGGCGATGGAGCCGCAGGTGCTGCTGCTCGACGAGCCGATGGCCGGCATGAACGTCGAGGAGAAACAGGACATGTGCCGCTTCATCCTCGACGTGAACGACGAGTTCGGCACCACCATCGTGCTGATCGAGCACGACATGGGCGTGGTGATGGACATCTCCGACCGCGTGGTGGTGCTGGACTACGGCAAGAAGATCGGCGACGGCACGCCCGACGAGGTGCGCACCAACGAGGACGTCGTGCGTGCCTACCTCGGCACCTCCCATTGATGAACCACCCCCGTAGCGCCTTCGGCGCACCCCCTCAAGGGGGCGCCGCCAGCGGCCCGGCAAAGCCGGCTCCGCGGCGGCCGCTTGGTCAACGCTCGTTCTGCCAGGAGTAGGCATGGGCTTCTTTCTTGAAACACTGTTCGGCGGCCTGATGGCCGGCATGCTGTACGCACTGGTGGCGCTGGGCTTCGTGCTCATCTTCAAGGCCAGCGGCGTGTTCAATTTCGCGCAGGGCGCGATGGTGCTGTTCGCGGCGCTGTCGATGGCGCGCTTCTCGGAGTGGCTGCCGCAGTGGTTCGGCTTCAGCAGCGCGCTGCTGGCCAACGTGCTGGCCATCATCGTGTCCATCGGCGTGATGATCGTGCTGGCCTGGCTGATCGAGCGGCTGGCCCTGCGGCAACTGGTCGGGCAGGAGCCCATCGCGCTGCTGATGGCCACGCTGGGCATCACCTACTTCGTCGACGGCGCGGGCCAGCTGATCTTTGGCAGTGCCACCTACAAGATCGACGTGGGCATGCCCAAGGACCCGATGATCCTGTTCGAGAACACCTTCCAGGGCGGCCTCCTGCTCAGCAAGGAAGACCTGTATGCCGCGCTGGTGTCGGCGGTGCTGGTGGCCTGCCTGTCGCTGTTCTTCCAGAAGACGGCCACCGGCCGCGCGCTGCGTGCCGTGGCCGATGACCACCAGGCCGCACAGTCCATCGGCATCCCGCTGTCGCGCATCTGGGTCATCGTGTGGTCCATCGGCGGCATCGTCGCGCTGGTGGCCGGGATCATCTGGGGCAGCAAGCTGGGCGTGCAGTTCAGCATCTCGCTGGTGGCGTTGAAGGCGCTGCCGGTGGTGATCCTCGGCGGCCTCACCTCGGTGCCCGGCGCCATCGTGGGCGGCCTGATCATCGGCTCGGGCGAGAAGCTGTCCGAGATCTACCTCGGACCCTTCCTCGGCGGCGGCATCGAGAACTGGTTTGCCTACGTGCTGGCGCTGGGCTTCCTGCTCGTCCGCCCGCAAGGCCTGTTCGGCGACAAGATCATCGACCGCGTCTGACCCCCACCGGAGACCTCCATGCTCTATCGTGAGAACGGTCAGTTCAAGCAGACCTACCGCACCGACCTGCAGATCTTCCCCGTGCTGCAGGACAAGGTGGCGATCCAGCTGCTGCTGGTGCTGGCCTTCGTCGCGGTGCCCTTCGTCGCCAGCGACTACGCCTTCCGCGCCATCCTCATCCCCTTCCTCATCCTGTCGCTGGCGGCGATGGGCCTGAACATCCTGGTGGGCTACTGCGGCCAGATCTCGCTGGGCACCGGCGCCTTCATGGCCATCGGGGCCTATGCCGCCTACAACCTGCAGGTGCGCATCGACGGCATGCCCTTGCTGTTGGCATTGATCGGCGGCGGCGTGTGCGCCACGGTGTTCGGCGTGCTGTTCGGCATCCCCAGCCTGCGCATCCGCGGGCTGTACCTGGCGGTGGCCACGCTGGCGGCGCAGTTCTTCACCGACTGGTTCACCAACCGCGTGCCCTGGGTCACCAACAACTCGTCGTCCGGCTCGGTCAGCGTGCGCGAGCTGTCCATCCTCGGCATGCCCATCGAGACCCCGGCGCAGAAGTACCTGCTGTGCCTGGCCATCGTGGTGGTGTTCGGGCTGCTGTCCAAGAACCTGGTGCGCGGCGCCATCGGCCGCCAGTGGATGGCCATCCGCGACATGGACGTGGCCGCCGCCGTCATCGGCATCCGGCCGGTGTACGCCAAGCTGTCGGCCTTTGCGGTCAGCAGCTTCATCGTCGGCGTGGCCGGCGCGCTGTGGGGCTTCGTGCACCTGGGCTCGTGGGAGCCGGCCGCCTTCAGCATCGACCGCTCGTTCCAGCTGCTGTTCATGGTGATCATCGGCGGGCTGGGCTCCATCTCGGGCGCCTTCTTCGGCGCGGCCTTCATCGTGCTGCTGCCGCTGCTGCTGAACTACGTGCCGCACTGGCTGGGGCTGCCGCTGTCGACCGCCACCGCCTCGCACCTGGAGCACATGATCTTCGGCGCGCTGATCGTGTTCTTCCTGATCGTGGAGCCGCACGGGCTGGCGCGCCTGTGGCTCACCGCCCGCGAGAAGCTGCGCCTGTGGCCCTTCCCCCATTGATTCCTGCCAGACCCATAACAGACACACACCGGAGACCGACCACCATGAAGTTCGCTTCCTTCTCCCTCACCGCTGCGGCGTTCGCTGCCGCGCTGTCGCTTGGCACCGCACCCACCGCCGTGCAGGCGCAGGCCGCCGAGCAGTTCGTGCCGCTGCTGGTCTACCGCACCGGCCAGTTCGCGCCGCTGGGCATTCCCTGGGCCGACGGCAAGCAGGACTACCTGAAGCTGGTGAATGCACGTGACGGCGGCGTCAACGGCGTGAAGCTGGTGTTCGAGGAATGCGAGACCGCCTACGACGCCGCCAAGGGCGTGGAGTGCTACGAGCGGCTGAAGACCAAGGGCACCGGCGCCTCGGGCTTCGACCCGCAGTCCACCGGCATCACCTTCGCGGTGACCGACAAGGCCTTCAACGACAAGGTGGCCATCCAGACGCTGGGCTATGGCCTGTCGCAGTCGGTGGACGGCACGGTGTTCGAGTGGAACTTCCCGCTGCTGGGCACCTACTGGACGGCCGCCGACGTGATGATCCAGGACATCCTGAAGAAGGAGAAGGGCAGCCTCAAGGGCAAGAAGATCGCCCTCGTCTACCACGACTCGCCCTACGGCAAGGAGCCGATCCCGCTGCTGCAGAAGCGCGCCGCCAAGGACGGCTTCGAGCTCGCGCTGTTCCCCGTCACGCCGCCCGGCGTGGAGCAGAAGTCCACCTGGCTGCAAATCCGCCAGCAGCGGCCCGACTATGTGCTGTTCTGGTCGGCCGGCGTGATGACGCCCGCCGGCATCCGCGAGGCGCAGGCCAGCGGCTTCCCGCGGGAGAAGATGTACGCGATCTGGTGGGCCGGCTCCGACCACGACGTGAAGGACATCGGTGCCGGTGCCAAGGGCTACAACGCCATCACCGTGCACAACAGCGCGGCCCGCGACAAGGTGCATGACGACCTGAAGAAGTTCGTCTACGAGAAGGGCCAGGGCACCGCCAGCAACGACAGCAGCGTGGGCGTGATGGCCCACACCCGCGGCATGATGATCTCGATGCTGCAGGTGGAAGCCATCCGCACCGCCCAGGAGAAGTACGGCAAGGGCAAGACGCTGACGCCCGAGCAGGTGAAGTGGGGCTTCGAGAACCTGGACCTCAGCGCCGACCGGCTCAAGGCCCTGGGCTTCGGCGAGATCATGCGGCCGGTCAAGACCTCGTGTAGCAACCACATGGGCACCGACTGGGCCCGCATCGTCCAGTGGGACGGCGGCAAGTGGAACATCACCTCCGACTGGTACCAGGCCGATCAATCGCTGATCGACCCGCTGGTCAAGGAGATGTCCGCCAAGTACGCCAAGGACAAGAACATCAAGCCCCGCAGCTGCTGAGCGCCATCGCATGCAACCCGCAGCCATGCCCCAGGCCGAAGCCGGCCGCCGCGACTTCCTCGACGTCAACGGCATCGAGGTGATCTACAACCATGTGATCCTCGTCTTGAAGGG
>OFDN01001302.1_pt1 | contig 16976 bp, 18 predicted proteins | sample 1520971 | NCBI WGS metagenome assembly OFDN01 (sample SAMEA94257418, study PRJEB24077) | hot springs metagenome | biome: Aquatic biome; feature: Geographical feature; material: Water | place: India | collected 2012-06-12 | depth 5 m
GGCTGCGGCCACCTCGCCAAGGTTGTGGCTCGGGATCTCGGTGGCCAGGCCCACGGCGATGCCGCTGGCGCCGTTGAGCAGCACGAAGGGCAGCCGCGCCGGCAGCTGGCGCGGCTCGTCGGTGGATCCGTCGTAGTTGGGGATGAAGTCGACCGTGCCTTCGTCGATCTCGTCCAGCAGCAGCCGGGTGATGGGCGCCAGCCGGGCCTCGGTGTAGCGCATGGCCGCGGCGCCGTCGCCGTCGCGGCTGCCGAAGTTGCCCTGGCCGTCGATCAGCGGATAACGCTGGCTGAAGTCCTGCGCCATGCGCACCAGCGCGTCGTAGGCCGCGGTGTCGCCATGGGGATGGAAGCGGCCCAGCACGTCGCCCACCACCCGCGCGCTCTTCACCGGCTTCGGCCCGGTGGCGGTGGTGAAGGCCAGGCCCATGCGCTCCATCGCATAGAGGATGCGGCGCTGCACCGGCTTCTGGCCGTCGCACACGTCGGGCAGCGCGCGGCCCTTGACCACGCTCAGCGCATATTCGAGATAGGCCCGCTCCGCATAGTGCGCAAGCGTGATGGCGTCGGGGTTCCCGCCATCGGCGGGTGGCATCAGTTCAAGCTGGTCCATGGACTCATCGGGGGACGCTTCGGAAGGCGGCGCCTGCAAGGGCCTGGCGGCCCGGCGCCCGGGCGGCGCCGCGGGGCTGCGGCGGCAGCGCCCGTGCGGCGGCGCATGGGAAAGAGGCCCGATGTTAGTGGGGTTGCCGGCGTCGCCCGCCGGCGCCGGTCACGCCGGCAGCGTGAACGAGAAGGTGGCGCCGCGGCCGGGGCTGGTGTCGGCCCACACCTGGCCGCCATGCAGCTCGACGATGTGGCGCACCACCGCCAGGCCGATGCCGGCGCCGGGGAAGTCGTCGCCATGCAGCCGGGCGAAGGGATGGAACAGCTCGTCCACCCGCTCGGGCGGAAAGCCGCAGCCGTTGTCGCGCACCTGGAAGCGCCAGTGCGCACCCAGGTTCTCGCAGCGCAGGTCCACCCGTGGGCGCGGCACATGGCGGATGAACTTGAAGGCGTTGTCCAGCAGCCGGGCGAACACCTGGCTGATGAGTTCCGGGTCCACCCGCAGCTGGGGCAGTGGCTGCACCCGCAGCACCACCTCCGGCGGCGCGGGCTGCTGCTGCCGCAATGCCGCCACCAGCTCCGCCAGCGCCACCGGCGTGCGGCTGGGCATGGCCGCGCCCACCTGCAGCAGCTCCAGCATCGAGCTGACCATGTCGCCCAGCCGGTGGCTGTGCTGCTCGATCATCGACACCCACTGCCGCACCTGCTGCACGTCACCCTCCTCCAGCCGCTGGCGGCACAGGCTGGACAAGGTGCTCATGCCGTACAGCGGCCCGCGCAGGTCGTGCGCCACGCGGCGGGTGAAGTGGTCCAGCTCGCCCGGCGCATCGAACAGGCCGTGACGCACCGGCCATTGCCGCGCGGCAGCGTCCCTTGCCACCTGGCCTGCCGCCGCGCGCCGCGCCGCGGCGCGAACCACCATCAACTGCCCCGGAATAGCCTGTCCCATGGAGTTGCCCCGATCAGTCTGGATGCAACGTTGTATCGGCATGCGAGCCGTCGTAATTGATAGAAGTGATGCCGAAAAGCCGGGCGGTCGCGGCGTCAACGCCCAGGTGAAAAAAAGCCCTGCGCTTGCAGGGCCGGGTGCGATGGAGCGGTAGCGCTTCAGCGGGCGCGGCGGCGGGCCACCCAGCCCACGGCGGCCAGGCCGGCCAGCATCAGCGCGTAGGTCTCGGGCTCGGGCACCGGGGGCAGCGCGGTGGAATACAGCACGGCGTTGGAGACGGCGCTGTAGCTCAGGTTGAAGGTGTCCAGGTTGGTGCCGGCATCGAAGCGGTAGAACACGGTGCCGTTGCCCGGGCCGCCCTGGCCATTGCCGAAATGCATGGCCACGTAGGTGGTGCCGTTGAGCAGGGTGGCGAAGTTCACCGTCTGGCCGGAGAACTCGATCTTCTCGACGGCGTTGAAGTCGCCGTTCCAGGTGAAGCCCAGCGAGTTGAGCGCGGTCTTCTGGGCCAGCACGTTGTCGGCCTTGTTGTTCAGCAGGTTGCCGCTGAAGAAGCCGGCGCAGGCGGAGGCCTGGGGCGACAAGTCGGTGACGGAGCACACGGCGACGGACTTCGGCTTGGCCTGGGCCGGCACGGCGGCCATCAGGGTGGTGGCGACGGCGGCGACGAGGGAGAGGTACTTCATGGGATGGTTGAACGGCTGTACTGCGGGACCGGTGTGGACTGTCTTCGTCCCGGCCCGATGGCGGCCATCCTCCCCCCAAGGGGGGTCACTCCCCGGAACCCGCAGATGAGTGGCTTTGTGCACACAGACAGGCTTGCGTCAGCCTGGCGGCCACCCATTCCTCGTTGGTGGGCTCCACCGCCACGGCCACTGCGCTGTCCGTGGCCGAGATCAGCGGCGCATGCGCGGCATTGGCACGCGCATCCAGCCGCAGGCCCAGCCAGTGCAGCGCTTCGCAGATGCGCAGGCGCAGCACCGCGTTGTGCTCGCCGATGCCGGCGGTGAACACCAGCAGGTCCAGCCCGCCCAGCACCGCCACCAGGGCGCCGATCTCGCGCACGATGCGGCGCACGTACAGCGCCAGGGCGGCGGCGGCGCGGTGGCCGGTCTTGCCGCCGCCGGCTTCGGCCTGCAGCAGCACCCGGGGGTCGCTGCTCAGGCCGGACACGCCCAGCAGGCCGGCGCGGTGGTACAGCAGCGCGCCCACCTGGTCCACGTCCAGCCGCTCCTGCTGCATCAGGTACAGCAGCGCGCCGGGGTCGAGCGCGCCGCTGCGGGTGCCCATCATCAGCCCGTCCAGTGCCGAGAAGCCCATGGTGGTGGCCATGCTGCGCAGGTCCTGCATCGCGCACAGGCTGGCGCCGCTGCCCAGGTGGGCCACCAGGGTGCGGCCGCGCGCCCGCTGGCCATGCCGCTCGGCCAGCGCGGTGGCCATGTAGTCGTAGGACAGGCCGTGGAAGCCATAGCGCCGCAGGCCGCGCTGCGCATATTCGTGCGGCAGCGGCAGCATCTGTTCCACCTGCGGCAGCGTGTGGTGGAAGGCGGTGTCGAAGCAGGCCACCTGCGGCAGGCCCGGCAGCCGCTGCAGCAGCATCTCGATGGCATCCAGCGCAAACGGCTGGTGCAAGGGCGCCAGCGGGATGTAGCCCTTGAGGTCGGCCAGCACCCCGGCATCCACCCGCACCGGCGCCGCATACCGGCTGCCGCCATGCACCACCCGGTGCGCCACCGCCTGCAAGGGCCGGCCGGCCAGCCGCGCCTGCACCCGATGGTGGATGTGCTCCAGCGCCGCGTGGTAGGGCCGCCCGGCCTCCAGCGCGATGGGCGAGGGTTCGCTGCCGGTCTCGCCGAAGGTGGGCTGCGGTCCGGCGATGCCGTCCACCTTGCCGTTCCATTCGGGGCGGCGCGGCGGTGGCCCGGCGCCGGCATCGAACAGCGCGAACTTGATGCTGGAGGAGCCGCAGTTCAGCACCAGGATCAGGCGGCCGCCGTTCATGGCGGCGCCCGCCGGTAGGCATGCGCCAGCAGCGAGGCCAGCGCGCACGAGGCGATGCGCGACTCGCGTGAATCGGCCCGGCTGGTGAGCACGATGGGCACCCGCGCGCCCAGCACGATGCCGGCGCTGGAGGCATCGCCCAGGTATTCCAGCTGCTTGGCCAGCATGTTGCCGCTCTCCAGGTCGGGCACCACCAGCACGTCGGCCCGGCCGGCCACCTGCGACACGATGCCCTTGACCTGCGCGGCCTCCATCGACACCGCGTTGTCGAAGGCCAGCGGGCCGTCGAGCAGGCCGCCGGTGATCTGGCCGCGGTCGGCCATCTTGCACAGTGCGGCGGCATCCAGCGTGGCGGGCATGGCGGCATTCACCGTCTCCACCGCGGCCAGCAGGGCCACCCGCGGCTGCGGCACGCCGATGGCATGCGCGAGCGCGATCGCGTTCTGCACGATGTCGGCCTTGTCGGCCAGCGTGGGCGCGATGTTGATGGCGGCGTCGGTGATGATGAAGGGCCGCGGGTAGGCCGGCGTCTGCATCAGGAAGCAGTGGCTGATGCGGCGCTTGGTGCGCAGCCCGGACGCCGCGGGCACCACCGCGGCCATGAGCTCATCGGTGTGCAGGCTGCCCTTCATCAGCGCCTCCACCCTGCCCTGCGCGGCCAGCTCGGCGCCGCATGCGGCGGCGGCATGGCTGTGCGGCACGTCGATCACCTCGATGCCGCACAGGTCGTCGGGCTGCAGGCCGGCGGCCTGCAGTGCCGCTTCCAGCTTCGCCCGCGGCGCGATCAGCACCGGCTCGATCAGCCCTGCGGCCTGCGCATCCAGCGCGCCGCGCAGGCTCAGCGCATCACACGGGTGCACCACCGCCATGCGGATGGTGCCGAGCGGTCGCACATGGTCGAGCAGCCGCTGCACGCCCTGCGCACCAGAGGGGCCGGGGCGCAGGGCGGGCAGCGTGGGCGATGGCGGCACGACGGTGGCCGCCGCGGCGGCCTCGCACTGCAGCGTCATGCGCAGGCCGTCGTCGCTGCGGGCGGTGACGGTGAGCTGCAGCGTGTCGCCCACCTGCAAGCGGGTGGAGGTCATGGGGGGGTCCTCAGTCAGCAAGGGATCTGCAGCACGTAGCGGCCCGGGGCATCGCCGAGCGCGCGGTAGCCCTGGCGCGGTGCGCCCATTGCGGGCGGCGCCACCGGCGCGCCGCTGCGCTGCTGCAGCCACTGCACCCAGGCGGGCCACCAGGAGCCTTCATGCCGCGGCGCCTCGGCCGCCCACGCGTCGGGCGACACATAGGGCGCGCCGGCCGCATGGCAGCGCAGCTGGTAGCTGCGGTGCGGATGGCCCGGCGGGCTGACGATGCCGGCGTTGTGCCCGCCGCTGGTGAGCACGAAGGTGATCTCCGACACCGTCTGGTAGTGCAGCTTGTAGACCGAGCGCCAGGGCGCGACGTGGTCGGTCAGCGTGCCCACCACGAAGGCGGGCAGCGTCAGGTCGCTCAGCGCCACCGGCTTGCCGCCGGCCAGGTAGCGGCCGTGGGCCAGGTCGTCGTGCAGGAAGAGCTGGCGCAGGTACTGCGCATGCATGCGCGCCGGCATGCGGGTGGCGTCGGCATTCCAGGCCATCAGGTCGTTCATCGGCGCACGGTCGCCCAGCAGGTACTCGTTGACGATGCGCGACCACAGCAGGTCGTAGGAACGCAGCATCTGGAAGGCGCCGGCCATCTGGCTGGCGGTGAGGTAGCCGGTCTGCGCCATCTGCGCTTCCAGCAGGCTCACCTGGCTTTCATCGATGAACAGGGCCAGCTCGCCAGGCTCGGCGAAGTCGGTCTGCGCGGCGAACAGGCTCAGCGTGGCCAGCCGCTCGTCGCCGTCGCGTGCCATCGCGGCCGCGGCGATGGCGAGCAGCGTGCCGCCCAGGCAATAACCCGCCGCATGCACCTTCCGGCCGGGCACGATGGCGTTGACCGCGGCCAGCGCATCGTGGATGCCGTGCTGCAGGTAGTCGTCCATGCCCAGGTCGCGCTCGGCCACGCCGGGGTTCTTCCATGAGAGGCAGAACACCGTGTGGCCCTGGTCCACCAGGTGCTTGACGAGCGAGTTGTGCGGCGACAGGTCGAGGATGTAGTACTTCATGATCCAGGCCGGCACGACGAGCACCGGCTCCGGATGCACCCGCGGCGTGGCGGGTGCGTACTGGATCAGCTCGCACAGTGCATTGCGCATCACCACCCGGCCCGGCGTGCAGGCCACCTCGTGCCCGGGGCGGAACTGCTCGGTGCCCGCGGGCGGCGCGCCGGTGGCCAGGCGCCGCAGGTCGTCCACGGCATGCAGCCAGCCGCGCAGCAGGTTGCCGCCGGCCTCGTCGGCCGTGCGCTGCAGCACCACCGGATTGGTGAGCAGTTGGTTGCCGGGCGAGAGCATGTCCAGCCCCTGGCGGGCGATGAAGGCCACCATCTCCTCATGATGCGGATCGACCCCGCGCACACCGCGCGTGGCCGCGGCCCACCACTGCTGCTGCATCAGGAAGCTGCGCTGCAGCAGATGGAACGGCCACTGCTGCCAGGCCGGCGCGGCGAAGCGACGGTCCGGTGCCGCCGACGGCGCGGGCGCGCCGCTGCGCAGCAGGTGCAGCAACTCGTCGGCCTGCTCCCAGGCCAGCCGGGCCAGTGCCATGCGCTTGCCGGGCGACACCGCCAGGTGCAGCGCCCAGTCCAGCCCCGCCAGCATCACCGCCGCCGGTGACAGCGACGCCGTGGCGCGGGCGATGGCCGCGCGCACCAGCATGTCGAGCCGGTCCTCGGGCGAGCTGGGCGCCAGGCTGGACGACGACGATGGCGATGACTGCACGGCCCTGCTCCCTGGGCCGGGCGGCTGCACCTGCAGGCGGTGCGCCGAGGCCGCATGACTTGTTGGGGGCCAAGCCTAGGTGCGCGGGCGGCAAGTCGGCTTGATCTGCATCAGCCGGCCGCGCAAGGGCAAATGATGGCCGGGCGCATTGACCGGCCGTTTGGCGGGCCCCTAGCATCGGCCGGTCCCGACTGCACACACACATCGCCCATGCAACACGTCGGCAAGCTGCAGTCCTGGAACGACGAACGCGGCTACGGCTTCATCGCCCCCACCCACGGCGGGGCAGCGCTGTTCGTGCACATCAGCGCCTTTCCGGCCGATGGTTCGCGACCGACCGTCGGCGAGCACCTGTCCTACGAGCCGGGCACGGGCGCCAACGGCAAGCCGCAGGCGGTGCGTGCATGGCGCCAGGCGATCGGGCGGCCGGGCGCGGCGCGGCGTGCACCAGCCTCCGTCACGCAGGGCCGGCGTGGCCTGCCCCGGCTGATGCAGGCGCTGCTGGTGACGGCCTTGCTGTTGGGCCTGGCCGCCTACGGCTGGCGAGCGTTCCAGCACAACCTGCAGCGCAGCGGCCCTTCGCTGGTGCCCACGGCCAGCGTTGAAAGACCTGGCACGGCGCCATCGCGCTTTCGCTGCGACGGGCGCACGCAGTGCACCCAGATGACCTCGTGCGAGGAAGCCACGTACTTCCTGCGGCATTGCCCCGACACGCAGATGGACGGCGACGCCGACGGCGTGCCCTGCGAGCGTCAATGGTGCGGCCGCCCCCGGTAGCCTGCGCGCCACCCGCTGCACCTCGGTCCGCCCCTTGACGCTTTCCATCCTCGCCGGCCTGCTGATGGGCCTGGCCTTCGCCGTGCTGGCCGACACCTTCTGGGTGGCGGTGTTCCGCGCGCAACCGGTGGGCCGGTTCAAGCGCGTGCTGCAGGGCACGGCGCTGGTGCGCATCGAGGGTTCGGCCGGCGCCATCCTCATCTACCCGCGGGAACGCCGGCTGGAGGTGCAGCACCGCGGCCGCCGGCACCGGCTGGCCTTCGACGACATCCGCGGCCTGGAGTACCGCGTGGAAGAGCGCCCGGCCTGGCTGCAGGAGCTGTTCTTCGGCCTCGACATCACCGACCTGCTGAGCCGCTACCAGGACACCGTGGACTGGTTCTCCATCGCCCTGCTCACCCACGGCGGCGAGCGCGTGCCGCTGTTTCTCAGCGGGCGCTGGCAGCGGCGGGAGTTCGCCCTCGGCTGGTACATCGATGCGCAGCAGGCCGTGCTGCAGCGCCTGGGGCTGATGGCCGACGTGGAGCGGCGCAGCCGCGACGCGCTGGACACCCTGCGCCGCCACCTCGGCGACCCGCCGCTGCTGTAGGCCGGCGCCGGCCGACAGCGCCGGCTGCGGACAATGGAGCCCCGCCATGCGCAGCCCTGCGCCGGAGCCCGTCATGTTCTCCCACATCCACCTGGGCACCGCCCATTTCGAGCAGGCCTTTGGCTTCTATGAAGCGATCGCCGACGAGCTGGGCCTGGTGCTGCGTTTCAAGGAGCCCGATCGGCCCTGGGCCGGCTGGCAGCAACCCGGCCACGACCGGCCGCTGCTGATCATCGGCCGGCCCTTCGACGGCCAGCCGCACGCGCCCGGCAACGGGCAGATGGTGGCCTTCCTGGCGGCCACGCAGGAGCAGGTGCGCCGCGTGCATGCCGCCGCACTGGCCCAGGGCGGCACCTGCGAAGGCCCGCCCGGCCCGCGGCCGGAGTACCACGGCCATTACTACGGTGCCTACTTCCGCGATGTCGATGGCAACAAGCTGGCCGTGGCCTGCCATGCGCCGCAGGCCGAAGCATCCGGCGCCGCGTTCGACGCCTCCTAGTACCGCCCGGACAGCAGGGACCCCGCATCCGGCGCCTGGGCCTTCAGCTCCAGTGCCTTCAGCATGCGCCAGGTGGTGCACACCGAGGACGACACCACCGGCAGGCCCAGCCGGTCTTCCACCGGCTGCACCGAGGCCAGCGAGGGCATCTGCACGCAGGCGGAGATGACCACCGCGTCGCAGTTGGCGGTGTTGAGCCGACGGCTGATCTCGATCGGCGCGCGCGGGTCCTGCGCGCCCACTTCCAGGTTGTCGCTGATCTCCAGTGACAGCGCGTCCAGCACCTCGATGCCTTCGTGCTCCAGGTAGTCCACCACCAGCGCAGTGAGCGGCTTCATGTAGGGCGCCAGCACCGCGATCTTCTTCGCGCCCAGCGCCTGCAGCCCTTCGACCAGCGCACCGGCGCTGGTGACCACCGGCGCGGCGCCTTCGTTCTCCAGCGTGCGGGCGCGCAGCCGCGCTTCCGACGTGCGGTGGTAGCCGCGGCCCATGCTCATGATGGCCACCAGGCAGGCGTAGCCCAGCACGTCCACACGTGCATCGGACAGCTCCAGCGCGCAGCGGTCGCTGTCGGCGTCCATGCGGGCCAGCTCCTCCTTGGTCACATGCTTCATGCGCATGCGGGCCGAGTGGAAGCTGAAGCGCTCGGGCAGCAGGGCCTCGCGGGCGCGCAGCATCGCCGGGATCTCGGTCTCCATCGTGGTGTTGGAGCTCGGCACGATCTGGCCGACGCGGAAATGGGTGCGTTGCATCGTCATGCCTTCCTGCGGTGCCGGATCAGTCCGCACGGATGTTGCGGGCCTTGATCACCTGGCCCCAGTAATCGGTCTCGCGCGTCACCAGCGCGGCCAGGGCGTCGGGGCCCAGGTAGCGGATCTCGATGCCGGTGCGGTCGGCCATGGCCTTGGCCTCGGGCGTGGCCAGGGCGGCCTTGACCTTCTCGGTCAGCTGCTGCACCACGGCCGGCGGCGTGCCGGCGGGCGCGAACAGGCCCACCCAGGCTTCCAGCTCGAAGTTGCCCAGGCCCGCCTCGGCGGTGGTGGGCACGTTGGGCAGGCCGGGATGGCGCGTCTTGCCCGTCACCGCGAAGGCCTTCAGCTTGCCCGCCTGCACATGGCCCATCACCGAAGGCGGCGTGGTCATGAACACCTGCACCTGGCCGCCCAGCACGTCCTGGATGGCGGGGCCGGAGCCCTTGTAGGGCACGTGGGTCATCTCGAAGCCGGCCGTTTGCTCCAGCAGCGCGGTGCCCACATGCGACAGCGAGCCGTTGCCCTGCGAGGCGTAGTTCAGCTTGCCCGGGTTGGCATTGGCATAGGCGATGAATTCCTTCAGCGTGTTGGCCGGCACCGAGGGATGCGCCGCCACCACGTTGGTGGCCGCGGTGAGCAGCGCCACCGGCGCGAAGTCCTTCTGCGCCCAGGGCAGCTTGCTGAACATCGACGGATTGCCCACGTGGTAGGCCGAGTACGAGATCAGCAGCATGTGGCCGTCCTTCGGCGCCAGCGCCACCTGCTGGTAGGCGATGTTGCCGCTGGCGCCGCCCTTGTTCTCGACGATCACCGTCTGCCCCAGCAGCCGCGACAGCGGATCGCTGAGCAGGCGGGCCGAGGTGTCCACCACGCCGCCCGGCGGATTGGGCACCACCAGCGTCACCGGCTTGCTGGGCCAGGCCTGGGCGTGGGCCGGGGCGGTGGTGGAGGCCAGCAGGGCCAGCGTGGCCGCGGAAGCGGCGGTGGTGGCGAGGAAGGCGCGGCGGGGCAGGCTCATGGTTGTCTCCGGACTGCTTGTGGATGGCCGCCATGCTCGCCGCGGCCGGCGGACTTGGGTTGGCATCTGGTTGACACAGCCTCAACCGGTGGTTGAGCATCGGTGCCGCATGCGCTTCAACCTCAACCGATTCGACCTGACCACCCTGCGCCTGTTCGTGGCCGCGGTGGAGGCCGGCAGCCTTACCGCCGGCGCCGAGCGGCTGGACCTGTCGCTGGCCGCGGCCAGCAAGCGGGTGGCCGAGCTGGAGAGCCACCTGGGCACGCCGCTGCTGCAGCGCAGCAAGCGCGGCGTGGTGCCCACCTCGGCCGGCGCCACGCTGCTGCCGCATGCGATGGAGATGGTGGCGCGGCTGGAGCAGATGGCACTGGCGATGGACGACGTGCGCGCCGGCCTGTTCGGTCACCTGCGCCTGTGGGCCAACACCTCGGCCTTCGGCGGCTTCCTGCCGGCGCTGCTGGCGGCCTACGGCAAGGCGCATCCGGGCGTGGTGCTGGACCTGCAGGATGCGATCAGCGAGGACGCGGTGCGCGGCGTGCTGCGCGGCGCGGCCGAGCTGGCGGTGATCGGCGACAACACCGCCGCCGAAGGCCTGCGCACCCTGGTGTGCGACGTGGACGAGCTGGTGCTGCTGCTGCCGCCCGGCCATGCGCTGGTGCCCGCGGCCGGTGGCAGCGTGGCCCTGGCCGACGTGCTGCAGCACGACCTGGTGGCCTTCGGCCGCACCACCTCGCTCACGCGGCAGCTGGCCAGCGCGGCCGAGGCCATCCAACAGCCGCTGCGGCTGCGCGCGCAGGTGCGCAGCTTCGATGCGATGGGCCGCATGGTGGCCGCCGGCCTGGGCCTGGCGGTGCTGCCGCGCAAGGGCGCCCTGCCCTATGCGCATGCGCTGGGCCTGCGCATCGCGCGGCTGCAGGGCATGACCACCGAGCGCCGCCTGCTGCTGGCCATGCGGCCCGGCGACGGCCTGTCGGCCGCGGCGCTGGCGCTGGTGGCGATGGTGCAAAACTCGCTGGAACATCCCCACGCGAAAGGCGCGACATGATCCTTGACCACATCGGCATCGCCGTCTCCGACTACGAAGCCGGCAAGCGCTTCTTCGACGCCGCGCTGGCGCCGCTGGGCATCGGCCTGATCACCGAAACCCACGGCTGGGCCGGCTACGGCGCGCAAGGCAAGCCCGAGTTCTGGTTCGGCGAAGGCGGCGAACCGCAGCGGCCGATGCACCTGGCGTTCACGGCTTCAAGCCGCGAGCAGGTGCGGGGGTTCTACGACGCGGCCTTGGCGGCCGGCGGCACCGACAACGGGCCGCCGGGGATTCGGGCGCACTACCACCCGAACTACTACGGCGCGTTTGTCATCGGGCCGGATGGGCACAACGTGGAGGCGGTGTGTCATGGGGCGGAGGGGTGAGGCCTGTCCTCCACGGATCACAGCCTGCTGTCGGCGTACCGCAAGTCCCTGTTGGAACACCTGTTCGCCGGTGAAGTCATGAAGGCGTTGCACGACGGCCTGGGCCTGATCGATGGCCGTCGCGGCGCCGCTGACCACCAAAGTCTCAGGCAGTCCGCCCGCCCGCCTTGAAGGGATTCAGCAGCCGGACCCCGAACCCCTTGAAGTCCGCCACGTTCCGCGTCAACACCGTCAGCCCGTGCACCAGCGCGGTCGCGGCGATCATCGCGTCTTCATCGAGCGTGTCGGACTGGCGGTGCATCAGGCGCGCCCAGGCGCGGAAGGCGGCTGCGTCCATCAGGCCACCACGGCGCCGTGGGGATTGGGCTTGCGCAGTTCGGAGACGACGTTGGGTCCAGCAGAAACATGCTGGATCAGTCGAAGGCCAACGGCGCACGCCGCCGCAACTGCCCACGCTGGGGCACCGCCATATCGGCACGCGCCTCGTCGCACAGCAGCAGCTGCTTCAGCGATGGCTTGGCGGCCGCCTGCAGCCGCCGCCATTCATCGACGGGCACCAGCAGCGCAGCTTCCACGCCCCGCCGGGTGACCATCTGCGGACCTTCGGCCAGGCAGGTTTCCACGAACTCGTTGAAACGCGCCTGGGCGTCCTGTAGGGGCCAGCTGTGCAGGGGGCACCTCTTGATGACGGGTCGGCTGACCAGGTTATCGCAAGGCCGCCACCCCTACCTCGCCGCCATCCTCAACGCCCCATCCAGCCGGATCACCTCCCCGTTCAGCGCCGTGTTCTCCACGATGCTCGCCGCCAGCAGCGCGAACTCCTCGGGCCGGCCCAGCCGCTTCGGGAACGGGATGCTCGCCGCCAATGAGTCCTGCACCGCCTGCGGCAGCTCGTCCATCAGCGGCGTGTGGAACAGGCCCGGCGCGATCGTCATCACCCGCACGCCGAACTGCGCCAGGTCGCGCGCCAGCGGCAGCGTGAGCGACACCACGCCGCCCTTGCTGGCCGCATAGGCCTCCTGGCCCACCTGGCCGTCGAAGGCCGCGACGGAGGCGGTGTTGACGATCACGCCGCGCTCCTGCGTCTGGTGCGGGTCGTCCACCGGCGCCAGCTTCAGCATCGCGGCCGCGGCCAGCCGCGTCATGTTGAAGGTGCCGATCAGGTTCACCTCCACCACGCGCCGGAAGGCCTCCAGCGGCATCGGCGTGCCGTCCTTGCCCACCAGCCGGCGCGCGGTGCCGATGCCGGCGATGTTCATCATCAGCCGAGCCGGGCCGTGCGCTTTGGCGGCGGCCTGCAATGCGGCTTCGGCGCTCTCCGTCGAGGTGATGTCGCAGGCCACGGCCAGCGCCTGGCCGCCGGCCTGGGTGATCTCGTCGGCCACACGGCGCGCGGCGTCCAGGTTGATGTCCAGCAGCGCCACCTGGGCGCCGCGGCGGGCCAGTTCACGCGCGGTCTCGGCGCCCAAACCGGAGCCGGCGCCGGTCACCAGCGCGGCTTGTCCTTCGATCTTCATCGGTGCAACTCCAGGGGTGGATTCAACGCTGGCGCGGCAGCAGCAGCCAGGGGTCGTCGGCGCGGCCTTCGTACAGCGCCTCCACCAGCGCAGCCCGGTGCTGCAGCACCGCGCGCTGGTTGATCGAGCCCTTGTCGGTCACCTCGCCCTTGTCGATGGACGGCGGCTCGGCCAGCACATGGGCGCGCGCCACGCGGTTGGCACTGCCGGTGCCGCCCTGCCACAGCCGGTCGACCAGCGCCTGGAAAAACTCGCGCACCTGCGGGTGGTGCAGCACCTCGGGCGCGGGCGTGTCGGCCGGCAGGCCGGCCAGCGTGCGGCACTCGTCCAGCCGCGGAATGAGCAGCAGGCCGATGTCGCCGCGGTTCATGCCGGTGACCACCGCGTCCTGCACGCAGGGCGCGCCTTCGGCCACCACCCGCGCGCGCAACGGGCCCACGCTGACGAAGGTACCGGTGTCCAGCTTGAAGTCCTCGGCGATGCGGCCGTCGAAGAAGAGGCCCGCCTCCGGCTCGGCCGGGTCCACCCATCGCACCGCGTCGCCGGTGCGGTAGAAGCCTTCCTCGTCGAAGGCCTCGGCCGACAGCGCCGGCTCGCGCCAGTAGCCCGGCATCACATGCGGGCCGCGGAATCGGATCTCGGTCTTGCCCTGCGGGCCGGCGCCCTCGGGCACCAGCTTGACCTCCACGCCCGGCACCGGCAGCCCCACGTGCCCGGCACGCACCCGCCCTGCCCGCACGGCGAAGGTGCAGGCCGGCGCGGTCTCGGTCATGCCCAGGCTGGTGAAGACGGGGATGCGCTCGCCCACCGTGCGTTCGCCCAGGCGGTCGAGCTGGTCCCACACCGCCTGGCTGAGGCCTGCGCCGGCATACATGAAGGCCTGCACGCGGCGGAACAGCGATTCACGCAGCACGTCGTCGCGCTCCATCGCGAAGGCAATCTCCTCGAAGCCCTTGGGCACGTTGAAGTACACGGTGGGCGAGATCTCGCGCAGGTTGCGCAGCGTCTGCGCGATGCCCTTGGGCGTGGGCTTGCCTTCGTCGATGTACAGCGTGCCGCCGTTGAACATCGCGATGCCCACGTTGTGGTTGCCACCGAAGGTGTGGTTCCACGGCAGCCAGTCCACCAGCACCGGCGGCTCGTCGGCCAGGAACACCAGCGTCTGCCGCAGCATCTGCTGGTTGGCGCACATCATCCGGTGGGTGTTGACCACGCCCTTGGGCTGCTTGGTGGAGCCCGAGGTGAAGAGGAACTTGGCGATGGTGTCCGGGCCCACCGCGGCATGGGCGGCCTCGGACTCGGGCCCCGGCTCGGTGGCCAGCAGGGCTGCGAACGGCGTCACCGGGCGCCCATCCAGCATGCCGTCGGTCAGCACCACTTCCACGTCGGGCGGCACCGCCGCGGCGATGGCCTGGGCATAGGCCGGCCCGCTGGCGAACACCAGCCCGGGCGTGGTGCGGCCGATGATGTGGCGCAGCTTGGCATGGTCCTGCGACATCAGCGAATACGCGGCCGAGATCGGCACATAGGGCACGCCGGCCCACAGCGCGCCCACGGTGAGCACCAGGTGCTCCAGGTCGTTGTCCGACAGGATGGCCACCGGCCGCTCGGCCGACAGGCCGCGCCGGCAGAGCGCCTGGGCCACGCGCCGGGCCTGCGCCAGCATCTGCGCATAGCTGATGCGCAGCCAGTCGCCGCCACCGGGCACCGAAGGGTCGCGCCGTGCCACCAGCGTGCGGTCGGGCGCTTCGCGCGCCCAATGTTCCAGCCGGTCGGTCACGCGCGCCGGATACGGCTGCAGCGGCTCGGGCGAACGCAGCAGCTGGCTGCCGTCGGCACGCTGCTCCAGCTGCACCTGCAGGGCGCCGCCCACGCGGGCGCCCCGGTAGCGGGGCATGGCGTCGTCCATCGGGCTCACGCCGGCTTCACCTTGCCGGCCCGCTTGTCCAGGAACGCGCGCACGCGCTCCTTGGCGGCGTCGTCGCCCTGCGCGATGGCGGCCATCAGCGATTCGACGAACAGGCCGTCGGGCTGCGACAGGTCGGCGATGCGCGGCAGCGCCTGCATCACCGCGAAGTTGGACAGCGGCGCGTTCTGCGCGATCTTGCCCGCCAGCTCGAAGGCCTTGGCCAGGCCCTGGCCCTCGGGCACCAGGTACTGCGACAGGCCGCGCTGCAGGCCCTCCTGCGCATCCAGCACACGGCCGGTCAGCATCATGTCGGCCATGCAGGCCACGCCCACCAGCCGCGGCACACGCGCCGAGCCGCCGCCGCCCACGAAGATGCCGCGCTGGCCCTCCGGCAGGCCGTAATACGTGCTGGCCTCGGCCACGCGGATGTGGGTGCTGCTGGCGATCTCCAGCCCGCCGCCCACCACCGCGCCATGCAGCACGCTCACGATGGGCACCCGCCCGAACTGCAGCGAATCCATCACGCCGTGCCACAGCCGCGAGTGGTGGATGCCTTCGGCCACGCTGCGCTCCGACAGCTCCGACAGGTCCAGCCCCGCGCAGAAGTGCTCGCCCTCGCCGCTGAGCACCGCAGCGCCCACGCCCTTGGGCAGGTTGACCATCGCCGTCTGCAGCTGCTGCACCAGCGCATCGTTGATCGCGTTGCGCTTGGCCGGGCGGTTCAGGCGCACATGGGCCACCGGGCCGGCCAGCTCGATCTTCAGCAAGTCGAGCTGGGCCAGCAGGCCTTCGGCCGGTTGGAATTGAAGGCTCATGCGGGTTGCTCCACCAGGTTCAGCAGCCGCATCGCGTTCTGCTTGAGGATCAGCGGCTTCACCTCGGGCTTGAAGCCGGCCTCGTCGAAGTCCTTCAGCCAGCGCTCGGGCGTGATGAGCGGAAAGTCGCTGCCGAACAGGATGCGGTCCTTCAGCAGCGTGTTGGCGTACTGGATGAGCTGGGGCGGAAAGTACTTGGGGCTCCAGCCCGAGAGGTCGATCCACACATTGGGCTTGTGCATGGCCAGCGAGATGGCCTCGTCCTGCCAGGGCCAGCTCGGGTGGGCCAGCACGATCTGCATGTCGGGGAAGGCCATGGCCACGTCCTCCACCAGCATCGGGTTGCTGTTCTGCAGCCGCAGGCCGCCGCCGCAGCGCATGCCGCTGCCGATGCCCGAATGCCCGCTGTGGAAGATCGCCGGCAGCTTGTACTCGGCGATCACCTCGTAGATCGGCCAGGCCATGCGGTCGGCCGGCTCGAAGCCCTGCAGCGTCGGGTGGAACTTGAAGCCTTTGACGCCGTGCTCCTCCACCAGCCGGCGCGCCTCGCGCGCACCCATCCTGCCCTTGTGGGGGTCGACGCTGCCGAAGGCGATCATGATGTCCGGGTTCTTCTGCGCGGCCTCGGCGATCTCCTCGTTGGGGATGCGGCGGCGGCCGGTCTGCGACTCGGCATCGACGCAGAACATCACGAAGCCGGTCTTCTGCGCGCGGTAGTAGGCCAGCGTCTCGTCCATCGTCGGCCGGCGGCTGGAGCGGAAGTACTTGTCCGCCGCGCGGTCGTACTCCTCGCCATAGTTGTCGAAGGGGTTCCAGCACGACACCTCCAGGTGCGTGTGGGTGTCGATGGCCACCAGGTCTGCGGTATTCATATTGTTAATTTATTGAAGTATTAGCTTGCGCATGGGAGGTGTTTACCCTGAGCCTCCACGCACCGCAGGCATCTGACGGTGCGATCTGCGCACCGCGGCGGCCGCCCCGCGGGAAAACACGCAGCGAAAGCGCCGGCACAGTTACTTAAATTGCTGAAGCATTAAGCGCTTACCGGAGACTTGCCCATGATCCATCGTCGCACCTTGATCGCGGCCGCCCCGCTGTGGCTGGCCGCGCCCCGCCTGGCCGGAGCCCAGCCGGTGCTGGAGAACGCCCGCGTGCTGTGTGGCTTTCCGGCCGGCGGCACCACCGATGCGGTGTCCCGCCGCGTGGCCGAGAAGCTGCGCGGGCCCTATGCCCGCAGCGTGCTGGTCGACAACAAGGCCGGTGCCGGCGGGCGACTGGCGGTGGAGGAAG
>OFDN01001306.1_pt1 | contig 16961 bp, 16 predicted proteins | sample 1520971 | NCBI WGS metagenome assembly OFDN01 (sample SAMEA94257418, study PRJEB24077) | hot springs metagenome | biome: Aquatic biome; feature: Geographical feature; material: Water | place: India | collected 2012-06-12 | depth 5 m
GCCGGCGGCGGGCGGCGGCGACCAGATTGCCGCTGGTGGCCGCCACCGGCATCGGCAGGTCCATGCACACGGCCAGCCGCGCCAGCGTCGCCAGCACGGCGAAATCCGCCCCGCCGCCCAGCGCGCATTCCCGCCGGAACATGCGGTAGACATGGTCGCAGGCGGTCTTCGACCAGCCTTCCAGCTCCGCCCCGTGGGCGCGGCGCTTCAGCCCGTTCCGCAGCGCGCCGACGTCGGCCACCTTGGGCAGCAGCGTGCTCCAGTCCTGGCGCGGCTCGCCGGCCCCGACCATGCGGTCGAGATAGGGCAGCAGCAGGTTGTTGACCTGCTGGACGAGCTGTTCCATCCCCTCCGACAGCCGCTCCGCGGTGTCACGCTCGCGACCGCCGGCGGCGACCGCGAGGTCGTGCCAGAGGAACCAGCGCTCGATCTCCTCCGACAGCGGCGGGGCGTCGATGCTGTGCAGGCGCAGGGATCCGCGGGTCGGTACGATCTCCGCCAGACGTTCCACCAGGCGGTGGCCGAGATGCGCGAACACCGCGACCAGCCCGTCGCGGATCACCCAGCCGCCGGGAATGCCGCGCTTGTCGGCCGCCTGGCGCGGGTCCATCGTGGCGTAGGCGTGGGCCAGCGCCAGCATCGGTCGGCCGGGAATGTCGACCAGCCGCAACAGCCATGCCGACGGCGTCACGCCGTCGTCCGCGTCGCGAAGCGCCTCGCGCCACGCCGGGGCGGCGCCCAGCATGGCGATCAGGCTCGCCAGATCCTCCGGCCCCAGGGGCGGCGCCCAGCCCAGCTTCTGCGCGCGCAGGATGGAGCGGCGCTGCGCGTTGACCGACGCCAGGAACCGGTGGCGCGTCCCATCGTTGCGGTTGATGCCGGACAGGGCCGCGGCGCTGTGGCGGCGCAGCTCCTCCGCCAGGACGGCGGCCTCCTCGCTGGCGATCACGTCGTCGATCGCCGCCTCGCGGCAGCGCGCGGTGACGAAGGCCTGCGCCGACGCAGCCGGCGCCTTGATCATCGGTTCCAGCGTCTGCCACCACGCCATGGCGTCCACCCGGTGCAGCAGGTGCGGCAGCCGCTCGTGCGTGTGCAGCAGGGTGGGGGTGTGGACCAGCGCCGGCTCCAGGCAGCCCATCCACAGCCGCATGGCGTGGTGCCGGCGTCGGTGGTTGAGCGACGAGATCACCGCATCGACGACCACCCGCTCCGGCGAGCCGGCGCCCGCCCCGGAGTCCCGAAGCGCGCCCAGCACCTTCTTTCGGCTGGCGATGCTCAGCTGGCCGAAGAAATCGTCCAGCCGCTCCCGCGTCTGTGCGTTGCTTGCCGTCACGTCGATCCCCGGCATGGCCATCGCTGGCTTGGGTTGATGCCGCCATCGTAACGCAGGGCGCCAGGGCTTGTGAACGGGATTCAATTCAAGTTAGTTAGAATTTTATGCAGTTTTATCGGACCGTGGCGCGGCGGTGACTCCCCCCTCCGCCGAGGGCACCGCCGCGCCCGTCCGTGTCAGTCGAGCACCTGGTAGTGCGCCTCGGTCGGCTTCAGGTTCTCGCCGTTGATTGGCAGGATGTCCTGCGGGCAGGCGGACATGGCGACGACGCAGTCCATCTCCGCCCGCAGCACCACATGGTCGCCGGGCTTGGAGACGGGGACGCCCCACTCGGTGCTGCCGTCGGCGTGCACGGGGATGTTCATCCACAGGTTCAGCGGGCTCGGGCATTCCGGCGGGGTCAGGCCCAGCCGGTGCATGCCGGCGAACAGGTTGTCGGTGCAGTTGTCGTGATACTCGGTGCAGCCGAGCAGCCCGTAGCGGTAGTTGTCGCAGGCCGCCATCAGCGTGTCGTGGATGCCGGGGGAGGTGTCCTCGACGAAGGTCAGGATCGGCCGGCGGCGGTTGGTGTGGAGCTTGTGGCCGGCGGTCGGGCGGATGCTGCCGATGGTCGGGCGCAGATGCTCCATCGACATGAACTCGCGCAGATCCTCGGCGTTGAAGGCCCAGGTATCGACCACCTGCTGGCCGTGGGTGTTGATGATCCGGATGGACTGTCCCTTCTTCAGCCGCACGGCACGGCCGCTGCGGGCGGGAAGGGTGTGCAGCTCGCTGGTCTCGCTCATCGCTTTCGGCCTCCCGGTTGGTTCCGGGGGTCATCCTATAACATCGGATTTTCCGATGAAAGTACCGCGGCGTGAGCGTCGCGCAGATCCTGCAGGAAGGTCGCCAGCACCAGCGGCTGAGGCAGACGGTGCAGCGTCGCCACCTCGAATTGGGATTGGTAGCGCAACTGGTCCGGGCGCAGCGCGCGCATCTCGCCGATGGCCACCCATTGGGCGGCGTAATGCTCCGGCAGATAGCCGATGTATCGGCCCGACAGGATGAACAGGGCGATGGCCTCCATGTGCACCGCGGTCGCCGCCGGTTCCAGGTCGGCGAGCTGCGGCAGCCGGGCCTTGGCCATGTAGCCGCGGGCGACGTAGGCGGCCTCGCGGATGGCCTCCATCGGCAGCAGCGGGTCGGCGCGGCCGTGCAGCGGGTGGCGCGCCCCGCAATAGAGTGCCTGAGCCTCGCGGAACAGCGGCGTGTAGTCCAGCCCCGGCACATGCTGGAAGAAGGGGGCGATGCCCAGATGGAAGCGCCCTTCCAGCACACCGCGCTCGATCTCCGCCGGGGGCAGCAGCTCCAGCCGGATCTCCACTTCGTTCTCCCGTCCCTTGAAACGGTCGATCGCGTCGGGCAGGCGGTTGGCGGGGTTGGTCGCCACATTGTCCACCATGGCGATGTGCAGTTCCCCCTTGAGCCGCGAGCGGATCCCCGACAACTGCTCCTGGAAGGCGGTGAGCCCGGCGAAGAGCTGGCGGCAGGCGTCGTAGACGGTGCGCCCCTTCTCCGTCAGCTCGAAGCCGCCGCGCCCGCGCCGGCACAGCTTCTCCCCCAGCCGCGCCTCCAGCGTCGCCATCTGGGTGCTCAGCGTCGATTGCCGCACGTTCAGCTCGATCTGCGCCGCGGCGAAGCTGCCGCACTCCGCCACCGTCATGAACACGCGCAGCAGCCGCAGATCCGCGGCGGTGAGGTCGGGCAGCTCCGGGGGCGTCATGGCGAAAGTTCACATCGAAAGTTGTCGATGTGACTGTAGCGGAACCTCACCCCCCGCGGAAGCCTCCCTCGCCCGCCCCCGGCGGGAGAGGGAAGGGGCCCACGCCTCTGGCGTGGGAAGGGTGAGGGCTAGGATTTAGGCCCAGACCTTCCCCTCACCCTCCCGCTGCGCGGGTCCCTCCCTCTCCCGCCGGCGGCGGGCGAGGGCAAAAGGCCTCACCCCGCCAGATCCACCAGCACGTCGGCCAGCACGCGGGCGCCGGCGGCGAGGTCGTCGGGGGTGGCGTTCTCGGCCTCGTTGTGGCTGATGCCGCGTTCGCAGGGGATGAAGATCATGGCGGTCGGGCAGAATCCGGCCATGTAGCCGGCGTCGTGGAAGGCGCCGGACGGCATCCGCCGCACCGGCAGGCCAAGGGCCCGGGCGTGATGCTCGATGCGGTCCACGATGCCGGCATCGAAGCGGCAGGGGGGCATGCTCAGCGTTTCGGACACCGCGACGGCGCAAGGGCCGGCGGCGGCGCGGCAGGCCTCCGCGATGCGGTCGCCACGGGCGGCGAGCACGGCGGCCTCGGGGTGGCGCAGGTCGATGGTGAAGGCGGCCCGGCTGGCGACGGAGTTGGGCACATTCGGTTCCACGTCCACCCGCCCGACGGTGAAGCGCAGCACGTCGGCCGGGTCGTGCATCAGGTCGTTCAGCGCGGCGATGCAGCGCACGGCGGCCTGCACCGCGTCGCGGCGGGCGGCGAGCGGTGCGGTGCCGGCGTGGCTGGTCTCACCCCGCAACTCCACCTGGAACCAGCGGGCGCCCTGGATGCTGTCGACCGCGCCGATGGTCTCCCCACGGTCGTAGAGGATGGGGCCCTGTTCGATGTGCGCCTCGACGAAGGCGTGCACCGGCCAGCCGAAGGGCCGCGGCGTCGCCTCCGGCAGGGCGGCCAGGGTGCGCGCCAGCTCGGTGGCGAAGGACACGCCGGCGGCGTCGTGCACAGTGGCGAAGTCGGCCGGGCCGCGCAGCCCGATGAAGGCCACCGACCCCATGGTGCCGGGCTGGAAGCGGCTGCCCTCCTCGTTGGTCCAGGACACCACCTCGATCGGCCGTTCCGTGACGATGCCGGTGTCGTCCAGCGCCTCCAGCGCCTCCAGCCCGGCCAGCACGCCGTAGGTCCCGTCGAATCGGCCGCCGCGCGGCTGGCTGTCGAGATGGCTGCCGGTCAGCACCGGGGCCGCCGCCGGGTCGCGGCCGGGGCGGCGCAGGAACAGGTTGCCGATGGCGTCGGTGAAGGCGGCGTAGCCGCGCTCCGCCCCCCAGGCGACGAAGGTCCGCCGCGCCTTGATGTCCTCCGCCGACAGGGCGGCGCGGTTCACGCCGTTGCCGGGAATCGCCCCGAACGCCGCCATCGCCGCATGGCGCCGCCACAGGCGGTCCTTGTCCACGAACGCGCTGGCCCTGCTGGTCGCCATGGCCCCACTCCTTTCCCGTACGCCCGTAAGATCGGAAACATCGATGCGACGTTGGATGGATTGGCCGCGATGTGCCGAAAAGATGGGCGCTTGCCGCACCGATGCCCACGCGATCGGCCACCCGGTCCAGCCATCATACATCGCATTCGCAGGATGTAACGCCGGATTTCCGCCCTGCACGTGGCACGGCGCTTGCTGCGTTCGGGAGCCGCCGCAACCCGTGGGAGCCCGCCACCGCCATGCCCGACACGATCACCGCCACCACTCTCAGCGACGAGGTCCTTCCCGCCCGTGCCTACTGGCACCGCCGTCTGGAGAAGGGCTCGGTCCTGCGCATCGTCGATCTGGAGGGCTGCCAGGCCGTCGACACGCTGGTCTACGACGCCGAGCGCACCGACGTGCGCTACAACGCCCCCAACACCGTGAAGCTGGCCGGCAGCGTCTATCTGTCCAAGGGCTGCGTGCTCTACGACGATCTGGCGCAGCCGCTGATGACCATCATCGAGGACACGGTGGGCCGCCACGACACGCTGGCCGGCTGCTGCAGCCGGGAGATCAACCTCGTCCGCTACGGCAAGCCGGGTGACCTCGCCTGCCGCGACAACTTCCTGACGGCGCTCGGCGAACTCGGCATGAGCGGGCGCGACATCCCGCCCAACGTCAATTTCTTCATGCATGTCCCGGTGGACGGGGAGGGGCATATCGCCATCGCCGACGGCATCTCCAAACCCGGCGATTATGTCGATCTGCGCTGCGAGAAGGACGTGATCGTCGTCATCTCCAACTGCCCGCAGGAGCTGAACCCCTGCTCCGGCGGCGCGCCGTCGCCCATCCGCCTCGTGGTCAGCCGCCCGGCATGAGCGCCATGCCGAGCGCGTAGACCCGCCGGCCGCTTCGGATGCTAGGATGCCGCCGGACCCAGGCAAGGAACGGCGGCACCGGCGCATGATCGAGCTTCACGACGTCCGGCACCGCTACGACGAGCGGCCGGTGCTGGACGGCATCACCCTGACCCTGGCGGAGCGGCGGGTCGCCGTGGTCGGCCACAACGGCTCCGGCAAGAGCAGCTTCGCCCGCCTGCTCAACGGGCTGGTGGTGCCGGAGCAGGGGCGGGTAACGGTGGACGGGCTCGACACCCGCAAGGACGGCCGCGCGGTGCGCCGCCGCGTCGGCTTCGTCTTCCAGAACCCCGACCTGCAGATCGTCTACCCCACGGTGGAGGAGGATCTGGGTTTCGGCCTGAAGGCGCGCGGCATGGCGCGGCCCGAGATCGCGGCGCGGGTGGACGCCATGCTCCGCCGCTACGGGCTGGAGGAGCAGCGCCATCAGGCCGCCCACACCCTCAGCGGCGGGGAGAAGCAGTTGCTCGCCATCGCCGCCGTGCTGGTGCTGGAACCGGCCCATGTGGTGTTCGACGAGCCGACCACCCTGCTCGACCTGCGCAACCGCCGCCGCGTGGCGGAGGTCATCGCCGCGCTGGAGCAGCGCGCGGTGGTGGTCACCCACGATCTCGACCTGATCGCCGGCTTCGACCGCGTGCTGGTGCTGGACCGCGGCCGGGTGGTGGTGGACGACGCGCCGTCCCCGGCGCTGGCCGCCTATGTGGAGCGGCTGTCGTGATCCTCGGCCTCTACCTGCACCGCGACTCCCCCGTGCACCGCTGGCCAGCGGGGGCGAAGCTGGCGGGGCTGGTCGCGGCGACGGTCGGGCTGCTGGCTTGGCCGGGCTGGACCGGCCCGCTCGCCGGGGCCGCGCTGGTGCTGGGGCTGCTGCGGCTGGCACGGCTGCCGGTGGGCACGGTGCTGACGCAGCTCCGGCCGCTGTTCCTGATCATGCTGATCTTCTTCGGCGTGCAGGTGCTGTTCACCGAGGGCGGCTGGCGGGACGGGCTGGTGACCACGCTGCGCTTCGCCGTGCTGGTGCTGCTGGCGACGCTGGTCACGCTGACCACCCGCATCGGCGACATGACGGCGGTGTTCGAACGGGTCTTCGCCGTGCTGCGCCCGCTGGGCGTCGATCCGGAGAAGTTGGCGCTGATGCTGGCGCTCACCATCCGGCTGATCCCGCTGCTGGTCGGGCAGGTGCAGGACATACGCATGGCCCAGCGTGCGCGCGGCGTGGAGCGCAGCGTGCTTGCGCTCCTCGTGCCGCTCGTGGTCAAGGTGTTGGGGCTGGCCGACGCATTGACGGAAGCCCTGGAAGCCCGCGGCTACGATCCGGCGGGCGGGGGGAGGAAGGAGTAGGGTTGTGAGCAGTCTCGACACACGCGCCATGGTGCTCTGCGCGTTGTTCGCCGCCGTGGTGGCGGCGCTGGGCGTGGTGCCGCCGATCCCGGTCGGCTTCCTGCCGGTGCCGATCACCGCCCAGACGCTGGGCGTCATGCTGGCCGGCGCCATCCTGGGGCCGCGGCTGGGCTTCCTGGCTCTGGCGCTGTTCGTGCTGCTGGTGGCGATCGGGCTGCCGGTGCTGCCGGGTGGGCGCGGCGGGCTGGGCGTGCTGATGGGGCCGACCGGCGGCTTTATCCTGTCCTGGCCGGTCGGCGCCTTCGCGGTGGGCTGGCTGGCGCGCCGCATCGCCGCCGGTGCCCGGCCGCTGCCGCTGTTCGTCTGCTGCGCGCTGGGCGGCATCGGCGCCGTCTACGCCGGCGGCATCGCGTGGCTGTGGCTGGTCAGCGGTCTGCCGCTGGAGAAGGCGGCCATGGGCACGCTGGCCTTCGTGCCCGGCGACCTGATCAAAGCCGCGGCGGCGGCGGCCGTCGCCGCCACCGTGCGCCGCGTGCGGCCGATGCCCGTGTGAGGACACCGGCCGTCACGGGGGCGGGGATCAGGCGCTGATCAGCGCCCGCCCCATCTCGCCCCTGGACATGTCGCCCCGGCCCATCTCCCCGCGGCCCCACTCGCGGCCCTTGTCGGCCGCCGCGATCTGCTGGGCACGGCTGCGGGCCAGCACCGCCTTCTGCACCTTCTCGAAGGCGCGCACCTCGAGCTGGCGCACCCGCTCGCGGGAGACATGGAAGCGGGCGCTCAGCTCTTCCAGCGTCTGCGGCTCGTCGGCCAGCCGGCGGGCGACCAGGATGGCGCGCTCACGGTCGTCCAGAGCCTCCAGCCCCAGCTTGAGGAAGCTCAGCCGCTCCTTGCGCTCCTCGGCGTCGCCGACCAGGGATTCCTGGCTGGCGCGGTCGTCGGTGAGCTGGTCCTGCCACTCGCTGTCTCCCTCCTCGCCGAACGGCGCGTTGAGGGAACTGTCGGAGGTGAGGCGGCGGTTCATCTCCACCACCTCCGTCTCCGGCACGTCCAGCTCGGTGGCGATGAAGGACACGGCCTCCGGCGACAGATCGCCGTTGTCCAGCTCCTCCATGCGGGCCTTCAGCCGGCGCAGGCTGAAGAACAGCTTCTTCTGCGCCGCCGTGGTGCCGATCTTCACCAGCGACCAGTTGTGCAGCACATACTCCTGGATCGCCGCGCGCACCCACCAGGACGCGTAGGTGGCGAAGCGGAAGCCCTTTTCAGGATCGAACTTCTCCGCCGCCTGCATCAGCCCGACATTGCCCTCCGCCACCAGATCAGCGATGGGCAGCCCATAGCCCTGATAGCCACGGGCGAGCTTGAACACGAGGCGCAAATGGCTGCCGACCAGCCGGTCGAGCGCCAGACGGTCGCTGTCGTTGCGCCAGCGGGTGGCATATTCCCGCTCCTTCTCGGGCGTCAGGTACTCGTACTTGCGGGCCTCTTGCAGATAGAGCTGCATCGGCTCGGCGGACTGGGTGCGGTTCTCCATCGACATCGACAACGTCTCCCCGATCCGGCGCCCGCGGGCGCCCCGGACCTTCCTGTCAACAGCGTTCGGGGACCGGCATTCGACGCTGCCGGCCATGCGCGCGTCGCTCAGCGACGCGATGTCTACAGCCCCGCCGCCGAAAAAGGCCGGCGGGGGCGGAACAGCGGCTGCCTGGGGCACGGCCGGTTCCGGGCGTCAGGGGTGGATCATGAAATCGGTCGGATCCCCGCGGACTTGGCGCTCATGCGCCGGCCCGCATTCAACATCCGTCGCAGCCCAACGCTGCCACGGACTTTGATATGGTGCCGATAGGGAACGCCTTCAAGATGCCGACGGCCCGATCGACGATTCGAACAGGCACATCGGCCCGATACCCGTCCCATATGGGCGGGCAGGGCCGGCATTCAAGGGGCCGGGCGGCGTGTGCGGACGCCGCTCCAGTGGAACGCCCCGCATATGGGAAGCGGCGATCCACCGTCAAGTGCGTGATCGCGGGCCGCGACTAAAAGCCGAGCGAGCGTGGCACCTCCGCGAAGGCGTCCAGCAGCGCCACCGAGCCGCCGGGCGGGGCGAGCTCCTCGTAGGGCACGCGGGCGTAGCCGTAGCGCAGCAGCCGGATCCGCGGTACCCCGGCGGCAAGACCGGTGGCGGCGTCGTGCTCGTTGTCGCCGACATAGGCCGCGTCGGCCGGGTCCACCCTCATCATCGCCAGCACGCCCAGCAGCGGCTCCGGCGAGGGTTTGCGGGTGGGGTAGCTGTCGCCGCCCACCACCGCGGCGAAGCGCTCCGCGATGCCGAGGTCGGACAGCAGCCGCCCTGTGGCGCGCAGCGGCTTGTTGGTGCAGACGCCGAGCGCGGCGCCAGCCTCCGCCAGCCTCCCCAGTGTCTCCTCGACGCCGGGAAACAGCCGGGTGCGGGCGGACGGGTCGGCCTCGTAGATCGTGATGAAACGCTCGATGTGCGGCTCGGCCCCTTCCGGCGGCAGGCCGCCGAACTCGGCCAGCGCGCGGTGGACCAGCACCGCCGCACCGTCGCCCACCAGCGTGCGCACCGTGGCGGCGGGCAGGGGCGGGCGCCCCTGCTCCTCCAGCACCCGGTTCAGGGCGGCGGTGAGGTCCGGCACGCTGTCGCACAGCGTGCCGTCCAGGTCGAAGACAACCGCGCGGGGTGGCCCGCTCATTCCGACGCGTCGTCCTTGAAGGTGCGCACACCGCTGACCATGGTGGAGATGATGGACTGTCTGGACATGATGTCTTCCCGGACGGCGGCGTAGATGTGGACGATCACGAACAGGATGATGACCCACATCCCCATATGGTGCCAAGTGTGCACATCCTGGCTCTGCCCGAAGAGCGGGATGACCCAGCCGAACAGCCGGTCCTGCCAGCTTCCGGCCTGCGCCCCCTCGCCGTAGAGGGCGAAGCCGGTGACGATCATGAAGGCGCTGCCGACCCCGATGGCCCAGAACATGGCGAGCTGGGCCAGCGGGTTGTGGCCGACATACTTCTTTGGCCGCGCCTCCAGGAACAGATACCAGCGCGCCTCCGTCCACACCTCGCGCCACCAGTGACCGTTCCAGAAGGGGAAGCGGAAGAGCTGGCGGGCGTGGTGGTTGCCGACGAAGGCCCAGTAGATCCGCGCCACGAACCCGACGGCGAAGACATAGGCCGCCGCGAAATGGAAGAAGCGGATGTAGCCCATCAGGAAATTGGCGCTGGCCTCGCCCGGCTGGGTCGGCAGCGGGCTGCCGATGAAATAGCCGGTGACGGCCAGCACGGTGATGGACAGCGCGTTGATCCAGTGCCAGAGGCGGACCGGCACCTCGTAGACGTAGACGGCTTTGTAGGAGCGCACGGGGACCGCGGGCTCGTCCTCCAGCACCAGGGTGGGGGTGGCGCGGGAGCTGGCGCCCGGCGGGTTGCTGACGGTGGTCATGGGTGGACCCTCCCCGGCCGGTCAGCGCACGGTGACGCGGGCCAGCTCGCCCCCGTCCGGCGCCATGACGTGGGTGGAGCAGGCGAGGCACGGGTCGAAGCTGTGCAGGGTGCGCAGGATCTCCACCGGCTCATCCGGCCGTTCCATCGGGGTGTTCATCAGCGACGCCTCGAAGGCACCGATGTTGCCCTTGGGATCGCGCGGGCTGCCGTTCCAGGTGGTCGGCACCACGCACTGGTAGTTTTCGATCTTGCCGTTCTTGATCCGGATCCAGTGGCCGAGCCCGCCACGCGGAGCGGCGACGGTGCCGACACCCTTGCACTCCGCCGGCCAGGTCTTGGGGTCCCACTTCTCCACATTGGCGGTGGCGCGGTCGCCGGCCTTGATGTTGGCGATCAGGGCGTCGAAATCGTCCAGCATCATCTTGGCGCAGTAATGCGCCTCCAGCGCGCGGGCCAGCGTGCGGCCGATGGTGCTGGGCAGCGCCTGCTTGGGCGTCAGGTTGGTGCCGGCCAGCGCGTTGAAACGGCCCAGCGATTCGTCCACCTGCCCCTTCACGTAATCCACGCCCTGGGCATAGGCCAGGATGTAGCGGGCCAGCGGTCCCACCTCGCAGGCGTGGCCGCGCCAGCGCGGCGCCTTGATCCAGGAGTATTTCGCCCGTTCATCCAGTTCCTGAATGTCGGTCTTCGTCCCCTTGGCGTTCGGTCCCAATTCGAACTTCGCCTGGGTCACGCCGTCCCACGGGTGCAGGCCCTTGCTGTCGTCGCCGTAGGTGTACCAGCTGTGGGTGACGAACTCCTGCACCTGCGCCGGATCGCGCGGGTCGATCGGGTGCACCTCGTTCCAGTTGCCGTTCAGGATCACGCCACCCGGAAGCTGGCAGGTGGAATGGTCGTAGGGGACCTTCTCGTAGTCGCCGTAATCCATCACGTTGATGCCCGACAGCCCGCCGCCGTGCAGCCAGCCCTTGTAGAAGCTGGCAATGGCGATGACATCGGGGATGTAGACGTTCTTGGAGAATTCATACGCTTCCAGAAGGCGTTGGCGGACGAAGTTCAGACGCTCCATGTTCAAGGGCGCGCCCGCCGCCCCGTCGCTGTCCAGGTTGATGGCGCAGGGAACCCCGCCCACCATATAGTTCGGATGCGGGTTCTTGCCGCCGAACACGGTGTGGACCTTGACGATCTCCTTCTGGAAATCCAGCGCCTCAAGATAGTGGGTGACCGCCATCAGGTCGGCTTCTGGCGGCAGCTTGTAGGCGGGGTTGCTCCAGTAGCCGTTCTTGAAGATGCCGAGCTGGCCCGACTCCACGAACTTCTTCAGCCGAGCCTGGACGTCGCGGAAATAGCCGGCACTCGCCATCGGGTGCGACGGCGACACCATCTGCTGAAGCTCGGACGTTGCCTTAGGATCGGCCTTCAAGGCGTTGACCGGATTGACCCAATCCAGCGCGTGCAGGTGATAGAAATGGACGACGTGGTCGTGCCACTGCAGCACCTTCGCCATGATCTCGCGGATCAGGTGCGCGTTCTTCGGGATGCGGATGCCCAGCGCATCCTCCACCGCGCGCACCGAGGTCAGCGCGTGGCAGCCGGTGCACACGCCGCAGATGCGCTCCACGAAGGCCCAGGCGTCGCGCGGGTCGCGGCCCTTCAGGATCACCTCCAGCCCGCGCCACATGGTGCCGGTGGAGACGGCGTTGCGGATGACGTTGTTGCTGTCGACATTCACCTCGCAGCGCATATGACCCTCGATGCGGGTCACCGGGTCGACGACGATGCGCCGGCCGCTGTTGTCCATGGTGAAGCCGGTGGGGGTTTGCAGCGTCGCCATGATCAGACTTCTCCCTTGTGCTGGGCGCGCTTCAGCGCGCTGACCGCGGCGTGCAGCGCGATCGCGCCGCCGACACCGGCGGCGGCCGTGGCGCCGATCTGGTCGGCGTTGGCCTCGACCCCGAACTGGTGGATGTCGGTGAGGCGGGCGTACCAGGAGCCCTTGTCCCAGAAGCCGTCCTCCGAACAGCCGATGCAGCCGTGCCCGGCCTGGATCGGGAAGGAGGTGCCCTCGTTCCAGCGGATGGTGGAGCAGGCGTTGTAGGTGGTCGGCCCCTTGCAGCCGACCTTGTAGAGACAGTAGCCGCGGCGCGCCCCCTCGTCGTCGAAGGATTCCACGAACTGCCCGGCGTCGAAATGCGGGCGGCGGTAGCATTTGTCGTGGATGCGCTGGCTGTAGAACATCTTCGGCCGACCCTGGCGGTCCAGCTCCGGGATGCGGTCGAAGGTCAGCATGTAGGTGATGACGCCGGTCATCACCTCGGCGATGGGCGGGCAGCCCGGCACCTTGATGATCGGCTTGTCGGTGATGACCTCGTGCACCGGGGTGGCGCGGGTGGGGTTGGGCCGTGCCGCCTGGACGCAGCCGTAGGACGCGCAGGAGCCCCAGGAGATGATCGCCTTGGCGTCCTTGGCGACCTTGCGGAGCTGGTCGACGAAGGGCTTGCCGCCGATGATGCAGAACATCCCGTCCTCGTTCAGGGGCGGGTTGCCCTCCACGGCCAGGATGTAGTTGCCCTTGTAGTCGCGGATCACCTCGTCGAGGATGGCCTCCGCCTGGTGCCCGGCCGACGCCATCAGCGTGTCGTCGTAGTCGAGCGAGATCATCGACAGCACCACGTCCTTCACCAGCGGGTGCGCCGAGCGGATGAAGGATTCCGAGCAGCAGGTGCATTCCAGCCCGTGCAGCCACAGCACCGGCGTGCGCGGCTTGGTCTCCATCGCCTGCACGATGGTCGGCACGAACTCCGGCCCCAGCCCGAGCGCCGCGGCGGTCAGCGAGCAGTATTTCAGGAAGGACCGGCGGGTGATCCCCTGCCGGCGCATGACCTCGTAGAACGTCTCCAGTGTCGCCATCGGCGTTTCCTTTCCCCAGGCGAGGCGGCGGCCGGCGGCCGGCGCGCGTCTCACGCCTGTGGAGCAAGGATCGTGCCGTACGGGAATGATCAGGATTGCCAACGGTTTGAGCGCCGTCCCCGGGTCCCGGGGCTGGGCCCAAGGGAAATCGGCCTTCCACATGCGGTGGAAGGATGCTTGCCGGAAGCCGGGTCGTTGACAGCCACCCGACCGCCGTGGGAAGAAGCGTTGAGTGCTGTTAATCTATTTCAAGGATCGCGCGCATCATGGCTTCAGGTGTCGGCATCCTGCGCAAGATCGTCGTCGGCGACCGCCACCGCCGGACGCGCCTGCACGACGAAACGGGGAACATCGTCAATCCGGGAGAATGGAAGTACTTCCCCCGCGTGCTGCACCGCGTTGCCGCGCGCACGCCGTTCGGCCGCGTTTACGAGGCGCCGTGGTCAACCGTCACTGTCGTGGATGTGATGAGGAAACATGTCCACTGAAGAGGCTTTCAATATCATTGTATTCGGAGCATTTGTCTGGCTTTGCCTAGCTGCATGGGCGTGGAAGCCCACACGCATAATGATAGCTACAGTATTGGTTTTGCTGCCATTCGCGGTCGGCGCCTGGATGGTATTTTACGCGGCAAGGACATTTATCGCCGGACATGTCATTGTGGCGCTAGCTACTATTATTCTTCCAGCGTTCCCGATCTGCGGTATCGCAATACTTAGTTTTCGAGCTTACCGCAAGCAACTTCAAGATGATGGTATAATAAAGCGTGATTGAAGGGATTGGTCGCATTATGCGTGAGTGACGACGGCCGCAACCTGCGGGCCGCCGAGGCGGTGCTGCTGCGGCACGCCGCCACGCCCAACGTCCGGTACGTCACCGGCTTTACCATCGGCTCGCTGAACGCGCAGCAGGGCATGATCGTGCGCTGCGCCGGGATCAACCCGGCGCCACAGCCTCCGCCGGCCGCTTGACCACGACCAGCGCCAGCGTTGTCACGATCGTGCCGGCCAGGATCGCCAGGACGTAGAGGCCCAGCGGCGCCACCGCGTTGGGGATCGCCAGCACGAAGGCGCCGCCGTGCGGTGCGCGCAGCGTGCAGCCGAACCACATGGACAGGGCGCCCGCCACCGCCGAGCCCGCCATCAGGCAGGGGATGACCCGCAGCGGGTCGCGCGCGGCGAAGGGGATGGCGCCCTCGGTGATGAAGGCGAGGCCCAGCACGGCCGCGGCCTTGCCCGCCTCCTGCTCCTGCGCGGTGAAGCGGTTGCGGGCGATCACGGTGGCGAGCGCCAGACCCAGCGGCGGCGTCATGCCGGCGGCCATGACCGCCGCCATCGGCGTGAAGGTGTTGGAGGCCAGCAGCCCGACCGCGAAGGCGTAGGCCGCCTTGTTCACCGGCCCGCCCATGTCCAGCGCCATCATGGCGCCGAGCAGCAGCCCCAGCGCCACCGCGTTGGCCCCGGTCATCCCCTGCAGGAAGGCGGTCAGCCCGGCCATGATCGCCGCCACCGGCGTGCCGATCACGTAGATCATCATCAGCCCGACCACCAGCGTCGCCAGAAGCGGGATGACCAGCACCGGCTTCAGCCCTTCCAGCGTGGCCGGCAGGTGGATGTTGTCGCGCAGCCAGCGGGCGACGTAGCCGGCCAGGAAACCCGCCACAATGCCGCCCAGGAAGCCGGCGCCGATCTTGGCCGCCAGCATGCCGCCGATGAATCCCGGCGCCAGCCCCGGCCGGTCGGCGATGGAATAGGCGATGTAGCCGGCCAGCACCGGGACCATCAGCGCGAAGGCCGCCTCCCCGCCGATCTGCATCAGCGCGGCCGGCAGGGTCCCGGGCTCCTTGAACGCCTCGATGCCGAACACGAAGGACAGCGCGATGATCAGGCCGCCGGCCACCACGAAGGGCAGCATGAAGGACACGCCGGTCAGCAGATGCCGGTAAGGGCCGGCCTGCCCCTCCTTCTGCCGGGCCTTGGCCTGCGCCACCGCGTCGCCGTAGCCGGCCGCCGCGGCGCCACCGGATCCGGCGGGCGGCGGGGGCAGGGCCAGCGCCTCGTCCACCACCCGGCCGGGGTGCTTCAGCGCCTCGCCGACGGAGGTCTTGAGCAGACGCTTGCCGACGAAACGGTCGGTGGGGACGTGGGTGTCGGCGCCGATGATCACGGCGTCGGCCTCGGCGATCTCCTCCGGGGTCAGGGCGTTCTTGGCGCCGACCGAGCCCTGAGTCTCCACCTTGATGCGCAGGCCCTTGGCCTCCGCCGCGCGCTTCAGCGCCTCCGCCGCCATGAAGGTGTGGGCGATGCCGGTCGGGCAGGCGGTGATGGCCACCAGCAGGCCGGAGCCCGTCGTCGTCGCCGGCGCAGGGGCCGGCACCGCGGGCGGCGTCACCGCGGGACGCGGTGGCGGAGATGCGGCCGGCGCGGTCGCACCGGCGGTGACGCCGGCCAGCGCTTCGTCGAGCACGCGGCCGGTCTCGCGGATGGCGCGGGCGGTCGTCGTGCGCAGCACCGGCTTACCGGCGAAGCGCTCCTCGTCCACCGCGATGTCGGCGGCTAGGATCACGGCGTCGGCCGCCTCGATGGCGGCGTCGCCGAGATGGGAGCCGGTGCCCTCCGCTCCTTGCGTCTCCACATCGATCACGTGCCCGCGCAGGGCCGCGGTGCGGCGCAAAGCCTCCGCCGCCATGACCGTGTGCGCGATCCCGGTCGGGCAGGCGGTCACCGCCACAAGTCTTGCCATGCTATCCTCCCAGCCGGTTATTCGATCGCGTCGATACGCACCGCGGCCATCAGCCCGGCGATGCGGTCGGGTGGCGGCAGTTCGGGGCCCAGCAGGGCCAGGGTTCCGGCGGCGTAGGCGGTGCCGCGCCGCGCGCAGTCCTCCAGGTCACCGCCGGCGAGCCGCGCGGCCAGCACCCCGGCCACCATGGCGTCGCCGGCCCCCACCGTGCTGGCAACCTCCACCCGCGGCGGCTGGGCGTGCAGCGCCCGGCCACTCTCCACGAAGACCGCCCCGTCCGCCCCCAGCGACACCACCACCAGCGCCACGCCCTGCGCCGCCAGCTCCCGCGCCGCCGCCGTCACGTCGTCGCGCCCGCCCAGCGGCCGGCCCAGCAGCTCGGAGAGCTCGTGGGCGTTGGGCTTGATCATGTCGGGCTTCGCCGCCATGGCGTGCCGCAGGGGCGCCCCGCTGGCATCCAGCGCCACGAAGGCGCCGTGCCGCCGCAGCACCGGGATGATCTCGGCATAGGCGCTGTCGGTCAGCCCGGCGGGAACGCTGCCGGCCAGCACGAACACACCGTTCAAGGCCGCCAGCTCGTCCAGCCCGTCGAGCAGGCCCCGCCACGCCGTGTCCGGGATGCGCGGCCCGGGCAGGTTGATGTCGGTGACGCTGCCGCCCGCGCGGTCCACCACCTTCACGTTGGTGCGGCTGCTGCCGGGCACGCGCAGGCAGCGGTCGGCGATGCGGCGGTCGCGGAACAGCGTCTCGAACACCGCCGTGTTGTCCGCCCCCAGGAAGCCCGTGGCGGTGACCGGCGACGGCCCGCCGGACAGGAAGGCGGCGACGTTGATGCCCTTGCCGCCGGCGGTGCGCGTCTCCGACACGGCGCGGTTGACCGCGCCGGCGGTGAAGCCCGGCACGTCCAGCGTCTGGTCGACCGCGGCGTTCAGGGTGACGGTGACGACGCCGCTCATGCCGCACCTCCGGGAAAACGGTCGCGCACGAGCGCGCGCACCTCGGCCGCGTCGGCGCAGTCGAGTGCGGCCCGCGCCGCGGCT
>OFDN01001307.1_pt1 | contig 16954 bp, 14 predicted proteins | sample 1520971 | NCBI WGS metagenome assembly OFDN01 (sample SAMEA94257418, study PRJEB24077) | hot springs metagenome | biome: Aquatic biome; feature: Geographical feature; material: Water | place: India | collected 2012-06-12 | depth 5 m
AACCCCACCGTGGGCATCGTGCTCGATCCGCGGTGCGTAAGCGGACTCGATCTGGTGGGCTTTGCCCCACCACCGGAGGAGGGAAGCTGAGATGCTGGTACGCCGCTACGAAATGCCCTGGCGCCGGGCCTATGAGGTCTATGCCGGCTTCGCCTGGTGGTTGGCGCTGGTCTATTTCGTCGGCGTCGGCGTGTCCGGCGCCCTCCCCCGGCAACTGGCCCTGCCGCTGGCGCTCGTCTGCTTCGCAATGGGCGTGTTACGGGTGACCCAGGCCCTGCGCATGCTGGTCTTGCGGGCGTCGCTGGGCGGCCGCGGCATCGAGGTCGTCGGTACCGACGACCTGGCTCGATGGTGCCAGGATCCGGCCTTAGTGTTCCTGGGCTAAAGCGGAAATGTCGTTCAATGTGTTGCTCTGGATGACGTCATTCCCACCTTTGCGCCCAACTTGATTAAAATGGATATCGAAGGCGCAGAATGTGACGCGTTATCAGGGGCTCGCCGTATCATCACTGCTGATTTGCCCGGGCTTGCGCTTTCAATTTATCACCGCCCCGAGCATCTCTGGCAAATCCCGTTGCTGGTGGAAGATATTGCTCCGGGAAAATATGACTTTTATATTCGCTCGCATGCAATGAGCACTTTCGATACCGTGCTTTATTGTGTCCCCAATCATTCCTGAAATTCTATTATTTTTTCTGGAGGCTCAGTGGACGTCCTTGATGTCATAAAAAAGTTCATAAAAAAGCTGGGGGTGTATCAACTCCTTGAGCGGTGGATAGTATCCACCCGTCTTGGTGCAGGCGTGTATGTATCCTTTATGCGCTCTCGTGGTAGAAAAAGAGGCGTCCGTTTGGCGCTTGAAAAGACAAATGCGGGCTTGATCTTGCATGTTTTCAGAAATACGGAGTTGATAAAGATCTCCATTCGTCATTTTGCCTACCTTCAAGATATTGTTGACAACTTTGATTATTACTTTAATGCCGTTAAACCAGAGTCCATGACCGGGTTGAGCGTGGTGGATTACTCCATACCGCGGCAGCATACGTTGATGCCGGATGGCATCTCTTTTTATTTCAGTTCATTTGCTGAACCCCTTGATACGACCGATATTTATTTGCAAAAAGGACAACTCAAAGAAGGTGATGTTGTTCTTGACCTGGGTTCTTATTGTGGCTCGACGGTCTGGGGATTTTCGAATGCAGTTGGTAAAAGTGGAAAGGTGTACGGTCTCGAACCCGACCCTGTAAATTTCGAGATGTTGTCTAAAAATGTGGAACACCATAAGCTTACCAATGTCGTGGTTATAAACAAAGGCGTTTGGTCTACAAGCGGAACTTTACTCTTTCAGGGCGAAGGAAATATGGGGTCGGGTATTTCGCAAGTTCAAGGACGGTCGGCAAATTTATTCAGCGTTCCGGTCATTTCATTAAATGATTTGTGTGCTCAGTACGAGATCAAAGCCATCGACTATATCAAGATGGATATTGAAGGCGCGGAGGTTGATGTTTTGAAAACTTCGGGCGACTTGCTAAGAAAATACAAACCTCGTTTAATCATAGAACCGCATGTGGTCGGCACGCGTTTAGTAACGGATGAGATCTGTGAAATGCTTGCCAGCTATGGGTATCAAACTGAGGTTTTGCCGCAAGCTGGCTTGCCTTTGCCTCTTATCTGCGCATATCCAGCGGAGGCGAAATGACCCAGATGCGAGTCTCCGAATATATTGCAAATCGCCTTGTCGAATTCGGTGTGCGTCATGTCTTTATGCTGACTGGCGGCGGTTCCATGTTTTTGAACTATGCCATTGGCAAACATCCAAACATCAAACCTGTTTTCAATCATCATGAACAGGCGAGCGCCATGGCAGCCGAGGGATATGCGCGTATCACTGGCAAGCCTTCGGTCGTCAATGTCACTACGGGTCCTGGCGGTATTAACTCGCTCAATGGCGTGTATGGTGCATTCACTGATTCGATTCCTATGCTTGTTATCTCCGGGCAGGTCAAACGTGAGACTTATATCCGTACTTACGACCTCCCTGACCTTCGCCAACTTGGCGATCAAGAAGTGGATATCATTTCGATGGTAAAGGTCATTACAAAATATGCCGTCACGGTCACCGACCCGCAGACCATTCGTTATCATCTCGAAAAAGCCTGGCATCTTGCGCAAACCGGGCGACCCGGTCCCTGCTGGCTGGATATTCCCATCGACGTACAATCCAGTTTAGTGGATGAAACTCAACTGGAAGGCTTCGCCTCTTTCCTGGAACCTGAGCCTGCCCCTGCCCATTTGGCTGAGTCTGTCGCGGATGTCTTGACCCGCCTAAAGAACGCCAAGCGCCCTGTTATTCTCGCAGGCAGCGGAGTGCGCATCTCCGGTCAGGAAGGATAGGAAATTCAACGCCCTCACATGGGATATTGCCGGCGGTTTGCGCATGTCAAACTAAAATTACACCCGGAAACCTTGCTCACTCACGCAGAACCATCGCCTGAAGGGCTGAAGACCGGCCGCATTTTGCCGGTCTTCAGCCTTCAGGCGCAAGGCGTCACGCGACAAGCCCCAAGCCTTGTCTTCTCCGCCCCTACCAGGCGACGCGCTGGTCGAATTCGTAGTCCGGCGTCGGCTGGGCCAGCGGATCGATTTCCCGCTCGGCCTGTTCGCTCGCCGGCAACTCCCACAGCGGCGGACCGCGCGCCGGCGCCAGACGTGGGGCCGAGCTCGGCTCACCCAGGTGACTGAGAATCTCGCGAATCACCAGGCCTTCGTTGATAAAGGCGATGATCCGCATGTCGCCACCGCACTTCGGGCAGAGCAGCGGCAGCACCTCGTAGATGCGCGCCAGCAGCAGCGCCCAGACGTAACGTGCGGCCTTGCGGTGGGCTGGCTCCTCTGCCTCTTCGTCTGGCGCGTTCGGGACGGTCGCGCTCGATTCGGGTGCCGGCGCCGCTTCGGTCATCGCACTCGGCAGGGGCGCCTTGTCTTTGGCCCCTGCCAGCGCCGTCACCGCCGCCCGCAGCGGCGCATTCGGCGCCAGCACGCCGTAATAACGATGTCGATGCCGACGCGGCGGCGGGATCAGTGCCGCCAGACGGTCGATCAGTTCGAGCGGCGTCAGGAGCAGGCTGACACTGCCGCCGGGGCCGGGCTTGAGGCGCTCGTAGACCAGATGTTCGGGGTCGATCTGGCGCAGTCGTTCGAGCGCGAAGACCGGACGGGCGCAGTAGCGGAGCAGGCGCTCAAGGCCGGATCGGTCGTCGGCCTCGATGTGCACGCCGGCATCGAGGCTGAAACCGCCGCCGTGATCCCAAGAGTCCATTTCCTCGGCGACCTCTGCTTCGAGCAAACCGCGCCGGGTGAGTGCGCGCAGCAGTCGGCGGCGGATGTTGCGCTGGATGTCGGTCAGTTGTTTGGCGCTCAGCGCCGGCGTTTCGTGAAAGCGCACCGGCAATTCACCCCCAGTACCGGCCTCAAATACCCCGTCGACCACCACGCAGTGAAAATGCACATGCGGATTGAGCAGGGCGCCGAAGCGGTGGATAAAGGCGACTGCGCCGATGCGCGCCGTGCTGCCTTGCGCCACCGGGCAGGCGGCCCGCAAGCCCTGTTCCACCGCCGAGAGAAAGATGTGCAGGGCCAGGTTCTGGACGGCGGGGTCGGCCTGCAGGAAGTAGCGCAATCGTTTGGGCACCGAAAGCACCCACTGCCGAACCGGCAGGCGCGGGATCACGTGGTCGGCCAGGTGCGCGGCAGTCTCGACCATGCGGCGGGTATTGCAGGACGGGCAGACGCCACGCCCCTTGCAGGAATAGGCGACCAGGAAGTCGTGCCCGCAGCCGGCGCAGCGCGCGCGGGCGAAGCCGTGGGCGAGGATGCCGCATTCGAGGTAACGGCGGAATTCCCGCTCGACGTGGGCGGGCGCCGAACGGCCCGATTCATCCTGCGCCAGTTCGAGCCAGGTGGCCAGGTGAGACTGCACGGTGCGGTAGAGCACGGTGCGTTCGGGCTGGCGGCGACGATAGGTGGTGGTGCGCGAAGTGGCACACGCGACGGCTGCGGCGGGCATGGGCATCCTGATCGGGGGATCGGGATGAATAACTGTATATACATACAGATATTTGCGCAAATCGTGGCGTGGCGGTCCACTGGCGCAGGTCGGATGGACTTGCCTCACGCATGCCGCCTACTGATCCGAAAAAACGCCCCCCCTTCTCGCCGTCGCGCATCTCGCCGGCTGCGCCACGGCGCCGGCCGCTTCCGGCAACGATCTCCGGGGCCGCCTGGAGCGTACCGACGAAACCTGGGTCAGGCTGGATGGCCACTCCCCCACCATTGTGTTGCAGTCCGGATTCGGCGACGGCAAGGCGGTGTGGGGGGCGTGATGGAGGAACTGGCAAGCGGGCAAGCGGTTTTTGCCTACGATCGGCCTGGCTACGCCGGCAATCCGGCCAGCGAGGCACCGCGCGATCCCTGCACCGTTGCCGCCGAACTGCGCGCCCAGCTCCGAACTGCCGGCCTGCAACCGCCCTACGTGCTGGTCGGACACTCGCTGGGCGGTCTCTATCAGTACGTCTTCGCCCGCCTCGCCGCCGTATGCATCCATCCGATGCGCCATTTTCATTATGGCGGCCCGCCCGCCCATCAATTAGCAATAGCAATCAGCCAAATTCACTCAATCAATTGGCTCAATGAAACATCTCTCCCTACACTGAGTCCATCAGGTCAGACCGACCTTGTTAAACCCAGGAGGACAACATGATTTCCCGTTACATCGATCGTTGGTTCGATACCTTCGTCAGCTGGGACATCTGCGTCGATGTGCTGGCCACCCTGCCGGACAACTTCTGACCCTTCCGCCACTCAAGGAGAGAACCATGCAAGGTAAGAAACTCACGACTGCTGCCGGCGCGCCGGTTGTCGACAACCAGAATACGATGACCGCCGGCCCGCGCGGCCCCGTCCTGTTGCAGGATGTCTGGCTGATCGAAAAGCTCGCCCACTTCGACCGCGAGGTCATTCCCGAGCGGCGCATGCACGCCAAGGGTTCCGGCGCCTACGGCACCTTCACCGTGACCCACGACATCACGCGCTACACCCGCGCCAAGATGTTCAGCCAGATCGGCAAGAAGACCGAGCTCTTCGCCCGCTTCACCACCGTGGCCGGCGAGCGCGGCGCAGCCGATGCCGAACGCGACATCCGCGGCTTCGCCGTCAAGTTCTACACCGAGGAAGGCAACTGGGATCTGGTCGGCAACAACACCCCGGTCTTTTTCCTGCGCGATCCGCTCAAGTTCCCGGACCTCAACCACGCCGTCAAGCGCGACCCGCGCACCAACATGCGCTCGGCCCGCAACAACTGGGATTTCTGGACCTCGCTGCCGGAAGCCCTGCACCAGGTGACCATCGTCATGTCCGACCGCGGCATCCCGGCCACTTACCGCCACATGCACGGCTTCGGTTCGCATACCTTCAGCTTCATCAACGCCGCCAACGAGCGTTACTGGGTCAAGTTCCACTTCCGCACCCAGCAGGGCATCAAGAACCTGACCGATGCCGAGGCGACGGAGATCATCGGCCGCGACCGCGAATCGCACCAGCGCGACCTGCTCGACGCCATCGACCGCGGCGACTATCCGAAATGGACGCTCTACATCCAGGTCATGCCGGAGAAGGATGCCTCGCAGGTACCGTACAACCCCTTCGACCTGACCAAGGTGTGGCCGCATGCCGACTATCCGTTGATCGAAGTCGGCGTCATGGAATTGAACCGCAATCCGGAGAACTTCTTCGCCGAAGTCGAGCAATCGGCCTTCAACCCGGCCGCTGTCGTCCCCGGCATTTCCTTCTCGCCGGACAAGATGCTGCAGGCCCGGCTGTTCTCCTACGGCGACGCGCAGCGCTACCGACTCGGCGTCAATCACCACCAGATTCCGGTCAATGCGCCCAAGTGCCCGTTCCACAGCTATCACCGCGACGGCGCCATGCGCATCGACGGCAACCACGGCGCCACCCTCGGCTACCAGCCCAACAGCTACGGCCAGTGGGATGAACAGCCGGATTACCGCGAGCCGCCGCTGTCCGTCGAAGGCATGGCCGACCACTGGAACCACCGCGAGGACGGCGACTACTTCTCGCAGGCCGGCAATCTCTTCCGCCTGATGAAGGCCGACGAGCAGCAGCGCCTCTTCGATAACACCGCCCGCGCCATGGGCGATGCGCCGGAGGAAATCAAGCGCCGCCACATCGCCAACTGCACCCAGGCCGATCCGGCCTACGGCGCCGGCGTAGCCAAGGCGCTCGGACTGGGCGCCTGACGCATCCGCCACGAATCGGGGCGACGACCCGGCGGTCGCCGCCCTGATTGAACCAACCCCGGCACACGATTGTCAGTCAGACCCAGGCGATCAGCTATTCTCCGACAGCTGGTGTGGAACAACTAATCAACGAAGTCTGGCTGTTTATCAACCAGCACGATCAACTCAAGGCCGGCGCGGCTCAACTCAAAAGCCAGTTGTCGAACGACGATATCAGATTGCTGCTGGCAGAGGAGATTAACCCCGCAGAATTCCCTTTGGAAAACGGTTGAGAGCATGCTCTGCCGCGAATATGTGCAGCACGATCAATCATTTGTGCAGGCTTTGAGTGAATGGCGACAATCATCCATACACATCAATACAAACGCCGACACCGGTTGGGTTGGTTGATATCGAGTACCTGGAGATGCTCGTGGCTTGCGTGTGTGTCAGCGGTGGCGATGATGACGTCGTTGTTGGGCGCATCAGTGGCTTAGTCAGTGCGGTGCAGGCCGATGCGCGAAAAGCCTTCGACCATCAGTGCCAAGCGCCCCTTGGCGTAAGCAGTACCTGACTGACGTAGGCCTCGGCCTGGTCATTAGCCGGGAACTCATTGAGCACATGGCGGGAACGATAGGGTATGACTCGGCAGAGGGGAAGGGTAGTGGTTTCTATATTGATTTGCTGCTGTGACGTTGTCGATGGGGAGATAAACAACCTGGCGCTGACGATGGGAAACACTGCGGGGGTATGACACCCCGCAGTGTGGGTTTAGCTCACGTTGTGCTGTGTGAGCGAATTAGCGCTTGCCAAACTGGTCCAGGGTCATCACCTTGGTCCATGCCGCGACGAAGTCCTTCACAAACGTCTCCTTGGCATTGTTGGTGGCATAGAATTCCGCCACCGCCCGCAGTTCAGAGTTCGAACCGAAGATCAGATCCACCGGGGTTGCGGTCCATTTGACCTTGCCTGAGGCGCGATCACGTCCTTCGTAAACGCCTTCTGACGTGGCTGATTTCGTCCACTTGGTTGACATGTCGAGCAGATTCACGAAGAAATCGTTGCTCAAGGTGCCTGGACGAGCCGTGAATACCCCGTGCTTGGTTTGTCCGGTGTTGGCATTCAGCGCGCGCAGGCCACCGACCAGCACCGTCATTTCAGGCGCGGTGAGCGTCAGTTGGCTAGCCTTGTCGACCATCATGTCTGCCGGAGAACGACTATTGCCCGCGCCGAAGTAATTGCGGAAGCCATCGGCGGTCGGCTTAAGCACGGCAAAAGAGTCCGCGTCGGTCTGGCCTTGCGTGGCATCGGTGCGGCCTGGTTTGAACGGCACGTCGACTTTGTGACCAGCATCCTGTGCGGCCTTCTCAATCGCTGCCGCGCCACCCAGTACGATCAGGTCGGCCAGCGAGATGCGCTTGCCAGCCTTTTGCGCCTTGTTAAAGTCGTCTTGGACCTTCTCCAATCGGCTCAACACCTTGGCCAACTCGGTCGGGTCGTTGGCGTCCCAGGCCTTTTGTGGCTCCAGGCGAATGCGTGAACCGTTGGCGCCACCCCGCATGTCGGTGCCACGGAAGGTCGAGGCAGAGGCCCAGGCGGTCCTGACCAACTCAGGGACGGTCAGTCCCGACTTGAGGATGTCGGTCTTGAGCTGGTTGATGTCTTTCGCGTCGACCAGTTTATGGTTCACCGCAGGAACAGGGTCTTGCCAGATCAGCTCAGCCGTGGGGGCCTCAGGGCCGATGTAGCGTGAACGTGGCCCGAGATCACGATGGGTGAGTTTGAACCATGCCTTGGCAAAGGCCAGCTCGAATTCCTTGGGGTTTTCCTGGAAGCGCTTGGCAACCTTGCGGTAGCCGGGATCTTGTTTAAGCGCCAGGTCAGTGGTCAGCATGATCGGTGCATGACGCTTTGATGCATCGTGGGCATCGGGCACCAGGTTTGCAGCCTGACCATTGGCAGGAATCCACTGTACCGCACCGGCTGGACTCTTGGTTTGCACCCACTCGAAGTTAAACAGGTTGTCCAGGAAGTTGGAGGTCCACTGGGCCGGGCTGACCGTCCAGGCACCTTCCAGGCCACTGGTGACGGTGTCCTTGCCATTGCCCAGACCGCACTTGTTGGCCCAGCCAAAGCCTTGCTCCTCAATGGCCGCGGCAGCGGGTTCGGCACCGACACACTTGCCAGGATCGTGCGCGCCATGGGCCTTGCCGAAGGTGTGACCACCGGCGATCAGCGCCACGGTCTCTTCGTCATTCATGCCCATGCGTCCGAAGGTTTCGCGAATGTCCTTGGCGGCAGAGATCGGGTCGTGGTTGGCGTTCGGGCCTTCAGGGTTGACGTAGATCAGCCCCATTTGCACGGCCGCGAGCGGATTTTGCAGCTTCCTGTCACCGCTGTGACGTTCATCGGCGAGGAACTTCTTTTCAGGGCCCCAGTAGACCAGATCCGCTTCCCAGTCGTCGGTACGTCCGCCGGAGAAGCCAAAGGTCTTGAATCCCATCGACTCGAGCGCGACGTTACCGGTCAGGATCATCAGGTCCGCCCATGAAATGCTGTCGCCATATTTCTGCTTGATTGGCCAAAGCAATCGGCGTGCCTTGTCCAGGTTGGCATTGTCAGGCCAGCTATTGAGCGGTTCGAAGCGTATCTGACCACCGTCGGAGCCACCACGGCCGTCACCTGCGCGGTAGGTGCCTGCGCTGTGCCAGGCCATGCGGATGAAAAACGGGCCGTAATGACCATAGTCCGCAGGCCACCAGTCCTGCGATTGGGTCATGACCGCGGCGATATCCTTCTTTACCGCCTTGAGGTCCAGGCTGGCAAACGCCTTGGCGTAGTCAAAGTTCTTGTTCATCGGGCTGGAGGCAGGGGCGTGCGCGCGCAGCGGGGAGAGATCGAGCTGCTCAGGCCACCAGAACTGATTTGGCTTGGTCTCTTGCGCGGCAAGCACGGAGCCGGACGAGATAGCCAGCGAGACGGCGATTGCGACGGCGGTGAGTAATGGGCTTGGTTTCTTCTGCATGGAAACATCCTCCTTAGTTCAGATGTGTGGTGTGTGTGTTGCTAATAACTTGTTTTATTATGTGTTTTCCTGGTTGCTGATGTTTCATTAAATATAGGCACGGCAATTCGTTTTGTAAAATTGAAAAAATCAAACATTGCGATCTAATATATCGAACATTGAAATCAACATAATTGGGTGCTCGCTATGCTCTCTCTCAGGCAACTGTCGTATGCGCTGGCCGTTCAGCAGACGCTTCACTTCAAAAAGGCCGCTGCGCTCTGTCATATCAGCCAGTCGGCGCTGAGCACGGCGCTATGTGAACTGGAAAGGGATCTGGGGCTGCAAATCTTTGAACGAAACAACAAGATGGTGCTGATCACCCCGCTGGGACAAGAGGTGCTGAAACAGGCCCGCGAGATCATGCTGCAAGTCGAGGACTTACAGCGTTTTGTTGACAGGCAAAAGGACCCGCTCAGCTTTCCCTTGACTGTGGGTATCATCCCCACCATTGCGCCGTACTTGCTGCCCAAGATGCTGCCTGTGTTGAACCAACAATACCCGGCGTCCCATCTGACCATCGTCGAGGAGCAGTCCCATGTGCTGGTGGAGAAGATCCGCAGTGGGGAAATCGACTGCGCGATATTGGCGTTGCCGTATCCATGTGACGGGTTGTTGAGCCTGGAGTGTTGGCAAGAGGATTTCTATTGGGTGGCACGAAGGCAGGAAAGGCATGCACAAAAAGCGGAGATAACCGGCATGGAGCTGAAAGACAGTAACCTGATGCTGTTGAAGGATGGCCACTGTTTGAAAGATCAGGTGCTGGATGTGTGCAAGCTCGCTGAGCAAACGGCGAATCATGGCTTTGGTGCCACCAGTCTGAATACGCTGATCCAGATGGTGTTGGGTGGGCTGGGAACGACGCTGGTTCCCGAGATGGCATTGGAACAACTGGTCTCTCAAAACAAGGCGTTATCCGCGGTGCATGTCAATGAGCCGAGTCCGCATCGTCGGATTGCCTTCATCATACGACCGAACTATACCCGCCTCTCCAGTATCGAAGCACTGCGCGATGTCTGCAAGACAGCGTTGATGCAACGGTAGGCGTCGCCGACGGCGACGGAGTGGGGGCCAGACAGATGATTCATCGATGACCGGCGGCGTGTGGTAGGTGTCATCAAGAGCGGGAGGTGTTGTGTCGGGTTGTGGTTGTGAAATGGAGGCGAGAAACGCTCAGGAGCGAACGACGCTCTTGATCGTGCTGGCAATCAATGCGGTGATGTTTGTGGTGGAATTAGTGCTTGGTTTGATGGCGGAATCCACCGGGCTGATCGCCGATTCGTTGGATATGTTTGCCGATGCCTCGGTTTACCTGATTAGCCTGTATGCCATCGGCAGAAGTGCAGGCATGAAGGTCCATGCCGCCAGAGTCAGTGGTGTGCTGCAGATCGGTCTTGCCTTGGTGGTGCTGTTCGATGTGATACGTCGCTTTATCGTGGGAAGCGAGCCAGTTAAGGATAGGAAATTCAACGCCCTCACATGGGATATTGCCGGCGGTTTGCGCATGTCAAACTAAAATTACACCCGGAAACCTTGCTCACTCACGCAGAACCATCGCCTGAAGGGCTGAAGACCGGCCGCATTTTGCCGGTCTTCAGCCTTCAGGCGCAAGGCGTCACGCGACAAGCCCCAAGCCTTGTCTTCTCCGCCCCTACCAGGCGACGCGCTGGTCGAATTCGTAGTCCGGCGTCGGCTGGGCCAGCGGATCGATTTCCCGCTCGGCCTGTTCGCTCGCCGGCAACTCCCACAGCGGCGGACCGCGCGCCGGCGCCAGACGTGGGGCCGAGCTCGGCTCACCCAGGTGACTGAGAATCTCGCGAATCACCAGGCCTTCGTTGATAAAGGCGATGATCCGCATGTCGCCACCGCACTTCGGGCAGAGCAGCGGCAGCACCTCGTAGATGCGCGCCAGCAGCAGCGCCCAGACGTAACGTGCGGCCTTGCGGTGGGCTGGCTCCTCTGCCTCTTCGTCTGGCGCGTTCGGGACGGTCGCGCTCGATTCGGGTGCCGGCGCCGCTTCGGTCATCGCACTCGGCAGGGGCGCCTTGTCTTTGGCCCCTGCCAGCGCCGTCACCGCCGCCCGCAGCGGCGCATTCGGCGCCAGCACGCCGTAATAACGATGTCGATGCCGACGCGGCGGCGGGATCAGTGCCGCCAGACGGTCGATCAGTTCGAGCGGCGTCAGGAGCAGGCTGACACTGCCGCCGGGGCCGGGCTTGAGGCGCTCGTAGACCAGATGTTCGGGGTCGATCTGGCGCAGTCGTTCGAGCGCGAAGACCGGACGGGCGCAGTAGCGGAGCAGGCGCTCAAGGCCGGATCGGTCGTCGGCCTCGATGTGCACGCCGGCATCGAGGCTGAAACCGCCGCCGTGATCCCAAGAGTCCATTTCCTCGGCGACCTCTGCTTCGAGCAAACCGCGCCGGGTGAGTGCGCGCAGCAGTCGGCGGCGGATGTTGCGCTGGATGTCGGTCAGTTGTTTGGCGCTCAGCGCCGGCGTTTCGTGAAAGCGCACCGGCAATTCACCCCCAGTACCGGCCTCAAATACCCCGTCGACCACCACGCAGTGAAAATGCACATGCGGATTGAGCAGGGCGCCGAAGCGGTGGATAAAGGCGACTGCGCCGATGCGCGCCGTGCTGCCTTGCGCCACCGGGCAGGCGGCCCGCAAGCCCTGTTCCACCGCCGAGAGAAAGATGTGCAGGGCCAGGTTCTGGACGGCGGGGTCGGCCTGCAGGAAGTAGCGCAATCGTTTGGGCACCGAAAGCACCCACTGCCGAACCGGCAGGCGCGGGATCACGTGGTCGGCCAGGTGCGCGGCAGTCTCGACCATGCGGCGGGTATTGCAGGACGGGCAGACGCCACGCCCCTTGCAGGAATAGGCGACCAGGAAGTCGTGCCCGCAGCCGGCGCAGCGCGCGCGGGCGAAGCCGTGGGCGAGGATGCCGCATTCGAGGTAACGGCGGAATTCCCGCTCGACGTGGGCGGGCGCCGAACGGCCCGATTCATCCTGCGCCAGTTCGAGCCAGGTGGCCAGGTGAGACTGCACGGTGCGGTAGAGCACGGTGCGTTCGGGCTGGCGGCGACGATAGGTGGTGGTGCGCGAAGTGGCACACGCGACGGCTGCGGCGGGCATGGGCATCCTGATCGGGGGATCGGGATGAATAACTGTATATACATACAGATATTTGCGCAAATCGTGGCGTGGCGGTCCACTGGCGCAGGTCGGATGGACTTGCCTCACGCATGCCGCCTACTGATCCGAAAAAACGCCCCCCCTTCTCGCCGTCGCGCATCTCGCCGGCTGCGCCACGGCGCCGGCCGCTTCCGGCAACGATCTCCGGGGCCGCCTGGAGCGTACCGACGAAACCTGGGTCAGGCTGGATGGCCACTCCCCCACCATTGTGTTGCAGTCCGGATTCGGCGACGGCAAGGCGGTGTGGGGGGCGTGATGGAGGAACTGGCAAGCGGGCAAGCGGTTTTTGCCTACGATCGGCCTGGCTACGCCGGCAATCCGGCCAGCGAGGCACCGCGCGATCCCTGCACCGTTGCCGCCGAACTGCGCGCCCAGCTCCGAACTGCCGGCCTGCAACCGCCCTACGTGCTGGTCGGACACTCGCTGGGCGGTCTCTATCAGTACGTCTTCGCCCGCCTCGCCGCCGTATGCATCCATCCGATGCGCCATTTTCATTATGGCGGCCCGCCCGCCCATCAATTAGCAATAGCAATCAGCCAAATTCACTCAATCAATTGGCTCAATGAAACATCTCTCCCTACACTGAGTCCATCAGGTCAGACCGACCTTGTTAAACCCAGGAGGACAACATGATTTCCCGTTACATCGATCGTTGGTTCGATACCTTCGTCAGCTGGGACATCTGCGTCGATGTGCTGGCCACCCTGCCGGACAACTTCTGACCCTTCCGCCACTCAAGGAGAGAACCATGCAAGGTAAGAAACTCACGACTGCTGCCGGCGCGCCGGTTGTCGACAACCAGAATACGATGACCGCCGGCCCGCGCGGCCCCGTCCTGTTGCAGGATGTCTGGCTGATCGAAAAGCTCGCCCACTTCGACCGCGAGGTCATTCCCGAGCGGCGCATGCACGCCAAGGGTTCCGGCGCCTACGGCACCTTCACCGTGACCCACGACATCACGCGCTACACCCGCGCCAAGATGTTCAGCCAGATCGGCAAGAAGACCGAGCTCTTCGCCCGCTTCACCACCGTGGCCGGCGAGCGCGGCGCAGCCGATGCCGAACGCGACATCCGCGGCTTCGCCGTCAAGTTCTACACCGAGGAAGGCAACTGGGATCTGGTCGGCAACAACACCCCGGTCTTTTTCCTGCGCGATCCGCTCAAGTTCCCGGACCTCAACCACGCCGTCAAGCGCGACCCGCGCACCAACATGCGCTCGGCCCGCAACAACTGGGATTTCTGGACCTCGCTGCCGGAAGCCCTGCACCAGGTGACCATCGTCATGTCCGACCGCGGCATCCCGGCCACTTACCGCCACATGCACGGCTTCGGTTCGCATACCTTCAGCTTCATCAACGCCGCCAACGAGCGTTACTGGGTCAAGTTCCACTTCCGCACCCAGCAGGGCATCAAGAACCTGACCGATGCCGAGGCGACGGAGATCATCGGCCGCGACCGCGAATCGCACCAGCGCGACCTGCTCGACGCCATCGACCGCGGCGACTATCCGAAATGGACGCTCTACATCCAGGTCATGCCGGAGAAGGATGCCTCGCAGGTACCGTACAACCCCTTCGACCTGACCAAGGTGTGGCCGCATGCCGACTATCCGTTGATCGAAGTCGGCGTCATGGAATTGAACCGCAATCCGGAGAACTTCTTCGCCGAAGTCGAGCAATCGGCCTTCAACCCGGCCGCTGTCGTCCCCGGCATTTCCTTCTCGCCGGACAAGATGCTGCAGGCCCGGCTGTTCTCCTACGGCGACGCGCAGCGCTACCGACTCGGCGTCAATCACCACCAGATTCCGGTCAATGCGCCCAAGTGCCCGTTCCACAGCTATCACCGCGACGGCGCCATGCGCATCGACGGCAACCACGGCGCCACCCTCGGCTACCAGCCCAACAGCTACGGCCAGTGGGATGAACAGCCGGATTACCGCGAGCCGCCGCTGTCCGTCGAAGGCATGGCCGACCACTGGAACCACCGCGAGGACGGCGACTACTTCTCGCAGGCCGGCAATCTCTTCCGCCTGATGAAGGCCGACGAGCAGCAGCGCCTCTTCGATAACACCGCCCGCGCCATGGGCGATGCGCCGGAGGAAATCAAGCGCCGCCACATCGCCAACTGCACCCAGGCCGATCCGGCCTACGGCGCCGGCGTAGCCAAGGCGCTCGGACTGGGCGCCTGACGCATCCGCCACGAATCGGGGCGACGACCCGGCGGTCGCCGCCCTGATTGAACCAACCCCGGCACGCTTCGTCCAACCTGCTCATTCAACCCTGTGGAGCATCCGATGTCCCAAACCGTAACGCTCGGCGGCAACCCGATCATCGTCAGCGGCATCCTCCCGCAAAAAGGCGATACCGCCCCGGCCTTCTCTCTCGTCGCCAAGGATCTGTCCGATGTCACCCTGGGCAGCCTGGCCGGCAAGCGCAAGATTCTCAACATCTTCCCGAGCATCGACACCCCGACCTGCGCCATGTCCGTGCGCCAGTTCAATGCCAAGGCCAATGACAAACCGAATACCGCGGTGCTGTGCATTTCCGCCGACCTGCCGTTTGCCCAGGCGCGCTTCTGCGGTGCCGAAGGCCTTGCAAACGTGATCACGCTGTCGACCATGCGCGGCCGCGATTTCCTCGAAGCCTACGGCGTCGCGATCACCAGCGGCCCGCTCGCCGGCGTCAGCGCCCGCGCCGTGGTCGTCCTCGACGAAAACGACCGCGTGGTGCACAGCGAACTGGTTTCCGAAATCAAGCACGAACCGGACTACGCCGCCGCCCTGGCAGCGCTCTGACACATTCGCCATGCCTGCCAACGACTTTGACTCATTCAAATTGCAGGCACTGGCCGAGGGTTTCGACGAAGCCCTCGAACGCCAGTGGCCGGCAGATGCGGTCGTGGAGACCCACACCCATCCCTTTGGAGTCAGCGCCGTGGTGGTGCGGGGTGAAATGTGGCTGCAGATTGGCGAGCATATTCGCCATCTGCAGCCCGGCGACCGCTTTTCGCTCGCCGCCGACGAGCCACATGCCGAACGCTATGGACCGGCCGGTGCCACATACTGGGTCGCACGCAGCAATCGCCCCGGAGCCCGTTGATGGGGAAAAAGTGCTGCAAATCTGAGCCTCCGTGCAAGAGCTGCCCGAAACTCAAGAAAAAACGAAGGAAACACGGCAAGTCTGACGTCGCGAGCCTGGTTTCCCCCGCCCCCCTGGCTTTCTGGCCCATTTCCCCGAGCGACACCGACGCCTGAGCCAAGGCGGCGAGCAGCGTGCTATCTTAGCGGACGCATGACGACGGCTTGGCCCATCGCTGCCGTCGCCTCATCCCGCCAGGATTCACTTTGCACCAGATCGCCATCCTCCTTGCCGGCTATTCGCTGTTCAGCGCCCTGACGCTGAGCGTCACGCACTTCCGCAAAGACGCGTACGGCGACCACCCGTCGGCACGCCACATGGGACGCCTTCTGCTCCTGGCCCTGGCCGGGCTGCAGTTGGCCCATTACCTCTGGCTCGACCTCGACCTGCCCTCGATCGCCAGCCTGCCTTACCGGATGATGCTGTTCGTCGTCGCCCCGGCCTTCTACCTGTTTGCCCGCCCCCTGCTGCACCCCGAACAGCCCTCGGGGTTTCGTCCCGGGCAGCTGTTGCATCTGTTGCCCATCCTGTTAGCGCCCGCACTACCTGCCAGCACGGCCTTGCCCGCAGCGTTCGTCGTGGGTGCCGGCTATCTGGTCTGGCTGGCGCACAGCCTCTACCGCCTGCGCGCCAGCCGCATCGGGTTTCACCGGGAAATGGGGCTGTTGGGCGGCATTTTCGTCATCGCCCTCGGGGTAGCCGGCCTCGGTTTGGTGCAGGCGGAGCTACCGGGCAAGCTGTTCTACACGCTTTACGCCTGCGCCATCGGGCTCGCCTTCCTGCTCGTCCAGCTCGCCCTCGGCCGGCGACCGGAACTGCCCAGCGAGGTGGGCGAGGCAGCCCGTGCCGCCTACGCCGTGTCCACCCTCGGCCAGGTGGATTGCGCCGCCACCGAGCTCAAGTTGAATGCGCTGATGCAGGATGATGGCCTGTATGCCGACCCGGAATTGAGCCTGGCCATGCTGGCCAAGCGCCTCGACCTGAGCCCGCACCAGCTCTCCGAACTGCTGAACACCCGACTCGGCAAGGGCTTCTCCCGTTACCTGCGCGAATGGCGGGTCAGCGCCGCTCGCCGGATGCTGCTCGCCGAACCGTCCGCCTCCGTCCTTTCGGTTGGCCTGAATGTCGGATTCACCGCGCAATCGAATTTCTACGACGCCTTCCGCGAAATCGAGGGCATGACACCCGGCCAGTACCGCAAGCTGAATCTCTCCCCGAAAGCGCTCTGAGACTCGAAGGATAGGAAATTCAACGCCCTCACATGGGA
>OFDN01001308.1_pt1 | contig 16951 bp, 10 predicted proteins | sample 1520971 | NCBI WGS metagenome assembly OFDN01 (sample SAMEA94257418, study PRJEB24077) | hot springs metagenome | biome: Aquatic biome; feature: Geographical feature; material: Water | place: India | collected 2012-06-12 | depth 5 m
CGGCGCCGCGTCGGGAACTTGATCGGCCCGCCCGGCAGGCCCGATCGTCCCCGTCGATGGACGACGCGACTCTCCTGGAGCAGGTGCGGGTGGTGGAGGCGCGCCTCGCGATGCTCGCCCCTGACGGCCGCTTCAACGACGCCGCCGACGCGCTCGGCGCCAGGCTCGCCGAGGTGCGCGCCCGTGAGGCCGACGTCACCCTCAAGGTCACGCTACCGGACCCGTGGCGCGGCGCCGTCTTCATCGCCCTCGGCCGGCGTTACGGACTGCACATGCACCGACCAGCCGGGCAGCGTAGACAGACCCTCATGGTCTGCGCACCGAGATCCTTCTTCTCAAAGGTGCTCTGGCCGGAGTTCGAGAAGATCACCGACCTCCTCATGAACCGCTTCGACGCCATCACGCAGGGCGTGGTCCGCGCCATCGCGCCGAGTGTCGACAACCCGCGCCTCGTCGTGCTCGACGGCTACCTCGGCGCCGACCGCGACGCCTGACGCTACGCCGCGTCCTGCGCCGCGTCGTCGCGCGCGGCCGCTTCTCGCACGGCCGCTTCCCGCGCGGCGCGCAGGCGCTCTGCGTAGGCCTTCGGCGTGAGCTCCAGCACGCGACTCTTGGGCGTGTCCGAGAGCGCCACGAGCGTGTCGAGCAGGTACCGCCGCGGATCGATCCCGTGCAGGCGACAGCTCATCATCAGGCTCCACAGCACGCACCCGTGCTCGGCGCCTTCAAAGGAGCCGCGGTAGACCCACGCTTTGCGCCCCACGACGATGTGGCGCAGAAGTCGCTCGCTGGTGTTGTTCGTCCACGGCACGCGGCCGTCGCGCAGGAAGTGGGTGAGCCCCACCCAATGCGAGAGCGCGTAGTCGAAGGCCTGCGCCATCGGGCTCCGTGGCACCAGTGATGGGCGCTCCGCCACCAGCCACGCGTGGAACTCCTTGAAGCGCGGCGCGAGCACCTCTTCGCGTCGATGTTGTCGCTCCGCGTCCTCGAGATCGCGCCACTCCCGCTCGGCCTGCGCGACCTCCTGAAAGAACGCGAGCGCGTGGTTGGCGCGCGGAGTGTCGGTGCCGCGGGCGTCGAAGAAGTTTCTGCGGCCGTGGGCGTTGCAGAGCGCCACCAGCAGGCCGAGCTTCTTGCTGTGCTCGCCGAGGTGCACCGTCGCCGCGTCGCACTCCACCACGCCGCCGAAGTCCTCGAAGCCGTCGAAGATGGCCAGCGCGTTGGCCGACTTCAGCGCGATGAACACCACGTGGCCGCCGCCGTGGAGCACGTAGACGGTGCGGCGCTGACAGCGCTTCTTGGAGAAGACCTTCAGGTGCGTGCCGTCGACGCCGACGACGCCGTTGCCGCGCAGCAGCTCCTTGCGCATCGCCTGCACGATCCGGCGGAGCGCGAGGGCCACGCGCTGCGCGACGCGTCCGAGGGTGCTGCGATCGATGCGAAGCCCTTCGCGCAGGAGGATCCCCGCGAGGCGGTGGAAGGGCAGGTGGTCGGCGTAGTGCATCACCGCGATGTCGGCGGCGAGCGAGAGCCCCACAGCCCCGGCGCCGGTGACCAGCGGCTCCGGGGCGGGTGCGATGATCACGCCGCCCTGACGGCAGCCCTTGCAGGCGTACTTCGGGCGGTGCGTGATGGTCTCCTCGTAGCGCGCCGGGACGCGCTCGGTGACCGACGACGTCTCCTCTCCGATGACGACCATCTCCTCGCCGCAGCAACGACACGCGATGGACTGCGGCGTCAGCGTGACGTGCTTCACCGTGAGGCACGCGGGATCCACCTGGAGCCGCGGGCGGCGCTTGCGCCCGGAGCCCTTCCTCTTCTCCTGCTCGACGGGCGGCGGCGCGGCGCGCTCCTCGACGTCGTTGTCGTTGCGCACCGAGAGGTCGACGCCGGGGAGCGCGAGCTCCTGCGCGGTAAGCCGCTCGCTGGTGTCCCCGAAGCGGGCGCGCAGCTGTCGATCAAGCTCGAAGCGGAGCAGGATGAGCTCGTTGGTCTGCTGCTGGATCGTGGCGTCGCGCGCCGCTAGCTGCACCTCGAGGGCCTCGATGTGCCCTCGCAGCAGGTCGATGGTGTGCAGTGCCTCGGCGAGCTCCACGTGTCGAGAACAGCCGTGGGGCGATAGGAATTCCAGCGGGTGACGATTTTCTTCAGCGGCGCTCGATGCCCGCCAGGAGGACCCCGAGCTCGCGCGCTTCGATGCGCACGGAGCGGTCCCCCGCACGCACGATGGAGGGGATGTGGAAGTGCGCGCGGTCCAGGCGCTTGTAGAGGATCACGACGCCGGATCCGTCGTGGAAGAGGAGCTTGCAGCGGGTGCGGTCCTTGTTGAAGAAGAGGACGACGGCGCTGCGCAGTGCGTCGAGTCCGAGCTGCTCGCGGGCGATGGCGAGGAGCACGTCGAAGGAGCGTCGGAAGTCGACGGGGTCGACCGCGGCGTAGAGGGGCCGCGAGGTGGGCACGAGGATCATCGCGCCTCCAACACCGTGACCCACGCGCCGAGGGTCTCGGCGCCGAGCGAGGCAGGGAACCGAAGGACGCGCCCGTCGGGGAAGGCGAGCTCGCAGACCACCGGGGCCTCGACGGTGATGGGCAGCAGCCGCGGGCTGCGCGCGGGGTGCTTCTGGACGCGGTAGCGCTTCCTGTAGAGCGTGTCGGCCTTGAGCCCGTGCGCGCGGGCGTACTCCTGCACGGTCTGCCCGCTCTTCGCGAGCGCGACCAGATGCGCGGACCAGTCGATGTCAGGTGACGGCGGAGGAGGCTTCGGGGATCGCATAGAACCCGAGCGTGTCAACGCGCTGCGACGGCATCAGCCATGGGCATCCTGCACCGCGTACCATGAACGAGCCCCCGCTGTGTGAGGTCACGGAGGACGTCCGCCGGAAGGGACGTAGCCGTTTGCGGCTCTGCCGCGACGCGGGCGAAGTGGCCGCGGAGTTCTTCGTCGCAGTCATTCCACAGCGCTCCTGGCACGTCCGATTCGAGCACGGCATCGGCTGCCATCTCCACGTCAACCTCCTTCGTGGCGCAGTCGCGCTCTGCGAGTTGATGGAGGAGCGCGACGGTGAGATACGGAATGCCTCCGGTCTGCGCGCGGATCGCTGTGACGACCTCCGGAACTAACGGTCGAGCGCCGCTCAACGGGGAAAGCAGACGGGGCCACGCGTCTTCACGAAACGCCCCGAGGAAGTGGGGATTCGGGTGGAAGACGTTCCAAAAGTCTGAGGTCGCCGAGGCCTCGGATGCGCAGAGGTCGCGCAGGCGTGCGCGACTTCCGGTCACGAATCGAATCGCCTTCCGCCGGGCCAGCGCAAGGAGATTGTCCCAGAGCTCACGCGTCAAGCCCGGCTTCCCGAGGACGGAGTCCATTCCATCGAGGATGATGAGGATCCGTTGGTCTGCGTCTTCGAGAAGGTCTGCCAGCGGATCGAGGAATGCGAAGCGAACGGGCTCGTCGACGAGGTCGGCTTGGCCCTTGGCGCGAAGCGCGTGCGCGACGGAGTTCGCGATACGCAGGCGGAAGAGTTCGTCACTGGCAGGGGTGTTATGCCGCAGATCGATTCGCACGGAGGCGATCCACGCCGGATCCTCCGAGATATGCGCACAGACGGCCCGCAGCACCGCCGACTTCCCGACAAAGCGTGGGCCAAGGACGGACACGTTCTCGGGCGTCTTCTTGCGGAGCCGCTGAAGGATCGCCGAGACCTCGTACTCGCGTCCGAGCGTCAGCGCGTCGTCCGCTCCCGTCACATCATAGTAGTTCATGGCGCTTCACCGTGGCTGGAGGAGAGCCCTCGCGCGAGCGCGTCGAGCCCGTGGTTCTGCGTGATCCAATGTGCGAACAGGGGGGGCCGAAGACGGTAGCGCTGGAGGCCTTCCGCGAGCGTCAGTTCAACGAGTTCCTCAGCCTGTAGCGCCTCCAGCGCCGGCGCGACGAAACGCTCGACGGAGGGTACGCCGCGTTCGGCGAGCCGTGCCTCGATCGTTCCGAGGTCTGCCGCCCGGTAACCCGACGATAGTGATGCGACCGCGCACGCACACAGCACGAGGCGATGATGCGGGTTCGCAACGTCGGTCCAGAATGCCCGGAGGTGCTCGTTGTCGCGCGCGGCGGCGCGCGCGACATGCTCGACCATCGAGCGATCAACCACGTCGGTGCGGCGCTCGACGGCGCTCGCGAAGACCTCGCTGCACAAGGTCTGGAGGACGAAGGGCTCGGCGGCCGTAACGTCGACCGCCCACTCCACCGCGTCTGGCTCCCACGAGAGACGGCCGGTGACCGGCTCCGTCACAAGCGCTTGCGCTGCGCTCTCGTCGAGGTTCCCGACGTGTACGACCCGTCCCATCCCGAAGAGCGGTGAACTTCGGTCGCGCCGGGCGTGGGTTACCCCGCCGGTTCCCGACACGATGAGCGATAGCCCCGCCTCGCCTTGCACCAACGCGCGGAGTTGCTCGAGCGTGGCGGGCTCGACAAGGCCATGGTCGATGGCTTCAATCAACTTGTCGACCTCGTCGACGATAAGCACGAGACGCCTCGGCGCGAGCGCCGCGAGCACCGTGGCAGCGAGATCGCCGAAGGCGCCAAAGGGCCGCTCCCGAGGGATCAACCCTTCGACGTGTGTCCGAAGCAGGTACTCAATACGCTTTCCATGCGGTACCGTCGGCAGGCATTCGGCCGAAACGCCGGCTCGATGACAGGCAAGCAGGACATCCTGCGCGAGGAGCCGCCATAGATCCGTCGAGTCCCAGTGACCTCCCACGCTGGTCTGGATGCGCTGCAGGTCACTGCGTACAACGACGCGTCCTGCAGGCGATCGGGCGCGAATCTGAAACTGAATGGAGGTCTTGCCCGAGCGTCGCCGCCCCTCCAGCACGATGACACGTGTGCGACCCGCATTGAGAATGCCGTCGATCTCGTGCAGTAGTGCCTCTCGTCCGAAGAACATCGAGGCGTCCTCGACGGGCGTTCCTACGATGTATGGATTCTCACCGAGGTCGATCGGTTGGGCATCACTCGGCACCGGAATCTGCACCTCGATCTCTCGGACTAGGGGCTCATTGCGAAGACTGAACCCCGTCCATCGAAGCGTTCGAGTGCATGCGTCGATCGTGTACGGTATCGAGATACCGACCTCCTCACGAACACCCCACCAGACGAATGCAGCGATAGGCTCGATCGACCACGAAGCGCCGTGGTCGACTTCGATTCGGTTTGCGTATACCCCAGCAGGCCCGTCATTGCGCAGGGTAACGCGCGCGAGGAGTGGAGTGGGCGCCTCGGTCGCGACGACGGTGATCTCGATATCATCCAGCGGAGGTTCGAGTAGCCCCATGCAGTTCGCGAAGAGCTTCAGCTCCTCTTCTAGCTTCCTGCGAACGGACCAATCACTGGGATGGCTGTTGGCAGGAAACGCGGCGGCGTTCTCGAAGCTGCGTGCGACACCGACTGTGATCAGCGTGCGCGCGGTGCCGTCTGGCACCTCGAGGAGCGCGCGCAGCGTAGCGCCGACACCCTCAAGAAAGTGCCACCAGACCGTGTCCTCGGCGGCGAGATCGCCTTCACCGAGCACACGCAGCTCATCGAGCGCGCGATCCCAGGTGTCGGCAAGGGCCAGCACGCTGCCGGGGACCTCCCGCGATAGCGCCTTGCGCAAGCGTAGAAGTTCCTGCCAGGTCCGCCCATCAATAAGCCAGTCGGTGATGGGGTCACGGTCGGCGTCGCGACGCAGCGTGCGGACCCACCCAAGGAGCGAACCTCCGCGATGAACCGCTTCGCTCTGGAGATGAGTCGAAGGCACTGGCACAGGGAGAGTCAAGAGCCGCGCCATCAAACTGTCTGGCGATCGTGGAAGCAAAGATGCGATCAGAAACTCCCGCACCTCCGGCTCGCCAAGCCAACGAGCGAGGAAGGCTGCCGACACCTTCAGACGTGTTGTCGAGAATACCTCAAAGAAATTGTTGCCAATCGGCATCCCCTCGAAGTTGACTTCGCGTGGGGTCAAGTTCCAGACGTGCGCCGAACGAGGTGCCTCGGCGGAGCCATCGTTGACTGACGCATGAAACGTCCCGCCTTCGACCCACAGCGAGACGCTTGTCGGAGAGCGTTCCTCGCGGGCCGCTTCGACCGAGGGCTCGGTGATCGATGCCATCTGTCCGAGCGACCTTATTTCGATGTTCCACGGAGCCGCTTTGAAACACTGCACAGCCTCGTCGAGTTCGTGCTGCGCGGTACGCGCGCGGAGGTCTGGATGCGTGGCAAGAGGATCCTGCTTCAGCTCGGCAATTGTTAGAGACCATCCACCGAGCGCGATCGTCTCTGCGATGCGGACGCTGTGTTCCACGTGTGTGACGCGGTTGGCGAGCTCGCGGACGGGTTGGATGGTGAGGTCGGCAAGACGGACCGTCTGCGTGTCCTTGGCGCTTGACGTTCCCCGCAGCACGAGCACGTCGAACTGCGCGGCGTCGGCGCCCACGATGGGTGCGCGCGGTAAGGCGAGTACCTGCTCGAGTGCGGCCACCCGGGTGATCGCGTCGAGGACCTGAGGCCACTCGGACGCACGCTGGATCAGTGCTCCCGGAACGACCACAATCGCTGTGCCGCCCGGCGCGAGCCGACGGAGGGCGTCTTGAAGAAGCGCGAGCTCGATCGCGCGCGTCGGCACGGGCAGCGAAACCTCCTTCGGAAGGCGCCCTCCGAAGGGTGGGATGGCGACGATGAAGTTCGCGAGGTCGTTGGATGGCTCCGCGAGCATGCGCTCGAGCGGCACCGCCGGCCGTGCAGCAATCTCTCGCACATCGAGAAGAAGCCACTGTGCGAGCGCCACGCAGAAGGAGTCCGGGTCGGATGTGCGAACTACGAAGCGTGGCGGAGGAAGCTTGCGGCGACACCTGAGGTCGGCGATCTCGGCGAGAACGTCGCCACGCCGTGACCACGAGTCGAATACCGTAATCGATGGCTCGGGAGGCGCGAATCTCGCGATCAATGATACGAACCAGGGCTCCAGGTGCTCCCCGAAGGGTTGGCTTTGCGACCAGGTCTCAGCCATCGTGCGGATCGTTTCAGCGAGCTCGACGCGGTCGGTTGAGTTCTCAAGGTCGTGATGACTGACCTCGTGGACCACCGAACGGATCGCTTCACGATCCAACAGAAGCAGTTCGTTCAAGGCCGAGGCCATGCGACGCAGTAGACCGGCGATACCAACGTTCGGCAGGCTTCGGAGTACGTCCGCAGTGGCGAGCGCCTCGCTTTCGGCGTCCTTCTCCGCGAGCCAGGCCTGAAGGCCACGCCACGTCAAGAGCGCCGGAAGCACTTCGGAGTCCGATGGCGGCAGGAGCCGAATCACCAGCACAGCGCAGAACGACAGGAATGTTCCTGACTTGCGAAACGCCAGACGCTTGCCAGATCGCTTGGGAGTCACGTCTTCGTCCCGATCACCAGTACTGAACCCCAAAGCGCTCGTTGAGCGTGAACAGCTCGCGGTCACCGTCGAGGCGACTGGGATACTTCTTCTCCAGATCGCGGAAGGTCTTCGTGTGCGCCTGCTTCAGGTACAGGTGCAGGTACTCGTGCCAGAGCAGGAAGCGCATCGTCTCGGCGCCAATGTCCGGGCTGTCGAGGAGGAGGTTCACGCGGATCAGCCCCGTCGCGGGCGGCGTGTCGTTCGCGTAGTGCGCCATCGCGTACCACCCCTTGACGATGTGCGTGGTCCACTGGAGCTCGATCCCCTCGCTCGGGAGCGACGGAATGCCCAGAATGCGCGCGCCGACCTCGAGCATCGCGGCGAGCTCCCGCGCGAGGTCGTGGTGCGGCCCCGGCCGGAGCATCTCCGTCGGCCCGGGCTCGAAGACCGGGACCGCGCGGTGCGACTTCGTGCTCTCCTCGGGGCGCTCGAGTTCGTGGAGCGCGTCCGAGACCGCGCCCTCGTACTCGCGGAGGGTCGGGTAGATCGCCTTCGCGAGGGCCTCGACGTAGCGCTCCTCGACAAGGCGCCGCTGCGCCGAGCGGGAGAGGTCCTGCGTGAAGATCGTCTGCGCGACCCGCTCGGGGTCGCACGCTTCGCGGGCCTCGAAGGGGGCGAAGGTCGGGCGGTCGCCGCCCTCCCATCGGTGCGTCACCGCCCGGAGCAGGTCGTGCCGCGCTGGCAGGGGGATGTCGCAGTCCCCGAAGTACTTCCGCTCCAACGAGGCGACCCTCGCGTCGTCGAGCTGGTCGGGGGAACGGGTCCAGAGCGCGGTGAGAAAGGCCTCCCAGCAGGGGCGCTGGTGCGCGTAGACCGCGATCACCTGGCGGACCGCGTCGTCTTCGACCTCGCGCTCCAGCACGTACCAGCCGTCCGGCACGGCGTCGAAGGCATCGGCGAGGTGGGTGATGCCCTTCGCACGGATCGCGGCGGCGACCTCGCGGATGAGGTCCCAGGGGAGCTCGTCGACGACGGTCTTCGGAACCACGACCACCGCCGGCTCGTCGACGGGTGCGGGCTCCGCGAGCTCCATAAGGTCGGGGACGAGCGAGAAGGGAGACTCCCAATCGCGAAAGCGATGCCAGTGGTCCTCGAAGGACACGATGAAGGCCTCGGCGGTCCCCCCCGCGAGCGGGCCACGCAGCGCGCGACCCACCATCTGCCGCATCAGGATCTCGCTGTTCGTCGGCCGAGCCAGGAGCACCGTCTGCACGTCGGGCAGGTCGACCCCCTCGGTGAGGATCTGCACGTTGACCAGGACCTTCAGCGCGCTGTTCCGCTCGCGGAAACGCGCAAGCACCGCGCGGTTGTCGATCTCGCTCCCGTCGGGGCGGTAGCTGGCGACGTAGTCGACCTCGACGCCGGTCCCCTTGAGGCGCTCTGCGAAGTGCTGCGTGAGCAGGTCCGCGTGGGCGACGTTGATGGCGTAGACCAGGGTCTTGCCGTACTTCGCGCGGTTCGCGAACCAATGCTCGACGATGAGGTGGTTGCGCGCGTTGAGCTTCGCGATGCGGTCCTGCCACGCCTCGCTGAGCTCGTTGTAGCGGGCGAGGTGCTCCTCGTCGTCAGAGGTCACGTCGCGCTCGACCTCGGCGCCGGTCTCGACGCGGACGGGCTTGGGCCGCGCGAGGAAACGTCGCTCGACGAGGTCCCGCAGCAGCACCTCGTGGACGATGGTGCGACCGAAGAGCGACGCGAGCACCCCGCGCTCGGCGTCGACCGTGCGCGTCGGGGTCGCGGTGATCCCGAGGATCCGCCCGCGGCGGCGCGTCTCCAGCTTGCGGATCAGGTCGCGGTACGACTTCGCCGGCGCGTGGTGGGCTTCGTCGATCACGACGAAGCGGTCGGGGTCCTTCACGAGCAGGTCGACGACCTCGGGGTTGCGCGCGAGGCTCGCGATGGAGGCCACGACGACGTGATCCGCGGGGTCGACCATCGTCGCGGCGCAGTGAATGCCCGAGACGATGCGCACGCGGTAGGGTGATCCCGTGCGGCGAGCGAAGGCGAGCGAGGTGTGGAACTCCCGCGCGGCCTGCTCGAGCAGCTCGTGTCGGTGCGCGATCCAGAGCACCCGCTGCCCGCGGGAGAGCACCCGATCGACCGCCCAGCGAACGCTCGTGAAGGTCTTGCCCGCGCCGGTGGGCATCACGAGGAGCCCCCGCCAGAGCTTGTCCGCCGGAACGGCGTTGACCGAGGCGTCGAGGCGCTGCCAGGCCTCCTCCTGGTAGGGGTGCGGCTTGCGCCGATCGGGGTCTGTCTGCGCCGCGGGGTCGACGCGCGCGAAGCGCGGGATCCCGAGGTCCGTCGGAGATTCCTCGTCGGGCGACGAAGGCCGGTCCTGGTCGCCGTAGCGCAGGATCGCTTCGAGGAGCAGCCGACGGAAGTTCTTCGAGTTGCGACACCGCTGCACGTAGTCGAGATAGCGGCCCGGCGACGAGGGCTTGCGCCCGCCGCCGAGCCCGCACGCCACAAGACGATCGACAAATGTGCCCAGCCCTGTGTAGTTCGCGAGCCACCCCCGCTCGACGGCCTCGCGGTGGTCGTCGATGAACGCCTCTGTGGGGCGGGGATGAACCTTTGTCAGCCACGCGCGGGCGTCCGCAGGGTTGACGGGGCCATGGCTGCTGCGGCTCAGCGCGACGACCGCGCCGTCATCGAAGGCATTCCAGGAGAAGCGGGTGTTGGTCATGGAGGATTGTTCGGTGTGAGGAGTTTTGAGCGGCTGAGCGGAAGACGATTCCACACGCAACAGATCACGGCGGCGCTTCCACTTAGCGCTTGTTCAGAGAAAGTGAGGCCCTATGCAGATCCGCTCGGGCGGCCTCGAAGTCGTGAAGTTCGGCGCCGATGTAGTTCGGTACGATCGAGCCCCGAACAAAGTTTTGCTCGCTGTACTCGGAGGCTCGGATCTGCTTCGGGTTGATCCTCAGGAGGCTGACCAGGTCGGTTTTGGTCAGGGGAGCACGGAGAAAGAGCCGGTGCGGGCTGTTGTCCGAGGCAGTGATCAGTGCGTAGCGTGCGATCTGCTGACGCGAGGTGTCATCGAGGGCGAGGACCGCCCGCGCGACTGCCGCGATGTCGGCCGCCTCGTAGATCCGGGCCGGGTGCGACCTGGCCAACTTCTCGATCAGGGCTGCGGTCGCTGCGCGAAGGTCAATGCCGCACGAGCGGTTCCATTCATCGCGAGGGTCATTGGCGAGTGCGATGGCCATGGAGTAGGCGGATTGCGTCTGTCGGGTTCGGCGTTGCCCGAGCGTGAGCGCCACCTCAGTGACCGGCACACGAATCTCCATGTCGAACAGGAACGCGTCGGGATCGTTCTCGACCATCCAATTGAGATCTCGAGAGAGCGGACTCTTCAACGGCAACTCGGCGATCACGTCGCGAAGCTTGACCATCCGCCGATCTCCCGTCGGGGCAGAGGCCCACTTGAGGATGTCCAAGAGCGGTTCGAGCGCCCCCGGCGTCACGCCTCCCCAATCGTCGTCCGGGAGGTCACGCTGAAAGTTCATGATCGTGCTTCGCCCCACGACACCTTGCGCGGCCACCAGCAAGATGGTTCGAAGAAGGTTGGCGGGGAGCGCGTCGTCGGGTGTTGGGAGGGTCTTCTTCACGGCTTCTCCAGATCCATCGCCCGATTTGGTGTCCGCGGAGCACAGCTTCGCCCCGTTGCGCGTCGAACCTACATGGCGATCCGACTCGTTCGCCAGTCACTTCGATCGTCGAAAGCGCTCCAACGCAGCGGACACTTCCAGACTCTTCCGGGTGGATGCACGTCCGTGTGGATGGCGGGTCATTGTGAGGTCCACGACGCAAGATGGGCGTCAGCGCCCCCCCATCTCCTGGATTTCGTCTGGCTGTGGGAGCGACTCTGACGGTGAGATCAGGAGTTGCGAGATCGGTCGCTGCGCCTTGAGGTGTGCCCGCACCTGCGCCTCGGACAGCTCTCCATCGTACGCGACCCGCGCGCCGCAGAGCTTGTCGGCCACATCGTTCCAGACGCCAAAGTCGGTGCCGTCGAGTCGATGACCGCGGGTGTGGATGTAGCGGATGAATCCGGGCCGACGCGAGGTGAGCAGCGCGCGTGCCTGATCGACCAGCCGGATCAGCGCAGGCTTCGATGCGTTCCACCAGCCCAGGATGTAGTAGGCGTCCCAGAGGTAGTCCGAGACGACCGTCACGCGCTCCCCGGGGTCGAGCGCCGAGAGCCCGAGCAACAAACCGTTCATCTCCGCCCCGACGTTCGACATCTCGCGCGGCAGTGAGCGCGCGATGAGGCGCACCGGTCGGTCTGGGCGCAGGACCACCGCGGCGTGCCAGCCCGAGCCGCTGCCATCGGTGAAGATCCACGTGTGGTCGCGTTCGATCGCGCGCGACGTGCGATGCCCCACCGGGTGCTTGAGCGACTCGCGCGCGTGGGTGTCCGGTGCGTTCGTCTCGACCACCATCGGCACGTCGTGCCAGGGCACCGGCTTCGTTCGGGTTCCCATGTCCGTGATACTCCCTCGCGGTCAACAAGACGCGCCAGGGCGCTCGGATCTGACACCGGACCCGTTCGCCCGAACATGGCGCAGGAGACCCCCGCGATGAACGCTGACGAACGCGATGACATCCTCCGCGCCCTCGGCCGCATCCCTGCGACGGCATGGTCGGACCTGCTCGACGCCGACGCCGCCCCCTGGCTGCGGCAGCACCGCGAGTCGATGCACGCCGCGCTCGCGGAGATGGGGATCCGAGGCCGTGAGTCCGCCCGGGACCTCGCGGAGGACGTGGTCGACGTGCTCGGCCACCAGCTCCTCAGCCACCGAGAATTCGGCCCGTGGGTACGCGAGCAACTCCTCCTGCATCTCGCGGAGACGAAGTGGGAGAAACTCGCGGAGCGCTATCGCGCGCTCGCGGGCGTTCACGCGGACGAACTGCACCGGAACGCGACCCAGCACGGCAAGGGCGCCGCGACCATGGCGGCGTACTGGCACCGCGGGAGCCACTGGGCCCACGCGTTCTGCCAGGCGCTCGAGCTCCCGGAGTCCCTCGCGTCGCACCGCGACCACGGGCGCCTTCAGGATGAGTCCGTGGAGCCCGCGGTGGTGCTCAACGAGCTCCACGACTTTCAGCACGACGTGTACAAGCGCCTCCACAAGCTCTTCGCGAACGGGGCGGGCGAGTCCGCGATGCTCTCGTTGCCCACGGGGGCGGGAAAGACCCGCGTCGCGGTGGAGGCGGTGTGTGACCACCTCGCAGCACAGTCCGGGGAGCGTCGACCACGAGACCTCGCCATCTGGGTCGCGCAGTCGGAGGAGCTGCTGGAGCAGGCGTGGACCTGCTTTCGACAGGTGTGGCAGGGCCGGAGCGTCGTCCCGCGAACCTCGCCCCTCTCCCTCGTTCGGGCGTGGGGCGGGCGCAGCGTCGATTCCATCGAGGTGGATGAAGGACCGACGGTGGTCCTGGCAGGCGTTCGCCAGGTCTGCGAGTGGTTGAAGGCGGGTGTCGCACTCGACGAGGTCCTCCCGCTGTCTCGGCACGCGATGACCGTCGTCGACGAGGCGCACGGCGCCGTGGCGCCCTCGGTCGGAGACGTGCTCCTCGCGCTCCGGCAACGCGCGAAGCATCAATGGCAGACGCTCTCCCACGCGCCCCCGGTGGTCGGTCTCTCGGCCACCCCGTGGCGCAGCCACGAGGCCGAGGATGAGCGACTCCAACGGTACTTTCAGCACCAGCTCGTGACCCCGAAGAACCTCGGGGCCCATCCCATCGCGGCGCTGCAGGAGCGAAAGATCCTCTCGCGGGTCAAGGCCGAGTCCCTCGCGCTGGGACGGGCGCCGGAATTGACCGCGAAGGAGCATGCGCTCTTCAAGGAGTTCAATGACCTCCCGCCCAACTACCTCCAGCGCCTGGGGCGCGAACCCGCGCGCAACGCACGCATCGTCGAGCAACTGCTGCGCCTCGACGATGACAGCCGGGCGCTGGTGTTCGCGTGCTCCGTCGAGCACGCGGAGCTTCTCACGCTGCTGCTCAACCGCGCCTCGGGCGAAGAGGTCGCCGCGGTGGTCACCGGCAAGACCCCACGTGCCCAGCGCGCCGCGGTGATCGCGCGGTTTCGCGAGAAGCAGGGGATCCGCTTTCTCTGCAACGTCAGCGTGCTCACCACGGGCTTCGACGCGCCGCAGGCAAACGTCGTCTGCCTCACCCGCCCCACCACGAGCGCGGTGCTCTACGAGCAGATGGTGGGGCGCGGGCTGCGCGGCCCCAAGAACGGCGGCACCTCGAGCTGCCTCGTGCTCGACGCGCAGGATGAGGGGCTGCCCGAGGAGATCCTCAGCTACGCCCGGGTTCGTGCGCGCTGGGATGGGGCCTGACCCGCATACGGCCCTCGGGAAATCTGACAGGGAATCTCTCGGGTGATGACCGGGGTCACGGCCCCTCCCGAGGCGCCGCCTCCGCGGTGCGAATCTCGCTTTTCGCGCTGCCCATCCGCGTGCTACCCGTGTCGGCCGCATGGAGTCGCTCCTGCCGGGGACGGAGGTCATCGCGCGCGGCCTGCGCTGGGAGGTGGTGTTCGTGCAGCCGGCGGGGGCGCAGTCGATTCTTCGACTGCGGTGCCGGGAGGGAGGTCCGTCGCTCCAGGGGCGCGAGATCGACCTGTTGAGCCCGCTGGAGACCGTCACCCCCGCGTCGACGCCGCTCGACCCCGCACACGCCGGGCGCCTGCAGGACTGGCGCGTCTACCACGACGCCTTTCTGCTGGAGCAACGACTCGGTCCCGACGCGCTCCTCGCCGCGCAGCCCGGGCGGCTCCGCCCCGCGGCGTATCAGCTCGTGCCGGTGCTCCGTGCGCTCGCCCTCCCGCGCCCACGGCTCCTGCTCGCCGACGACGTAGGCCTCGGAAAGACCGTCGAGGCCGGGATGATCCTCGCCGAGCTCATCGCGCGGCGGCTCGCGCACCGCGTGCTGGTGGTGTCGCCCGCGGGGCCGCTCATGCGCCAGTGGCGCGAGGAGATGCGGGAGCGCTTCGGTCTGCGCTTTCGCGTGCTCGATGCCGACGCGCTGAAGGAGATTCGCTACGCGCAGGAGCTCGGCGCCAACCCCTTCGACCACGAGGCCCTGTCGCTCATCTCCATCGACTTCGCGAAGCAGGAGCGGGTGCTGCAGGACCTCGAGCGCACCCACTACGACCTGGTCATCCTCGACGAGGCGCACCACTGCGTGAGCCTCGGCGAGGTCGGGGATCGCGAAGACTCGCAGCGGCGACGTCTCGCGGAGGTCCTCGCGCGCCGCACCGACGGCCTGCTGCTCCTCACGGCCACGCCCCACGACGGTCACGACACCCACTTCGCCTCGCTGCTCAGCCTGCTCGACCCGAGCCTCGTCGACGGCAAGGGCATTCCCCGCGAGCGCACCTGGGAGCGTCACGTCGTGCGGCGGCTCAAGCGCCACATCCGGGATGAGCGCGGCGAGGCGATGTTTCGCGAGCGCAAGGTGATCCCCGTGGGGGTCGCCCTCGACGCCGCGAAGGGGCAGGGCTTCGCGCGCTTTCAGGCGGCGCTGCTCGCGCTCGTGGCGCCCCTGCTCAAGCGCGCGCGGCGAAAGAAGGACTTCGCCGAGGTCCTCGCGATGGTGTCGCTGCTCAAGCGGTCGGTGTCGACCGCTGCGGCCTGCGCGTTCACCCTCCAGGCCGTCGCGATGCGCCTCGATGACCTCGCCAACGGGCGCGACGACCATGCCGAGGCGCGACGGCAACGCATCAAGTCCCTGCGCGACCTCTCGCGCCGCGCCTCGCGCTACGACGACCTCTCCGCGCAGGAGCAGCAGGACCTCGTGCAGTTCGAGTCCGAGGAGCTCGCGGTCTCCCTCGCCGACCTCGACCCCGAGGAGCTCGAAGGCAACCTCGGCTCGCTCTTCGGCGCCATCGCGAAGTCACGCAAGACCGAGAAGCGCGCCGAACGCACCCGCGATGCGCTGCAGGCCGTGGCCGCCCTCGCCCGCGAGGCCCGGTCCGAAGACCCCAAGCTCCATGCACTGGTGTCGGCGGTGCGGGAGATTCGCGCGACGGAGCCCGAGGCCAACGTGCTCGTCTACACCGAGTACGCCGACAGCATGGTGGCCGCCCATGACGCGCTCGTCGCGGAGCGATCCCGGGGTGGGCTCGTCGGTCAGGTGCTCATGCTCTCGGGCGACGACGCCGAGGGGGATCGCGCCCTCATCACCGCGCGCTTCACCCGCGAAGACGGGCTGGTGCTGGTCTCCACCGACGCCAGCGCCGAGGGTCTCAACCTCCATGCGCGGTGCCACCACCTGATCCACCTGGAGCTGCCCTACAACCCCAACCGGCTCGAACAGCGCAACGGGCGCATCGACCGCTTCGGGCAGACCCTGGACCCCACCGTGCGGTACCTCTTTCTCGAAGGCACCTTCGAAGAGCGGCTGCTCTGGCGTCTGGCCGAGCGCTACGAGAAGCAGAAGTCCCGCCTGGGCTTCGTGCCCAACACCCTCGGCGCGAGCTTCACGGGCGGCGAAGACGGAGGGCTGTTGGCGGGCATCGCCGACGACGCGGGCGCGCGCGCGGCGAAGACCCTCACCCTCGTGGGCGAAGACGAGCTGCTGCAGGGAGACGCAGCGCGGCCGGTGTACCGCGACATGCTCGACGAGATCGACCGGGTGCTCGCTGGGTCCGAGAAGGTCGCGCGCACCCACACCTGGCTCGGAGACACCGGGATGCAGGCCGCCCGCGCGAACATCGAGGCCGCCCACCGCGCACGCGCAGAGGGGCAGCGACTCGGGGTGGTGGACCTGCTGCACTTCGTGGTCAGCGCCGTGCGCGCGGATTCGTCCGACGCCAACCCCGCGCGGGAGGTCGCGCCGGGGCAATGGGAACTGTTGCTCCCGGTCGCGTGGCATGGGGGGATGGAAGAGGTCCCCGGGTGGGATCCGGTGAGCGGTACGTTGCGCCTCACCACCGACGTGCTCGCGACGCACGACGCGGAGCGGCGGCCGTTGGGATACCTCGGGCGCGCGCATCCCATCGTGCGGCGCGCGCTGGATCGCGTGCGGCACATCCAGCACGGCGCGGCGGGGGCGTGGCTCGATCGACGGGTGGCCGTGGCGCGGGGTGACGACGCCGAGCCCGCGGTGATCTACACCGCCCTCGGGCGCGTGCAGAGCCGCGCGGGGACCGCGTTCGAGCGGGTCCTCGCCGTGCGCCTCACGAAGCGCGGCGCGCTGGAGGTGCTCGACGACGTGTCCGACTGGGCGCACCTCACGGACCCATCCCGCGCGCTCCCGCCGAAGGACGTGTGGAAGACCCACTTCGCGACGTGGGCCGACACCTCCCCCCTGCCCTTGCGCGCGCAGGTGCGCGCGCGCTTCGATGCGCTCGTGGCGGCGTGGCGCCCCTCCCTCGAAGGCTCCCTCGACGAGGAGCGGCGCGCGCTGGAGTCCTGGCTGGCGCAGCGGTCCACGGAGCGATGCGGCGAGCCGCGCTCGATGGGGCTCTTTCG
>OFDN01001309.1_pt1 | contig 16939 bp, 14 predicted proteins | sample 1520971 | NCBI WGS metagenome assembly OFDN01 (sample SAMEA94257418, study PRJEB24077) | hot springs metagenome | biome: Aquatic biome; feature: Geographical feature; material: Water | place: India | collected 2012-06-12 | depth 5 m
TGGCGCTGGCGGCGCGGCTGGCCGGGCGGTCGGCGGCGTGGGACCGCGTCGGCGGCACGCTGGTGGTGGACGACCGCGGCATCCGCGCCGTGTTGGGGTGGGTGCCGCCCCACGACCGCACGCAGGGCTTGCGGGTCACCGCCGAATGGTTCAAAGCACGGCCGCCAGGCCGACAGAGGCAGTCCACATCATGAGAAAGCGCCTGTTCACGCCGCGCGGCGTCCTCGTCTACCTGCACGATCTGGCGATGACCGCCGTCGCCTTCGTGCTGGCGCTGTATCTGCGGGTGGGCGACGACGCCTTCGGCCAGTTCCGCGACCCGCTGCTCGTCGGGCTGCCCATCATGGTGGCGATCTCCGCCGTCGTGTTCCGGGTGTTCGGTCTCTACAAGGGCATCTGGCGCTACGCCTCCATCCCCGACCTGCTCCAGCTCATCCGCGCGGTGACGGTGTCGGTGCTGACGCTGGTCCTGGTGATGTTCCTGCTGACCCGGCTGGACGCGCTGCCGCGCTCGGTGCCGCCGATCCTGTGGTTGGTGCAGTTGGGGCTGCTGGGGGCGCCGCGCTTCCTCTACCGGCTGGCCAAGGACGGCAAGGTCGGCTTCCGCGACCCCGGCATGCCGGCGATCCCGGTGCTGCTGGTCGGGGTTGGCGACGGGGCGGAGCTGTTCATCCGGTCGCTGGCCCGCGACGCGCGCGCGACCTACCGCGTGGTCGGCATCATCGACGAGAAGGGGCGGCGGGTCGGTCATTCCATCCGCGGCGTGCCGGTGCTGGGCGGGCCGGATGACCTCGCCGCCGTGGTGGAGCGGCTGGAGGAGCGGGGCGACCGGCCGCAACGGCTGATCGTCGCCAAAGGCCAGGCGGAGATTTCCGGCGCCGTCATCCGCGGCCTGTTGGAAGGTGCCGAGGCGCTGGGGCTGGCGCTCGCCCGGCTGCCCAGCCTGACGGAGTTCAAGTCGGCGCTGGGCGAAGGCAAGATCGAGGTGCGCCCGATCGCGCTTGAGGATCTGCTTGGCCGCCCCCAGGCCGTGCTGAACCGCGGCGCCATCGAGGGGCTGATCGGCGGCCGGCGCGTGCTGGTCACTGGGGCCGGCGGCACCATCGGGGCCGAGCTGACCCGCCAGATCGCCGCCCTCGGTCCGTCCGAGCTGGTCCTGGTCGATAGCGGGGAGTTCAACCTCTACAGCATCGACATGGAGATCCGCGAGCGGCACCCGGGGATCCAATTGCACGCGGCGCTGGCCGACGTGCGCGACCGCGACCGCGTCGCCCGCCTGTTCCAGGAGCACCGGCCGGCGCTGGTGTTCCACGCCGCCGCGCTCAAGCATGTGCCGCTGGTCGAGGCCAACCCGGCCGAGGGCGCGCTCACCAACGTCATCGGCACCCGCAACGTGGCCGACGCGGCGCGCGCCGCCGGCTGCCTCGCCATGGTGCTGATCTCCACCGACAAGGCGATCCGGCCGACCAGCGCCATGGGGGCCACCAAACGCTGCGCGGAGGCCTACTGCCAGGCGCTCGACCTGCTCCCCCCGCGCGACGGGGCGGAGGCACGCACCCGCTTCATGACCGTGCGTTTCGGCAATGTGCTGGGCTCATCGGGGTCGGTGGTGCCGCTGTTCCAGCGCCAGCTCGCCCGCGGCGGCCCGCTGACCGTCACCCACCCGGACATGCGCCGCTATTTCATGACGGTGCGCGAGGCGGTGGAGCTGGTGCTCCAGGCGTCGGCCCACGGCGCAGACCGGGCGGAGGAACGCGGCAAGATCCTGGTGCTCGACATGGGCGAGCCGGTGAAGATCGTCGATCTCGCCCGTCAGATGATCCGGCTGATGGGGCTGCGGCCGGACCACGACGTGAAGATCGCGTTCACCGGCCTGCGCCCCGGCGAGAAGCTGTTCGAGGAAATCCTGTCCGCCGCCGAGGCGCCGACCCGCACGGAGGCCGACGGCGTGTTCCTGGCCGCCCCGCGCGCGATCGACCATGCCCTGATCAACCGCACCCTGACGGAGCTGGAAGCCACCGCCCGCGGTGGCGACGAGGCGCGGGTCCTGGCGCTGCTGTCCACCATCGTGCCGGATTACCAGCGCGCCGAGGCGCCGGCTCCGGCCGGTGCACAGGTATGAATATTTTCCAGTGTTTTCGGCTTGCGCGACCCGGATCCCTGTGGCATAACCCGCGCCACTTCAGGGCGGCGCTGCGGTAGCTCAGTGGTAGAGCACTCCCTTGGTAAGGGAGAGGTCGAGAGTTCAATCCTCTCTCGCAGCACCATTACTCAAGCCCTGGTCTCCGGTGTCTTGCACACCGGCTTCCAAATTCCCCTCGACATCGCCGACGACGGACGCTGCTTCAGGCTGGCGTTGCGCGTTCCGCCGATGTTCGCGCATTTCGGCCCTTTGGCCGCGACCGGCCGCTTTCTCCCGAACGCCGAGCCTTGATTTCGCGGATGGCGGTGCGCATCCTGGAAGGGTCATGACGCACTCGATCCGTTTCGTCTTCGGTCCGTTGCCAGGGGACCGCCGCCAAGCGCGCGGGTTCGCCCCGGACACGGCCGTCTGAACGACAAAGCCTGCGCCGGCCGGGGCCGCCCTCCCTTTTCCTTCCACCGATTCCAGAAGCCTCGTCGCCGCGATGCGGCCGGGGCGGGATGACCCGTGATCTTCAAGATGGGACCGCCATGCGATCCACCGAACCATTTCCCGCCATCACCCTGAGTGCCGTCGACCACGGCCGCCTGTCCGCCCTGGTCGAGACCGTGGCCGACACGGCCCCCGACGTTTACGAGTACCTTTCCCGCGAGCTGGACCGGGCCACGGTGACGGAGTCGCGGAGTGTCGCTCCGTCGGTCGTCGCCATGAACGCCGCGGTCACCTACCGCGACGAGACCACGGGTCACTCTCGGCGCGTGGTGCTCGTCTACCCGACGGACGCCGACCTGGAGAAGGGCAGGCTGTCGGTCCTGACGCCCATCGGCGCGGCGCTGATCGGCGTCGCCGAAGGGCATTCCATCCGCTGGTACGACCGGCAGGGGGAGGCGAGGACCCTGACGGTCCTGGCGGTGGCGCCCGCCGGTTGACCATCGGCGGGAATCGCGCGCCATCATCGCGAGGGGCCGGGTAGGCTGTGCCCGGCTCCGCACTCAGGACGTCTCGCCCATGCGCCTCAGCATCGTTCTCAGCGCCCACAACAAGGCGCATTACCTGGATGTCCTGCTGCGCCAGCTTCGCCGCTCCGCACCGGGAGCGGAACTCATCCTCGTCGATGACGGCAGCACGGACGGAACGCGCGCCATCATGGAGCGTCACGCCGACCGACTCCTGGTCACCGGCGACGTGTGGGAGGTGAGGGCCAACAACGCCGGGCTGGCGGTGGCCGGTGGCGACTACGTGGCCGTCGTGCAGGACGACGATCTGATCCTGGCGGCCAACTGGCTGGCGGGCTGCGCGTCCTTCATGGGCGCGCTGGGGATCGACGTGCTGGGCGGCCGCGGCACCGGCGGCTACGGCGTGCGCTGCCGTCCGGACGAGGTGCCCGCCGCGAAGCGGTGGGAAGCCGCCGGTGCCCCGCCGGAGCGGCTGGTGAATGTGGTCGATGGCCCGGTGGCGGATGGCGACCAGCGGCTGTTCCTGCTGAACCTGACGAAAATCTTCAAAGGTGATGTCGGGCGGACGCTGCACACCCATGTGACGACCTGCGACATGGCCGTGCGCTCGCCCTGGATCCTGTCCCGCCGCGCCCTGGACCGCCTCGGGTTGCTGGACGAGGCCTACGCCCCGCTGATGTACGACGACATGGATTATGGCATGCGCGCGCGGGCGGCCGGGCTGACGGTCGCCTTCACGATGATCCCGCAGTTCGGCCGGTTCGGTGGCGGCAGCGCGCACCTCTACGGCGAAGGCGACGTTTCGGACAGGCGGCGGGGGTTCTTCGCCGAGGCCACACGGCGCAACTTCGCGCGGCTGCTGGGCCGCCACGGCCACGCCTTCCAGGCGCCGGATCGCGTGGCGGCGGTCAACCTCGCCACCGTCGCCTTTCCGGTGCTGGTTCCCGATTTCGTGCCGGAGCCGGTGGACCGGCTCCGGGACCTGCTGGCCCGCGCCGCGGCGTGGCGGCCGGACGCGGGCTGAGCGTCACGAGTCCTTCTGCACGACATCGTCCGGCTTGCGGGCGAAATTGTCGCCCAGCGCGTCGTAGACCTTGAAGGACCAGCCGGCGAAGCGGGCCTGCCAGTCCTTGGCCTGCGCCTCCACCTCATCCGGTTTCAGCAGCCCGGCGGCGCCGGCGTGGGCCTTGGCGGCCTCCGCGTCAAAGGCGGCGTCGATGGTCAGCCAGCGGGCGTCGTCGCGCTTGGCCTGGCGCACGGTGAGCACCAGCCCGTCGAAGCTGCGGAACACCGCGGTCGTGCCGTCCTTGAACCATGCCGGGTCCGCCTTGGCGACATCCTCGAAGGACAGGTAGCCAAGCGCCCCCGTCGTCTCGTCGATGGCGGACGCCTTGGGCTGCGTCCCCGCCGGCAGGCCGGTGGCGGAGAAGCCCGCGTCTGTCGGGGACGGGCGCGACAGCCGGAGCTCGCTACCGTCCGGCTGGCGGATCACCACCGACGCCAGCCGCTCCCGCGGCAGGCGCGGCACCGTGCGGTCCAGCCAGCGCATGGGGTCCGCCTCCAGCCGCTCGGCCGGCCCGCGCACCAGCCAGGACTGCGCCTCCCCGGCCTTGCGGACATAGAGGGTGGTCGCCTGGCCGGGGCCGCCGCGCGCCGCCTCGTTGCCCAGGATCAGCGACGCCAGGGGTGCGTCTCCGGCGCCCAGCGACAGCCGGGTGGAGGTCGAGCCCTTGGCGTCGGGGTCCTGCACCCCGATGCGGTCGTAGAGGTCGGGCAACGCGGTGCGCGCGTCCACGATGGTGGCCTGCGCCACGCCCACCACCGCGGCCTTCACGAGGTTCGCGTCGGCCGGGTAGCCGTCCTTCTGGAGGACGATCCAGCGGTCGCCGTCGCGCGCCACGGTGGCGACGCCTTTGGCCGACACGAGGTCGAGGCGCGTCACGTCGTTCACCCGGTCCATCAGGGCGGGGAAGAGCGGGCCGCCGGTCGCGATCTCCGTCCGCACCTCCGGCTGGCGGTTCAGCGCCAAGCCGGCACCGGCCACCGCCGCGGCGGTGGCCAGCCCCAGGACCAGCAGGGTTTTGGTCTGCATGGGATCGTCCCTCCTCACTCCGGATCGCCGCGGCGCTGCCGGCGGCGCGAGCGCACCCCGGCGAGGCCCACGGCGGCCAGCGCCACCGCCAGCGGCACGGCAACGATGTTGACCGCCTTGACCGCGGCGGACAGCCCCTCGATGTCCTTGTTCAGGCTGTGCTGCACGTCGCGCAGCTCCTTGCGGATGCGCACCGCCTCCTGCCGGAACCGCTCGATGGCCTGCGCCTCCTCCGCCGACAGCATGGCCGAGGCGCCGGTTTTCTGCTTGCCCTGGAGATCGGCGAGCTGGCGCTCCGCCTCCCTCAGGCGGGTCTGCAACTCCTGCTCCTGCGCCAGCATCTGCTGACCGGCGGAGCGGCGCAGATCCTCCACCAGCGTGAAGGGGCGGGTGGAGCCGGCGCGACCGCGCAGCCCGATCAGGTCGGAGCTGCCGGTCAGGTTTTCCACCGCGTTGACGATCAGGTCGCCGTTGCCGGCGAAGGGCGCCAGCACCCGCTGCCCGAACATCGACTGGTCCTCCACCCAGAAGCGGTCCTCGATCAGGTCGCTGTCGGCGATGACGATCAGGTTGGCCGGCTGGCGGCTCTCCGTCAGATGCGGGCCGGCGGGCGGAGCGGTCTCGCCCTCCTTGGCGGGCGGCGGACCGTCGGGGAAGGCGCTCTTCAGCGGGCCGGTGACGCGGGCGGCGAGGATCTGGGTGGCGCCCTCGCCGGCCTTCAGCGCGGCCATCAGCTTCTCCGGCTCTGGCCGCGCCCGCATCTCGGTGGTCGGCACGAGTTGCGCCGCGGGGGAAGAGGTGATCAGCGGCGTCAGGGTGACGGCGGCCCCGTCCTTCTTCGACAGACCGCCGGCCGACGCGATGTTGACGGCACCGATCTGGGCGGTCACGACGTCGTCACGGTCCTGGTTCGCCTCGCCGACCGACAGCCAGGCGGGGTAGGGGACGGTGCGGCGGCGCGACTGGTCACCGGCATTCACGTTGAGCGCCAGCCGCGGGTCGGCGACGAAGCGGTCGGTCGCCATGGCGATGCCCCAGGCGTCGAACAGGCGGGGCAGGGCCGCCGCCTTGTCGGCCCCCGGATCGGGCATGCCGGTCTGCGGGTTGGTCTGGCTCTCGGCATAGGGATCGACCAGGAACAGCGCGTGCCCGCCGCGCAGAACGAACTGGTCGATGGCGTACTGCGCGGCGTCGGACAGACCGCGCGGCCGGGCGACCACCAGCACCCGCACGTCCTCGGCGATGCTGGCGGCGGCGGGGTCCAGCATCCGCACGTCGAAGAAGCCGCGGAGCTGGGTCAGGATGGCGTAGGGCTGCGACTGCCCGCGCATCGCCATCATCATGCCGCCGGGGCCGTATTCCAGCGGGATGTCGGTCAGCACGCCGACGATGGGCTTCTTCGGGTCGCCCAGCGCGTGCACCAGCTTGGTCAGGTCGTATTCCAGGAAGGCCTCGCGGTCCTGCTGGAAGAAGGGAATGACCTCCTGTTTGTCGGTGCTGTTGGTGCCGACGAGGCCGAAATAGAACTGCCGGCCGCTCGTGCGGTCGAGCGGCACCCCCTGCACGCCGGCGGCGACGGCGCGGTCCTCCGCGTCGGAGTAGGGCTCGGGGTCGATGACCTCAAGGCGGACCTTGCCGTTCGCACGGCCGGCGTATTCCTCCAGCAGCTCGCGCACGCGGGTGCCGTAGGTGCGCATGGCCGGCACCTCTGCCGCCAGTTTCTCGGAGAAGAACAGACGCAGCGTCACCGGCTCGCGCAGGTCCCCGATCACTTTCTGCGTGCCGGGCGACAGGGTGTAGAGGCGGTCGGCGGTCAGGTCCAGCCGCGCCCCCTTCAACCCGGCCTGGGCCAGCACGTTGACGGCGACGAACAGGACGGCGGCGAGGCCAAGCCCGACGATGGCCGTGTTTTTCCGGTTCATGGACGACCCTCCCTCAACCGGCCTTGTTGGCGTCGACCACCACCGTGTTGGCGAACAGCCACACGGCGATCAGCGAGGCGAAGAACACGGCGTCGCGGGCGTCGATGACGCCGTTCATGATGGCGGAGAAGCGCGTCAGGAAGCTGAAGGACGCCAGCGCGTCCACCAGCACCGACGGCGCCCAGCCGGCCACCGCGTCCAGCACGATCGGGCTGCCCGCCACGGTGAACAGCAGGCAGGCCACCACCCCGACGACGAAGGCCACCACCTGGTTGCGCGTCGCCGCCGACAGGCAGGCGCAGATCGCCAGATAGCCGCCGGCCATCAGCAGGCTGCCGATGTAGCTGGCGACGATCACCCCGTTGTCCGGCTGTCCCAGCAGGTTGACGGTGATCCACACCGGGAAGGTCAGGGCCAGCGCGATGGCGGTGAAGGCCCAGGCCGCCAGGAACTTGCCCAGCACCACCCCGCCAAGCCCGACCGGCAGGGTCAGCAGCAGCTCGATGGTGCCGGACCGCCGCTCCTCCGCCCACAGCCGCATGGCGATGGCCGGCATCATCACGACGTAGAGCCAGGGGTGGAACATGAAAAAGGGCTTGAGGTCGGCCTGCCCTCGCTCGAACAGCCCACCGACGTAGAAGGTGAAGATGCCGGCCAGCAGCAGGAAGCCGACGATGAAGACATAGGCGACGGGCGTGGCGAAATAGCCCGCCAGCTCGCGCCGGAAGACGGAGAGGGTCCCGGTCATCAGGCGGCCTCTCCAAGGTCGGTGGCGCCGGTGGTGATGTGGCGGAACAGGGCGTCCATGCGGCCGGGGGCGGCCACCAGATCGCCGAAGCGCCAGCCGCCGTCGGCCGGGTGCCCCTCGGCCAGCACCTTGCCGCGGCCGATGATCAGGGCGCGGGTGCACACGGCCTCCACCTCCTCCAGGATGTGGGTGGAGATGACGATGGCCTTGTCGGCGGCCATGGAGGCGATCAGCCGGCGCACCTGGTGCTTCTGGTTGGGGTCGAGCCCGTCGGTCGGCTCGTCCAGGATCAGCACCTCGGGATCGTGCAGGATGGCCTGGGCCAGCCCGACGCGGCGCTTGAAGCCCTTCGACAGCGTGTCGATGGGCTGGTGCAGCACCGCACCCAGTTCAACCCGCTCCACCGCGGTCGCCACCGCCTGCGCCCGCCGCGCGCGGGTCATGCCGCGCACGTCGGCGATGAAGTCGAGGAAGCCGGCCGGCGTCATGTCGGGGTAGGTGGGGGCGCCCTCCGGCAGATAGCCGATGCGGCGCTTGGCCTCCAGCGGCTTCCTTTCGACGTCGAAGCCGCACACCGACACGGTGCCGGAGGTCGGCGCCAGGAAGCCGGTGATGGTCTTCATGGTGGTGGATTTGCCGGCCCCGTTGGGGCCGAGGAAGCCCAGCACCGTGCCCCGTTCGACGGTGAAACTCACCCCGTCCACCGCGGTGAAGGTGCCGAACCGCTTCACAAGCTGTTGGATGTCGATCATCGCCATGCCGCGGCCCTCCGGCACCGGCACGGCAGGTTCCCTGCACAGACCCGCATGGTGCGATCTGCCTCCCTGCTCCGATGGCGTCGATGTGGCTTTCCGGCTCGCGCGGGAGCCGAAAGCGCAGGAAGCGGGGTAGCGCCGCAACGCGACAAGCTCAAGTGTCAAATTGTTCATGGCTGCCCCTGGACCGCGTGTGTGGCGTTCCCCACATTCGCGCCCATTCCCCGAACCAACAGGCCCGGAACGATCAGGCCCGGAACGATCAGGAGCGGCTCTTGGAACTGCAGGGCGACCACCGCATCCCCGCCGACCGCGAGCGGGTCTTCCGGGCGCTGTGCGACGAGGCGGTGCTGATGCGTTGCATCTCCGCGCTGGAAGCGATGGAGCGGCGGTCGGAGGTGGAGTACGCCGCCCGGGTTCGCCTGTCCGTCGGTCCGCTCAAGGCGCGCTTCGAGGGCCGCGTGGAGGTGGAGCCGGTGGACCCGCCGGGCTTCTACGTGCTGAACGGTGAGGGGACGGGGCTGCTTGGTTTCGCCAAGGGGGTGGTCGAGATCCGTTTGGCCGACCTCGCCGGCCACACACTGCTCTCCTACCGCCTGACCGCCGAAATCGGCGGGCGGGTCGGCCAGATGGCCGCAAAACTCGTCCAGGCGAAGGCGCAGAGCCACATCGACCGCTTCTTCGAGCGCTTTACGGAGGCGATGGCGGGGTAGCCAGACCCGGCGCACGCGGCGAGGCGGGCACCGCCGCCGGGCTGCCGAAGGCGGCGTGCACGTGCTTGCAGCAGGGCAGTCCCGGATTTCCCACGCCATGGCAGCGCAGCGCGGCGTAGATGTTCGGGATCAGCCCATCGCTGCGCCGGGCGACGATCACCAGCGCGTCGGTCGCATCCAGGGTCGCCGCGCAGCAGACGATGTGCTGGACAGCGGCGTGCACCGCCGCACTGTGCTCGCACCGCGCCTCGAGCCAGGATCGCTGCATCCGTACGGCTTGGCGGGATACCGTCTCGACCGCGTTCGACCATGCGGTCTGGCCGGCGAGCTGGAACCCGTTCGACCTTGCGGATCCGCTGGCGACCGCGATCAGGCGCACCATCTCGCGCTCGTTGTCCTGGCGCAGACCCGACGGCGCAACGGTCGGCGGATCCGACGGATCGGTGAAGGTGAAGGAGGCTCCGGCGAGAAGACCCGCGAGCCGCGTCAGAACCCGATCGGCGACCGTCGTGCCGGCGATGCGTCGCGCATCGGTGAATCGCCGCCCCCATCCCGAGACCGTGCGCAGACGAACGAGCTGCACGATCGCCCGGCCATCGGCATCAAGGCGGGCGATCGCGTCGCGCAAGGTCGCCGCATGCTCGGCGAAGCCTGCATCGTCCAGCCCGTGGGGTCGCCACGCCGCGGCCAGTGCATCGAGCGCCGCCGCGTTTCGTTCCAAACGGGAGATGACGAATTCCATGAGCGGTGCGTATTCGCTGCGCTCCAGCGCCGCCTCGTTGTCGCGCATCGCTTTCGGCACCAATTGCAGCACGTCGGCGCTGCGCTCGAAAACAAGTGCGCTCTGCGTGGCCGCCAGGATCGACTGGTCGTCGACGGCAACCGGCAGCGAGGCGAAGGCCAGCAGGAGTTTCTGGGCGTTTTGCGCATCGACCCCCGCAACCATGCTCCAGCGCCGGCCCGGCGGGTGGAAGGGGAGGGTTGCAAGCCGCGCCCGCGGCACGCCGAGATGATCGGCCACCGCGTCGAGCACGGCCGGTCCCAGCAGCAGGAGCCGGGCGAAAAGACGCACGGACTGGGCGAACCGGGCCGCCGGCATCAACAGGTAGCGCCCGGCGTGATCGTGCAGCGCCGGCTCGCCGGCCTGCTCGAGCAGGGTCGAGCCCACCAGGCTCATCGCCGCCGCCATGATCAGGAAACGGGTGTCGGGGTCGTCCGCCGCCGCGACGAATGACCCTTCGAGCTCCGGCCAGAAGGCCAGGGCGGCCGCCCAGGACTCCAGCGCTCCCAGCAATGGTCGCGGTATCGCCCACTCCGCCTTGTCCGTCCAGGAATCGACCAGCATATGCTCGGCGGCGAAGGTGACCGCCGTCCACAGGGTGGGTCTCGCCCGCCAGCCGCCGATCCGCCGAAGCGGCCGGATCATTTCACGGATGCTGCGCTCGATCTCGGTCGGAAACAGGGATTCGCGCCGTGCGGCGGCCCGGTCCAGCGCCTCGGACAGCTTTTCCCGGTCACGGCCCGTCAGGTCCTGGAGAAAGGCCCCAAGGTCGGCCTTCGTCAGACGGCGCGGCGGCGGCGGCGGGTGCGCGTCGTTCGCCGGCGTCCGCGGTGCCAACCATCGGCCGAGCAGGGACAGCATTCTTCAACCCTCACTGTTCCCCACATCGACAGCGGTGTCTGTTTATTGCAGAGCTCGATGACAATAGGATGACGTGGTGGAACGGATCTGTCGCGGCGGTTTCCGCCCCTCGGGACGGGAGGCCCGCGGCGACCCATGCGGCGATGCATGCGGCCATTGTGTCATCCGGCGAGCCGGTGAGCTTGCTTGCGCGGTCCGCTGCCAATATATTGATCGTTCAGGCGACACTGGAGTTGGTTCGGAATGGCCCGCGTTACCGTTGAAGATTGCGTCCTCAAGGTGCCCAACCGGTTCGATCTGGTGATGATGGCGGCCCAGCGGGCGCGTGAGATCGCGTCCGGCGCGCCGTTGTCGATCGACCGCGACAACGACAAGAACCCCGTCGTGGCGCTGCGCGAGATCGCGGACGAGACCGTGTCGCTCGACACCCTCCAGAACTCGCTGATCAAGGGCCACCAGAAGCACGTCGAGCCGGACGAGCCGGAGGAGGAGATTGTCGAGCTGATGGCCGGCGAGAACGACTGGGCGCGGCAGGGCCGCGACACCTCGCTCGCCGATGACGACGCCATGGGCGACGCCGAGGAGCTGTCGGGCGAGGACGACATGATGTCCGAGGTCGAGGGCGATCCCGATGCCGCGTTCGACATGACCGAAGATGACGTGGTCGGGCGCGACGCCGAGGGCGATCTTTAGTCCGCATACGTCGTTTTCCGGGACCGGGGCGCCGGTGCGGGCGCCGCGGTTCCGTCCAACGCCATCGCGCGCCGACCGGGCGCGCGGCGGTCTCTCCCCGAAGCGGGCGCCACGGGCGCGGGGCCGGTCGGCATGATCCGGCAGTATGAGCTGGTGGAGCGGGTCCGGGCCTACGATCCGTCGGCCGATGAGGATCTGCTCAACAAGGCCTACGTCTTTTCCATGAAGGCGCACGGCACGCAGACGCGCGCCTCCGGCGACCCTTACTTCTCACACCCGCTGGAGGTCGCCGGCATCCTGACCCAGCTCAAGCTGGACGCCGGCACCATCGCCACCGCGTTGCTGCACGACACGGTCGAGGACACCGTGGCGACGCTGGAGGACATCGAGCGGCTGTTCGGCAAGGACATCGCCCGGCTGGTGGACGGCGTGACCAAGCTGTCGCGCCTGGAGATGCACAGCGAGCAGACCAAGCAGGCGGAGAATTTCCGCAAGCTGGTGCTGGCCATGTCGGAGGACATCCGCGTCCTCCTGGTCAAGCTGGCCGACCGCCTGCACAACATGCGCACGATCCACCACCTGAAGAACCCGGACAAGCGCAAGCGGATCGCCCGGGAGACGCTGGAGATCTACGCGCCGCTGGCCGAGCGCATCGGCATGCACCAGGTGAAGGACGAGCTGGAGGATCTCGCCTTCGCCCAGCTCAACCCCGACGCCCGCGACAGCATCCTGGCCCAGCTCGCCCGCCTGCGCACCGAGGGGCAGAGCCAGATCCAGCGCATCATCGGCGAGCTGAAGGCGACGCTGGCCGCCGAGGGGCTGTCCGACGCGCAGGTGACGGGGCGCGAGAAGTCGGCCTATTCGATCTGGCGCAAGCTCCAGATGAAGAACGTCAGCTTCGAGCAGCTCTCGGACATCATGGCGTTCCGCATCATCGTGGACTCGCTGCCGAGCTGCTACATGGCGCTGGGGCTGATCCACGCGCGGTACCCGGTGGTTCCCGGCCGCTTCAAGGACTACATCTCCACCCCCAAGCCCAACGGCTACAAGAGCCTGCATACCGGCGTGATCGGCCCGGAGCGCAACCGGATCGAGGTGCAGATCCGCACCCGCGACATGCACGAGATCGCCGAGCTCGGTGTGGCCGCCCACTGGGCCTACAAGCAGGACCCGCAGGCGGTCGCCAAGGGGCGCGAGTACCGCTGGCTGCGCGAGCTTCTCGACATCCTGGAGCACGCCCAGAAGCCCGAGGAGTTCCTGGAGCACACCAAGCTGGAGCTGTTCCAGGACCAGGTCTTCTGCTTCACCCCCAAGGGCGATCTGATCGCGCTGCCGCGCGGCGCGACGCCGGTGGATTTCGCCTACGCCGTCCATTCGGAGGTCGGCGACCATTGCGTGGGCGCCAAGATCAACGGCCGCATGCTGCCGCTGCGCACCCAGCTCCAGAACGGCGACCAGGTGGAGGTCATCACCTCCAAGGCGCAGTCGCCGGTGCCGGGCTGGGAGCGCTTCGTCGTCACCGGCAAGGCGCGGGCGCGCATCCGCAAGTTCCTGCGCACCCAGCAGCGCTCCCAATACATCGAACTCGGTCGCGCCATCCTGCAGCGCCAGTTCAAGGCGGAGGGCTACGAGTTCTCCGACAAGGCGCTGGACGGGGTCATCAAGATCTTCCAGCAGCCGTCGGGGGAGGATCTGCTGGCCGCTGTCGGGTCGGGGCTGCATTCGGGGCGCGAGGTCTTCCACGCCGTCTTCCCCGGCCACAAGGCCCAGGTCGCGCCGAAGGATGCGGACGGCACCGTCACCGTCAAGACGAAGCCGAAGCCCAAAGGCCGCGAGTCGGCGCTGCCCATCCGCGGGCTGATCCCCGGCATGGCCGTGCATTACGCCCGCTGCTGCCACCCGCTGCCGGGGGACCGCATCGTCGGCATCGTCACCACCGGCAAGGGCGTGACCATCCACACCATCGATTGCGAGACGCTGGAGAGCTTCCACGAATCGCCGGAGCGCTGGATCGACGTGGCGTGGGACGTCGGCCCCGACACGCCGGAGGATCACGTCGGCCGCATCAGCCTCGTGGTCGCCAACGAGCCGGGCTCGCTCGGCACGCTGTCCACCGTGATCGGCAAGAACGGCGGCAACATCACGAACCTGAAGATCACCAGCCGCAACCAGGACTTCTTCGAGCTGCTGATCGACATCGACGTGAAGGACGCCAAGCACCTGACCAACATCATCGCCGCGCTGCGCGCCACCCCCGCGATCAACTCCGTGGACCGCTCGCGGGGACGGTAGGCGCGGCCGGGCCGCCGGCTAGCTCCAGGCGCCGGCGTGCTCGCGGGCGAAGTCGGCGAAGCGCCGCGGCTCGCGGCCCAGCAGCCGGCGCGCGTCGTCGGTCAGCCCGGCCAGATCCCCACCGGCGATGGCGCGGTTCAGGCTGGTGATCATGGCGATCATCCAGGGGTCCGACCCCCGCTCGCGCATGGCCGCGACGGCGCTGTCCTCATCCACCGGCACATAGCGGATGTCGCGGCCAAGGGCGGCGGAAAGCTGCGCGGCGATGTCACCCACGGACAGGGCCTCCGGCCCGGTCAGGGGGTAGGCGCGCCCGGCGTGGGGGGCGGGGTCGCTCAGGATGGCCGCCGCGGCCCCGGCGATGTCGCGGACGTCGATGTAGCCGGACCGGCCGTCGGCGTGCGGCAGATACAGGGTGCCCGACCGGACCATGCCGCCGAACAGCGTGATGATGTTCTGCATGAAGTTCGACGGACGGATCACGGTCCAATCGATGCCGGACCCGGCGATGACCGCGTCCACCTCGCCCTGCAGGCGGCTCAGCGCCACCGGCGAACCGGTGTCCGCCCCGGCCCCGGAGGAGCGCAGGATGTACCGGACCCCGGCGGCGCGGGCGGCCTCGACCGCGTTGCGCGCCAGATCGAGCTTGTCGGGAACCAGCGGAAACAGCAGGAACAGGCGGTCGATGTTGTGGAAGGCGTCGGTCAGGGTGGCGGTGTCGGTGAAGTCCACCCGCCGGCCCGGAACGCCCTCCACATCGACGCCGCGCGTGCTGCCGGCCAGCACATCGGCGCCGGCGGCGTGGAGGGTGCGGACCAGCTCGCGCCCGATGTTGCCGGTCGCGCCGGTGACGAGAATGGTGCCCATGGTTTCGAATCCGGTTCTATGGTTTCGGTGCCAATCAGAATGGAGGTGACAATCCCAGCGGTTTAGAGGCTGAGTCGCTCATTCACTCAAAACCAATGGTTTGTACCGATGGACGTGCTGACCGCCTTGGACATGCTGATCCGCAGCGCCGACCTGGGCAGCTTCGCCGCCGCGGCGCGGCAGCTCGGGGTCACGCCCGTCGCCGTCGGGAAGCAGGTCGCGAAGCTGGAGCGTGATCTGGGCGCGCAGCTCGTGATGCGGACGACACGGAGCTTCGCCCTCACCGAAGCCGGGCAAAGGCTCGTCGCCGAGGCGCGGGGCGGGGTGCTGGCGGTGCAGAACGCGTTGGACGCCACCAACCAGCGGACGGACGGGATCGTCGGCACCTTGCGGGTGAGCCTGCCCTCGGCCTTCGGCCGCCGCTACGTGCTGCCGTCGCTGGGGCCGTTCCTCGACCGTCACCGGCACCTGCGGCTGGACTGGCAGTTCGAGAACCGGCGCGTCGATCTGGTGGCGGAGGGGTTCGATCTCGGCATCGCCGGCGGGATCGATCTGGCCGGCGGGCTGGTCGCGCGCACCCTCGTGCCTCTGCACCTGGTCGTGGTGGCGTCGCCCGCCTACCTGGAAAAGGCGGGGCCGCCGGCGCTGCGGAGGCCCGACGAGCTGCCGGTGCACGCGCTGGTCGCGATGCGTTCCGCCTCCACGGGGCGGGTGCGGCCGTGGGCTCTGCGGTCCGCGACGGAGACCACCATCGTGGAGCCCGATCCCCGCATCGTGGTGAACGACCCCGATGCGGTGCGAGAGGCGGTGCTGGCGGGACACGGAATCGGGCTCTGCGGGCTGTCCCATGTGCTGGCGGACCTGGACAGGGGCGATCTGGTGCGGCTGCTGCCGGGCTGGTGGGCCGATCTCGGCCGCATCGTCCTCTATTACCCGGCGACCCGCTTGCTGCCGGCCAAGACCCGGGCTTTCACCGACTTCATCACGGCGGCCTTCGCGGCGCAGAGGCTGGCGGAGCGGCTGGACGCTTCGGCGATGGGGTGATGTTGCAATGCAACAACGCCCGTTCCGGTCAGGGGCGAATTGCGGAAAACGCCGGGTGACTCCGGCGGCGCGATCCCCTATCACACCCGTTTGAAGCACCGGCCAAGGGATTCCGCCGTGTCACGCTCCATCACGATCGGCCTGTCCGCCGCCGTCCTGATCGGCCTCGCGGGCTGCACCTCGTCCACGACCTACTCCCCCGACTCCTACGCCAGCAACGCCGTCCAGCAGGCCAACAAGGTCGAGCCGGCGGTCGTCGTCGGTTACCGGCAGGTGATGATCAGCGCCAGCGGCACGGTCGGTGCCGTCACCGGCGGCGCGGCGGGCGGCATCCTCGGCGCCCAGGTGGGGCCGGGCGGCTTCAATTCGGCGCTGGGTGCCGTCGGCGGCACGGCGGTCGGCACCATCCTCGGCACCACCATTGAGCGGGTCACCGGCGACACCACGGGCTGGGAATACATCGTGCGGAAACCGAACGGCGACCTGCTGTCGGTGACGCAGCGCGAGGAGAAGGCCATCGCCGTCGGCCAGAAGGTGCTGGTGATCACCGGCAACCAGGCGCGCATCGTGCCCGACTACTCGGTGGCGGTGGATGACCAGGGCAAGCCCGCCCCCGTGGCGTCGGGAACGCCGGCCAAGGATGCGCCCGCCAAGGACGCGCCGGCCGCGGCGTCCATCCCGCCCCCCGCCGGCGAGCCGGCGAAGGACGCCGGGGCGGAACCGGCGGTGCAGCCGCCGCTTTCCCTGCGTCCGGAGAACAGCGGCAACCCGGCACCGGCCGCGGCGGCCCCGGCTACACCTTCGAAGACGAGTTCCAGTCGGGGCGGCGCTTCGACAAGCCGGGCCTGTTGGCCATGGCGAACTCGGGCCCCAACTCGAACAGCTGCCAGTTCTTCATCACGGTCGCCAACACGGCCTGGCTGAACGGCAAGCACACCATCTTCGGCGAGGTCGTTTCCGGTCAGGACATCATCGATCGCGTCGCGAACGTGGTACCCAAGGGCCCGGGCGACCGCCCGAAGACGGACATCGTCATCAAGAAGCTCACCATCTCGAAGACGATCTGATCGTC